>Ga0208361_1000329_pt1 | contig 14679 bp, 9 predicted proteins | sample LakMenEpi05Aug10_FD_150670 | JGI IMG/M metagenome (GOLD analysis project Ga0208361, IMG submission 150670) | Freshwater microbial communities from Lake Mendota, WI - 05AUG2010 deep hole epilimnion (SPAdes) | ecosystem: Environmental > Aquatic > Freshwater > Lake > Epilimnion/Euphotic zone ... | reverse complement strand
CCAATACCTACAGATGTGATAAAACCCGGTGCATCTGCCATGGTAGCTGCGACGGGAGCGACCTGCTTCCAAAAAGCAACCAGTTTTCCCAGCCGGATGGTGGCACGTGTAAGTACCGCTATTTTGCCAGGGTAATCAGCTGCCTGACCGGAGAATGATCCAAAGACCTGCTTGCCATCCCAGGTACCATGGCCTTCAATGGCACGCAGGTGGATGGTATATTTTTCACAGTGAAAAAATTTCCACCAGGCCGTTAAGAACCGCGGCAGGTAGTTTGCACTTGATTGACTTTGATCGGTAGGGATCAGCAACACAGCCCACTGTCGGGCATCGGGCACAATATCAAAAGTACCATTCCGACCACACCCCATGAGTTTCCAGTAAGCAATGCGAGGATGGCGCCATAAAAATAAACGGAAGACTGCCATAGAAAGAAATCCCGCCCAAAAGAGCAGACGAGGATAGCGGACCAATATCAATTGACAGACCATGGTAAGTTTAATAATGTAATATCAGCTTAATTCCTCTTCCAGCATAAGAACTTTTTCCAACACCTCATCGAGTTGCTTACTCAATTCTGCTTGCTTGCTAGTTAACTGACTGTATTCTTTCTCCATTTCGGCAAAATGGTCCGGACGCGCATAGATGCCGGGATCACTCATCGCAAGTTCCAATTCTTTATGTCGTGCTGTTAATTTTGATAAGCTTTCCTCCAGCTGCTGCATTTTTTTCTTTTCGCGTTGCAGGTCTTTTTGTTTCTCCTTCATCACCCCATTATTTGCAGCAGGCTTATGATTCGCAGCAGGAGCAGCAGCTGGAACAACAACTGGTTTTTCCCGCTCTGCAGCTCGTTGTGCGTCTTGTTGACGCTGCATGCGTTCATTCCATTCTACCCACTCATGGTAGCCTCCCTTGAACTCCCGAATACGCTGGTCATGAATTTCCCAGATTTTATTGGCAGTTTTAGAAATGAAAAAACGGTCGTGGCTCACCAAAATAAAAGTACCCTCATATTTATTTAATGCTTCCGCCAACAATTCCACTGAATGCATATCGAGGTGGTTGGTCGGCTCATCTAACATCATGAAGTTCGCTCTGCTGACGATGGTCTTGGCGAGTGCTACCCTGGCTTTTTCTCCTCCACTCAATACTTTGATTTTCTTGTCGACCGCATCACCACTAAATAAAAATGAACCCAATAGACTCCTCAGCTCCAGATCATTTTTTTTGCTGCCACATTGCTGCAGTTCTTCCAACACCGTATGTTGCAGGTTGAGCGCTTCCAGTTGGTGCTGGGCATAAAAACTTTCTTCTACATTGTATCCCCATACTCGTTCCCCGTCAAAAGGTTCAATGCCCGCGATAACCCGCAGCAGGGTAGATTTACCCTTACCATTGGCCCCAATGAGGGCAATCTTATCGCCTCGCTCAATTTCTGCCGAAGCCTGGCGCACAATTTCAATGTTTCCGAAACGCTTCGATACATCTTTAAGTTCTACCAATACTTTCCCGGGCACCTTCTCTAACTGAAAATTGATGCGAATATCCGGTCGCTCCAGTTTCACATCTTCAATCAGCTCCAGTTTATCGAGCCGTTTTTGCACGCTCTGTGCCTGAGCTGCCTTGCTGGCCTTGGCCTTGAATCGTTCTATGAATCTTTCCTGCTGCCGAATGAAATCTTGCTGATTTTCGTAAGCCTTCTGCTGCATCTCAATGCGAATGGCTTTCTCTTCCTGGTATTGGAAATAATTACCGGTATAGATATGAAGTTGTTGCTGGTATAACTCTACAATTTTATTCACCATCCGATTCAGAAAATACTTATCGTGGCTAACAATCACTACGCTGCCTTTGTAGTGCAACAAATATTTTTCCAGCCACTCAATGGAGGGAAGGTCAAGGTGGTTGGTAGGTTCATCGAGTAAGAGCACATCGGGCTGCTGCAATATCATTTTTGCCAACAGAACCCGCATCCGCCAGCCTCCGCTGAATTCCTGGTAGGGACGAGCCAAGTCTTCATTGCTGAAACCCAGTCCATGTAATACTTCTTCTGCTTTGTGGTGAATCTGGTAGCCATCGAGTACATCCATCTCCTGTAAAGCATCGGTATAGCGAATGAGTAATTCCTCATTTTCCGGTTGCTGCTCCAGCTGAACACCCAGTGTCTCGATTTCCACCTCAAGTTCCATTACCCGCTCAAAAGCACTCAGTGCAACCCGCGTTATAGAATCGGTGGTTTGAAAACTGAGCAGGTCTTGGTGCAGGTAGCCAAGGGTGGTTTCCTTACTTTTTTCCACTGTACCGGCTGATGGACTGTATTCGCCTACCAGTACTTTGAGTAGGGTCGACTTACCCGTTCCATTGTATCCGACCAGACCAATTCTCTCCCCGGGCTGAATGTGCCAGGTGGCATCTTCCACAATTTTTCTCGCCCCAAATTCAAAGGTTAAATTTTGTAACCCGATTAACATACCTGCAATTTTGGCTGCAAAGGTAATCAGATAGAAGGGCTTTGTTCAATTCATTGTAATTTTAATCATGAAATACCTGATTTTTCTTCTTTTCACCGCCACTTTGCTCTCCTGCGCATCAAACGAATCCGGAGAAACAGCTCTCGGAACAGACAACATCCAGATTCGATATGACAGTGCTGACCCTACCGGACAAGCCCTTGCGGGAATTTTACAGGGATACCTGGAAATGAAACCCTTTTTCCCTGCTTTGCAGGATACACAGCAAGTACACCTATTGGCGAATCAACTGATGAAATGGGCCGATAGTCTTTCTCAATTAGCGGAGGGGTTTCCGGTCCCGATCAGCGACAGTGTGCAGCTGCTTTCAATAGGAATATCCGATGAATTAAAAGGGTTGGTGGCAGAAACAGACCCCAAGGGTATAGCTTTGTCTTTTCAATTGACAGGTCTTCAACTCTATGATTTACTTCGGGTTTTACACTTCGATGGGAGAAGGGTTTACCTGTTCAAATCGAATGTGGGGGGAGAAGAAGCCAACTGGCTGGATGTGGTCAGGGAGTCATCGCATCCTTTCCTCACCAATCAAATGAAACGGGAAGCAGCTGTCGATTCGCTTGTTTTCAGGTAACCTACTTGTTTTTGGGTCGGTATTCGATGATTACCTTGGCATTTCTCTGCTCATTCGAAGCCAGAAATATTTCAACACGGTCTTTTCCACCGGTGGTTATCACCATCAGGGCAGTGTTGGGTGGAATATCGCCCAGGTTATCGGCAACAACTATAATTTCATGGGTTGTAATGCCACCGGGTTCAGATTTGATCGTAAAAGAAATGGGAGTGAAATTCAAGCGCTGCGCAGCAGTAACCAGGCGATTGTTGTGGTAAACGGTGATGGTATCATTATCAATGGTACCGTTGTCATACAGATCGATGCGAATTTCTTTCTGGTCGGTGACGATGGTTTTTACCAGGTTATTCTCCCTCTCCAACAGTACGCGTGGGATTGGTTCCTTTTTAATAGGTTGCTCGGGCAACTTGATTTTATCATCTGCATTGGCCAGTTCCCTGGAAACGAGATTTTCTCCACTTACTTTGGCTTTAGGAAGTTCAACCGGTTGCTGAACAGTAGCAGGGGCAGCCGGATTAACTTTGGCGACAGGGGGCGAAGTGATCGTTGTTGAAGGGCGATTGGTGGTGCCCGGTTTTTTAGTTACAACAGCATTGGTGGCTGGTGTCGTCGCTTTGGCGGGTGGCGTATTCATCGAAGATTTTCCCAATAAAAAATCTTCTTTTTTGAATTCAGATGCTTTAACTTTTTCCAGGTGAATCTTTCCGCTACCGCAATCTGCCTTGGTACGAATATTCACAGAATAAAAAGTTCCCTCCAGGAATTGCATTTTTCCGATGTTCGAATAATCGAGGTAACAGGTCATCAGACAGGCCTCACTTTCACCGGTAATTTTTAAATCGGTCAGTTTGTTTTCCTTGAGAATAAGTGTTTTTCTTCCCGGGGTATATAATCCGGTCAGTTCAGCTTTCCCATAAAAGACAGTCGTTTTGTAGGAATAACTCACCCCCCGCAGGTTGTTTTTATCTTGCAATAACTGCACCTCAAACTTGTAGTTCTCATCTCGTGAACCATCTCCCAGCATCGATACGTTCGAACTGAAATAACCTCGCCAGATACCGGTCAGCTGTTGTGCCGGAAGGATGGATGGGAGACAGTAAGAGAGTAAGAGGGTAAAGAGTATCCTCATGGCACAAATCTAAACAACCCTACCTTCAAAGGTTGGTAAAGAAGCGTTAAGGTTTTGACAATGAAACCCACGTTTTCAATCTATTTTCTGAAGGCGATTCGTTACCTTTGCAGCGAATGCAACAGCCAATGGCAGCGAATATGATTTCAATACAATTTCCCGATGGTGCGGTTAGACAATATGAGCCGGGTATAACGGCGCTGGGTATCGCCAAACAGATCAGTGAAGGACTGGCCAAAAAAGTGCTGGCAGCCAGCATCAATGGTGAGGTATGGGATGCTACCCGTCCGATTCAAACAGATGCCAGTCTGCAGTTGCTGACCTGGAACGATGACCAGGGTAAACAGACTTTCTGGCATTCCTCTGCGCATTTGCTGGCTGAGGCGGTGGAACAAACTTTTCCCGGTGTAAAGTTTTGGGTCGGACCAGCCATCGATAAAGGATTTTATTATGATATGGACCTGGGTGATCGGAAGATAACTGAGGAGGATGTAAAAAACCTGGAAAAGAAGATGAATGAACTGGCCCGCCAGTCCAACCCCTATCTACGTAAAGAAATTTCCAAGGCTGAGGCGATTAGTTATTTTCAGGAAAAGGGTGATGAATACAAACTCGACCTGCTGAGTAACCTGCATGACGGTACGATTACTTTTTATACCCAGGGTCAATTTACGGACTTATGCCGTGGCCCCCATATTCCTGATACTGGTTTTATTAAAGCCATCCATTTATCGGGAATAGCCGGTGCTTACTGGAAGGGTGATGAAAAAAATAAGATGCTCACCCGCATCTATGGTGTTACATTCCCCCAACAAAAAGAGCTGGATGAATACCTGGTGATGGTGGAAGAGGCAAAAAAACGTGACCACCGCAAACTGGGGAAGGAATTGGGCATCTATACCATGAACGAAGATGTCGGTCCGGGATTGATTCTCTGGATGCCGAATGGCACAGTTATCATTGAAGAACTGGAGAAGCTGGCGAAAGAAACAGAAACGGCAGCAGGATATAAAAGGGTAGTAACGCCGCATATTGCGAAAGAAAATCTGTACCTGACCAGTGGTCACCTGCCTTATTATGCCGACAGCATGTTTCCACCCATGGTTATGGATGGTGATACTTACTACCTGAAGGCCATGAATTGTCCGCACCACCACAAGATTTTTGATGCAGAACCCCGCAGTTACCGCGATCTTCCTTACCGCATCGCAGAATATGGTACCTGTTATCGATATGAGCAGAGTGGAGAACTATTCGGTCTAATGCGGGTTCGCTGTCTGCACATGAATGATGCACACATTTATTGTTCGAAGGAGCAGTTTCGCGATGAGTTCAAGGCTGTAAATGATATGTACCTCAAGTATTTCAAGATCTTCGGTATTGAGAAGTATGTCATGCGCCTCTCGCTGCATGATCCGGAGAAACTGGGACAGAAGTACATCAATGAACCTGTTCTCTGGCAGGAAACTGAAACCTTGGTGCGGAATGTGTTGATAGAAACCGGTGTTCCTTTTGTTGAGGTGAAAGGAGAGGGTGCATTCTATGGTCCGAAGATTGATGTGCAAATCTGGAGTGCGATTGGGAGGGAATTTACGCTGGCAACTAACCAGGTGGACTTTGCCCAACCACGAAGTTTCGACTTGAAGTTTACTAATAAGAGCAATGAGCCTGAAATACCGTTGATCATTCACCGTGCTCCCCTGGGCACACATGAACGTTTCATCGGATTCTTGCTGGAACACTATGCCGGTAAATTCCCCGTATGGCTGGCACCGGTGCAGGTAAAGGTTCTTCCTATCAGCGATAAGTTCCTCGATTATGCTACTGCTGTAAAACAGCAACTCAGTAAGGCGGGTATCCGGGTAGAAATCGATGATCGGCAGGAAAAAATCGGTAAGAAAATACGCGATACAGAATTAATGAAAATTCCTTATATGTTGATCGTAGGGGAGAAGGAGATGCTGGAGGGGGTAGTATCGGTACGCAGGCAGGGGATGGGTGACACGGGTGCGGAAAGCCTGGATGCATTTACGAACCGGTTACGCAGCGAAATTGAAAATAGAGAAGGATGATGACCTCCCAAAAAATAATTATATCTTTACAATACCAATTGATTAAAATAACAACCTGACTGATTTTTCACCAAACAACAATTAATGGCATTACCACCTAGAGGAGGGGGACGGTTCAACCCCCGGTTCAACAGACAACCAGAACCGGAACACCGTATCAATGATAAAATAAGAGTACTTGAAGTCAGATTGGTAGGCGACAATATTACTGTCGGCGTTTACAGTACCCAGGATGCATTAAAGATAGCCCGTGAGAAGGAGCTGGATCTGGTGGAAATATCTCCCACCGCTGTTCCTCCCGTGTGCAAAGTGATCGATTACAAGAAATTCCTCTACGAGAAAAAGAAGAAGGAAAAGGAGATGAAGGCCAACTCGAAGCAGAGTGAGGTCAAAGAAATACGATTCACGCCGGGCACTGACGATCACGATTTCGATTTCAAAGCCAAGCATGCCGAGAAATTCCTCAAAGAAGGCAATAAGGTGAAAGCCTATGTTCAGTTCAAGGGTCGTGCTATCATGTTCCAGGACCGTGGACAACTGCTTTTGTTGAAATTTGCCGAGCGGTTGGCCGAATGTGGTGCGCTGGAAAGCATGCCGAAGCTGGAGGGGAAGCGCATGTTCGCTCTCTTTACCCCTAAGAGCAATAAGAAAAAATAATCATTTGATTCGGATTGTTTTTCAATCGAATGTAGATTGAACCACTGAAAAAAGTGGTGAAATTTTTACATTTCGGTTCTAATCATTACCTTTGCAGCCCATTTCCCGTATGGCCCAACAAGTGTGTTGCCTGGGCAACACCGCCAGCAGGGTATAATCGTAACAGATTATTTTTATATGCCAAAGGTTAAAACCAACTCAAGCGCCAAGAAGCGCTTTAAAGTAACCGGTACCGGTGAAATTACTTTCCAAAAAGCTTTTAAGCGACACATCCTTACCAAAAAATCGAAGAAGCGCAAACGTTCCATGCGGAAGAAGGGACTGGTGGGTGACACCAACAAAGATTTTGTGCTAAGATTACTTCGATTAAAAGGATGATTTAACCCCATTACTCAATGCCCGGATTTTTTTCCGGATAAATGAAAAAATATGCCACGTTCAAAAAATGCAGTCGCTTCACGCGCCAGAAGAAAGAGAGTCCTCCAGCAGGCCAAAGGATATTACGGTAAACGCAAAAATGTTTACACCGTTGCCAAAAACATCGTTGAAAAAGGTCTTACCTACAGTTATGTAGGCCGTAAACTGAAAAAGCGTGAGTACCGCCAGTTGTGGATCGCCCGTATCAACGCCGCTGTGCGCGCAGAGGGGTTAACTTACAGCCAGTTCATTCACTTGCTTAACACCAAAGGTATTGAGCTGAACAGGAAAGTAATTGCTGACCTCGCGATGAATGAGCCGGAAAGCTTCAAAGCACTCATTGCCTCAGTTAAATAACTGTCAGTGATGCTCAAATTATACAGCCGGGGTTCCTCCGGCTTTTTTTTTGCGTTAAAAACCAATCAAAAATATATTTTTGTTCTTTCTAACTCACCCTGGCTTAAATGAATGTAAATGAATAACACCTACACATCGCTGGTCAAACAAACTTTTCACTTTCCCCAGGAAGGGTTTGATCGGGGCGATGATGGTTACCTGGAGTACAACGGACTTGATCTGAAAGCGATCATTGACAAGTACGGTACACCTCTGAAGCTGACCTATCTGCCAAAAATCGGTATGCAGATCAACAAGGCAAAGCTGCTGTTCAAAAATGCCATGCGAAAGCACAAATATGAGGGTGAGTATTTCTATTGCTATTGTACGAAGAGCTCGCACTTTTCCTTTATTGTCGAGGAGGCCCTGAAACACAATATCCACCTGGAAACTTCCTACGCTTACGACATAGAAATCATTAATCGCCTCTACCAACGCAGAAAAATCAATAAGGAAACGTATATCATCTGCAATGGTTATAAGCAAAAGAACTATACCTCCCGGATTGCCAAATTGATCAACTCGGGATTTAAAAATGTTATTCCCATTCTTGATAACAAAGAAGAATTGATTGCTTACAAGAAAGCGGTGCGTCAGCCCTTTAGCCTGGGAATACGGGTGGCTGCTGAAGAAGAGCCCAATTTTCCATTTTACACATCCCGCCTCGGCATACGTGCAAAAGATATTCTGGAATTTTATGTAGATGAAATCGAAGGATATGAGGAAAAATTTCAGCTCAAAATGCTGCATATTTTCCTGAATAAAGGCATTAAGGACGATATCTACTATTGGTCGGAATTCAATAAGATCATCAACCTCTATTGCCAGCTGAAGAAAATTTGTCCGGAACTCGACTCGATCAATATCGGTGGCGGATTCCCTATCAAACATTCACTGGGATTTGAGTACGACTATCAGTTCATGATCAATGAAATCGTGAGCAACATAAAGAAAGCCTGTAACAAAGCCAAGGTGCCCATGCCGAATATTTATACTGAATTCGGCAGTTTCACAGTAGGGGAGAGCATGGCGCATATTTACAGTGTGGCCGGACAAAAAATTCAGAACGACAGGGAGTGCTGGTATATGATTGACTCTTCCTTCATCACCACACTACCCGACACCTGGGGTATTGGAGAGAAATTTCTGATGTTACCCATCAATAAATGGGAAAATGAATACCAGCGGGTGGTCTTAGGTGGTATGACCTGCGACAGCCACGATTATTATGACTCTGAAGAGCACATCAATGAGGTGTTCCTGCCCAAATTGAAATCAGCGAAGCCTGAGGATATAGAAAATAAAGAACCCCTGTACATTGGATTCTTTCATACCGGTGCTTATCAAGATCAGATCAGCGGATATGGTGGTATCAAACACTGCCTTATACCTTCGCCAAAACATGTGATCGTAGAATACGACAAAAATGGTAAGCTGACCGACTGGCTATACGCCCGTGAGCAGACTGCCCAAAGCATGTTGAAGATATTGGGTTATCTGCGCTAAAACTGACCGAACTAATCCTCCTGTTTATTTTTCAGCATCATCAACAGGGTATAACTTCCTTTGATTACAACCTGATCGGCAGGAGTTATACCGGCACCGCTGACCACCGTATAGCCGTTTTCCGTTATACCTGTCTGTACTTCCCGCATACTATAGTGCAGCGAATCAGTTTGCACAAATACATACTTACGGTTGCTGTATTGCAGTATCGCCTCCTCGGGTAATACATTCGCCTGTTGATTTTTGACCATTACTTCCGCATTCATATAGGTACCCGGCAACAATCGAACAGCCTCCTGATCAAAATGACAATGCACTTCAATGCTCCGGTTCTCTGCTATTTCGCGCCCGATCAACAATATGCGGCAACGATGCCTTATCTGTGGCTGTTCATTGGTAAACGCAAACACTTCTTGTGCGACCCGCAACAAGGGAATGTCTTTCTCAAAGACGGTTAGGGCAAGATGTATATCGTCTGTACTAATGATCTCAAATAATACATCAGATGGATTGAGGTACTTACCTATATTGACATGTACGGCAGCAACATAGCCGCTGATGGCAGATCTTACGGAGATACCCGAACTGATGTTGTCTTTGTTAACAGATTCAGGTGCAAAGCCTGCTAATTTCAGTTTTTGATAAAGGGATTGAACCAGCACCTGCTGAGCAGCATACTCAGCAGCTACCTGCTGAAAAGATTTCTGGCTGGCAGATTGTGACTGTACCAGCTCCCGCTGACGCTTGTAATCCAATTCCAGCAATTGTTGTTTTTCTTTTGCCATCAGATAGTCTTGTTGCAACTGGATGTATTGTTCACCGGTTACCACAGCAATCACATCTCCCTTTTCTACCCGCATACCAGGTAAAAGGCGCGTGGATTGCAGATAACCTCCCAGGGGAACACTTACACTCAGCATTTTTTGTGGTGGCACATCAATTTTTCCTTTGACACGAATCACTGCCGACATATTCCGGGGTGTGATTCTACCCAAGGTCAATTTGGCCTGGTTCAACTGTTCCTTCGTAAGGACAACCGTATTTTCATTGGCTGCATTATCAGCAGCTGCCTCTTCTGCAGCAGCCCCCTTCTTTCCCTGACAGGAAGAAAGGAGTAATCCAATCAGTGCCATCAGTAAAGTGCTGGTATATAAATTCTTTTTCATAGTAATCATTTTCGGAAAATTATTGTGCCAGTAAATAATTCAACTGGATCACGGAGTTATGCGTGTTGAGTTGTGTTTCGATGTATTGACTTCTGGTATGGATACTTTGATTGATCAATTGTACCCATTCCAGATAATTGATTTGTCCTGCCTGTAGTTGCTTTCCTGCAGTTAGTACTACCTGCTGTGCATTGGGAATACCTTCGCTCTCATAATAGCGCAGCGAAAGATTGTTTTGCAAATATTGACGATATGCCGCTTCGAACTGTGTTTTGAATTGGCGTAGTTCAACATCATAGTTACTTTCCGCTATCTGCCGGGAAAAGCGTGTCGCCTCAATTAGATTTTTCTGTCCTTTCTTAAATACGGGTATACCTACTCCCAATTGTACCGCGCCAAATCGAGTGGATCCATCATACAATTTATTATCCGCACCCACGCCCCGTATGGTCGTATTATTATAATTCAATGAGAGGTTGGGTAATAGCTTGCTTTTCTCCAGGGCATAGTTGGCATCAGCCATGGACTTTTGTTGTCGAATCGCCTGCAGCATGGGGTGATTTCCAAATGATGCTGTATCGGCAACCGAAGGGAGGGCATTCAATGCCAGTCGCTGCTGCAGTGGAACATAGCTGCCGGCCGTATTCAGCAACAATTGAAACTGCAAAGCGGCAATTTCTTCATCGGCAGCCAGCTGCGCCAACTGAAGCCGAATTTGTCCTAATTGATTTTGAGCACTCACCTTTTCCAAAATACCTGACTCACCGGATTGAAGTCTTTCACTTGCTTTAACCAGAAAACCGGCGAAAAGACTATCAGCATATTGCAGTAGTTCTTTCTTTTGTTTCAAAAAAATCAGTTGATAGTAGATAAGTGAAACATCGCGCCGCAGCATACTTTCCCGCAGTGATACTTGCATAACACTTTGTTTCCACTCTTCCCGCAATAAATCTTTTTGGCGAGCATAAACGGTTGGGAACTGCAGGGATTGTCCGATACCAATGCGGTTATCGGTATAGGCACTGTTGAAGCGACCTACCTCTGCGGAAACCTGAAGGGGTGGTAACTGAACTGCTGTCTCAATGAGTTTTTGTTGATACGCGGCTCGCAGTTGTTCCTGCTTGATGGTGGCATTGTTGCGAAGGGCTGAATCAATGGCAGCAGTCAATGAAATGGTTTTCTGTGCTTGCAAGGGGGTGCTCATGGTAAATGAAGCAGCAATGATCAGCAGAACAGCCATAGCCTTAGGCAGACTTGTACCGGTAGTATTTTCTTTTTTTTCCAATAGCATATATAAAACTGGTAAAACAAATAAGGTAAGTAGGGTAGCGAGTAATAAACCGCCGATTACTACTGTGGCCAGCGGCTTTTGTACTTCTGCGCCTGCACCCTGGCTAATCGCCATGGGCAGAAAGCCCAGTGATGCCACCAGCGCTGTAATTAAAATGGGCCGCAGGCGAACACGGGTTCCGCGTATTACCAACTCCTGCAAATCGGTCATTCCTTGTTTTTTCAGCAGATTGAATTCTGCGATCATAACGATTCCATTTAATACCGATACCCCAAAGAGCGCAATAAATCCAACCCCGGCACTGATGCTAAAAGGCATACCGCGGAGAAAGAGGAAGAAGATACCGCCGATGGCAGATAGGGGAATGGCGGAATAGATGAGTAATCCCTGCTTCAGTGAGCCGAATGTCAGGTAGAGTAAGATAAAGATCAGCAGCAAAGCGACAGGAACAGCAATCATCAACCTGTTCTTTGCTGCCTGCAGGTTTTCAAATGCTCCTCCATAGGTAACATAATAGCCGGGAGGTAATTGCACTTTCTTTTCTACCAGCTGTTGTACTTCCTGCACAATACTTTGTACATCTCTTCCCCGCACATTGAAGCCTACTACAATTCTTCTTTTAGCGTCTTCCCGCTGAATTTGATTGGGTCCATCGCGCATATCGATATCTGCGAGCAGATACAGCGGAATTTGCGTTCCGGCAGGTGTGGCAATCAGCAACTGACGAATATCTTCGAGGTTCTTTTTCTTTTCGGCACCCAAACGTACCACCACATCAAAACGTTTTTCTCCTTCATAAATCATTCCGGCCGATTGTCCGGCAAAGGAGGCATTGATAACACGATTGATTTCGTCGACAGTTAAATGGTATTGTGCCATGGCATCGCGGTTGTATCGTATGATCACCTGCGGCATACCGGATACCTGCTCGACAAAGATATCTTCTGCACCTTGTATAGTCATAATGAGATTGGAAAGATGGACTGCCTGAGCTGACAACGTATCAAGATCTTCGCCAAAAATTTTACATACTACATCCTGCCGGGCGCCTGTCATCAATTCATTGAAACGCATTTGTACGGGATATTGAAAACCTGTTGTGATACCGGGCACTTCCTGAAGGGCCAATCCCATTTTTTCGCTTAACTCATTAAAGCTGGCAGCCGATTTCCATTCTTTTTTTGGGCGCAGGATCACCATCATATCACTGGCATCCATGGGCATTGGATCGGTAGGTACTTCGCCACTGCCAATTTTAGTAACCACTTTCTCCACTTCCGGGAACCGGCGTAAGAGAATTCCAGCAGCCTGCTGCGATGCCTCGATCGAGGTAGTCAGGCTACTACCTGTCAACACACGGGTTTCTACGGCGAAGTCGCCTTCTTCCAGTGTGGGAATAAATTCAGCCCCCAGGCGGGTTAGTAATAAAAGGGCAGCAGCGAATAATCCGATGGCAATAAGAATAACAGTTCTTGGGAAAGCCATGATGCGTCGGAGGTTTCGTTGATAGAAATCTTCTAACCAAGTTATCATTTTTTCAGACCAGGGAGGTGTCGGTGCATTTTTTCTACTCAGGAAGAAAGCGCTCATCATGGGTACCCATGTCAGCGATAGCAGAAAAGCCCCCAACAAGGCAAATGCGACGGTCTGTGCCATGGGGCGGAACATCTTGCCTTCAATACCTTGTAAAGTGAATATGGGTAGGTATACCACCAAAATGATGATTTGACCGAACACTGCACTGTTCATCATTTTTCCTGCGGACTGCATCACTTGCTCGTCCATCTGGTTGCGGGTTAGTTTCGTGAGGTGTCCCTGCGCATGCAGGCCGGCGAGTACTGCTTCTACGATAATTACAGCGCCATCGACAATCAAACCGAAATCGAGTGCACCCAGACTCATCAGGTTGCCACTAACACCAAAGACATTCATTAAAATTATCGCGAAGAGCATGGCCAGGGGAATCACCGATGCTACCAGCAATCCGGCACGGAGATTACCCAAAAAGACGACTAATATGAAGAGTACGATGAGCGCACCTTCCAGCAGGTTATTTCGTACGGTTTGAATGGCATTGTTAACCATTTTAGACCGGTCGAGAAATGGCTCAATGCGTACGCCCTCGGGCAGCGTTTTTTGTATCTGCTGAACGCGATCTTTTACCCGCCGGATAACTTCATTGCTGTTTGCTCCTTTGAGCATCATAACGATGGCACCGGTAACTTCACCTTCGTCGTTATAACACATTGCACCATACCGGGTGGCAAAGCCGGTTTCGATCACAGCTACATCGCGCAGCAGCAGTGGTGTTCCATTGGATAATTTTTTTATGGCGATATTCCCCATTTCTGTTTCAGAAGAGAGCAGTCCTTCTGTGCGGATGAAAACAACGGAGGGGCCTTTCTCAATATAGGCGCCACCGGTATTCTGGTTATTTTTTTCCAGTGCGGTAAAAACATCCTGGATGGTGATACTGTAGGATTGGAGGCGAGCCGGATCGATGCGAACGGAATACTGCTTTACTTTTCCGCCGAAGCTGCTTACTTCAGCCACACCGGGAACACCCAGCAGTTGGCGTCGCACGATCCAGTCCTGCACGGTTCGAAGTTTGGTTTCATCCCAGGCATGTTCATAGCCGGGTTTTGCACGCAAAACATATTGGTAGATTTCTCCCAATCCGGTGCTGATAGGCCCTAAGCGGGGAATACCTATTTGCTCGGGAATAATGCTTTTCACGTCGAGCAAACGCTCTGCCACCTGTTGTCTTGCCCAGTACAAGTCGGTGGCATCATCAAATACAATGGTAACGAGCGAGAGGCCGAAGCGGGAGAAACTTCTGATCTCAGTGATACCGGCAATATTACTGTTGGCTTGTTCAATCGGGAATGTGATCAGCCTTTCAATATCAGTGGCGCCAAAAGAGGGGGCGACGGTGATTACCTG
>Ga0208361_1000327_pt1 | contig 14755 bp, 15 predicted proteins | sample LakMenEpi05Aug10_FD_150670 | JGI IMG/M metagenome (GOLD analysis project Ga0208361, IMG submission 150670) | Freshwater microbial communities from Lake Mendota, WI - 05AUG2010 deep hole epilimnion (SPAdes) | ecosystem: Environmental > Aquatic > Freshwater > Lake > Epilimnion/Euphotic zone ... | reverse complement strand
GTCACATTGAAGAAGCCGGTCATATCACTCACACGCACCGCCTGCTGCATGTTGTGGGTCACGATCACGATCGTGTAGCTCTTTTTCAGCTCGTGCATCATCTCCTCGATCTTCAGCGTGGAGATGGGATCGAGCGCCGAGCAGGGTTCATCCATCAGGATCACCTCCGGCTCGATCGCAATCGCACGGGCGATGCACAGGCGCTGCTGCTGGCCGCCCGAGAGCGCATAGCCACTCTCCTTGAGCTTGTCCTTCGTTTCATCCCAGATGGCCGCCTTGCGCAGGGAGCGCTCCACCAGCTCATCCATGTCGCCGCGGTAGCCGTTGATCCGCGCGCCGAAGGCGATGTTCTCGTAGATGCTCTTGGGGAAGGGATTCGGCTTCTGGAACACCATGCCGATCCGCCGCCGCACCTCCACCGGATCCACATCGCGGGCATAGAGATCCTGACCATCGAACAGCACACGCCCGCGCAGCGTGCAGCCCTCGATCAGATCGTTCATGCGGTTCAGCGCGCGCAGCACCGTGCTCTTGCCGCAGCCGGAAGGGCCGATGAAGGCCGTCACCTTGCCATGGGGAATCTCCATGTACACCCCGCGCACGGCCTCACTGCTGCCGTAGCTGATGCCCACATTCTCCAGGGAGAGGCAGATGGACTGAGATGGCGATGCCGCGGTGGCAGAGGGCATGGAAGCGGTCATGGGATTAGATGCGAGGAGAAAGTCAGGCCTGAGCGAAACGACCGAGCCAGCGCGCGAACAGGTTGGCGGCGAGAATCATCACCACAAGCACGAACGACGCTGCCCAGGCAAGAGCGATCTGAGCCTCGTAGGGCATGATCGCAAAGTTGTAGATCAGCACCGACATGGTGGCGATCGGATTGAAAACTCCTTCCGGCCAGAAGGGGGAGAACAGAGCCGTGAAGATCAACGGGGCGGTTTCACCGGCAGCACGGGCGATGGCCAGAACAACACCCGTGGCAATCGGCGACACAGCCGCCGGCAGGGTGACGCGCACAATCGTGACGAAACGGGAGGCACCGATGCCGATCGCTCCCCAGCGCAGTTCATTGGGAACAAGCTTCAGGGCTTCATCGGTTGTTTTGATCACGGTGGGCAGCATCAGCACCGACAGGGCGATGCCACCCGCCATGGCGCTGTAGCTCTGATCGAAGAACACCCGGGTGGCCACGATCAGGCCGTAGATGAACACACCGCAGATGATCGAGGGCACGCCCGAGAGCACGTTCGTGCCGAAGCGAACGAACTGAGCGAAGGGGCCCGAGGAGGAGTACTCGGCCAGATAGATGCCGCCACCCACACCCACGGGGATGGCGATGAGGCTGGCGATCAAGGTGACAACAACGGTGCCGAGAATGGCGTTGCCGATACCACCGCCTTCAAGCCCGGGCGCCGGAGGCAGGCTGGTGAGCAGTTGCAAACTGATCAGGGAACCGCCCTTGATCAACACGTACGCCAGCACCAGCACCAGCGGCAGCACGGCGATCAGGGAAAACACCGCAGCCAGGCCGGTGAAGGCCAGGTTCCAGCGGTTGCGTGCCAGGCCCGGCTTGTAGGCCAAAGAGGAACGACGGAAGGCCAGAGGTGGCTGTGAGGCGGATGGCGCCGAGGAGATGGTGTTCATGGCGTCAGCTGTATTTGAGGCTGAGACGACGCACCACCCATTGCGCCAGGACATTCACCACCAGGGTGAGCAACATCAACACCAGTGCGGCGTACATCAGGGCAGACACCTGCTGTCCATCAGCCTCGCCGAACTGGTTGGCCAGCATCGACGAGATGGTGTTGCCCGGCGCCAGCAGGCTCCAGCTGAAATTGGTGGAGTTGCCGATGATCATGGTGACGGCCATGGTTTCACCCATGGCGCGCCCGAGGGCCAGCATCACACCACCGGTGATGCCAGAGATCGCCGCCGGCAGGATCACCTGGAGGATGGCGTCCCAGCGGGTGGTGCCCACGCCATAAGCGGCAGAGCGCAGCTCGGTTGGCACCTGCTGGAGCGAGTCGCGGGAAATGGCCGTGATGATCGGAAGGATCATCACCACGAGAATCAGAATGGCCGGCGCCATGCCAGGCCCCTGCGGCTCTGTGGAGAAGAATGGGAGCCAACCGAGAGTGGTGTAGAGCCCGCCGAGGATCGGCCGCAGGAACGGCTCCATCACGAAGATCGCCCAAAGCCCCAGAACCACGGAAGGGATGGCCGCCAGCAGCTCCACCATCACGCCAAGCAAAAGGCGGATGCGCAGCGGAATCAGGTTCTCGGTGATGAAGATGGCCGTACCGACGCCCAGTGGAACGGCGATCAGCAGGGACAGCACAGAGGTCACGATCGTGCCGTAGATGGCTGTGAACGCGCCATAGCGCTCACCGGACGGATCCCAGTCCGAGGTGGTGAGGAAGCCGAGGCCGAAGGCGGCCATCGCTTCGCGGGAGCCCATGGCCACCGTGAGCAGGATGCCGAGCAGCACGATGCCGACGAGCGAGGCAAGGACGACCGTGAGTCGCTGGAAGCCCTGGTCGACAAGGCGCTCCTGCAGCGGTCTTCGCCGCAGAACGAAGGGATCGGAGTCTGGAGCAGTGGACATCGGACCTGATTGCTGCATGCGGACCCCCCTTGGCAGGACCCATCTCCAACGTCCCACAACTACAGAGCAAGGGCTTTAAGGACGGGTTAACAGTTGGGCGTTCCGGCGTTAGGAGTGGGGCAAGCCATCGCTTCTGAACCAGCGGTTAATCGCCCGTTAACGTGCGACTCTCCCTGCCAGGGCAGATTGAGCGGAGCGCTGCTGCCGAGCTCGTGAAGGTTGCCGAAAACGTCATCGCCCTGGCGATGCTGACCACTGTGCTGGGAGCAGTTTCTGCCCAGGCAGGTCCCGCGCCGGCGGCGAAGCCGGAGGTGATCACCATCAGCGGCTCGAGCACCGTGTATCCCTTCAGCGAGGCCGCCATCCGGGCCTTCGCCAGCAAGGCCGGCAAATCCGCGCAGTTCCGAGCCCGCGCCGTGGGCACCACCGCCGGGATGCGGGAGTTCTGCAGCGGCGGCAGCAGCATCGTTGCCGCCTCCCGCCCGATCAGTGCCAGCGAGATCAAGGCTTGCACTGCCAAGGGGGTGCGTTTCCTGGAACTGCCCGTGGCCTTCGACGCCATCACGGTGGTCGTAAACCGCTCCAACAGTTGGGCCACGCAGATCAGCACCACAGAACTGAGCCGCCTCTGGAGCCGCGACGCCCAGGGGCGTGTGCTGCGCTGGAAGCAGGTGAATCCCAGCTGGCCCGACAAGCCAATCAGCCTGTGTGGCCCAGGAGATGATTCCGGCACCTTTGACACCTTCAACAAGGCGATTAATGGCAGCACGGATAATTCGCGGCGCGACTACACCGCCAGTGAGGACGACGACGTGCTGGTGCGCTGTGTGGCCAGCAACCCTCTGGCGCTTGGCTATTTCGGCTTCGATTATTTCCAGGCCAACCGCAACAGCCTGCGAGCGCTGGCGGTAGCGGCCCCTGGCAAGCGGGGCTTCGTGGAGCCGAGCGTCGAGAGCGTTCAGAACTCTCGCTATCTACCGCTTTCCCGTCCGCTGTTTTTCTACGTGAACGATCAGGCCCTCACTAGCCGCCCTGTGATCCGCCAGTTCGTCAGCAGCACGTTGCAGAGAGGCGGGCGCATCGCCCGGGAGGCCGGTGTGATCCCCTTGCAGGACTCCACCTACAGACTGGTGACCAACAAGCTCTACCGACGCATTCACGGCAGTGCCTTCGCCGGTGACCTGCCGGTGGGCCTGACCGTGGGGCAGACCCTGGAACGCAGCTTCGATGCATTGAAAAAGCCGGAATTCCGGTGATCTGCAGCACATCGGCAGCCGATCCGCTCAGTCCGAACCTTCAGTGCGATTCACCGGTCTTATGTTGGATCAACTCGCAGGGTGGTCATGCTGATCCGCACCGGACTGGGCAGCATCAGTTTTGTGGCTGGTTGCTGCTGGGTGAATTCCGTTGTACGACCGGTTAGTTTCCAATCTGCCAATCCCCGGCTGCCATCACCTCCGCCATCCCCTGCGAAGCGTTCCCAAGCAGTTGTTGGGCCTCAAGGACGGGGAGGATCGAGCCGGTAACCGATGCCTCGCACGGTGATGAACAGCTCAGGCCTGGATCCAGCGACATCGAGTTTGCGACGCAACCAAAGCACGTGCACGTCCACACTCTTGCTGTCGCCGCTGTAATCCGGCCCCCACACCTGCTCAAGCAGCTGCTCCCGGCTCAGGGCCCGCCCTGGATGCAGCATGAAGCACTCCAGCAGGCGAAATTCGCGGGGGGTGAGATTCACCTCCGCACCATTGAGGTGAACGCGGCATTGTTCACGGTCGAGACTGATCGGGCCGACCTGCAGCAGCTCGGCCGAGCCTGAACTGCGCTGCGCAATCCGCTGACGGCCAGCCCGGCGCAGAATCGCACGGCAGCGAGCCACGAACTCGCGTAGTCCGAAGGGCTGCACCAGCACATCATCCGCGCCGGCATCCAGCAACATTGCGCGCTGTTCCTCATCAGCCGCATCCAGGAGCAGCAACAGGGGAATGGCCTGATCGCGGCGACGCAAGCCCTGCAGCAGCATCACTGCTCCGCTGGCGGAATTTTGCCGCTCGGCAGAGAGGTGCAAAATCAGCAACCGCGGCCCAAGGCGGGCGCCTGCTTCCGCCACCAGCTCCTTGGGCTGGCGCGGGAAGGGTCGCTGGACCACCTGGAAGCCATCCTCCAGCAGCACCTGGACAAGGTGGGCGCGCCAGAGGGGATCATCGGCCACCAGCACCAGGCTGGGGGGAGCATGTCCTGAAGCCATCAGGAATGGTCAGCCATGGAGACGAAGCCAGGGATGGCCTGAAAAAAAAGGGGGGCCCGAAGCCCCCCAGTGAGCTGACCAGACAGGGTTCAGGCGCCGATCTTGGCCACGGCGGCCTTGGCCCGCTTCAGGATGTCGCCCTTGAGGGGCACATAACCCAGCTCGTCGGCATCGTTCTGGGCGGGGCCCAGCAGGTGGAGCATCGCCTTGCGGATCTCACCGGCCTTCAGGCCGTTGCCCTTCTCGTAGGCAAGGATCCAGGTGAGCGTGGAGATGGGATAGCTCTTGGCGCCAGCGGGATTGGGATCCTCGCCAGCAAGCCGAGCGTCGAGGGTGATGTTGTTGAGGGCAGCGGCGCCGCTGGCCAGATTCGGCATCACGAAGTTGCCACTCTTGTTCTGAAGGGCAGCAGCCTTGATCGGGCCCTTCACGTAGGACTGGTTGATGTAACCAATAGCTCCGGGGGTGTTGCTGATCACACCGGCCACACCCTCATTGCCCTTACCGCCCACACCCACGGGCCACTTGACGCTCTTGCCCTCGCCCACCTTGCTCTTCCACTCGGAGGAGAAAGTGCTCAGGGAGTTGGTGAAGGCGAAGGTGGTGCCGGAGCCGTCCGAGCGGTGGGCCACGTTGATCTTGCCCTTGCCGCACTTGAGCTGATCCCAGGTTTTGATCTCACCCAGGAAGATGTCAACAAGTTGCTTCTGCGTAAGCTTGAGGCCCTTGCAGTCAGGCTTGTTGTAGCCGATGGCGATGGTGCCGCCGACCGCGGGGAACTGAACCACACCACGCTTGACCTTGGCAGCCTCGGAGGCCTTGATCGGCTCGTCGGTTGCGCCGAAATCCACAGTGCCGGCCACGTACTGACGCACACCGGCGCCTGAGCCGACCGACTGATAGTTCACCTGCACACCCTTGCCGGCCAGACCGGCGAAGGCCCGCTGATAGAAGGGGGCCGGGAAGGTAGCGCCCGCGCCGTTAAGGGTGCTCTGGGCGGAGGCAGAGGCGGCAACACCCACGACGGCCAGGGTGCCGATGGAGAGTGCCTTCTGAGCGAAGGACATGGAAGCAAGCTGATCGGAGCTTCCCACATCTAGGAAGCGAGCGAGGCCCAAAGGTAAGGATCCGATTAAGAGCACGTGAATGTTTGGTTGCCAAAGACACGAGCATGTGTCGCCGATCACATGCAACCGTCGCCCCGGAAAGGGCATGCCGTGCTGACTCCTCCGCTGGCGTCTTGAGGGAATAAACCCTATGTTGACGAATTGGTATCACTTCGGAGTTCCCGATGACCCTGCTCTCGCTGCACCCGAACCCTGGATGGATCGCTGACCCTGTCGGATCCCCAGCCACCCCCGCCGAGTCCGTTCCCACGGCACCGATCGGCAAGCACTGCATCCTCGAGCTCTACGGCTGTTGCCCCGCCAAGCTCAACGATGAAGCCTTTCTCAGAAGCACGATCACGGCGGCCGTGCAGCGCGCCGGCGCCACGCTTCTGCACCTGATCACCCACCACTTCGAGCCCCAGGGCGTCACCGGCCTGGCCCTGCTGGCGGAATCGCATCTCTCGATCCACACCTGGCCGGAATCCGGCTATGCGGCCGTGGATGTGTTCACCTGTGGCGATCACACCATGCCGGAGCGCGCCTGCCTGGTGCTGCGCCAGGAGCTGGAGGCCACGGAGCACAGCCTGCGCAGCTTCCGGCGTGAGACACCGCCGGAGATCAGCGCACAGCTGCGGTTGGTGGGCTGAGGCTCAGCAACACGGGGGTGCCGGCAGCCGGCACCCCGCGGCGATCCCGGCCAACCAGGCCTGCAGAGCTTCCAACGCCTCAGGACGAAGCCGGTAATACACCCAGCGCCCCTGCTCACGGGCCTCGATCAGCTGCGCCTCGCGCATCACCCGCAGATGGAACGACAGGCGGGACTGGGCCAGACCCAGCTGCTCCGTGAGTTCGCAGACGCAGAGCTCGCCAGCGGACAGGGCCTGCACCACCTCGAGTCGCAGCGGATCCGCCAGGGCCCTGAGCAGCTGGCGGGCCTGCTCCTCCGCCATAGCGAGTGATCCTGCAGCGGCGACCGTCATCCCAGATCAGGCGGCAGAGCGCCAAGGCTAGGCGCCACAGGGGCGCCACAAGAGCGCCCCGCTGAGAGCCAGGTGCAGAATCCCATCAAGCATCCTTGATTCATCAACATCACTTGATCTAAGTTCGGCGCACCTGCGGGCATGCCTCGTGCGCATCGGCATCAACGGCTTCGGCCGCATCGGTCGTCTGGTGTTCCGCGCCCTGTGGGGGCGCCCCGGCATCGAGCTGGTCCACATCAACGAGTCCGCTGGCGACGCGGCCGCCATCGCCCATCTCCTGGAGTTCGATTCGGTGCACGGCCGCTGGAGCCAGGCCGTGGATCACAGCGGCGAGACCCTGCGGATCGGCGCCCACACCATCGGCACCAGCCGCCACGCGGAACCCACCGCCGTGCCCTGGCGCGATGCCGGTGTGGAGCTGGTGCTGGAGTGCAGCGGCCGCTTCAAGACGCCCGACAGCCTGAACCCCTATTTCGAGTCCTGCGGCCTGCAGCGCGTTGTTGTGGCCTGCCCGGTGAAAGGGGTGATCGCCGGCGCGGAGGCCCTGAACGTGGTGTTCGGCATCAACCAGCACGCCTACGAGCCGGCACGCCACCGACTGGTGACCGCCGCCTCCTGCACCACCAACTGCCTGGCACCGGTGGTGAAGGTGGTGCACGAGAGCTTCGGCATCCGCCACGGCTCGATCACCACCCTGCACGATGTCACCAACACCCAGGTGGTGGTGGATGCCTTCAAGTCCGACCTGCGCCGCGCCCGCTCCTGCCTGCACTCGCTGATCCCGACCACCACCGGCTCGGCCAAGGCGATCGGCCTGATCTTTCCTGAGCTGCAGGGCAAGCTCAATGGCCACGCTGTGCGCGTACCGCTACTGAACGCCTCCCTCACCGACGCGGTGTTCGAGCTGGAACGCGCCACCAGCGTGGAGGAGGTCAATGCCGCCTTCGCGGCGGCCGCTGCCGGCGAGCTCAAGGGCATCCTCGGCTACGAGAGCCGGCCGCTGGTCTCGGTCGACTACGTCAACGACGACCGCAGCGCCATCGTCGATGGCCTGTCGACGATGGTGGTGAACGGCACCCAGCTCAAGGTCTACGCCTGGTACGACAACGAGTGGGGCTACAGCTCCCGCATGGCGGATCTGGTCTGTCACATGGTGCAGCTCGATGAAGCGCCCTGAGCTGACGCCGCTGCAGCAGTACGGGGTGGTGACGGCCAACTACTGGGCCTTCACCCTCACCGATGGCGCCCTGCGCATGCTGGTGGTGTTCCATTTCCACCAGCTCGGCTACTCCAGCCTCGAGATCGCCTTCCTGTTTCTCTTCTACGAGTTCTTCGGCATCATCACCAACCTCGCTGGCGGCTGGCTGGCGGCTCGCCTCGGACTGCGCTTCACCCTGCGGGCCGGCACCCTCCTGCAGATCCTGGCGCTGCTGATGCTGGTGCCGGTGTCCGCCAGCTGGCCGAAGCTGCTGTCGGTGGGCTACGTGATGGCGGCCCAGGCCCTCAGCGGCATCGCCAAGGACCTCAACAAGATGAGTGCCAAGGGCGCCATCAAGGCGGCGCTGGCCGCAGAGCAAGGCAATGGAACGGCGAACGCTGGCGGCGGTGAACAGCACACCGACGACAACCAGCTGTTCCGCTGGGTGGCGATCCTCACCGGTTCCAAGAACGCCCTCAAGGGTGTGGGCTTCTTCCTCGGCGGCGTCCTGCTGGCGACGCTCGGCTTCAGCGGTGCCGTCGGCGCGATGGCCGCGGGGCTTGTACTGGCCTTCCTGTGCACCTTGGTTCTGCCCGCCGATCTCGGGCAGATGAAGAGCAAACCCGGCTTCAGCGCCCTCTTCTCCCGCAGCGCCGGCATCAACATCCTCTCGCTGGCGCGCTTCTTTCTGTTCGGCGCCCGCGACGTGTGGTTTGTGGTGGCCCTGCCGGTGTTCCTGGGGGCCACGCTCGGCTGGCGGTACTGGGAAGTGGGGGGCTTCATGGGCCTGTGGGTGATCGGCTATGGCGTTGTGCAGGCCAGCACTCCGGCCCTGCGCCGCAGCTGGGGTCAGAGCGGACCGCCAGGGCCTGGCGCGGTGCGTTTCTGGGCGGCGGTGCTCACGGCGATCCCGGCCCTGATCGCCCTCTCCCTGGCACGGCAGGTCGGCCATCCAGGCCTGGCGGTGGTGCTGGGCCTGGCGGTTTTCGGCGTGGTGTTCGCGTTCAACTCCGCCATTCACAGCGCCATGGTGCTGCTCTACAGCGAGGGCGAGGGTGTGAGCCTGAACGTGGGCTTCTATTACATGGCCAACGCCGCCGGTCGCCTGCTGGGCACGCTTCTCTCGGGATGGCTGTATCTGCAGGGCGGACTGCAGGCCTGCCTGTGGTGCTCCGCCCTGCTGGTGGCTCTCTCCTGGTTCAGCAGCCTGCGGCTGCCTGCCTTGCCGCATCAAGGCGCCGCAGCCTGATCAACGGCCTGAGGCCTCCGCCAGCGAGGAAAACAACTCCTGGATCTGGCGACTTTTCTGCGGACAGAGCCTCGGCGCCTCATCCTTCACGGCCATGGCCTCGATCTGGCCGGCGCTGATGCCACGGAAGTCGATCCCCGCCTGCTCGTATTGCTGCTCCAGCCGCTGCTGCAGATCCTGCGGAGCAGCGCCCTCTCCGACTGCCCCACACAGCAGGCCGGCATAGAGCCGCGCCGCACAGCCGCTGTTGCCGAAGCGCGACACACAAAGGTTGATCTCCTCGGCAGCCGGATCCGCCAGATCCAGCGGCGGCGCCGGTGGCGGTGGCGGCACCGCCGGCAGCAACTGGCTGCGAGCGGGGGCCAGCAGCAGGATCAGAGCGCCGCCGGCAACAAGACGCAGCCACACCCTCCCCATCACGACGGTGTCTCCGCAACGCCGCCGCAGGCCAGCAGGCGCTCCCGCTCCGCAGCAATCAGCCGGGGCGCATCGGAGGAGGTCAGCAGGCTGGGATAGGCACGGCGCAGGGCCGCAACCGACGCCGCGTGCTGCCGGCGGGCCACAGCCAGACGGGCGGCGCGGTCGCGACGCCACACGGCACGGCGCTGACTCTCCCGCTCCTGCCAGGCGGCCTGGGCCTGGTCGTACTGCTCCTGCTCGATTTCCTGGTCGTAAACCGCAAGCCGCCGTTGCTCCTCCGGATCCAGCGGGGCCGGCGCTGGACTGGGCACATAGGCCTCCGACTCGATGCTCGCGAGCCGATCGCGGCTGCGGCTGAATCCAGCCAGCAGCGGTGGCAGCGCCTGCCTGGTCTGCTGGCACAGCAGCTGAGCCTGGCGCCGCTGTTGCTCGGCTGCGGCCCGCTTCTGCCGGACCTCACGGTCGTCGGGGCCACGGCAGCCGGCGAGCAGGGTCACCAGGAGCACGAGGAACGCCAGCGGGCGCCTTGCAGTCACGCTGTGCGGATCTCAGCCCCCATGCTGCCAGGGGACGCTGACTCCTGACGAGTGACGTCCCGAGTGCAGTGCCCCCATATGGGGGTAGCGAGACCGCGATCAAGCGCCGTAAGCGTGTGCCCGGAGGGAAGAGCGATCCCTCACCCATCCCGCCAGGACCCGGCCAGCAAGCCGCCCGCGAGCCATGACAAGCAAGCCCAGCATCACCATCGGCGAATTGGAAGCCAACTATCAGCTGTACTGCAAGGCTCTGAGGATGCTGATCGCCGAGCGACGCACGCTGAATAAAATCCAGAAAACGGTGTGCTGGGGACGGTTGCAGACACTGCATCACTGTTTACCGAAGCACTACAAATCTCCTGAGTATCTCTATGCCCAGATCCTGAATCAGCAACAGGCTCTGCTGTGAGCTGGGCAGCCCTGGGATGGTCAGCCCGGGCCGGGGCGCAACCGCAGCTGGAGCTCAGGAGGATGATGTGACCAGAGCCCGGCAGGGCAGGCACCCGCACAACGCTCAAACCTGAGCGATGGATCTCACGCCCTATCTCGACAACCTCAAGGGCAGCAACCTCGATGAGGTTCTGCTGTCCGTCGCGGTCAGCGGCAAGGTGGCGCTGGCGGTGAAGGGGCGCTTCTTTCTGCGCTGCCTCTGCGACAGCTTCAGAGAACCCACGTTGATCGGCTGTGCCGTCACCGATGAGCACAGCTGCCTGGGCTATCTGCGCCACGAGCCCTATGAACTGCTGATCTGCACGGATTATCTGGAAAGTGGCAACGGCTTCGAACTGGCCCGCAAGGCCCGTGATCTCCAACCTGATCTGAAGGTGGTGGTGCTTGCCCTGGGCGATGCCATCCCGGTGGAGTACAGCGAAGCCGCCTGGCTGGAGGCCGTGGTGGCCGAGGCGGACTTCGTGGAGGATCAGAAACCGCTCGAGGCTGCCGTGATCGCCGTGATGGGACATCACTCCTACCGGAGCCCGTCCCTGCGCTCGGGGCAACTCCCCTACCTCAGCTGCCCGCGGCTGACGCCGCGGGAATACGAAGTTCTGGATCTGCTGGCCAGCGGCCTCACCGACCGTGAGATCGCCGAACAACTGGTGGTGAGCGAGGAAACAGCCCGCACCTACACCAAACGGCTACTCAAGACCCTGGACGTGAGCAACCGGGTGCAGGCAGTTCTCAAAGGTATGCGCTGCGGGATGATCCAGCTGTGACGCCGCCATCCCTGCAGCAGGCCTGCCGCTTCTGGCTTCGGCTCGGCCTGGTGAGCTTCGGCGGTCCTGCCGGGCAGATCTCACTGCTGCACAGCGAGCTGGTGGAGCAGCGGCGCTGGCTTTCAGAGCGGCGCTACCTGCACGCCCTCAACTACTGCATGCTCCTGCCGGGGCCGGAGGCCACCCAGCTGGCCACCTACATCGGCTGGCTGCTGCACGGACCGGTGGGTGGTCTGCTGGCCGGGGGGCTGTTCCTGCTGCCCTCGGTGCTGATTCTCACGGCCCTGGCCACGGTGTATGCCCTGTGGGGTCAGCTGCCGCTGCTGGCGGCGGTGTTCTGGGCGCTCAAACCCGCCGTGGTGGCCGTGGTGCTGCATGCCGCCTGGCGACTCGGACGGCGCACCCTGCACCATCCAGCCCTGACGGTGATCGCGGCCCTCGCCTTCCTGGGGCTGACGGTGTTGCAGCTGCCCTTCCCGGCCCTGATTGCCGCCGCCGCCGCCGCCGGCTGGCTGCTGGCCCGGCGCTGGCCGCAGTGGTTCCGGCGGCCTGCCGCGATCAGCAGCACGCCAGCGAGCAGCAATTCGAGCTCCAGCTCGGCCGCAGACAGTGCTCCAGCCATCCACGACGACACCACCCCCACTCCGGCCCATGGCCGCTTCAGCCGGCGCCGGCTCGCACGCATGCTGCTGCTGGCGGGGCTGGCCCTGGGACTTCCCCTGGCAGGCCTGAGCTGGTGGGGCGGCTGGGACGGACCACTGGCCACCATGGCGCGCTTCTTCACCCAGGTGGCACTGCTGAGCTTCGGTGGTGCCTACGCCGTGCTGCCCTACGTGGCCCAGGGGGCCGTGGGGCAGTTCAACTGGCTCACGGCCGCAGCCATGGCGGATGGTCTTGCCCTGGGGGAGACCACCCCGGGGCCGCTGATCATGGTGGTGGCCTTCGTGGGGTTCATGGGGGGCTGGAACCTGTTCGGCAGTTGGTGGGGAGCTGTGGCGGCCACCCTCACGGTGGTGTGGTTCACCTTCCTGCCTTCCTTCGTGTTCATCCTGGCGGGGGCGCCCCTGGTGGAGGCCAGCCGCGAGGACCTGCGCCTGGGAGCCCCGCTCACCGCCATCACCGCCGCCGTGGTGGGTGTGATCGCCAACCTGGCGGTGCTGCTGGCCGGTCCGGCCCTCTGGCCGCAAGCGGGCGACTTCAACCCGGCTGGACTGGGGATTGCAGTGGGATCGCTGCTGGCACTGCTGCTCTGGCGCTGGAGTGTGCTGCAGGTGATCGGCGCCTCAGCCGGCATCGGGCTGCTGAGCTGGGGGGCGGCGACGCTGGCTGGCTGATCTGGCTGCGCCGAGAGGGGACGCTGCCGCCATCTCTGCCCATACTGAGCCGATCGCACCCGCTTCGCTCCCGGCATGCTCCGCACCGCTCTGGCCCTGCTGGTCGCCACTCCCATCAGCCTGGCCCTGCAGCTGCTCACGCTGCCGGCACAGGCGAAGGGCTGCCAGGCGCCGATGCAGGGGCGCTACGCGGTGATGGCCATGGGCACTGTGACCACACCGGCAGGCACCAGCCCGCAGGCGCGGTTGCTGGAGGAACGCTGGCTGGCCAACGGCTCCGTGGAGGGGCGGATCGTCGAACGGCTGGGACGCAGCCAGCGCAGCGGCAGCTACAAGGGCAGCGTCAAGATGAGCGGCACCTGCCTGGTGCAGGTGAAGCGGCAGCTGCCCTGGGGCCCTCAGATGTCGGAGGCGGTGCTCGATGGCCGCGGCCGGCCGCTCTACAGCCTGGATCGCAGCGCGGGTGCCGTGATCAGCAGCCGCTGGCTGCCGATGGCGCCGGGCAGCTGCCGCGTCAGCGACCTCAACGGCGTGGTGCTCAGCAGCCAGGTGGGACTGAACTGGCTGAAGGCCAAGGCCGGCTGGAGCCCCAATGCCGTGGTGCAGCGGGAACAGTGGAGCGAAGGCAGCGTCAAGGGCATCGCCCTCTCCAGCTATGGCGGCGTGGGTGACACCGCCGGCTACACCGGCCGCCTGCAGCTCGATGCCGACAGCTGCTGGGGGACTCTGGTGGAGAACGACGACAAGGGCGTGGCATACAACTACCGCGCCCTCGTGGTGAACGGCCGCAGCGGCGCCCGCGGCTATCTCTACCTTCAGAGCGACCCCGACGATCTGACCGTGGGCTGGCTGGTGCGCGACTGAGTCGCAGCCACCCGACCAATCACAGCGGCCTCGGCGAAGCCGCTGTCATGCAGGGCCCGTAGTGCCTCCGGCGCCCGCTCCTCCGGCAGGGCCGCCAGCAGGGGGCCGCAGGTCTGCGGATCGATCAACAGCTGCAGGCGCTCAGGGGAGGCCTCCCCCAGCAGCTGCACCGGTCCGCCGGCATCCAGCAGCGCCAGGGCGGTGGCATTGGCGGGCGCCAGGCTGCTGGTCACACCACGCTCCAGCAGCTGCAGCGCCCCGGCATGGGCGGGGATCGCCGCCAGATCCAGCTGCACCCGCACCGCACCGCCGAGCATCTCCCCCAGGTGTCCGAGCAGGCCGAAGCCGGTGATGTCCGTGCAGGCACAGCAACCGTGGCGGGCCAGCAGCGCCACCAGCGGCGCCTGATCGCTCTGCATCGTCGTCAGAGCCGCATCGATCCAGGCGGGGTGTGCGGCACCCGCAAGGGCAGCGGCAAACAGAACACCGCTGCCGATGGGACGGGTCAGCACCAGCACCTGACCAGGCTGGAGCGGCCCCTTGCGCCAATGGCGCTCCGGCGGCGCCGCACCGTTCACGGTGAGAGCCAGCGCCAGGCCACCGCCATCGCGGCCCTCCAGGGTGTGCCCGCCGGCCAGCACCGCGCCGAGCGGATCCAGCACCGAGCGCACCCCCGCCAGGGTCTGCAGCAGCAGCTCCTCCTGCAGGTGCGCCGCCACCTGCGGCAGGGTCACCAGGGCCTGAACGCTGCGGACATCAGCGCCGCTGGCCCAGAGATCGCTGCAGGCGTGCAGGGTGGTGAGCCTGGCGTTCAGCCAGGGATCGGGCAGCAGGGCCGGGAAGCCATCCACGCTCTGCAGCAGCAGCAACCCCGCGGCATCCACGCCCACCAGCGCCGCGTCCTCGGCGATGGGTGCATCGTGATCGGCAAGCCGGGCCAGACGGGCGAGGGCCGAGCTCAGAGGTGCGGCGGCCAGCTTGGCGGCGCAGCCGCGGCA
>Ga0208361_1000326_pt1 | contig 14768 bp, 14 predicted proteins | sample LakMenEpi05Aug10_FD_150670 | JGI IMG/M metagenome (GOLD analysis project Ga0208361, IMG submission 150670) | Freshwater microbial communities from Lake Mendota, WI - 05AUG2010 deep hole epilimnion (SPAdes) | ecosystem: Environmental > Aquatic > Freshwater > Lake > Epilimnion/Euphotic zone ... | reverse complement strand
TCAATGGCAAGATAGCCTGCTGAAATGGTCAGGCGATACGTCAGATTATCTGGCTTATCTGAAAAGTTACTGGACAGCCAAGCTGGGTGGAGAAACCGGTTGGGATAAAGCCTTGCAAGAGGGTGTATTAAATCCGGCCACTGCTGCTGTAGGCGGGGCTTCATTTAATGGTGCCGGAGTTGCCGCTGCTGTTTCAGCCATCTCTGCTTCGAAGCGAAATGATAAAACGGAATTGTACTTATATGAGAAGATTGCCATCGGTGCTGGTCAGGGTGCTTCCAACCCATGGTTACAGGAATTGCCTGATCCGGTAACACGTGCTACCTGGGATAACTATGTGATTGTTTCTCCTGCAATGGCAAGAAAAATATTAGGCATTGATTTGAATGATAGCGGACAGGCAGATGCTTATGAAGTAAATCCTCCGAAGAAGGTCATTAAGGTTACCTGCAACGGACAGTCTGTTGAATTACCTGCTTTGATCATGCCAGGCACCCATCCCGATACCATTGGTATCGCCTTGGGATACGGAAGGGCCGAACAATTAGGTAAGGCAGTAATCGGTACCGGAAAGAATGTCTATCCTTTCACTACCCTATCCGGAACCACGGTGAGCAGAACACAGCTCAGTGCTGAATTGGCTGTTACCGGTGAAACGTATCCGGTAGCGCTCACCCAGACACACAGTCGTTATGATACAGCTCAGGGTAACAGAACTGAGGTGATGAAGGAGCTGACGCTGGCTGCATACAAACATCATCCTACAGAAATCCGTGATGAGCGCCAGAAAGAACTGGAGCCATGGGGTGGACTGGAGAATTACGAGAAGCAGGGTACTATTTATCCTGTTTACGATCGTCCGGGTATTCGCTGGGGAATGAATGTAGACCTGAATGCTTGTAATGGTTGCGGTGCCTGTGTGGTTGCCTGCTCTGCTGAAAACAACGTATCAGTAGTAGGGAAACCCGAAGTACTGCGTGGTCATGAAATGCATTGGTTGCGCATTGACCGTTACTATAGTGGCGATATGGACAATCCTAATGTGGTGTTCCAGCCAATGATGTGTCAGCATTGTGACAATGCTCCTTGCGAGAATGTTTGTCCGGTAGCTGCCACCAACCACAGCAGTGAGGGCATCAACCAAATGACTTACAACCGCTGTATCGGTACCCGTTACTGTGCGAATAACTGTCCTTATAAAGTACGTCGTTTTAACTGGGCTGATTATACCGGTGCTGATAGCTTCGGAGACAACCAACGTGGTATTGTAAATGATGTGGTACTTGAAATGAACGATGACCTGACCCGCATGGTGTTGAATCCGGATGTAACGGTTCGCTCCAGAGGGGTAATAGAAAAATGTTCTTTCTGTATTCAGCGTTTGCAGGAAAGTAAGCTAAAGGCCAAGAAAGAGAGCAGACCATTACAAGATAGCGACATCAAAGTGGCTTGTCAGCAGGCTTGTCCGACCGAGGCCATTGTATTTGGAAATGTAAACGACGGGCACAGTGCCATCAACATTACCCGCAAAGAAAATCCGAATCGTCAGTTTTACGTGCTCGAGCCATTACACGTATTACCGAATGTTTCATACCTGGCGAAAGTCAGAAACACTGGAGAAGAAATAAAGGAAGCATAAATAACCGGGGCCCTGCCTTCGTTTGCAACACAGCGCAAGTAGAAAGTAGTCCGGAACAATAAAAAAAAGGCAATGCATTTAAAGTACGAATCACAGCTCAGGGAACCATTGGTGATGGGTGAAAAAGATTTTCACCAGGTAACAGAAGACATCGTTCGACCCATTGAGGCCAAGCCAAGTAAGTTATGGTACATCGGCTTCTTTATAGCCGTAGCACTTTTACTTTTTGGTATCTACTCAATCTACCGGGATGTTACTTATGGTATTGGTCAGTGGAATCTGAATAAGACAATCGGTTGGGGTTGGGATATCACCAACTTCGTTTGGTGGGTAGGTATCGGTCACGCCGGTACGCTGATTTCTGCCATCTTGTTGCTGTTCCGTCAGGGCTGGAGAACGGGTGTAAACCGTGCTGCGGAAGCCATGACCATCTTTGCGGTAATGTGCGCCGGTCAGTTTCCTATTTGGCACATGGGTCGTGTGTGGATGGCTTTCTTTGTACTGCCTTATCCTAACACGCGTGGTCCGTTGTGGGTAAACTTCAACTCACCGCTTTTGTGGGACGTATTTGCCATCTCAACTTATTTTACCGTATCCCTCTTGTTCTGGTACAGTGGTCTGATACCCGATTTGGCAACCGTAAGGGATCGCGCCTTTACTTCTTTGCGTAAAAAATTATATGGTATTGCTTCTTTTGGATGGACAGGTTCCACCAAACACTGGCAGCGCCACGAGAGTTTGTCGTTGGTGCTGGCAGGGTTGAGTACCCCACTGGTACTTTCAGTACATACCATTGTATCCTTTGACTTCGCTACCTCAGTAGTACCTGGCTGGCACACGACCATCTTCCCTCCCTACTTCGTTGCCGGTGCCATCTTCTCCGGATTTGCTATGGTGCAATCATTGATGGTAATTACCCGCAAGGTGTTTGGTATGGAAGATTATATCACGTTGGGTCACATCGAGGCGATGAATAAAATCATCGTACTGACCGGATCTATCGTGGGTGTTGCCTACCTCACTGAGTTATTCATGGGCTGGTATAGCCAGAATAAATATGAGGGATACACTTTCTGGTACAGCAGAGCGAACCTGTTCAGTCCTTATGGCTGGAGCTATTGGGGTATGATGGCTTGTAACGTATTGAGTCCGCAGATCTTCTGGTTTAGAAAAATGCGCAGAAACATTTTCGTGACCTTCTTCATGAGTATCATCGTGAACATTGGTATGTGGTTTGAGCGATTTGTAATCATTGTTACCTCCTTGTACAGAGATTATCTACCTTCCAGCTGGTCTGTTTATTATAGTCCTACTAAGTGGGAGATAGGTTTCTACCTCGGTACATTCGGCTTGTTCTTTACCTGCTTCTTCCTCTTTGCGAAATACTTCCCGGTAATTGCGGTTGCGGAGATTAAGTATGTATTGAAAACATCCGGTGAAGGATTCAAGAATAAAATGGGTAAGATTGAAGAGCAGAAGTTGGATGAATTTATTCATGACAATGCACATGCCCACTAATTACTAATCACTAAACTTCCCGAAAGGGAATATAGATATGGCAAAAAAGAAATTCGTAGTAGGTTGTTTCGATGATGAAGCGGTTTTGTTTCCGGCCGTAAAGAAAGTACGTGCTGCCGGCTACAAGATCCACGACGTGTATACGCCCTTTGCAGTGCATGGCCTTGATCATGCATTGGGTTTGCGTGAGACCAGTCTGCACACGGCCGGCTTCATCTATGGAATTACCGGAACAAGTACAGCCTTGGGTGGTATCAGTTGGATCCTGGTGAAAGACTGGCCCCTGAACTTTGGTGGTAAGCCCCATTTTTCCTTGCCTGCATGGATTCCGGTAACTTTCGAGTTAACGGTACTTTTTGCAGCAGTGGGTATGGTGTTGACATTTTGTTATCTCTGCCAGCTGGCTCCTTTCGTGCGTAAGCACCATTTTCACCCCCGCGCTACAGATGATCTGTTTGTGATGGCGATTGAGTGTACCGATAAAACCAATGTAGACGATCTGCAGGCATTTTTAGCATCAAATGGAGCCTTAGAAATCAACGTACAGGTAGCAGAAACCGGTTGGTGGCTGGGTACTTACGATCAGGAAGAAAAAAATTTAGAACACAGCAGCACCGTTGTTGCTTAATCCAGAATAATTGAACGATGAGTAAAAAAATTACCATTCTCCTGTTGGCTGCCGTTTTTGTAATGGCTTCCTGCAGTGATGTGAAGCGCAATCCCGGAACTGTGTACATGCCGGATATGGCTTACAGCCGTGCATATGAATCGTATGCGAACTACAGCAATCTGGCTGAGAAGAAAATCAATTATACCGGAAGAACTGTTACAGGTACCATCGCCCGCGATGAGGATTTGCCATTTCATATTCCGATGGATGCAGCTGGTGATACGACCAACTATGTAGCATCCAAGGCAGTGAAGAACCCGATTACGACGATGACGGCTGTTGAAACAAAGGAGGCAGAGCGCTTGTATTTGATTAACTGCGGAATTTGTCATGGAGCCAACCTCAAGGGAAATGGCCCCCTGTATAAAGACGGGGCAGGACCTTATCCTGCAAAGCCGGCTTCATTGGTTGGCGATGCAAAATATGAGGCAATGCCGGAAGGACAGATGTTTTATTCCGTTGCTTATGGTAAGAACCTGATGGGATCTTATGCTTCTCAATTGAGCAGAAAACAGCGTTGGATGGTCATCAAGTACATTAAAGACAAGCAACAGGAAGGAAAAGCAGCTGCAACAGATACAACGGCAAAAAAATAGTAAAAGAAATTCGTGCCGGAAAGGCAAATGAGATAAACGTATAAAAGTATTACAATGGCATCTATCAGAGACCAATTCGAGATTCCCGGAAAAATGAAAACCTGGTCATTGGCGTTGATTGGCATCGGCGGAGCAGCGCTGCTTTATGGCATGTTCACCAAAGGCTTCAGCAAAGATGAGCATGAGCAGGTTCACTTTTGGGGAACATTGATGTACAACACTATTTTCTGGACGCTGATCTGCAATGCCAGCATGTTTTTTATTTGTATCACTACCCTGGCGATGGGTGGCTGGCAGCAGTCATTCCGCCGCATTCCGGAAGCTATTTCAACGCTGGTGCCGGTATTTGGTACCATTACCCTTGCGGTATTATTATATGTAGTTCTTGGTCACAAACACCATATCTACCACTGGCTCGATTCAACGGCAGTAGCGAATGACCCCATTCTTCGTGGTAAAAAAGGATTTCTGAATCCAACTTTCTTTGTGATCTGGACCACCCTCACCATCGGTCTTTGGAGTTTGCTGGGTTGGCGTATGCGCCAGATCAGCCGTGAAGCTGACGAGGCTCCGTTTACACAGGAATCGGGTGCCCGCTACATCTACCGCGGAACGGTTCGTGCAGCTCTCTTCCTTGTTTGGTTTGCATTAACGGTTGGTTCTACTGTTCCCTGGCTCTGGATGATGAGCATTGATGCACACTGGTACTCTACCATGTATAGCTGGTATACTTTCGCCAGTTCATTTGTATCCGGTATGTCATTGGTCGCCCTCTGGGTAATTTATCTCAAGAACAAAGGTTACCTGGAATTGACCTCACAGGAGCACCTGCACGATATAGGTAAGTTCATGTTCGCGTTCTCTATTTTCTGGACCTACCTCTGGTTCTCACAGTACATGTTGATCTGGTATGCCAACATACCGGAGGAAACAGTTTATTTCAAACATCGTGTTCAGGGCCCGTATAAAGGAATATTCTTCCTGAACCTGATCATCAACTTTATCTGTCCCTTGTTGATTCTGATGAAGCGTTCTGCCAAGAGAAATTACACACTGGTAACTTTTATGGCAGTTTTAATCATCTTTGGTCACTGGATCGATTTTTATCAGATGGTAATGGGTAGTCTTTCGAAGGAACACGTTACACTAGGCTGGTTAGATTTCGGTATGCTGGCTTTCTTCGCAGGCACTATGATATTCATGACTTCCAGATCACTGGCTTCCAAGCCGCTGGTTCCAAAGTATCACCCATTCCTGAAGGAAAGTATCGTACACCAGGTTTAAAAGCATCGTATCCTATTTAAAAGCAATAACTGTATTAAATATGTCTATCCTTCTTACAATCGCGGTCATCAGCCTTATATTTATCATCATCTTTCAGATTGCAAAGGCGAGTGAATATGTAACCCAACTGAGAGGTGAGCAAAAGGGCTTACGTCAGAGCAATAAAATCAATGCCTGGCTCATGATCGTTTTTTTGGTACTCGGCTTGATTGGTGTTTGGTATTGTAACGATATTTATTTTGGTCAGACACTGCTCGCTCAGGAGTCGGCCAGTGTAGAGGGTGAGCGCGTAGATTCCATGATGTGGCTGACTATTGCCGTTACCGGTATCGTTTTCATCATCACACAGATCATCTTATTTTACTTTTCCTACCGCTATCAGGAAAATGATGAAGGGAAAGTTTTTTTCTACCCGCACAACAATAAGCTGGAAATTATCTGGACCATCATACCTGCCATTGTTCTCACCGTACTGATTGGTGTGGGTTTACGTAACTGGTTTTTATTTACAGGTGAACCACCCCGTGATGCCATGGTGGTAGAAATTACCGGTAAGCAGTTTGGCTGGATTTACAGATATCCGGGTAAGGATGCTTCTTTCGGAAAGAAGTACTATAAAAATATCGATCCCGCCACCAACACACTGGGTATCATCTGGGATGATCAACTGAGCCACGATGATGTGGTAACAGAACAAACCATGTACCTCGTTAAGGGTAAGCCGGTAAAGCTGGTGATCGGTTCTCGTGACGTGATACATGACGTAGGTCTTTCTCACTTCCGTATGAAAATGGACGCCGTACCAGGTATCCCCACTACCTTATGGTTTACACCTAAGTACACGACCAAAGAGATGAAAGAACTTACTGGCAATCCCAATTTCGTATATGAAATCAGTTGTGACCAAATGTGTGGAAATGGCCACTATTCAATGAAAGGCGTGATCGAAGTAGTAGATCAGGAAGAGTATGACCTTTGGATGGCTAAACAAAAACCACAATATCTGGTCAACTTCCCCGATAAAGATCCTTCCGTTCAGCCTGTGGCAGATTCTGTTAAAGCAGTAATCGGTATGGCAAAGACGACAACAAAGGACAAAGTTCAAATGTAATATAGACAGCAATCAATCATAACAGTAACAATTAAAGCATCAGATTATGAGTCACGTAGCGGAGACACAGGCAGCAGGGATGGTGGCAGTTCATGAGGAACACGGTCATCATGACCACCATGCGCATCACGAGACCTTCATTACAAAATACATTTTTAGCCAGGATCACAAGATGATCGCCAAACAGTTTCTCATTACCGGTATGTTTTGGGCCGTACTGGGAGGCTTAATGAGCGTTCTGTTCCGTTTTCAACTGGGCTATCCGGATGCAACATATCCCTGGCTCGAAACCATATTGGGCAAATGGGCCAAAGGGGGTCACATCACGCCAGAAGCATACTATGCCCTGGTAACCACACACGGAACTGTTCTCGTGTTCTTCGTACTAACAGCCGGCTTGAGTGGTACTTTCGCCAACTTCCTCATACCGTTACAGGTAGGTGCCCGCGATATGGCATCGCCCTTCCTGAATATGCTGAGCTATTGGTTTTTCTTCTTAGCCAGCATCGTTATGTTATCTTCTCTTTTTGTGGAGACGGGTCCCTTCAGCGGTGGCTGGACGGCCTATCCTCCTTTGAGTGCGCTGGGCGATGCATCACCCGGTTCTAAAACGGGTATGGATCTCTGGATCATCTCTATGGCCCTATTCGTGGTTTCATCACTCCTCGGTGGCTTGAACTACATTGCTACCATCTTGAACATGCGTACCAAGGGCATGAGCATGACGCGTCTGCCACTCACCATCTGGGCATTGTTCTTCACCGCAGTATTGGGTGTACTCTCTTTCCCTGTGCTGCTGTCAGGTTTCATCCTGCTTATCTTCGACCGCAACTTTGGAACGAGCTTCTACCTTTCTGATATCTTCGTGAATGGGGTAGGTGCCTTACCCAACGAAGGTGGTAGTGCTATTCTCTTCCAACACTTATTCTGGTTCCTGGGTCACCCCGAAGTATACATCATTCTGCTGCCAGCCATGGGTATGGTTTCAGAAATCTTATCTGTAAATTCAAGAAAGCCCATATTCGGTTACATGGCAATGATTGGTTCATTGTTTGCTATTGCTATCCTGGCCTTCCTCGTTTGGGCGCACCACATGTTTGTTACCGGTCTGAACCCGTTGCTTGGATCTATATTCGTTCTATTAACGCTACTGATTGCTGTTCCTTCTGCCATCAAGGTATTCAACTGGTTAACGACCATCTGGCGCGGTAGTGTGCGTTTCACACCGGGTATGTTGTTTGCTATTGGTTTTGTGAGTCTGTTCATTTCGGGTGGTTTGACAGGTATCTGGCTCGGTAACTCAGCCATCGATATACACCTGCACGATACTTACTTCGTTATCGCTCACTTCCACATAGTAATGGGTGTGGCTTCTATGTTCGGTATGTTTGCCGGTATCTATCACTGGTATCCAAAAATGTACGGCCGTTACATGAACAATACTTTGGGGTATATGCACTTCTGGATTACCATCGCCGGAGCTTACCTCATCTTCTGGCCGATGCACTATGAAGGTCTGGCAGGTATGCCCAGAAGATATTATGATTACAGTATCTGGGAAAGCTTCAAGCAATTTGGTGAGCTGAACCGTTTTATCAGTACCGTGGCTATGATTGTTTTCGCTGCACAGATATTATTCCTCATCAACTTCTTCTACTCCATCTTCAAGGGGCGTAAGGTAACCAGTACGAATCCCTGGGGTTCCAACACACTTGAATGGACTACACCTGTTCGTCCCGGACACGGCAACTGGCCCGGCGAAATTCCTGAAGTACATCGTTGGCCATATGACTATGGTAAAGATGGAAAAGAGTTTATCTCGCAAACTACTCCGGTGGGGGCAGATGAAAGCCATCATTGATGAAATCACTTCCGGTACAATGGTTTTGCCTTACCGGATATAAAGGATATTACTAGGCAATGCTCCCGACAACACGGGAGCATTGTTGTAAAGAATAAAACCTGTCGGTCTTTGTTGTTCAAGTGTAACCGACAAGCATTCCGGAAAACCGGATCAATTATTGCTGAATGAACACACCCGTTACTGATCGGCCCACAGGCAGTTCGCTGCAGCAAAAATGGAAGGATTATTTCCAGCTGACCAAGTTCACATTGAGTTTTACCGTCGTATTCTCATGTGTAATTTGTTATTTGCTGGCGCCGAATATTGTTCATTTTGACTGGTCTATGATCGGCTTGCTGTTTGTGGCGGGTATGTTAATTACCGGCAGTGCCAATGCGATCAATCAGGCGCAGGAAAAGCTTACCGATGCTATGATGAAGCGAACAGCTTCAAGACCAGTAGCTGCCGGACGTATGTCGCAACAAGAGGCGTATATTTTCGCAGCTGTTGCCGGCTGTTTAGGAGTTTTCATTATTGGATATTTTTTCCGTGATGACGCACATACATTCAACTGGAGTGCCGCCCTCTTATCGGCATTCAGTCTTTTCTTGTATGCCTTCATCTATACCCCCCTCAAAAAGATCAATTCAATCGCAGTGTTGGTAGGTGCTTTTCCCGGTGCCTTACCCTGTTTAATTGGGTGGGTGGCTGCCACGAATACCATTGACCCCATGGCTACCATCGCTGTCGGGGAAAAGACATTCAGCAATGCAGGCGGCTGGATATTATTTGCCATCCAGTTTCTCTGGCAGTTTCCTCATTTCTGGGCCATAGCCTGGGTAGCACATACTGATTACAGTAAAGCAGGTTTCAAGTTACTTCCTGCAGATAAAGGCCCCACCCGCTTTACTGCCTTACAGGCCGTTATGTATTCAGTGCTGATGATTCCGGTAGGCATATTACCCTATTATTTTGGACTCACCGGCTATGTGAGTATGTGGGTGTTGGTTGTCGCCAATTTATTCATGGTCTTCCAGTGTATGCGCCTCTATATTTCCATGGATGTGCCCGCCGCCAGACGGGTGATGTTCAGCAGCTATATTTATCTGCCTGTGGTGCTGCTCGCATTATTGGCCGATAAGATCAATTGAAATTAAAGTAGTATAAAATGAATACAACGACCGCTTCTTCCCGCATTCACCCCAAGAAATTTACGCTTTGGGTGGCCATGGCCAGCATCGTGATGATGTTTGCGGGGTTTACCAGCGCTTATATTGTAAAAATGAATGAGGGCAGCTGGCTCAAATTCAGCCTGCCACGTATTTTCTGGCTCAGCACTGCAGTCATACTCACTAGTAGCTTGACGCTCCATTTGGCTGGCAAGGCCTTCAAAGCGCGTGAAATGCTCCGTTACAGGCAGTTGATCACCATTACCGCCTGTCTTGGTCTGGTTTTCATCATCTGTCAATTGACCGGTTTCTGGCAGCTCGAAAAGCAAGGTATTCAGCTGATGGGTCAACGCAGCAATTCTGCGGCCTCCTATCTGTTGGTAATAACGGGCATGCACATGTTGCATGTGCTGGGGGGCGTAATTGCACTGGTCGTGATGCTGATTGGCGTTTACAGCCGAAAAACGAAGAATTATAGTCCATTACCGGTTGAATTAGCGGGTATTTACTGGCACTTTGTCGATGTATTATGGATTTACCTGTTCATGTTCTATCTTGCCGTCGGATAGATGCAGAAAAAGTTCAACATAAATGCCAGTTTTTGCTCAACTCACAATAAATTTGTACCGAAATTTTCAATAGCCCCATGTCAACTACAACAGTAACGCCCACAAAAATGTGGAGTGGCGGAAAGAGTCCCTTTAACGTGGAATATGGAAAGCTCATGATGTGGTATTTCCTCATGAGTGATGCCTTCACTTTTGGCGCTTTTCTGATCTCTTATGGAACCATTCGTTTTTCTTCTAATGGATGGCCCGACCCCAACGAAGTATTTAAAAGTTTTCCTTTTGCTCCGGAAGGCGTAAACGCTCCGCTGGTATTCGTGAGCGTCATGACCTTCATTCTGATCATCAGTTCTGTTACCATGGTGCTGGCTGTGCATGCCGGCCATAACATGGATAAGAAGGGTGTTATCAAATACATGATCCTAACCATTATTGGAGGTGCTGCTTTCCTGGGTTGTCAGGCATGGGAGTGGACCCATCTCCACCACGAAGGTGCCTGGTGGGGTAGCAATCCTTTCATGAATCATGACGGCACGGCTTCCACTACGAATTTCACCAACTACTTCTTTACGATTACCGGCTTTCACGGCTTCCACGTATTCTCTGGTGTTATTATCAACATCGTCATGCTGATCATGGCCATGAACAATTCATTCGAGAAGCGCGGACACTACCTGATGATCGAAAAGGCCGGCTTGTACTGGCACTTTGTAGATTTAGTTTGGGTATTCGTATTCACCTGTTTCTATTTGATTTAACCATTCATTCAAGCACGCTACTACTAAAATATTATGGAACATACACACGCAGAACACCAGGGCGGAGGAAGTACAAGAGAGATTTGGAAAGTAACCATCATACTTACCGTACTTACAATCATAGAATTGGTATTGGGATTTATGATGATTGGTATTCCACTTGAAAAAGTAGGACTTCGTTTGCTGATCAAGGGTGTAATTGTTATTCTGATGATGGCAAAGGCATTTTATATTGTTGCCTATTTTATGCACCTGAAGCATGAGATTCGCAACCTGATCATGACCATTGTTGTTCCGCTGGCTTTATTCATCTGGTTCATTATAGCATTCCTTTATGATGGAAATTCTTTTAAGAATCTGAGGAATACCTATGATCCGCATTATAAAGAGCAGAGTACCATCAAGGTTGAGAAGAAAGAGCACAAGCAGGAAGGTGGTCAACATTGATTAATTGCTAACAGTATTAATTCACACCATCGCCTGCAGCGATGGTGTTTTAATTATAACCCATGAATAAAAGCGCCCTGCTTGGTATCTCTCTGGCACTCCTGCTTCCCCTATCTGCCTACTTGCTGTTGCAGTCATACAGCGATCATGCAGTAGAACTTCCACGTCATTATCTGATGGATACAGTCGTGACCAAGGAAGTCAAGGGTAAATTGGTAAATGATACAGTATGGCATACCACCGCCAATATCGAGTTGGTGAATCAGTTGGGCGATACCGTAGCACTGTATGATCGCCCGGGTAAAATTATCGTTGCCGATTTCTTTTTTACCAGTTGTCGGGGTATCTGTCCGCGCCTCACTACTAACATGCAAACGCTGCAGCAATCTTTTCTGCGCGGTGGCAATACCCGCAAGAAAATCGACAGTTCCATTGTACAATTCATTTCTTTCACCGTAGATCCCGAGCACGATAGCGTAGCCGTTTTAAAAGCGTATGCCGACCGAATGGGTGTCAACCACGATAATTGGTGGATGCTCACCGGCGACCGAAAGAAAATATATGATTTTGCTTTCAATGAACTGAAGGTGGACAAGTTCAGTGAGGAACCCGTTACGCCCGATTTCGTTCATACCAGCCGTTTTGTATTGATCGATAAGTTTTATCGCGTGAGAGGATATTATAATGGACTAGACTCTGCTTCCATGCTCAAGCTTTCCAGGGATATTGGTTTGCTGTTGCTGGAGAAAGACAGAACAAAAAAGAGCAGCTTGTTCATTAAAATTCGTTCCTTGGGCTGGTTATGGCTCATCATAGTGGTTCTCGTGACCTTTTTTGTATTATTTATGCAGGCCCGGCGCCGCAAAGAAAACAGGCCGAATAAAAATCAATAATATGCTTCCTCCTTCATTAGAAAAAAACGATAAAAAAGCGTACTGGCTGATTGGTATTTTTTCAGTGGTTGTTTTTTCAGTAGTCGTAGCACTTAGCAGAATTCAGTTGAATGTTAAACTCGGCTTCGATGTGCATATTTTTGCCGCTGCCAATGCGGTTATCAATGCATTGATTGCCGTATTTCTGGTAGTAGCCCTGGTTGCTGTCAAGAACGGAAATTATAAGCTCCACAAGCAATTGATGATGGGCGCACTTGTTCTGTCTGTTTTGTTCCTCGTTTCATATATCATACATCACCTGTTGGCTGGTGAAGCTAAGTATGGTGACAGTAACCACGATGGCGCAGTAGATGCAAGTGAGATAGCAGCTGCCGGTAGTATGCGCCTCATTTATTTTGTTATTCTTATCACACATATTTTTCTGGCTACCATCATCCTGCCATTTATTTTATTTACGGCATATCGTGCTTTAACAGCTGAATATGTGCTGCACAAAAAATTAGCGAAAATAACCTGGCCGCTGTGGTTGTATGTAGCAGTGACCGGACCGATTGTTTACTGGATGATTCATCCCTTCTATCGCTGATCAGAGTGATTCGATTGCTTGCATCGGATCCCAGAAAATCTGCTGAAAATTAACGATGGTGTCATCCGACACTTTTATCTTTTCTTTTTTTAGTAGTTTTTCCATCTGTGTTGGATGGCCAAAGTGCATTTTTCCCGAGAGCTGACCATTTCTGTTCACAACGCGATGTGCAGGTACAGGTGGCTGAACATGGTGACAGGCATTCATTGCCCATCCGACCATGCGAGCACTGCGCCCACTACCCAAAAAGCGGGCAATGGCTCCATAACTGGTTACCCTGCCTGGTGGAATCAGCCGCACCACATCATATACCCTGCTGAAAAAATCTTCATCTTTCGTGCCGGCCGGGAGTACTTCCCTCGGTTTTTCTATGATTTGTCGCTTCTTCAAAAAAAAGTTTTCAGTAAGAAGTGGGAGATGGAGACGGAGGCTGCTGCGATGATTCCTGCAGTAGCATCGATTTTCTGGGTTCCGCTACATTCATGTATTCGTAAGGACAATGGCGGCAACCATGACCGCAACAATATCCTTTTTTGAGGTGGTACTGTTGGGTAAACACGGTCATGCCGTTCTCGTCATAATAAAAATCTTCACCTTCAATCAATTCCTGGCTCACGGGTCAACTTTTTTAATAACACATCTTTTTCCTGCGGCAGGGGTTTATCTATTTGAAAACAGATATAGTGGATGCGGCTGCTGCCGGCAATGTCTAAACCTTCATAATGCGTTTTAATAGACAATTCGGCGGAAACCTGCTCACCTGCATACAGATCATCTGTTTGATATAACAAGGAAAGTTGAAATAAGTTAATTACCTCCAGGGTAAATGTGTATAAAACGGGACTATCGGTTTTCAGGTGTACCCGGGCGCCGGGGGCGAGGAATTGCTGATAAAGGCGTAAGAACCTTGGGTGTGTCAGTCTTTTCTTTGACCTGGATTCCCGCAATTGCGGATCCGGAAAGGTAAGCCAGATACCTGCAATTTCATTTGCAGCAAAATAAGCAGTGATTTGATCAATGGCCGATCGGATAAAAGCAACATTCTTCATCTTTTCTTCCAGAGCTGTTTTAGCTCCCCGCCAGATTCGGTTACCCTTGATATCAATACCAATAAAGTTTTCTTCCGGATGCAGTCTGGCGAGTCCGACAGCATATTCGCCTTTTCCACAGGCCAACTCCAAAGTGATGGGATGCTGGTTCCCAAAGAAACGGTGCCAGTTACCTTTCATATCCGGCGGATATTCCAAAACGTTTGAAAATTGCCGGATCTCCTCAAAGCGAATCAATTTTTTTTGTCCCATCGTACCGCAAATATACAGGCAGCGGCATCGTATTTAACCAGCGGGTGGTGGTACAGGACCATTGTTTTTGAGATGTTTTTCCAATGATTGGAGAATGTTTTGGAGCACTTTCGAATTATGCAGACTCCCTTCGGTTATTTTCCACTGGATGCGTTTGTTTTTGAGTCCCTTATTTTCCAGCATGGGACGGTTACTTTGCAAGGTGATAGAGCGGTTGCGACCCATTACTACAATGCGTTCTACCTGATCAGATAAATAAACCAGTCTTGCCTTCAGGGTAATGAATTTCCTGTCAAATAATATCTTAAAAAGCCATTCCACCCCGCAAAATACTAAATTATTTAGTATTTTGTCGTCCTGATTTATTGGTTATTCAGGGCGGGCAAC
>Ga0208361_1000325_pt1 | contig 14769 bp, 13 predicted proteins | sample LakMenEpi05Aug10_FD_150670 | JGI IMG/M metagenome (GOLD analysis project Ga0208361, IMG submission 150670) | Freshwater microbial communities from Lake Mendota, WI - 05AUG2010 deep hole epilimnion (SPAdes) | ecosystem: Environmental > Aquatic > Freshwater > Lake > Epilimnion/Euphotic zone ... | reverse complement strand
CGCCCACGGCAAAGGACTAACGGATAGTCCGGCCAAGCGCACGCTCATGAGCGCCATGCCGTCGCCTCGCGTGGGTCCGCTGGCTCGGAACGCAGTTCGAGGAGGGCGCCGCCGTCCTCGGCATCCTGCTTGGCTTCGTAGCACTGGGCTTCGTGGCCTCGCGCCTCTCCGGCGGCGACGCATGGCAGAGCCTCCTTCCCCTCATCACGGCGACCATCGCGTTGTTCACGCTGCTTCCTGTGGTTCGTTGGATGCGGCTGTGGCTCGTCGATGCGCGCCGCCCGGCGCGGCGGCTCGATGCGGCGTCGGAGTCGCTCGATCCATCGATCCTGATGACCTACGCGCTCTCGAGCTGCGTCCTCGCGTTCGGCGCGTTCCTCCTCCCTGAGTGGTGGGAAGAGGGCACGCGCCACATCCGCGCCGAGCTTCCCGCAGCGCTCCACGCGTGGATTCCGCTGCTTGCGCTCGTCCCGATCGCGCTCCTGCGCTGGCTGTGGCTCGTCGAGCTGCGCCGCTACTATCGCAGCGGCGATCTCGCATGAGGGCTGCACCCGTTTCGATCGACCCCCCTGATCTCGGAAGGCTGTGAACCCGTTCAGAGAGCGCGCGAGATCAAGGCGGGGTTTCGCCCGTTTCGCCGCCGTTCGGATCAGGGCCCGTGGTTCCCCATTGGGCTCTCTCCACAAACGCGAGAGCGCCGAACCCCCGCCACGACGCGGCAGCAGGGGGGGTCGCCGGGGTCAGCCTGTAAACAAACCGGTCGACCTCGCGAGAGGCCGACCGGTTGCAGCTCCCCCAGAGGAACGGATCCCAACTTTGGATGGCGTTCTGACCGCGCCAGAGGGGGCGAAGACCGATTTCCTCGCAACCGGCGATGAGGGGCCCTATCGAAACGTAGGGGAAAACAGCGCGAAGCCAACCCCGCTCCCACACTCATCGCTCACGCTCCGGGCACCCCCGAAACCCGCGACCTCGGATCGGGTTACCGAGTACCCGCGCGCTGCACGGGCCCGTCGTTCGGGGTACGGACCACCTTCGGTCGCACGACGAGCAGCGCCCGAGTCGCGGAGCCTTCCGCCACCGAACAGACCAGGACGACCGCCATCTCCTCGCCCACCCGGCGAACGCCGGTCGCGCACCCGTCGCCCGCGTCGCCACGCAACAGGACCTCGACCCAGAGTCCCTCGTCGTCGAGCCCTCCGGTCGCGGCGATGGAGAACTCCCCGCTCCAGGCCCCCGCCTTGTCGACCGAATTCAACTCGACGGCTGCGGGTGCCCCGGGGTCGGAGACGATCGCCGGACAGAAGACCTTGCGGGCGCCCGGGCATGCGGCGATCGAGCGGAACAGTTCATCGACCGACGCTGCGCTCACGCTCTCGACGCGAGGAGCCGAGAGCGACCCGAGGGGCGCAAGGACGAGCGTCTCCGCGGGAACCTCAATGAGCGTGAACATCCAGAAGAGCTGCGGGTACTCGTCATCGGCTGCAAAGGGCGATTCGACGACTCGGGGGTATGTGCGGCAACCGGCCGCGAGCCCGCTCGCGATGAGCAGGAGCGCGGCAAGCACCGCGACACCTCCGTGAGTCCCTCCGAGGCCGCCTCCGCGTTGGGCTCGCGCGGTCATGGCTTGACTCCCTCCTGCGCCGAAAGCTGCGCTCGCAGCTCGCGGATCTCCCGCTGCATGTTCGACAGGGCGCTTCCCACGAAGACGAAGCACATGGGGAGGAAGCAGAGGAACGCCGGTGCCCAGGCAGCCGGACTTGGCGCGAACAGCGCCACCCCGAGGGCAACGAGCGAGAGAAATCCGCAGAACAAAGCCGGTACCCAGCATTGGATTCGATTCATGGTGGTGGCTCCTTGAGATCCTGTTTTCGGTTGCGAGGCCGCGCGTCATGGTATCAGTTTGAAGACTCGTTCGGTTCGGGCTGCGTCGCACCCTGCGTCGGAACAGCGTCCGGTGCGGTGAATCGGCGCAGAAGGCTCGGCTTCTCAATGACGATGTCGGCACCCATCCATGCCGATTCGAGGCGTGGCGAGCGCTCCGCCGCGTTCGCCGATGACAGCAGGATGACGTCGACCGCCGTCAGATCCGCGCCACCGAGGTCGCTGATGTCTTGGCCGATGCCGAAGCCCGATGTCGCACCCGAAGCGAACCAGATCGACCCAAGGGCGATCTCTCGCCCCGCGTGCGCGCCGTCGCGGGGCCGAAGGAGCACTTCGAAGCCGAGGTCCGCAGGAGCGTTCCGGACCTGGATCATCAGATCAAGCCGGCGGCGGCCGGCGAGCTCGCGCCGATCGACCGACAGGGCGGACGCGATCGCCGCGGCCAGCGACTCGTCGCGCACGACGCGCAACGAGTCCTCCACCGACGGAAGTCCTCGGCTTGGGGTTCCTATCCGCTGGGCCAATCGAAGTGCAGCGCGAAGGCGCGCAGACGAGCTGCGATCTCATCACGGGCGGCGCGGAAGCGGCGCATGTGCTCGTCTTCGTTCAGCGGCTCGTTCGTGGCGGGGTCGGGGATCGGCCAATGCAGGCGGCGCGCGGAGCCCAGCCAAGTCGGGCAGACCTCCTCGGCGCACAAGGTGACGACCACATCCACGCTCGAGGGATCGATGGCCGAGACGGGCTTCGACGATTGCATCGAAGCATCGAGGCCGATTTCGTGCAGGACGGCGAGTGCGCGTGGGTTGACGCGCGTGGGGCTGCTGCCCGCGCTGGCCGCGACGACGCGCGTTCCAAGGATCTCGCGCGCCAACGCCTCGGCTAGCTGGCTGCGAGCCGAGTTCGCCACGCACAAGAACAACAGGCGCACGGGCGGCCGATCGCCGGAATCACGAGCCACGCCACGAATCCTTGGCGCGCAGCGCCAGCTTGACGAGCACCAGCAAGACGGGGACTTCGACCAGCGGACCCACGACGGCCGCGAAGGCCTGGCCGCTCTGCAGCCCGAAGCTGGCGATGGCCACGGCGATCGCCAGCTCGAAATTGTTGGAGGCGGCCGTCAAGGAGACGGTCGCCGCCTGTGGGTAGGCGGATCCGAGCTTGCGCGCCGACCACATGGACAGCGCGTACATCGCGCCGAAGTACAAGACGAGCGGCGCGGCGATGCGCACCGCATCGAAGGGTGCTTGCAGTATGCGCTCGCCCTGCAGCGAGAACATCGCGACGATGGTGAATAGCAGCGCGACCAGCGTCAGTGGAGAGATGGAAGGCGCGAAGCGGGTTTCGTACCACTCGCGTCCCTTCGCGCGCACCAAGAGCAGACGGCTGGCGAGTCCCGCGGCGAATGGAAGGCCGAGGTAGAAGGCAGTGGTCGCCGCGATGTCGCCCATGCCGATGTCGAGAGCCACACCGGCGAGACCCAAGCGCTCTGGCATCCACTTGGCCCAGAACCACGCCAATGGAGCAAACGCGACGATCTGGAAGAGCGAGTTGGCCGCGACCAGTCCCGCGCACGCCTCGCGATCGCCATCGGCGAGGTCGTTCCACACGAGAACCATGGCGATGCAACGCGCGATCCCCACCAGGATCAGGCCCAACATGTACTCCGGCTGGTCGGGCAGGAACGCGATCGCCAGCGCGAACATCAGCGCCGGTCCCACGATCCAATTCAAGACGAACGAGAGTGCGAGCAACCGTCCATGGCGCGCCAGCGAGCCGAGCTCCTCGTAGCGCACCTTGGCGAGTGGCGGGTACATCATCACGATCAGCCCGACTGCGATGGGCAGGATCGTGTCGCCCACCGCCATCCTCCCGAGCACAAGCGGCACCTGCGGCGCGAAGCGCCCGAGCAACATGCCGACGACGATCGCCAGCAGGATCCACCATGTCAGGTAGCGGTCGAGGAAGGAAAGCCTTCGGAAAGGCGTGGCCATTCTGCACCTTGCAGCGGGAACGAGGGTGTGGATGCGTCGTCAAGGACGCATGAAGGACGGACGCGTCTGTTCGACCTTAGTTTAGACGCGTCACGGTGATCTTCCCCCGGAAAAGTGGACACCCAGAAAGGGAGCAGCGATGCTCTTGAGCAGGAGATGTCCATGTCGAAGTCACGTCGGAAGTAGAGTGCGGAGTTCAAGCATGAGGCGGTGCGTCTGACCCGAGAGCCAGGTCGGACGGTGGCCGAGGTGGCCGGCAACCTGGGGATCAACCCGGGTGTGCTCCAGCGCTGGAAGGCGCAGGTGAAGGCCGAGGGTCCAGACGTGTTCCCTGGGCACGGTCGGGTGAGGGCTAGCGACGAGGAGGTCCTGCGGCTGCGCAAGGAGCTGGCGCGCGTCCAGCAGGAGCGTGACATCCTAAAAAAAGCGACGGCCTTCTTCGCGAGAGAGCGGAGCTGAGGTTCGAATTCATCGATGACCACCGGCGGGTCTTCCAGGTCGGGCTGATGTGCTCGACGCTGGAAGTCTCCCGCGCGGGCTTCTACTCCTGGCTGGGGCGCGGCGACTCCAAGCGCGCCAGGGAGGACCAGCGCCTGAGGCTCTTGATCCGTGAGGTGCACGTACAGAGTCGCGGCACCTACGGCGCGCCGCGGATCCACGCCGCGCTGAAGAAGCGCGGCGAGATTTGCTGTTTGCACCGCGTCGAGCGACTCATGCGGGAAGCGGGAATTCACTCGAAGATGCGCCGCAAATTCAAGCAGACCACCGACTCCAACCACCGTCACCCGGTCGCGCAAAACCTCCTCGACCAGAAGTTCGAGGTCGATGCACCCAACCGCGTGTGGGTTTCCGACATCACCTACATCTGGACCGAAGAGGGCTGGCTGTATCTGGCCTCCACGCTGGATCTCTTCTCGCGCAAGGTCGTCGGCTGGGCCATGGGCGCGTGCATCGATGCAAGGCTCGTGATCGACGCCTTGCAGATGGCCATCGACTCGCGCTCGCCGGCCCAAGGACTGCTGCATCACTCCGATCGCGGCGTGCAGTACGCCGCGTACGCATTCCAGGGCCTGCTCGAGCAGCACTCAATCACCTGCAGCATGAGCGGCAAGGGAAATTGCTATGACAACGCCGTCAAGGAGAGTTTCTTCCACACCCTCAAGACCGAGCTCTGCAATCACGAGCACTACCTGACGCGTGCTCAGGCCCGCTCCAGCGTCTTCGAGTTCATCGAGGGCTTCTACAACCGCTCTCGCTTGCACTCGACGCTGGAATACTGCTCGCCCTGCGAGTTCGAGGCCAAGCGTCTGGTCGGCTGAGCAGACCCGTGTCGCTGAACCCCGGCGTTCCGGCGCAACCGACACCGCCTGCCAGCGGATCAGGCAAGCTCGGCCGAGACCCTACAGCCCTGATCACCCGCGAGAACCAGGGGCCCTGAGAGCTTTCCACAAGTTCTCAGTCTCCTCTCCCTGGACCCTCTCCTCCCGGGGGCGCCGCCCCCGGAACGCCGCGCTGCGCCTTAGCCAGCTCCGCGCTGGCTACGCGCGGCTCCCCCGCTGGGGAAGGGAATCCCTTCCCCAAACCCCATCCCCTTGACAGCTCGGCGAGATCCAAGCTCTACTCCTCCTGTCACTAAACCCCGTGTCCACTGAACCGGGGGAGGTCCAAACATGATTGCCCACTTGCTGCTTGCTGCCCTCCTTTGCCCTGGGGCAAGGGAGGGGGGAGTTGTCACCAACGGCGACATTGGTGTGTCGATCGCGCGCTACGTGGAAGCCGCCGAGCGCCAAGGCTTCAGCGGCGCGGTACTCGCGGCCAGAAAGGGCAAAGTCGTGGCAGCTGTCGCCGCCGGACCGCTCGAACACGGCAAATCCGCGCGCCTGACTCCGGACACGTTGTTCGAGATCGCTTCCGCGACCAAGCCATTCACCGCACTTGCTCTCGCTCAGCTCGAAGAGCGACGCAAGTTGAAACTTGTCGATCCGCTCGCCAGACACCTGCGGCAAGTACCTGAAGACTGCGCGAAGATTACGCTGCAGCACCTGGTGCAGCACACCTCCGGCATCCCGGCGAGCAACAGCGAGGGCGGCGGAGAAGCGCTCGAGCCATTCCTGCGATCGGTGTTGCGCGGCGGGCCGGTGCACGATCCCGGTTCGCACTTCGAGTATTGGAATCAGGGCTACGCGCTGCTCAGCGAAGTGATCGCCAAGGCCAGCGGCAAGAGCTACGTCGACCAGTTACGCGCGAGCATCTTCGAGCCGGCCGGCATGAAGTTGACTTGCTTCACAGGTGACAAGGCGCCGAAGGGCGCCACGGTCGCGGTGGGCCGCTCGTCCGGGGGTGCGTCACGTTCGGCGCTCGAGCATCCTTACGGCGCTTACGGCCTGCAGTACTGCGGTATGGGCGGGATCGTGACCAACGTATGGGACCTGTGGCGTTTCGACCGCGCGCTCGCGGGCAAAGCACTCGTCGACGAAGCGGCCAAGCGGCGTATCTTCGATCCGGGGCTGGAGAGCTACGCGCTCGGCTGGCGTGTATTCCGCGGCCCGAACGGACGTGTACGTCAGGCGCACGGCGGCGATGTGCGCGGCTTCACCTGCGAGCTGCGGCGCTTGCCCGACGAAGACGGCGCAGTGATCGTGCTGTGCAACGACAACGCGGCGCCGAGTCGGCCAGTCGCCGACGCGGTGGAGGCGCTGCTGTGCTGCGACAAGGCCCCGCCGACGCCACCGCCGCCGCTCGAGATGGCGCGCCGCGAGGCGCTGGTGGGCACGTATGTCGCGCGCTCAGGCCGGAGCATCGTGATCGAGGCGCGGGGCGAACTCGCCACGGTGCGCATCGACTGGAGGCCGCCAAGTGGTCCGGTGACGCACGGCATGCTCGGCTACGTTGGCAGGGATCTGGTGGTGTTCACTTGGACCGATGCGACCGAGTTGAAGGTCCGGAGCGAAGGCCCCGCAACGTCGCTGCGCTTCGCTGATGAGGAGTACACGCGCCTATAATTGCTGCGGCTTTTGCAACACCTCGTACTTCGACGCTTCCTTGGTTGCGCGTCGTCATTCTCACGCCCCCTGTGGCGGCGAGTGCTCTTGGCGCTCTCATGGATACGACATGCCAATGCATGGGTAGTCTTGCTCAGCGGGGATGGGAAGGTGCGAACGAGGCTGGGAGTATACCAGAGCTTGAGAACACGAGCACTTCCACCAGCGTGAGATAACACCATCCCGATGAGGGCTTGGCAGAACACGAATCGACCATTCGCTGCACTCTGAGGCACTCGGGGCGTGACTCACACACCTCAGTGCTGCGCAGCGGCTCCGCTTGTCGCGCTGCAACTGCGTGAGAGGGTTGGTCATGTAGCCGTACACTCCCAAACACACCACCCTTGGCGAAGCCTTGGGCTGAGCCTCGCGATTCATGGGCAGCCGCTGGGTATGCTGACTGCGGTTGGATTGCTCGAGCCTCCACCCCCCTCGCCCCCGCCTGGCCATGCCTCCCCCTCCCGTGCCCGCCCCCTCTCTTGCCGCCCTGCTCGCCACCGCACGCGAGAAATGGGTCAAGCAGCTCATCGACCCCTCCCGCAACAACGGTCTGCTCTTCTTCCGCGACCTCAAGGTCAGCATGCTCGAGCTCCCCGTCGCGAGCCCCTGCCTGAAGAAGCTGCTCGCCGGCTCGGCAGCCACGATCCGCGACCTCGCCGCGGGCGGCTGCAAGAACGGCGATGCGCGCCTCGTTGCGAACTCGCTCGACGCAGTGCGACGCAAGGCGCTGAGCAACAAGGAGGAGAAAGGCATCGACACACTGCAGCTGGCGCTGGGCATCGCCACCTGGCCCGCGCTCGACGGCGGCACCCCGTACAACGCTCCCGTGCTGCTGATCCCCCTGCGCATCGTAGCGCGCGGGCAGGGTGGGATGGATGCGGAGGTGGAGGTCAGCGGCGAACCCCAGCTCAACCCGGTGCTGCTGCATGTCCTGCGCGAGGACTACGGCGTGCACTGCGACGCCCAGGCGCTGCTCGAAGATTGCGGCGCCGAGGAAGAGGATGGCCGCTGGAGCATCGATCAGGAGCGGGTGGGCGCGGGGCTGGCGCAAGCCGTGGGCGGCAGCGTGCCGGGCTTTGCCGTCGGTGCGCGCGCGGTGATGGCGAACTATCTGTTCGCGCGCATGCCGATGGTCGAGGACCTCAAGCGCAACGGCGGCGCGCTGGAGGCGAGCGCCCTGATCGCGGCGGTCGCGGGGCATGGGCCGACGCTGGAGCAGTTGCGCAAGGCGAATCAGACGCTGGGAAGTGGGGTGGCGGCCGGCGGAGATGCTGCGGCCGAGCTTGGTGGCCGTGAGGGCTCGGGCGCGGATGGTGGCGGTGCCAGCGGCGTGCGGCTCGACGGACGCTTGGCGCGGGAGGAGTACTTCGTGCTGCTGAGCGATTCGTCGCAGCAGGCGGCGATCGAGCTGGTGGAACAGGGTCGGCATCTGGTGATCCAGGGCCCGCCGGGAACGGGCAAGAGCCAGACCATCGCCAACCTGATCGCGCAGTGCGTGGCGCAGGGCAAGAGCGTCCTGTTCGTAGCCGAGAAGCGCGCCGCGCTCGATGCGGTGATCAAGCGCCTGGCGGACGGGGGTGTCGGTCTGGGGCATCTGGTACTCGACCTGCACGGTGCCGCGATCTCGCGCAAGGCCGTGATGGAACGGCTCAAGAACACGCTCGAGTGGGTACGCCATCCAGGCGCGCAGGCGGACAATGCCGAGCTGTTGGCGCGCTTTGAGGAGCGGCGGCGGACGCTGAATGAGCACGCGCGGCGAGTGAACGCCAAGCATGCGCCGCTGGGCTTGTCGTATGTCGAGGTGCTGGGCGAGCTTCTGCGGCTGCCGAAGGAGGCCCAGACGCGGCTGCGCGTGCCGGGCAGCGCGTTCGAGCAGTATCAAGGCAGCCGCCTGCGGGAGCTGCGCGATGGCATCGAAGCAGTCGCGACGAATCCGGGGCTGGTGCTGGGGACGAGCTCGTCGCCTTGGGTGCAGGCGAAGCTTGTCGATGGAACAGTTGCGCAGCGCGCGCTGCAGCTGGTGCGGGAGCTTTTGGAGACGATTGGGGATCCGGCGATGACCGTTTCAGCAGGCTCTGCGCATGCGGGTCCTTTGGAACCTGGATTGGGCGCGAGAGGATGGAGCGCAAAGGCAGGTGGCTCCGAGGAAGGCGGCCTGCATGGCTCTGGCCTGAACGTGTCCGGCCCGCAGCGTCCCGCCTCAGAGGGCCTCGGTCTGGACGCGCTGCACGCCTCGGCGCCAGCCCCAGCGCTCACCGAGCTGCTCGCCCGCTTCCGCGCCGAAAGCGGCGGTAGCGCGCCGCGCACGTTGGCCCAGCTTGCGGCCGCCTGCGATTTTGTGCGCGAGGCCGATGCGATCACCGAGCGCTACGACTGGAGCGTGTTCGAGGAAGACCTCGAGGATCTGACGAACGCTCTCGCTCCCGCCACGCGGGGCTTGGGGGCGCGGCTGTGGGCCTTTGTCTCGAACTCGAACTATCGCCGTGCGCGACGCACGCTGCTAGCGCTGCGCAGGCCATCCACGGACGGCAAGGCGGACGTCAGGACGCTCTACGTCGAGGCCAGCGAAGCCTGCGATCTTGAGCGCCGCTGGAGGGAGCAGTTGGACTGCGAGGTGCGCGAGCTCCCCTCGCGCGCCGGGCTCCTGCAAATCCACGAGCGCCTGAGAAGCGCGCATGCCGAGTTGCTCGGGCTGGTTCCGACGATCCCCGATGAAAACCAGAGCTTCGAGTCGCTGTACACGGTGCTGCAGGCGCTGGAAGCGGACCGCAACACCGCATACCGCATCCCCGACGTACGCAAGCTCCAGCAGCTGCTCCTCGGCGCCGGACTCGGCTCCTTCCTCACCGAAGCGCGCAGCGCCATCCCGGGCGTCACGCTGCGCCAGCGTTTCGAGCGCCTGATTCACGAAACACAGCTCGAGCGCATCTACAGCCAGACGCCCGCGCTCGCGAACTTCCAAGGCACGGCGCACGAGCAGGTCGTCGCGGACTTCCGCCAACTGGATGCCGAGCGCCTCAAGCTGGCCGCGGCGCGTGTCCGCCACAAGCACGCCCGCATGGCGATCGATGCCATGAACGAGCACCCCAACGAGGCTGATATCGTGCAGCGCGAAGCCTCCAAGCGCGCGCGGCACATGCCGCTGCGCAAGTTGCTCGAGCAGGCACCGCATGTGCTGACGCGCGTGGCGCCCTGCTGGGTCGCCAGTCCCCTCTCCGTCAGCCAGCTGCTGGCGCCCAAGGCCGAGCTCTTCGATGTGCTGATCTTCGACGAGGGCAGCCAGATTCCGCCCGAGGATGCGATCCCCGCGCTGTACCGCGCCAAGCAGGTCGTCGCCGCGGGCGATCAGCACCAGATGCCGCCGACGAGCTTCTTCGCGGCCTCTACTGAGGAGGAAGAGCTCGCCGAGGAGGCCTTGGTTGAAGGTCTCGATGGCAATGCGCAGGCCCCCGCCGTCACCGTCCCCAACGCGACCGAGGGCTTCGAGAGTCTGCTCGCATCGCTGGAGAGCTTTCTGCCCAACCGCATGCTCGAGTGGCACTACCGCAGCGAGGACGAGCGGCTGATCACCTTCTCCAACGCGGAGATCTACGACGGCCGGCTGGTGACCTTCCCCTCCGCGCGCGCCGATCAGGCCATTCGGCATGTGCACGTGGCGCACGATCCGGCGCTCGCCAACCAGCAGGACAGCTCCTCGCCCGAGGTCGAACGCGTCGTCCAATTGGTGCTCGAGCACGCCCGCACCCGATCGCATGAGTCCCTGGGCGTGATCGCGCTGAGCATCAAGCACGCCAACCGCCTCGAAGCGGCGATCTACAAGGCGGTGCAGGCCGAGCCCGCGCTGGGACCCTTCTTCGATCTGGAGCGCGAAGAGCGCTTCTTCGTGAAGAACCTCGAGCGCGTGCAGGGCGATGAGCGCGATGCGATCATCCTCTCGATCGGCCATGGCAAGAAGTCTGACGGCACGCTGCCGATGCGCTTTGGTCCCCTGCTCGTCGAGGGCGGTTACCGGCGCCTCAACGTGGCGATCACACGCGCAAAGCGCCGCATGACGCTGGTCAGCTCCTTCCTGCCACACGACATCGACCTCGCCCGCACCCGTGCTCGCGGCGTGGTACTGCTGAAGGCCTATCTGGAGTACGCGGTCAACGGAGGCACGCGCTTTGTCGGATCCGAGCGCGCCGACGAGATTCCGCTCAACGCCTTTGAGTCCGACATCCGCGGCGCACTCGAGGCGCGCGGGCTGAACCTGCGCGGCCAGTTCGGCGCCTCGCGCTTCCGCATCGATCTCGTGGCGATGCACCCCGAGCGCAGGGGTCAGCCGATCCTCGCCATCGAGTGCGATGGCGCGAGCTACCACTCCGGCGCGACGGCGCGCGATCGCGATCGGATCCGGCAGATGCAGTTGGAGCGGCTGGGCTGGGTTTTCCACCGCATCTGGTCGACGGACTGGTTCCAGAACCGCGAGCAGGAAATCGAGCGCACGCTTCAAGCGTACCAGCAAGCCGTGCGCCGCGCCGATGAGGGCGGGACGGAGCGCGCGCGTCCGCTGCCGCCGGCGCAACCGACGGATGTGCCCTCACTCGCGCAGGCAAGGGCCGGCACACCGGCTTTCCCCGGAACGCCGGCATTCGTCATGGAACGCGCGCCGGCTCCGCCGGAGGGTGCCAGTCGACGCGGCCCCAGGCCCCACATCCCGGCCTTCGAGAGCATCGAGGAGTACTCCGAGGCGCACCTGCACGCGGTCTTCACCTGGATCGCCTCGGATGGGATCAACCGGCTGGATCAGGAGATCCTGATGGAGGCCAAGGAAGCGCTGGGGTTCGCGCGCATGGGCGCGCGCATCCGCATGCGGTTGGAAGTCGCGCTGACGATCTGGAAGGTGCGCAGGGGCTAGCAGGGGCCAGTCCGGACTCAGCTCCACTGCTCCGAAAGCGGAACGGCAAACAGGCAATCACCGAAACCGATGGTGAACCCACCATCGTGGAGCACCACCCCGCATGCGAATCGTCTCCCTGCGGCCTCGCGCAGGAGGCGCAGCTGACCTGCCCCCCTCAGACCGGTGCAAATCCTAATCTCGGATCTGGACCGGTCTGAGGGGGGGGCAGGTCACTCTCCCTGGTCGGGGATCTCTGGAGCCGCAAGGGACCCTCGCCCCTTCGGGGGGGTACACCGAGACGAGCATCTTCTTGGACGGCGAACCGCACCTCGTGCTTCGAACTCCGGTTCGAGACCGAGACGCGGGCACGGAACACCCGCTCCAGACCCTGTGAGCCATGCGCGAGCGGGACGCCCTCGACCAGCACGTGAAGGCGCGCCTGATTCGCGGCATCAGCACTCGGAACTACGAGGGAGCCCTGACCAGTTCTTCGAGGGTCTCGGCCTAAAGAAGAGCGCCGTGAGCGCATCGGTGAGACTTTTCCCGGCAATTCTGGGCAGTTGGGGGACATCGGCCATGAGGTCAAGTGTTCCCCAAGAGTGTGGCTATCGGAAACCTGTGCGACCGGACGGGTGAGCGTCCCTCCCCGCTCAACTCACCAGCGCCGCCAGCTTGCGCCGATCATGAAACAGCAGCACGGCGCTGCCCAGCGTCAGGGCCGTCGCCAGCAGCGTGGCGCCCCAAGGCAAGCCAAAACTCCAGTCGAGCACCGTGACATGGAGCATCACGGCGAAGACGCCCACCGCTCCGAGCGTCGCCGTTCGCGGGAACAGCAGCAGCAGCGCCGGGATGATCTCGCACAAGGCGATGAACGTACCCTAGACGCGCGAGTATCCGAAGAAGTGCCAGATCATCATGTAGGGATACGGGGCATCCCTGCGGAAGGTGACTTCAGTCCAGTCGTAGAGGAACTGCGGGCGCCCGAGCAGACCCAACTTGGCGCCGCCGTAGATCAGCATCACGAGGGCGATCGACCAGCGCATCAGGCGGAGCATCAGAAGTGTGAAGGCGTGCGACATGCTTGGGCTGGAGGCGCAGGCGCTCCTACCGCCAGAAATAGTGCCACTCCGACTCGAGCTTCGCTTCCTCACCCGGCTGCAGCTGGATCACCCAGCGGAATTCGCCGAAGCCGTTGAAGCGGTACCACCAGTACGGCCAGGACCACCAGCCCCACCACGACACGCTTTCCAGCTCCCGGGCGATGGCGCCGATCTCCAGCTGCTTGGCTTTGCCTGACTGACCGGCGTTATCGACGAGTCCCAGCACGCGACGGCGCACCTCTACCTCGATCGGGGCGGTCTTCAGGTTCTTGAGCTGGATCTCGCCTTCAAGATCGATGCGGCCGTAGCTTTCGTTGTTCCACTGCACCGCGTTGGGCACACGCCCCCGCTCACGCTCTTCGCTCTGCACGCGGATGTCGATCGCCGGATTGATCTTGAGATCCGTCTCCGATCCGACCGGGGTGTAGAGCAGCTTGCCCTGCGCCAAGACTCGGCCCTTGGAAGTCACCAGCGCGGGAGCGGTCGTCAGCGGCGCGTCGCTGGTGTTCCGCACTCGCAAGACGTGGATCACTTGCGGATGGGCGAGCTGTCGGGCGAGTTCCAGCGTCCGTTCGCTGGGCAGTTGCTGGCGCACTTCGACCGGGGGGCCGAAGGGCAGATCCAACGTGTGGATGTCGCGGTAGCTGAGCGTGAACTCCCGCAGCGGCAGGGTCATGCGCTCGCCCTTCCTGAGCGAGATGTTGGCGAGGCTGAAGACGAACAGATCCTCGGTCGCCTCCGCTCCGATGACGGCGGGACTGGGCGCGGGCAGTCCCTCGTCGACCGCAAAGCCAGCGATCTGGGTGCGCAGCGCGTTGCTGGCGGCGTTGTAGAAGGCCGATTGCGCGGGCATCTGGGCCGCGACGCCGGCGAATTCGCGCTGCAGCGCGATGGCGTCGACGAGGCCCGCGAATTCGAAGCTCGGGACGCCGATCACGAGGTGCAGCGTGACCTGCTCGAGGTCGATCAGGTCGTTGACGATGCTCGCCTCCAGCTGAACCTTCGCCTGACCCTGGCCGTCGATGTCGAACTGGTAGGCGGGAATCCAGCGCAGCCCGTTCTGCACATAGGTGACGCCCACACGCGCGGATCCGGCTCCCCCGGATCCGTTGGGGTTCGGCTCGGTGCGCAGCGTCAGGCGTTCGCGCGATCGCTTTTCCTTGACCGTGCGGGCCGCCTGTCCCTCGATCTGCAGCCAGCGCACCTGCGAGAGATCCATCGCGCGCGTGCCGTCGGCGCACTCGAGCAGAAACAGCGTGGAGGGCGGCGCGCCGGCTTCGGGCTTGGGGATGCGGAGCAACACGCCCGTCGTCATCTCGTTGCTGGAGTCCTTGAGCGTGGCGCGCTTGCCGGGATTGGCCTCGATCAGCTGGCGCAGGTTCTGCGCTTCGACCTCGGTCTCGGACTCTTCGCGAGCGGCCTTGGCGTAGACGAGCTTCACGCCTCCCGTCGCGTAGGGCCAGAACGTGCCCAGCACAGGCACGGGCAGTTCGTCGAGCACGAGCTCATGCGCCTTGTCGGCCGGGATGCTGCCTTCGCGCAGCAGGTAGGCGTGGCCGTCCTTGAAGACGGTGACCTCGCGAACAGGCAGCGTCGCGGCGTTGTGCGCGGCGCTCCTGGCGCTCGCATCGGAGGGCGTGTCCTGCGCCGTCGCAGACAAGCAGGCGGACAGCAGGGCGGGCAGGATCAGGGGAAGGATCGGCAAGTTCATGGTTGGTACAACGACGCACGCGAAAAAAACCTCCGAGAATTTGTGCTCGGCTCACGGAATTCCGGTTTCACCTGGGCAGGGGCAATTCGATCAGCGCCAGAACAGCCGGTGCAGCACCAGCGCCACGGTCCAGTCGATTGCTGCCGTCCAGACCTGGTGGCTC
>Ga0208361_1000324_pt1 | contig 14783 bp, 16 predicted proteins | sample LakMenEpi05Aug10_FD_150670 | JGI IMG/M metagenome (GOLD analysis project Ga0208361, IMG submission 150670) | Freshwater microbial communities from Lake Mendota, WI - 05AUG2010 deep hole epilimnion (SPAdes) | ecosystem: Environmental > Aquatic > Freshwater > Lake > Epilimnion/Euphotic zone ... | reverse complement strand
ACTCATTCAAAGAAAAAACAACGACTGGAATACAGCCATCGAGCTGACAAAACACTTAAGAAAACTGGATCCAATGGACCCGGTAAAATATGATTTTGCTTTATTTGGACTCGGTGTAATGGAAAAGTACTAATATGCAGTGTTGAATATTTTTTAGCCAATCATTTGACACAAGACATCATTCGTTGGTCTGGGCTTTCACCGGAAGAGCTGGCGATTGAGATTAATCATCTCATTGTAAATGACTTTGCCGCACTCGTTCAAATTCTATATCGACTGGATGTGAGTGAGCATAAAATGAAAGCCGTCTTGTCGGCGCACCCCCAGGAAGATGCGGGTAAGCTTATTGCTGCTCTCATATTGGAGCGACTAAAGCAAAGAGAGGAAATGAAAAGTAAATTTCCACCAAAAGAAGATATTCCGGAAGAAGACCGCTGGTAACTGATCCATGTCATTGCCCCAGCAATTCGTCAATACGACGAAACCGATATCCCTTTTGGCGCAGCGAGCGAATGATATCACCCAGCTCATGGTATAATTTTTCTTTACGCCCCGGGTCTGTTCCCACATGAATTAATATGACCGCTCCATTTATACGCTCGGGAGATTGTTCCAAAACTTTAGCAAGTTGCGCGCGTATTTGCTGGTTCGACTTATAGGAAGCACCCATCGCTGGAAAAGTATAATCAGCAGGTGTTGCCAAGCCCGGCGAACAACTGAAGAGCCGAACTCCCGATTCATTCAACCAGCCCGCTACTTCTTCATTCCACCACTCATAGGGTGGGATATACCAGCCACCCGCAACTTCATCAGAGAGACCAATTGCGCGCATGGCCGCAAGATTGTTACGTAGGTCTTGTAGCAGCGAGTCCCTGCTCACCAAGGTACTGTCACGTCGCTTCCAGTCGTTGTACAATACATGCTGATCAGAATGAGGGCCTAAGAGGTGACCATCTTTTTGCAACAACCATATTTCTTTCCTGAATGCCGGATTCCTGTAAAACCTTCCCGTCAGGAAAAACGAGGCACTTACTTTTTCCTGCTGCAGTGTTTTTCTGATGTGCTGTATTCCTTCCCCGAATTCATCGCCCGTAAATACCAGGGCGAGCTCTTTTTCCTTTTGGCTGCCACGAACAACGGCTCCCTGAACATACGCATATTCATCATTGGGAGCAGACTGCAGTGACTGACCTTGTAAAGCTGCGAGCAGATAAATCAGACTGGCAGTTCCATCCATCGTGGGCTCATTGGTACTGTAGTCGCCGTAATCATCGTGATAAACAGCTAAATCACTTTGAAAAGACGCATATTCATCTGGCTCCATCAATTGAATGCCAATCAGATTTTTATAAATAGAAGTGTACACGGGTCCATCGACCAATCCTCCATCAATCGGATAATTCTTCAGATGCGTAAAGGCAGAATGTGGATCAACCGGCGTATCACCCTTTGCCGGAAGTCCATATACCATACTCGTTCCCCAAGGATTGCATCCAAAGAGCCAATCAATATTGGCCTGTTCAAGTTCCCGGAATGCAGTGTCACCTGTTAATTGCCGATACCACATACATTGTATGGCAAATTGCACCGTCAGGTTATTACTGCACCAGATAAAAGGGATGCCCCGCAGGAAAGCATTTTTTTGAGCCCTTTTCCAAATGAGGTCTATGCCCTGACGATAATAGTTAGTGACCGCTGCACGCGCATTGGAAGGCAATACACCAGCCAATTCTGCATGACCCTCATTGATAAAAGGATACCACTGATAATGGTTGGCCGTATCCTGCATCATCCAGGGAGTTATCTTTTCCTGGCGGGCATATTGCTGTGCCTGCACCAGCCAGCTACTATCTTTTGAACCAGACATCTTATAAAGAGAAGCAGCAGCCAATTCCAGGTCATCAACATAATTTTCCTCTGCATAGATATAAGGTGAACGAACAGAAGCCGTTTGTGTATACCCCGGCTTTTTTAGTCCGTAATTCCAGGCTGACAGCGCCTTATCAGCAAGTTGGCCTGCATAGAAAGTGTCAGTATTTCTAAAAACAACTGACCCCAGCGCAAAGGCTGCGGCAAACTTTCCTGCCGTAGACGAAGTACCTGTAGTTGCATTCATGAATTTTCCCCGCTGCTGAGGAAGTCCGCTGACAAAATAAACAGGCCGCTCAAACCCCTTCCCATAATAAGGATCTTCCTTCGGTATCCGCATGTTCACATGGTCTCTGTCATCGCCCAACTGGTTGAACATCCAGTCTGCTCTCGGGTGCATCTTCAGCAGCCAGTCCATACCCCAACGTGCCTCATCCAATACATCCGGCTTCCCATTGGAACCGGGCAAGCCGTTAGATTGGTGGCCATCGCTGAATACTGTAGGATAATCCCTGAAGGCAGCCAGCAATTGCCACGTAGCATTGGCGCTGGTACTACTGTACTGCAGATAATCGCTGGCATCGTGCCACCCACCACTGACATCGACGTGTGTACTGTCTGGCATTGGACCATACAGCGTATACCCATCGTAGGTGTGGCAACTGTCTTTTAAATAAGGGTTGAAGCCACTTCTTTGTTGCCGCATGTAACGGAGACAAAAATCCGCGGTTCCCTTATAGACGGTGTCACTGATGGCAAACACCGGAGAACGGGTGTTCCCGGTTCGTAAAAAATATTTTCCGGGTTTATGCCAATTAGAAAAATTGAGTCGGGCAGTAGAGCGGAATGGACCATAAGCACTGTAGGAGGTTTCCGATTTTCCCCGATAAACAACTTCCCCCGTCAATACCTGTACCAATTCAAAAAATGCCGGAACCGTGGTTGATTGGCTACACCATACTGCTTGTTTAATAGAAGAGGGCGTATAGCCTAGTTGATTGATTCGGATCCAACTACTATCTTCCCGTGCCGCAGTAAGGCCGGAAACAAAAAGAGCAGGCAGCAAAAGTAGCCATCGCATAAGGAGTGTTATACAATAAAGTTACAGCCGGACTGCAAGAAAAAAGAAAGAAACTGACCGGCGATAGCATACAGGTTTTGCTACAGATCTCCCAATTGCGGGCGCAGCACAATCTCTTCCACCACGGCGGCAGGTGAAAGCGACGCGGCAGCAACGATCATACTGGCCACATCACTTGCCTGCATGATACGTTCAGCAGGTACACCAGAGCCTTCCCAACTCGGACTCATGGTAGCTCCCGGAAAAACACCTGTCACTTTAATGCCTTGGGTTTTCAGCTCCTCGCGTAAGTTGGCAGTAAATCCGGCCAATGCATATTTCGAAATACCATAACTACCTCCATGGGGATAAGCACGCAGGGAAGCAATCGAACATAGATTAAAAATATGTCCCCTGCCGGCTGCTTTCATCGCAGGCAACAAAGCCCGTGTCAAATGATACGCAGAGAAGAGATTGACTTGCATCATTTTTTCCAAGGCGCCCTCAGCTTCCGTACTTATTTGCCCCTGAATAAACTGACCGGCATTATTCACCACTACATCCGGAACGCCAAAAGATAAAATCCATTGAGCAAAAGCTACCGCCTCCGCTTGTTGCGACATATCCGTTACCCGGGCATACAGCTGCCTTTCAGGATATTTCGTCTGCAATTCCTCCAACGTATGATAGAGTCTGACCTCTCCGCGACTGCAGAGAAATAGATCATAGCCGGCAGCTGCAAAATGATCGGCGACCGCTTTTCCAATACCCTGTGAGGCCCCGGTAATGACTGCTTTCATGTACACTTGATTAGTTGCAACAAAGTTGCGTGATTTTTATCGAATAAGAACGGGGAACGCCTGCCAATGTGTATTTTGCAGACATGAAATACCGCCATATTTTTTTCGACCTGGATCATACCTTGTGGGACTTCGAGACCAATGCGCGGGAATCATTGTCTGACCTATACCATGTGCTGCAATTACAGGAAAAGGGTATTAGCGATTTTGAGGGTTTTTATGAAAGATACTCCTTCCACAACCACCGGTTGTGGGAAAAATATACAAGAGGACAAATCAAACAAGATGAGTTAAGGTGGAAAAGAATGTGGCTGGCGCTGGTTGATCATAAACTGGCCGACGAAGCCCTGGCCAGAAAAATGGCAGTAGATTTTTTACAAATACTGCCTACCAAGAATAATCTGTTTCCGCATACGCGGGAAATTCTTCACTACCTGACAGATAAAAAATATGCCCTGCACCTGGTCACCAATGGATTTGAAGAAGTACAGCATAATAAACTCAGGCATGCCGGATTAACAGATTTTTTTCAGGTGATCACTACTTCGGAAGCCAGCAATAGCCTGAAACCCCAGAAAGCCATCTTTGATCATGCCCTGCGGGAAGCCGGTGCAACGACAACTGAAAGCATCATGATTGGTGATAATCCGGAGGCCGACATACAGGGCGGCATGAACGCCGGTATGGATACCATTCTGGTTAACCATACCGGCATCGAAACTTCTATTCGACCCACCTATACAATTACCCATTTGCAGGAGTTGGAACAGCTGTTGTAGGGGCAAAAAAAATCCCCTTCCGAAGAGGAAGAGGATTGAAAATCTTTTACTTAGCAGTTATTAAGCTTTCTTTACAGTCTTGGGGGCAGAAGTGGCAGCTTTCTTGTCATCTTTCTTGTCGCCCTTTTTGCAGCATTCTTTTTTACCACACTCTTTCTTATCACCACATTTCTTTCCTTCACAGGCAGTAGTAACACCGGCACCCAGGAAGAAGGCAGCAGCAGCTAAAACTAGTACTTTTTTCATAATATATTGTTTTATTTGTTATATAAAGGTACGTATTTTTTTTGAAAACTATAAAATTGAACCTGTTAAAATGTCTTACCAGGCCGCCAGCACGGTCACACCCCCCTGTACCGTTTGGTTCAGCTGAACTTGCACCTGCGCACCCAAGGGCAAAAGCACATCTACCCGGCTACCGAATTTGATGAAACCAAACTCTTCCCCCTGCTCAATTCGGGTGCCCACCGGGGTATAATTACATATCCTGCGGGCCAATGCCCCGGCAATCTGCTTATACAAAACTTCACCTCGATTGTGACGTGTAACCACCGTCCAGCGTTCATTATCGGTAGATGATTTCGGATCCCAGGCTACCAGGTACTTGCCGGGATGATATTGATTGTAAATAACTTCCCCCGAAACCGGGTTACGATTAACATGCACATTGGCCGGACTCATGAAAATACTCACCTGTATGCGCTTGTCTTTAAAGTATTCCTTTTCAATTACTTCTTCAATTACCACCACCTTGCCATCGGCAGGACAAATAATCTGGTTATCGTTTATAGTTAATGTGCGGCGGGGAATACGAAAAAAGGAAACCAGAAAAAGAAAAACAGCGAGTGTAGCGAAGAAAATAACGATGGCTGTAGCAGGATAATCATCACTCAACAATGAAAAGCTAGCCAGATTCAGCAAACCAAATACAAGTGCTGATATGGCAATCGTTCTATAACCCTCCCGATGTATTGTCATGATGCATAATTGAAGCGCAAATATAATCGGGAATATTGAATAATGTCAGGTGGTGACGCCGGTTAATTATTCAGCATACCAGCAGCTGAAGACCACTCCCACTGCAATAACTGCCAGCAAAAGAGAATCAAATCGGTCCATAAAACCACCATGCCCCGGCATAATTTGTCCGCTGTCTTTGACGCCTGCCATTCTTTTGAGTTTACTTTCCAATAAATCGCCCCAGGTACCTGCCACGGCTGTCAATATGGATAATACCAGCAGTGGTTGGGTTGGAAGATGGAAAAAATAAACACCGGCCATTGTCACTGCAACTACTGATAAAATGATGCCGCCCAGCGTACCCTCAACTGTTTTTTTGGGAGAAACCTGCGAGAGGGGCGTCTTGCCTATGAGGGATCCCACCAGATAAGCCATGGTATCATTGATCCAGATGGTACAGATAACCAACAGAGGCATCGCCACATCGGGTTGCTCTGGAAATACGCGGTGCCGGATATTACCATACAATAACATCATGAAATAACAAGCCAGTGAAATATACAAAAAGCCCAAAAGAGCATAGAGAGGAAATCGATAGATATTGGTTTTATTGCGCAGCACTTCATTGATAATAAACAATAAAAGCGCTGCCACCAGAATATATTGACCTAGGTCGGGAAATATCAGCTCACCAATACGAAGCTCTTGCATACCCCCCATAAGCATAAGTCCCCAGCCCGCCAATTGCATGCTATTGTGGTGGATGCTGTTCATCTGCTCATAAGACGGATCGATTTTTAGTAGCAACTGCTTGTATTCATACCAGCAGCCGATATGAATCACTGTAAAGAGTATCAGATAACTCCACTGGTTCCAGAGCAATCCGAGCAGCATGACTGCTACAAAAACAATAGCAGTAATGGCGCGGGTTTTCAAAACAGATAACTGTAGTGGCATAAAATTGACTTACTGATTAATTGAGTCGGTTACCTTCAATAATTAATTCAGCTGCCGGCAGTAATTGCTGCGGCACATATAATTCAGCGCTCCCCAGCAAGTAAGCGCTGTCTTGCTTATTGAGCAGCTGAACCGGCAGACCATTTTCCTCCAGCAATCCCTTTAGGATGGAGGCTTCCGCCAGGTTCTGTGTTTCATATACGCGTATCCACTGATCAGTCATCTTGCTCGCTTGTATAATTGAATAGGGAGGGTGACTCATTCCAGTACCTGCGACTGGCGGCAATAAAGTAGCGGAATAAAACCACCATGGCTAGCAGCGACAACAAGCCCCATACCATCGGCACTTTCTCATTCATAACCTCCGAAACCGGCTTACCGTTTTTGCCTGCCCAATACAGCACCATAACAATGAGTGCATTGTTAAGAAAATGGAATAGTATGGGCAACCAGATATTCTTTCCGTAATAGTAAACCAGTCCCAGCAAGAAGCCCAGTGCCAGTCGGGAAAGGAATCCATATATAGAAAAGTGGATGGCGCTGAAAAGCACTGCAGTCAGGAGGATACCCCAAAAAGGACTCTTGGTGATGCCGATCAGTATCGGTTGAAATCCGGAACGAAACATTAGTTCTTCGAAGATGGCTGGGGCTGCAGCTATCGTAAGCAGGGCCAGCAAAAAATCGGTCAGGCGAGGCATATAGGCCATTGCCATGATCGTTTGCTGGTAAGATTCCTCTATCGCCCTGGCTTTGATATGCCACTCTTTGCTCAGGGGAATCTGTTGATTCAACTCTGCCAATGCGCCCGATAATCCGATTGATGCCAAGGCGATTAAAATCACCCAGCCCACCTGCTTTCCATGCATACTTCCATGAAAACCCAGTCTGCGCAGGGGCTGAGACCCCATCATCCGGGCCAAAATAAGGGGGGGCAGGCCAAATGAAAGGAAAGCAATTGCCGTATTTAATGCCCTGGACAGGTTGGCGTGCTCTTGTTGCATCATCTGTTTGGCCAGCTGATCAAGTGGTACTTTAAACAGCAGCTGTCCAAAAAACACCATGGCAGCACCACTGGCCATAAAGCAAACACCCGTAATTGCCAGTAATAAAGCCAATTGGGTAGGATAACGATTCAATAAGCTGTTAGAAGGTATCATACAATAGTGGCTGGAATTGTACCTTTGCAAATCAGGCTGTAAGATAAGAATGTTTTTTAAGCCTGTCCTGATTATCGTTCATGGTACAAATTGATTCCATACAACTACCCGATTTTCCTTTATTGCTGGCGCCGATGGAGGATGTCAGCGACCCGCCTTTTCGCGCTGTCTGCAAAGACAATGGTGCTGACCTGATGTATACCGAGTTCATCAGCAGTGAGGGACTGATTCGGAATGCGATTAAGAGCAGACAAAAGCTGGATATTTTTGAGGAGGAGCGACCGGTAGGTATTCAGATTTTTGGGGGAGATGAGGAAGCCATGGCCTTGAGCGCAGCCATTGTGGAAACGGTGCATCCCGATCTGTTGGATATTAATTTTGGTTGTCCCGTAAAAAAAGTGGTCACCAAAGGCGCCGGTGCGGGTGTGTTAAAAGATCTGGACTTAATGGTATCGCTAACCAGGGCAGTAGTCAATAGTACGAAATTACCGGTGACCGTTAAAACCCGGCTGGGCTGGGATGAACAAAGTAAAAATATTGAAGAGGTGGCAGAGCGCTTGCAGGATGTGGGCATCAAAGCATTGGCGATTCATGGCAGAACCAGGGCACAGATGTACAAGGGGGAAGCGGACTGGTCACTCATTGCCCAAGTAAAAAACAATCCCCGCATCCACATTCCCATTTTTGGTAACGGAGATATTGATAGTCCTCAGAAAGCAGCCGACTATAAAAACAGGTATGGGGTAGATGGCATTATGATTGGCAGGGCAGCGATTGGATACCCCTGGATTTTTCGGGAGATCAAGCATTATCTCCGCACCGGAGAGTTATTGGCACCACCTACGCTGGAAGAAAGAATCGAAGTATGCCGCAAGCACTTGCGTAAGTCGCTGGAGTGGAAGGGACCTATGGTGGGCATTTTTGAAATGAGAAGACATTATGCCAATTACCTGAAGGGACTACCCAATATCAAGGAATTCCGGCACCGGCTGGTGACGCTGATGACGGAGGAAGAAATCCTGGATGTTTTATCGGAAGTGCACAAAACGTATCAGGGATATACTTTTGAAAGAGCTCCTATTGAGTTGATCAATTACCACGAAAAGTGTCCGGTATAAATTCTTCCGGTAACTTATTACAATCATTAATTCCTTTGAGCAGATTGAGCTTTTTTCAGTTCAGGAAATTCTGTTCGCAATAAATGCAGGGTTGTGGAAGCCATCTTCCTGTATTCAGGTATAGTTGCGCTCTTCATACCCCTTAACATCAGCAGTAGTTGAGCGGCAATATTCATTGCTTTATCGCGGTTGATGGACTGGTAGTTTTTTAAAATAGGGGGCTCATTTTTAACTGACTGGTTTTGCAAAAAAGCATCCGTCACGCTAAGTTTTCCATCTAACATTAATTCATTCAACCATTCATAGTTAAGGTGTTCAATGCAAAAGGGCCTTAAATTTTCCGTGATATAGTCCAGCTCCCTATCGTTCCTCAATCGAATAAATCCAATACTGGTAGAAAGTTTGCTGATGGCGTTTTGCAAGTCCTGACTTTTAAAATAGCGGCGACTGCCGGAATTCTGAAGTTGATTGAGTATGCCATCACTGGGCTCAAATATAACACGGGATGACAAACTGATATAGGCAAATGACATATACCGAAGGGCTGTATCTGCTTCCTTGCTGAAGTCGGCAGATTTAAAATACTTAATCAGGTACTTGGCACATTCTTCCTTTTTGTCCCGCAGGGCCATGATCTTATCGAGTCGGATGGAATCTTCGATCAGCTCTTCATACATACTTTTCGCCAGCTCCTTGGCCCGGTCATTTTCTATTTTATGTTCCAATTGGTATTCCGCCAGAAATCCACAAAAAACAGCCGTGAACAACATAAAAAACTCCCAGAAATATTCTTTCCAGCGTTTGGGGTGGTGGGTGTGGTGATGGACTTCCATGGATAAATTTTTTAAGATAAATGCGACATTTAAAAACTAAATGCGAACTCGATTGAAAATACGTAATCAATGATATTCTGATTCAATTTTTTGTGCCAATCGGGTCGCTTCGTTTTGAGCCCATGTAAAATAGGCTAATAAATTTTTTAACTCCATCTCTTTATTGGACACATGATTATATAAACTGAGAAGGTCGCCTTGATTTTTTGTCATCAAATTTAACTGCTTGTAGGCAATTACAGAATCTACCATTTGATTAAACCTCCTATCATCTGAGCTGTCCGGACGAAAAGAATAGTTGGCACCACTTAGCAAATTATTAAAAGGAACATAGCTGAAAATTTGCAAAGAGAAAACATTCAGCCTTTGTTCGGCTTCATCAAGTGCTCTCACTTGATTTTCAGTAGCTAAAATAATCCTCTCATAGTAATCACCTATTAATGTGGCAAGATCATTGTTTATAATGAGTCTAAACCCGCCCGAATTTTTTAGTTGAGTGACTGTCGACTTATTAAAAGCAACATAATTGTAGGATTTTGTTTTGATCCAATAATAGTAAAGCTGATTCGCATTGTCTTTTCCTTCCAGCGCCAATTGTATCTCGTTACGAAATGAATCAAGATATTGACACTTCATTGTATTCCTACGAAAGTTTCGTCCCAGTCGTACAGTATCATATTTCAGGTTCTCGACCATATCTTTCATATACTTCCTGGCTCTATCCTTCTCTATTTTATGTTCCAATTGATACTCTGCTAAAAATCCACAGAAAACAGCTAAAAACAACATAAAAAACTCCCAGAAATATTCTTTCCAGCGTTTGGGGTGGTGGGTGTGGTGGTGGACTTCCATAAAGTTGCTTTTAGTAAAAATGATTGTCTATTTCAATCTTATGCATTACTAACCTCTTCCGATTGCAAAAGAAACTAATATTAGTCAATCTCATAATCCCTTTTTATAAACTCTATCATGTTTTTTGCCTGACGCTGCTGCCTTTGAATAATTTTGATCCGAAATTGGCTATTTTGAATGAATTCATAGAGTGTATTATAATACTGAAACAAGGCTTCTTGCTGACCCAATCTAAATCGAATCGCTTCCGGGTCTCTTTCAATAGCTGCAGCAAATGCGGCTTCGTTTTTCAATAAGGGATAAAATTTAGAAGACAAAAACTGATTTCTAAGCATCCGCAACTGAGGAAAAATATTATTAGTATAAAATTGCTCAACATCCTTTAAACCATAAATGATGGAAGCATCGTATTCAATCAATGTATCGGCAACTACCTTATTACGAATCAATCGAAAATTGCCGCCATTTTTTAACTGACTAACGGTGCGATCGTGATAAAAAAATGTATTGTTAACCGTAACCAAATGTGCTAATCGATAAATCAACACATGATTCATCATTGATGCCGGCTTTTCTAATTCTGCTCGCAGGGTATCAACTCTTTGAATTGCCAGATTCCATCCGGGCAAATCATTTTCATAGTCATCCAGATCTCGATGTAAATCTTCTAACAATGAATGAACATACTTCTTTTCTCGCTGGTGCTCTATATAATGCTCCAATTGAAGCTCTGCCAGAAATCCACAAAAAACTGCCATGAACAACATAAAAAATTCCCAGAAATATTCTTTCCAGCGTTTGGGGTGGTGGGTGTGGTGATGGACTTCCATAGATAAATTTATAAATTAAGACAACTATTCTTTCATAAGATATCTTCAACAATACTCATTATATTTAAAATACTCAGACACCAATAACCTTTTCTCAAATACAAAAAGAGTATCTCTTTACCAGATTGTGCAACCCCTAACTTAATCATAAACCATATTTTTGTCGAATAATTGACTCCAAAGCACGCATTTTTTCCCTTTCGCGGTCATAACCCCACTGCAAGTTGAAATAATCCTGACGCAATGCTAACAACGCATTTTTAAACTCAAATACATTCATTTCAAATTCAGCTTCAGGTAAGGGCAATATTTGTAATTGAAGCAAACTGTCGATAAAATAATTCTCGCTGTAAGGGACTGGTCTAACTTCAAATTTTTTAAATATCTGATTAATAATAGATTGATGGAGCACTCGATTCCTAAGCGCTAATGCCTGCATATAGATTAAATTATGCTGAACATCAATCTTCTTCATGGCATCCTGATTAAATTGATCGTAAAGCGTTATTTGATTGGCAACTTCTTTATCCTTAATTAACCGAAATCCACCAGCATTTTTAAGTTGAGCAATTGTCCTTTCATTATAAGTGAATCCGTAATAATTTAAGCCGCCATTCACATGTCGATAAATTTTTAAAACATCGGACTGACGAAAAGGTGCCTTCAAGGCATCAGTAACTGAATCTAAACCAGCATTGATTGCCTTCCAGTTGGTCTCACATTCACCTAATAAAACAGAATCACTGGCAATATCTTCCAGCATAGTAATCATAAATTGCTTCTCTCTTTGCTTTTCAATATAATGCTCAACTTGTATCTCCGCAAGAAAACCCATAAACACTGCCAGAAACAACATAAAAAACTCCCAGAAATATTCTTTCCAGCGTTTGGGGTGGTGGGTGTGGTGGTGGACTTCCATATAAATTATTTACTTAAGTAGGGGTTTCAATAATATGCTCAATCATTCGAAATCATACTCTTTCCTTAAAAAAAGAATGTGCTGCCTTGCAATTTTTTTTAAGACACTAAGTCGCACTTTTAAAGCAATATTACTTCCCTTTATTTGATTGATATAATAAGCCAAATCCAGCTGAAGAGTAGAATCGTAAGAACGAAGAGGAGGATTATTGACTGGTTTACCAATATTAACTGCTTTAATTACATCATTGCTCTCACTAATCATTTCATCAAAAACATAAGAATTGAAAATTTTTGCCAAATAAGGATCCAACGACCTCCTTTCGATTTGATCATCATTCTGACTTGCCAATATTACGTCAACAAATTTTTGATAATTGAGTATTGTATCAACAACAGCTTGATTTCTGATTAGCCTGAATGAACCTGAATATTTAAGCTGTGAAATTGTTTTGTCGCTAAATTGTATTCTAGTAGTTCTAGGCAACTTTCTACCAAGATAATATAGTTCATTTTCGTATCCCCTTATTTTTTTCTCACGAAATAAATAAATTAACGAGTCTATTTGTGCTTCTTTCATTTCGCGAAATTCCAAATTGTTGTTGATAGACATTGTATCCAATATCAAGTCATCAATATAAGATTTAATGAATTGTTTTTCCCTATCCTTCTCTATCTTATGTTCCAATTGATACTCTGCCAAAAAACCACAGAAAACAGCTAAAAACAACATAAAAAACTCCCAGAAATATTCTTTCCAGCGTTTGGGGTGGTGGGTGTGGTGGTGGACTTCCATATAATATTTTTAACCAGATAAAATTTTCCCTGAAAATAGCATCAAAGAAGATCATTGAAAAGTAATAAATATAATGAAAATTCAAAATACTGTCAGGAATGAGTGATCCCGTTAGATAAAAATGAAACAAAAAAATAGATGACTTGAATTGAATAAATTCAATAGCAGCTAAAGTTCAATCAGGTGGATAAAATCCTCCGACAATGGCGATACCGAAGGCCTGAAAAAATGTGTGAGTACACCCTCCCTGTTGATCAGGTACTTGCTGAAATTCCAAACCGGGGCCCGCTTGCACCAGCCATTCTGCCCGGCATCACTTAACCACTGAAATACAGGATGTTGCTCCGGTCCCTTCACAACACTCACTTTCGACATCAGCGGAATAGTTAACCCATAATTAATCTTGCAAAACTGTTCAATCTCCGCATCCCCTTTCTTTTCCTGTTGCTTGAAATCATTGGCCGGAAATATTAATATCACCAACTGAGGATATTTCTGATGCAAGGCCTCCAGTTCTTCATACTGCGGCGTATAACCACAATCACTCGCTGAATTCACCACCAACACCTGCTTCCCTTTCAACGTGGCAAAATCGATCGTCTCTCCCTTGCCACTCTTTGCCTGCAGCGAATAAAAAGAAACCGTCGGCACCTGTTGTCCGGAATTGGTCATTATACTATTCGAATTCCCGAACAACTTATCCTTTAACATAAAAAGCGGATATACTACCCGCACAACAGACTGCTTCCAGGTCATGTTCTTCCGCTTCACCAGCAAAAGAAAAATTACCAATATCAATGCCACCCACAATAATTTCTTAAGCATCTGTTTTAAATTTAAATTGAATACTACCTACCGCAACAGCGTCTTCAATAACCACAATTTCCCCCTGTAAGGCGGATACTTGATGTCGGGATCAAACCAGGTAGGCGTTTTCATTACCGATTTGGCATGCGAGAAAGTAATAAAACTCTGTCGGCCATGATAACTGCCAATACCACTGTTCCCCCTGCCACCAAAAGGCAACTCGAGATTAGCATAATGTAAGTTGGCATTGTTCACACAAGCCCCACCGGCAGGCACTGCATCGAGCCAATACGTAGCATTCACTTTCGACTCAGTAAACACGTAAAATGCGAGCGGATTCGGATTACGCGCAATGATCTCCCGCGCCTGCTCCCGGGTACTATAGGGGATGATCGGTAAAATGGGACCAAAAATCTCATCTTGCATGACGGGAGCATCCAATGCGACATCCTTTATCAAAGTGGGCTCAATGAACAGATCCTCACGGCTGGTCTTGCCTCCCACCAGCACTGTTCCGGAATGGAGATAGGTACTTAGCCGGTCAAATTGCCGTTGATTGATAATACGTCCATAATCTGCAGAAGCAGCCGCCTCTTTTCCATAAAACTTCTCTATACTTTTTTTCATCTCTTCTGCAAATGGCTGCAACATCTCTTCCGGCACCAGCACATAATCCGGTGCAATGCAGGTCTGACCTGCATTCATGAATTTTCCCAAAGTAATTCTCCTGGCAGTCACTGAAAGATTGGCATCTTTCTCAATTACAGCCGGACTCTTCCCGCCCAACTCCAGGGTTACCGGAATCAATTGCTCTGCTGCCTTCTGGTACATAATCTTACCAACATGGGTACTTCCTGTATAAAAAATATGATCAAAACGGAATGCCTGCATCATCTCCGGTATCACCCTCGCCCCTTCCCCATCAACAAACAAAACATATTCAGGAGGAAAGGTCTTGGTTATGATTCTTCCGATTACCGCTGAAGTGGCCGGTGCAAATTCGCTGGGCTTCACCACCGCACAATTACCCGCTGCCAATGCCCCGAT
>Ga0208361_1000323_pt1 | contig 14806 bp, 15 predicted proteins | sample LakMenEpi05Aug10_FD_150670 | JGI IMG/M metagenome (GOLD analysis project Ga0208361, IMG submission 150670) | Freshwater microbial communities from Lake Mendota, WI - 05AUG2010 deep hole epilimnion (SPAdes) | ecosystem: Environmental > Aquatic > Freshwater > Lake > Epilimnion/Euphotic zone ... | reverse complement strand
TCCATGCCGTACAAGCCGAGGGTTGTGCACCGCTGTCGCATGCATGGGAGGCGAGCGCAAGATTTTCCACCATCAGCCAGGCGGCGGCGCATTGGAGCGAGTGCATGACACCGTGGCCGGCGACCCCCACGTCGTTCGCCGACGGCATCCTGGATGACGAAACGTACGACTGGGTGTCGGTGTGTCGTGCGATGCGTGCAAGTGGTGGATTTCCGGTGGTGGCAGCTGAACGACTCGTGCATGATGCATACGGTCTCGCACATCGCACGACAACGATTGACGTCAGCCCGACGGGTGCGGCGGGACTGGCGGGTGTGTTGGCGATTCGTGATCGAATCAACGACGACGAGCGTGTGGCCGTGGTGTTCAGTGGCATCCGTCGCGAAACACCCAAGCCGTAACGCGCCAGAGCCGTTAGCCTTGCGCGCATGACCTCGCCATTGCTTCCAGCACACGCACCGCTTTCGCCCATGGCTTTGGATGGTGCAGGTGATCAACGTGGCGACATCTTCAACCGTTTGTTGAAGAGCCGTGTGGTGCTCCTCGGTTCGGAAGTCGACGACGCAGCTGCCAACCAGATTTGCGCACAGCTGCTGTTCTTGGAGGGTGAAGATCCGAAGGCCGACGTGTGGTTGTACATCAACTCGCCCGGTGGCTCCATCACTGCCGGCATGGCCATCTACGACACGATGCAGTTCATCTCGTGCGACGTGGCCACGGTGTGCGTGGGACTCGCAGCGTCGATGGGGCAGTTCCTGCTCACCGCTGGTGCGCCGGGCAAGCGTTACTCGTTGCCGAATGCTCGCATCATGATGCACCAGCCGCTCGCCGGCTTGCGTGGTCAGGCCGCCGACATCGCCATTCAGGCAGAGCAGTTGGCGTTCATCAAACGTCGTATGGCCGAGCTCACATCCCTGCACTCCGGCAAGTCGATCGAGGACGTTCAGCGCGACTCGGAGCGCGACCGCTGGTTCAGCGCCGAGCAAGCCAAGGAATATGGTTTGGTCGACAAAGTCATCGTCAAGCGCGGAGAAATCCGCTAGGGAGTCGTCGCGGGCGCTTGCACGGCGAACCCGCTGGACAGGTCCACGCCACACGTGGTACCCACATAGATCCCGGCATCTTCGGCTGCGCGCTCGGCACCGTACGCGGCATCGGCAACGGCTTGCACGCTGGCGGGGTCGTTGACATCGACGTCTGACGCCAACACGAACAAGTTGCGAATGGCGGCGAGGTCGTCCTCGACTTCGATGGGGGCAACTTCCACCAAGCGGTCATAGTGACCGATCAGTTCCTGAACTTCGGCGTTACTGGTGGGCGGAGTGGTGATGTCGTCGATTCGTTCGGCGAGCACCCGACAGAAATTTGTGGCGGTTCGTGGCGTTTCTGCACACCCGGCAAATGCCGTCACCAGCGCGGCCGTCGCCAATGACATGGCAATCGAAGATTTTTTGCACCTTTGCACTCTGCGGCGCACACCACTGGGGAGAAGTTTCATCGCCGTTCCATTCTCACAGGTGGCGGCCCATCTCAGACGTATTTCCTTGGAGGATGTCGGTGTTTGCCACGGTGCGTTCCACCACGTTGTTGGGCGTCGTTGGACGCGCGGTCGATGTCGAAGTTCACGTTGGAGTCGGTTTGCCGGGGTTCACCATCGTTGGCCAACCCGACGAAGTGTGCCGCGAGAGTCGCGATCGGGTACGCGCGGCGTTCTTGTCGCGGGGGTTTGCGTGGCCAAATCGTCGAATCACCGTGAATCTCGCGCCAAGTGGTGAGCGCAAGGGAGGCTCGGGTCTGGATTTGGCGATCGCCATTGCGGTGCTCGTTGCTGACGAACAACTTCCTTCTGCTCTTGCCGATGAGTTCGCGTTCGTCGCCGAGCTCGGCCTCGACGGTTCGTTGCGTGGTGTGGTGGGTGCGGCACCACTGGTGGGAGCGGTACGTGATCGTCGCGTGGTGGTGGCTGCGAGCAATGCCGCATCGGCGCGTGCGGCCGGTGCAAGTGAAGTGGTGGTGGCTTCGGATCTGGCGCACGCAGTGGCCTGCTTACGGGGCGAAGCCGAATGGTCGACGCAAGAAGTTGTAGCGCACACCGCCATGTTCGATCACTTGCCGGATCTTGCCGATGTGCGCGGTCAACCCGTTGCACGTCACGCCTTGGAGATTGCCGCAGCCGGGGCGCATCATCTGTTGTTGGTGGGACCGCCTGGTGCGGGAAAGTCCATGTTGGCCAGACGCTTGCCCGGCATCCTGCCGGCACTCAGCGACGACCAGGCACTGACGTGCACCATGGTGCATTCGGCTGCGCACGTGTCGATGCCTGCAAGTGGGCGAGTGACCAATCCGCCGTTTCGCTCGCCGCATCATTCCATCTCTCTCGTCGGGCTCATCGGCGGCGGTACTGCCGCGATGCGACCCGGTGAAGTTTCGCTCGCGAGTGAAGGTGTGCTGTTTCTCGACGAACTCGGCGAGTTTGCACCAAGCGTGCTCGATGCGTTGCGTCAACCGCTGGAAGAGGGTGTGGTGCACGTGTCGCGCGCGCGAACCACGTTGACGTTTCCCGCGCGATGTCTCTTGGTGGCTGCCGCAAACCCATGTCCGTGCGGTGCCGGGGCTCCCGGCGTGTGCGTGTGCGACGATGCCGCACGCGCCAAGTATCTGCGTCGGTTCTCGGGCCCGCTCTTGGATCGGTTCGATTTGCGAGTGAGCGTTGGTCTACCGAAGGTCGATGATCTCGTCGATGGGGTGCAAGGCGAGAGTTCACACGTCGTTCGTCGTCGGGTGGTTGCTGCGCGCAATCTGGCACAACAACGCCGCGGTGGACCCAACTCCACCATTGCGGTGGATGAGTTGGATCGGGTGGCTCCACTTTCCGGTGCGGCGAGAGCGTTGTTGCGTCGGGAGCTGGAAGTGGGGCGACTGAGCGGACGCGGGTTGCATCGCGTGCGGCGAGTGGCGCGCACCATCGCCGATTTGGATGCAGCGCCGGATGTCGTCGGAGAGGCGCACGTTGCGGCGGCGCTGCGTATGCGAACGAGTCTGGCGCAATTGAGCGGCGGTCCGCGGTGAGTCACATCAGCGACGCAGTCTCGCCTGCGGTGTCCGAGCACGTCATCGCCGCCGCGCTCGCATCACTACCGCTGGTTGGGCCGAAGCGGCTGCGAGTGTTGATGAACGAACTCGGTGCACGCGACGCCTGGCGAACCATTCGTGGCGAGCTTGCGCCAAATGCGCGAATTGCGGCACTGTGTGCACAACACGATGTGGGCCGCGTGTGGCGACAGGCGGCCACCGAACGATTGTTGGCGCAGGTGGAGGAGTCGCTCGCCACTCACCACATTTCGGTGGTGCTGATGCACGACCCCGAATACCCCGATGCGTTGCGCGGAGATCCCGCTGGGCCGGCGGTGTTGTTCGCTCGCGGCAACATGGCTGCTCTCGAGAATCGACGCGTCGGCGTGGTGGGAACTCGCGCGGCGAGTGCCGCAGGTCGTCACTTTGCGCGGAAGTTGTCGTGTGAGCTGGCTGCTCATGGTGTGGCAGTGGTGTCGGGTTTGGCGCGTGGTATCGACGCTGCGGCACATCTCGGTGTACTCGACGCCGCAACCGACGCTGGTGTACTCGACGCCGCAACTCGTGGCACCGCACTTCCGATTGGCGTCGTGGCTTCCGGGCTGGATGTGGTGTATCCGCGCGAGCACGCCAAGTTGTGGCACGACGTTGCACGGCACGGCGTGTTGCTGTCCGAGTCTCCGCCCGGATGTGCGCCTGATGCGTTTCGATTTCCCTTGCGCAATCGGATACTTGCCGCGCTCAGTGAAGTGTTGGTGGTGGTGGAGTCGCGCGCAACTGGTGGCTCCATGATCACCGTGGAGGAGGCATTGAAGCGCGGCATCACCGTGATGGCGGTGCCCGGCGCTCCGCACAACACCACGAGTGTCGGCGCCAACCTGCTGTTGTCGCAGGGGGCTTCACCTGTGTGCGATGCGACGGATGTGTTCGTTGCGCTCGGGCTCGACCACCAACGGCATCGCGCGTATCGCGACACACGCGTACCGCCTTCGCCCGACGACCAACTCGTGCTCGAAGCACTGCTGGGACAACCTTTGACCTTCGACCAATTGGTACGACAACTCGATCTACCGATACAAGAAGTGGCGGTCCGAATCGGACATTTGGAAACTCAAGGCTGGGTCACTGCAAACGCCGGCTGGTGGGAAGCTCTGGTATCGCCATGATTCGTGCATCGGTGACGAGGACGAGCGGCAACTACCGTTTTGGAGGTGAGCCGGGCCGATCAGTGGAATCTCGACGGCTTCGTGGTGTCGCTCACGGCGGCGTCACCCAACACGGTGAGCGCATACCAACGCGACGTCAGATTGTTCGTGGAGTGGGTGGATCGCCACGGCGTCCAGGCGCCCACACAGGTGACCAAACAGCACATTCGTTCGTACGTGGCGTTCCTCACCACCAGCAAGTTGGCTCGTCGCAGTATCTCGAGAAAGAAAGCCGCTCTTGCTCGTTACTTCGGATGGCTGTCGCGAAATCGCAAGGTGAAGGTCGACCCCACGGTAGGGGTGAAGACACCGTCGGACAAGGGTCGCTTGCCGAAAGTGCTGACGGCCGAACAATTGCGTGCATTGTTGGAACATCATCCGCAGGAACATCCGCGTTGGCGTCACCTGCGCGACGATGCAGTGGTGGAGATGTTGTACGGCAGCGGTCTTCGCGTGAGCGAGTTGTGTTCACTCGACGTCGACTCCATCGACGCGCGACGCGGCATCGTTCGGGTGATGGGCAAGGGCAGCAAGGAGCGTCAGGTGCCGGTGAGCAAACCGGCAGTCGACGCAGTTCGCGACTGGGTGAAACTTCGACACGAAGTGTCGGTCGACGACGAGCTCGCGCTGTTCCTCAACCACCGGGGCAAGCGCATCACGGCGCGCGACGTACGACGTCTCATCGACGATCGAGCCGTCTCGCCGACGCATCCACACGCCCTGCGCCACACCTTTGCGACGCACTTGTTGGACAACGGCGCAGATCTTCGCGCGGTGCAAGAATTGCTCGGTCATGCCGATGTGGCCACTACGCAGCGCTATACGCATGTGAGCAAAGAGCGATTGAAGACGGCGTACGGAGCGTCGCATCCACGCGCATGAATCCACGTCCGGAGCGACTCACCGTCGATGAAGCGTGGCAGCGCTTTCAGGCCACCAAGGACGGTGTAGCACGCGATTGGTTGGTGGTGCACTATGCATCACTCGTGAAGTTCGTGGCGGGTCGTTTGTCGGCAGGTTTGCCCAAACGAGTGGAGACCAACGACTTGGTGAGTTCGGGCGTGGTGGGTTTGGTGCAGGCCATCGACCGGTACACACCTTCGGCAGGGGTGAAGTTCGAGTCGTACGCGGTTCCTCGAATTCGTGGCGCAATTCTCGACAGCTTGCGCGCGCTCGACTGGGTGCCGCGTTCGGTGCGCGCCAGGTCGCGCCAGATAGAAGTAGCCATCGCAGAGTTGCAGAACGAGTTCGGTCGGCCCGCCACCGATGCCGAGATCGCGGAACGTCTCAAGATCGGCACGGAGGAGTTGCACGAGTGGCTGTCGGACGTTGCCTCGAGTGCGATTGGTCCGCTGGATCACGTGGCGATGGATTCGCACGCCATGCCCGAGTCGAGCGACTTCCAGCGTGCAACCAATCCGGATGCCGCGATGGAGTCGGGCGAGTTGCGCCGAGCGATGCACGATGCCATCCGCAAGTTGCCAGAGCGGGAGCGCACCACGCTCTTGCTGTATTACGAAGAGAACCTCACCTTTGCCCAAATTGGTGAAGTGCTCGACGTCACCGAGAGTCGCGTTTCGCAGATTCATGCCAAGGCCGTGCTGCAGATGCGCGGTTACCTGGCTGCTGCCGATTTTCGCTGATTCCGTTTCGGGTCGGGGTGATGCTGTCGGTCTTCGCTCTGGGTGTGTGTTTGTCGTTGCCGACCAACGCAACGGTCGTCGACCCGTTTCGCGCTCCCGAGTGTTCGCGATGTGCGGGGAATCGCGGCATCGAATACGCCGTGCCGTCCAATTCGGTGGTGCGCTCGGGGTTGGACGGCCGGGTGGTGTTCGCAGGCATGGTGGCCGGGGTGCAGTACGTGGTGGTACGTGCGAGCGCGAATCCTCTGGTGCGGGTGACGTACGGAGGTATTGCCGAAGTGGCGGTCGCCGAAGGCGACGAAGTGGTTCGCGGCACCGCACTCGGCACCATGGGTTCGTCGATATCGCGCGACGTGTCCGGTGCCGTCAAGTTGCATCTCGGTGTTCGTGTGGGGCAGGACTATGTGGATCCGCTCGCCATGGCACGCGGGGGAGCCGTCACTCCGCGCTTTCGCGTGACGCTCGGCCGCGGGCCGGCGCATGCGTGTGTCCGCGGCCCATGACATATCGCGGGCCGGCGCATGCGTGTGGTGGAAGCCCCACCCGGTTCCGATAGCGTCTCGACGGCTGAGTAATCAGCGCAAGTCCATATCAACTTCCACGATTCGCACACCTGTGGTCGCTTCGGCGCAACGAATCGTGTCCACCAACCACAGGAAGGAGAACACCATGGCCATCATCAGCATGCGACAAATGCTCGAGGCGGGAGTCCATTTCGGACACCAGACCCAGCGTCGCAACCCCACGATGCAGCGCTTCATCTTCGGTGAGCGCAACGGCATCCACATCATCGACCTCGAGCAAACGCTCACCCGCATCGAAGCCGCATACGGTTTCGTGCGTCAACTTGCCTCAGGCGGCGGCGTGGTGCTGTTCGTCGGCACCAAGAAGCAAGCGCAGGATCCCATCAAGAATTACGCCGAGCGTTCCGGCATGCCGTACATCAACGAGCGTTGGCTCGGTGGCATGCTCACCAACTTCGGAACCATCTCCAAGCGTGTGTCGAAGATGATCGAGCTCGAGCGGTTGAGTGCATCACCCGAGTGGGCACAGATTCCGAAGAAGGAAGCGCTCCTCATGTCGCGCGAACTCGTCAAGTTGCAGCGCAACTTGTCGGGCATCCGCAACATGGTTCGTCTGCCCGATGCCATCTTCGTGCTCGACACTGCAACCGAACACCTCGCGGTGACCGAAGCGAACAAGCTCAACATTCCCGTCATCGCCGTGGTGGACACCAACGTGAACCCCAACCTGGTGCAGTTCCCGATTCCGGGCAACGACGACGCCATCCGTGCGAACGAACTCATGACACGAGTGATTGCCGAGGCAATTGCCGAAGGTCGCTTCATTGCGGAGAAGGCCGGTGGCCAAGTGCAGAATCCAGCAACTGCGATGGTGGACAACGCCGTGTTCGCCGCCGATCAGGCGCGCGCTCGCGCCGAAGCCGCAGCTGCACAGGCTGCACGCGATGCCAAGTTGGCGGGTGAGGCAAACTAATGGCCGTCAACGCCAAGGACGTTCAAGCGCTGCGCCAGGCGACTGGTGCCGGAATGATGGACTGCAAGAAGGCACTCGAAGAAGCCAACGGCGATGTCGAGGCTGCCAAGACGTGGTTGCGCGAAAAGGGTTTGGCTGCAAGTGCCAAGCGTTCTGATCGCGACAACAATCAGGGTGTGGTGGCGTTGTCCATCGATTGCCCGATCGCTGCCGTCGTCAAGTTGAAGTGTGAAACCGACTTCGTGGCATCGAGCGAATCGTTCGTCGCCGAAGCTCAGACCTTGGCCGACCTCGTTCGTGCCAAGGGCGAAGCAGCAGTGGCCGAGCGTTCCAAGGAACTCGACGACTTGAAGATCCTGCTCAAGGAAAAGATCGAGCTCGGCGAAGTGGTGCGTTTCGAAGCGGCAGACGGCAACATCATGGACTCCTACATGCACGTGCAGGGTGGTCGTGGTGTCAACGTGGTGGTGGTGGAGATGAAGGGTGCAACCGAGGAGTTGGCCCACGACATCGCCGTGCACATCGCCTTTGCGCGCCCGAAGTACCTCACTCGCGATGAAGTTCCGGCAGATGTCGTTGCCGCCGAGCGCGCCACGCTGGAAACTGCAACCCGTAACGAAGGCAAGCCAGAGGCGGCCATCGGCAAGATCGTGGACGGCAAGCTGAACGGTTTCTTCAAGGACTTGTGCCTGTTGGAGCAGCCGTATGCCAAGGACGACAAGCAGTCGGTGAAGCAGATCATTGGCTCTGCCTCGATCGTGCGGTTCGCCCAAGTGGAAATCGGGTAATCTCAGAGACGCATGACTGCTCGAACCCAGCCCCGCTGGAAACGAGTGGTGTTGAAATTGTCGGGTGAGGCTCTCGCCGAAAAGTCGGGCTTCGGGCTCGACAACGACGTGTTGGCCCAACTTGCCGGCGAACTGCGCGAAGCACGCGAAGAATTCGGCGTGGACATCGCCATCGTGGTTGGTGGTGGCAACTTCTGGCGTGGCACCAAGGGCAGTGGTCGGGGAATGGACCAGGCGCAAGCCGACTACATGGGCATGATCGCCACTGTCATCAACGGGCTGGCGTTGCAAGACGCGCTTGAACGTGCCGGTCAGCACTCCCGCGTGATGACCGCAGTGGAAATGCCCAAGGTTGCCGAGCCCTACATTCGTCGGCGCTGTGAACGCCACCTGGAGAAGGGTCGCATCGTCATCTTGGCTGGCGGTACGGGAAACCCGTTCTTCACCACCGACACCGCGGCTGCACTACGCGCTGCGGAGATCGAGGCACAGGCAATCTTGAAGGGCACGCACTCCGGCGTGGACGGCATTTATTCGGCCGACCCGAAGTTGGACAAGAACGCCACACGTTTCACGCACCTGTCGCACCTCGACGTGATCAACAAGGGTTTGCGCGTGATGGACTCCACTGCAATCACGTTCTGCATGGACAACAAGTTGCCGATCGTCGTGTTCAATTTGCTGCAACGCGGTAATTTGCGTGCGATACTCAAGGGCGAAGAAATCGGTACGCTAGTCGCGTGATCGACGACACACTTCTCGAGTCGCTCGACAAGATGGACAAAGCCGTCGAGCACGTTCAGCACCAGTTCGTGGCGGTGCGCACCGGTCGGGCTTCCCCGGCGCTGATCGAAAAACTCAACGTCGATTACTACGGCGCACCAGTGCCATTGCAGCAGCTCGCCAGTTTTCAGGTGCCTGAGGCCCGAATGTTGGTGGTAAAGCCGCACGACCGTTCGGCAATTGCTGCGATCGAAAAAGCCATCATGGCCAGTGACATCGGCGTGAACCCGAGCAACGACGGCCAAGTCATTCGTCTGGCGTTTCCTGCCCTCACCGAGGAGCGCCGCAAGGATTACGTGAAGGTGGTAAAGAACATCGCCGAGGAAGGTCGTGTCACGATTCGCGGAATTCGCCGCGATGCGCGCAAGGCCATGGAAACTGCCGAGAAGGATGGCGACATCTCCAAGGACGATCTCGAGCGCGCCGAAAAGGATCTCGACAAGATGACCCAGGAGCACGTGGATCACATCGACAAAGCCGCAGTCCGCAAAGAACAAGAAGTGATGGAGGTCTGACCATGTCCGATGATCGACGCGACGACACCGACTCAAACGAAACGACGGGTGAACTTCGCGACAACACGATCGACTTTGGTGACGAGTTCGGCGAAGTGAAATTTGCCGACTCCGACGATTCCGCACCGGCCATCAGCGTGGACTCCACCGATACCGCGCAATTGCCGCATTGGAGCGAGGAGCCAACGGGGGAGAGCCCGCGTTTTGGTGTGCAACCTCGCGACCCGAGCAGGCCGGGCACGCGTGATGCCTCACGCCCCACTCGCGAACCAAGCCGTCCGGCCTCGCCACCGCCGGTGAGCCGCCCCGCTCCTGAAGGACGCATTCGAATTGGTAGCGACCCCACCGATCAGCGCGCTCGTCGGACGTCGGATACCCATCCCACCATGCGCGACCGCACCGGTGACATTTCCCGACCCATCCCGCGCGATCGCACCGCTGATCCGTCCCGCCCGACCGTTCGCGACCGTTCACCACGACGGCCGACGCCTGTTCGTCCGAGCCAGGTTCGTCGCGCTCGTCCTGATCGCGGTGACACCGGCACCCAACCTCGTCCGATTGGTGTAGATCGCAACCTGAGCTCGGCGGTCATCGTCGGTCTCGTGTTGGTGGTGTTGTTCGTCGGTACGTCGTTCGTGGGGCCGGCCGCGGTGATGGCGTTGGTCATCGTGGTCCTCGGCATCGCTGCCCTCGAGTTCTTTTCGCAAACCAGCAATCGCGGGCTTGGTGCACCGATGGTGGTGGGAATCGTGGCGTGCGTGGCTGCGCCGCTCGCTGCCTATTACATGTCGCATCTCGCCATCGCCATGGTGGTGGTGTTCGCATTCATTGCTGGTGCGGTCAGCATGGTTGGTTCCAACGACGACCAGAGCGGTGCCATCACCAGCCTGGGCACCCTCATGTTGGGTGTGGTGTACATCGGGTTGTTGGGCAGTTATGCGGGAATGATTCTGCGCATGTCGACGTTGTCATCGGCGTTGCCCAACATCGGCACCGACACGTTGTTCATCGCGGTGTTCGCGGTTGCCGCGAACGACATCGGTGCATACTTCGTAGGTTCGGCAATCGGTCGCACACCGTTGAAGGAGTCGATCAGCCCGAACAAGACGGTCGAGGGCCTCATCGGCGGCACCATCGCCACCTTCTGCGTGGTAGTCATCCTCGGCCTGCAGAGCGACACATGGAACTCGCTCATGGAGTGGATCATGCTCGCCGCCGTGGTGTCCATTGCCGCGCCGATCGGCGACTTGCTGGAGTCAGTCTTGAAGCGCTCGCTCGGAGTGAAGGACTTCGGCACCGTGCTGAAGGGCCATGGCGGAGTACTGGATCGCTTCGATGGCGTATTGCTGTCGTTGCCAACGGTGTACTTCCTCGCCGTCACGCTGACCCCGTGGGCCAGCTGACTCTTCTGACGTGACCGTCAAGGTTGCCCTCGCGGGCAGCACCGGATCCATCGGTCGACAAACGCTCGAGGTCGTGGCCGCATCGCACGGTCGGTACGAAATCACGGCGCTGGCTGCTTCGTCGAACGAAGCAGTGTTGCGAGAACAGCTCGCAGAACACCGTCCCGACGTGGTGGCCGTGGTTGATGCGTCGGTCCGTAAGCGATTGGCGGCCGACTTCCCGACGGTGAAATTCACCGACGACGTCGCCGACGTGGTGGATGGTGCCGATGTGGTGGTGAATGCAGTGGTGGGCTTTGCCGGGCTTCCCGTCACGCTGGAGACGCTTCGACAAGGCAAGCGTTTGGCGCTGGCCAACAAGGAAAGTTTGATTGCAGCCGGGCCGATCGTGCAGCCATTGCGCAGCACGAAGGGGGCAATGATCGTCCCGGTTGACAGCGAGCATTGCGCGCTGCACCAATGTTTGCGCTCGAGCGACGACGCGAAGCGTGAAGTTGCTTCGCTCCAGCTCACTGCAAGCGGTGGTCCGTTCCGAGGAAAGACTCGTGACGACCTTTCGCGCGTGAACGTTGCCGAGGCATTGGCCCATCCCACCTGGTCGATGGGTCCGAAGATCACGGTTGATTCGTCCACGCTCATGAACAAGGGGCTCGAAGTCATCGAAGCACACGAGTTGTTCGGTATTGGTTACGACCACATCCAGGTGGTGGTGCATCCACAGTCCATCATCCACTCGATGGTGACGTTCACCGACGGTGCGACCATCGCACAATTGTCGATGCCCGACATGCGCTTGCCCATCGCATATGCCATTGCGTGGCCCGAACGCTTCGATGTGTCCTTCGGTGCGGTGGACTGGACGAACTTGCGTCGACTCGATTTTGAAGCGCCGGATCGCACGACGTTCCGCTGTCTCGATTTGGCGTACGCGGCCGGACGTACGGGAGGTTCTGCTCCGGCGTGGTTGAGCGCAGCCAACGAGGTTGCCGTCGATGCATTTCTTGCGGGACGGATTTCCTGGCTGCAAATTGCCGAAGTGAATGACGCCACGCTCCAGCAGCACGATGGCGCAACCCTTTCCAACGTTGATGATGTGCTCGCTGCCGACGCCCGTGCGCGACATCTTGCCCACGGCATCGTCCAAAATTTCGCACACGCTGCAGGTACCGTAGGCGCGTGAGCTCGTTCTATACCCGCGTTCGCGAAGACCTCGTCGGCGGTGGCGGCGATCCGACTCGCGACTCCGGCGACAAGGTGCCCATGTCCACCACCATCGGTGGTGTCGGCATCATCGTGGCGCTCCTTGCCTGGTTGGCGTACAACAACATCTGGACGTTCGTGTTCGTCGTCGGCTTGATCGTGTCGGTGTTCCTGCACGAAATCGGGCACTTCGTGACTGCGCGGCGCACCGGCATGAAGGTGACGCAGTTCTACATGGGATTCGGCCCCAAGTTGTTTGCGTGGCGCCGTGGCGAGGTGGAATACGGTTTGCGTGCATTCCCGATCGGCGCATTCGTGCGAATCATCGGCATGAACAACATGGACGACACCGATGCTGCCGATGAGGATCGCACGTACCGATCCAAATCGTTCCCGCGGCGACTGCTGGTCATCACGGCAGGTTCGCTCATGCACGCGGTCATTGCGCTGGTGTTGTTCGTGGGTGTGTATGCGGTGTCTGGTCGCTACGGCGAAACGGGTCGTGTCACCGTCATGGAACAGCCGTACGCGGGAAGTGCCGCCGAAGCTGCCGGTGTGCGTGAAGGCGACGTGATTGTGGTCTTCGACGGCAAGAACGTGCCCACCTCCGCCGACTTCGTTGATGCCGTGCGGGCCAAGCAGCCCGGCGACCAAGTAGAAGTGGTCATCGATCGCAACGGCGAGACGCTGGTGCTCAACGCCACGCTCACGGTGTTCCCCGGGTCGGAAGAAACTCCCGAGGCGCGCGCCTTCTTCGGTGTGGCCGGATGGTCGCGCGATTACGTGCAGCTCGGCGTGCTGGAGTCCGTCGGGCGCGCCGCACAAGACGTGGTGGGTACTGCCCGCGATTCCATCACCGGTGTGTTCACCGTGTTGAATCCCATCAACCTCGCCGACAACTTGACCAGCGAGCAAGCCAACCCACTCACGCGTCCCAGCACCGTGGTGGGTGCCAGTCAATTGGGTGGGGAAGTGGGCCGTGACGAAGGGTGGAAGGGTGTCCTCTTGTTGTTGGGCGCGGTCAACGTGTTCGTTGGCGTGTTCAACATGATGCCGTTGCTGCCGTTCGATGGCGGCCATGCCGCCGTGGCGGTGTACGAGCGTCTACGTTCCACTCGTACTCGCCGGTATCACGCCGATGTTCGCAAGCTGGCTCCGGTTGCTACCGCCGTGGTGGTACTCCTGGTGATGCTGCTCGTGGCAGGCTTGTACCTTGACATCACGCAACCGCTCGGCTGATCAATGACTACCGCACCGTCGTTCCCACGCAAGAAGACCCGACAAATCCACGTTGGCAAGGTTGCGGTGGGCGGCGACGCACCAATCAGCGTGCAGTCGATGACCATCACCAAAACTTCCGATGTCGAGGGCACGCTGCAGCAGATTTACGCTCTGGCCGCAGCCGGCTGCGACATCGTGCGTTGTACGTGCAACGAAATCGAGGCCGCCGAAGGCTTGGCCCAGATCGTGCCGCGGTCACCGGTTCCGATCGTTGCCGACATTCATCACCAGTACAAGATGGCGTTGGCCGCATTGGAGGCCGGAGTCCAGGGTCTCCGGTTGAACCCCGGCAACATTCGCAAACCCGAGCACATCAAGACGGTGGCCAGCGAAGCCCGTGATCGCAAGGTGCCCATTCGTATCGGTGTCAACGGCGGTTCGCTCGACCCGGCGCTCTACGAGAAATACGGTGGTCTCACCGCCGACGCGATGGTGGAGTCGGCGCAAACCGAGATGCGCTACTTCGAGGAAGTCGGTTTTGATCTCATCAAAATTTCAGTGAAGGCGTCCAATGTGCCGCTCATGGTGGAGGCGTATCGCAAGTTGAGCGCCGTCACCGACCATCCGCTGCACCTCGGTGTCACCGAAGCCGGGCCACTTCCCGGAGGTTTGGTGAAGGCAACTGCGGGTATTGGTGCGTTGCTGCTCGAGGGCATCGGCGACACCATTCGTTACAGCCTCACTGCCGATCCGGTGGAAGAAGCGCGCGCAGGTCGCCAACTGCTCGAAGCACTCGGGCTTCGGGAGCGAAAGAACGTCGACCTCATCGCGTGCCCGAGTTGTGGTCGGGCCGAAATCGACGTGATTGAAGTTGCCAATCGTGCGCAAGCGGCGTTTGCCGACAAGAAGCTGCCGCTACAAATCGCGGTGATGGGTTGTGTGGTGAACGGCCCGGGCGAAGCCCGCGAGGCCGATCTCGGTATCGCAGCCGGCAACAAGCGCGGACACTTGTTCGTGAAGGGTCGCAACGTGGCCGTGGTGCCCGAGCGCGAGATGGTGGAAGCCCTCGTGGACTGGGCCACATTCATTCACGAACACGGGGTGGACGCGGCGCTGCAACGCGTGGATACCACCATCGCCGAGCGCGAGGCCGCGCGGGATCGTTCGGCACTGCTCGACGAACAGGGTGCCGATGCGAACCATTCGTCGGAAAAAATCGTCGAGATTCGCCGCACCGTCGAAGGCTGAGCGGCGGCGCGCTACGGCGCGATCGTGGTCGTCGGCGCCACCGTTGACGGTACGGACGTGGTGCTCGTTGCGTCGCTCACGCGTTGCGCCAGCAACGCAGCCAACGTCACATACACCTGAGTTCGCGTCTCGTGTCCGAGCGGACTGAGATGAATCTTGTCGGGATCCATCACCTTGGGATTTTTCTTCACGTCCTCCACCCAGTCGTACAGGCTGGCCAACGGGTAGTTC
>Ga0208361_1000321_pt1 | contig 14856 bp, 13 predicted proteins | sample LakMenEpi05Aug10_FD_150670 | JGI IMG/M metagenome (GOLD analysis project Ga0208361, IMG submission 150670) | Freshwater microbial communities from Lake Mendota, WI - 05AUG2010 deep hole epilimnion (SPAdes) | ecosystem: Environmental > Aquatic > Freshwater > Lake > Epilimnion/Euphotic zone ... | reverse complement strand
GGGGGCCGCTTGACGGATCGGCGCCCCGCGACGAACCGCCACCTCGCGGTCGATGACGACCGCCTCCGCGGAAGTCATCCGCTTGGAGTTCCTATCCGCGCCGACGGCCTTCTGCCACTCGCCCGCGGACCGCCGGATGTACTGGGTCAACGAGTGGAGCCACTCGCTGGCGGTGGTCGATGCCGAGACGGACACCCAGGTGGCGGTGCTGCCCCTTGGCACAGGCCAGGTCCAGCCCGTCGACATGGCCCTCAACTCGCTAAACGGGAAGGTCTACACGGCCAACCGACTGACCTACGCGATCGGCGTGGTGGACCCGGCCCCGGCGTGCGACGAGGACTTCGACGACAATGGAAGCGTGGACGGCGTCGACCTTGGGACGTTGCTCGGCGCGTGGGGAACGCCCGCCCGGGACCTGACGGGCGACGGCGTCACCGACGGGGTCGACCTCGGGATGCTGCTCGGCGCGTGGGGGCCGTGCTGAGCCGCGCGATGGAATCAAGCATGGGACCATCGGTCCGACGCCGCGCGCTGCTTGCGATGGCCGCGCTTGGTGCGCTCCTCGAGGTCGCCGCCGCCCCGAGGGCAGAGGCGTCGGGCACGGCGCAGGATCCGGCACGGGCCGCCGACCGGCCGGAGATCACGCTCGAGGTCGGATCGTCGCGCCGGCATGCGATCGTGGTCAACACGCCGACGGACGGCTCGAAGCGGCCCGCGGTGATCGTCCTGCACGGGGGGATGGGCAGCGCGACGGACATGCGGGCGCGCTCGGGCTTCGACCAGCTCGCGCGCGCCAAGGGCTTCATCGCCGCCTACGGCGAGGGCACCGAGTTCAAGGACGGCATGCATGCCTGGAACACCGGCCACCTGCTGCGCAGCCAGGTGCGCGACGCGGACGACATCGCCTACCTCGATGCCCTCATCGATCGGCTGGTGGCCGACCACGGCGCGGACCCCGCACGGATCTTCATGACCGGCGGATCCAACGGCGGGATGATGACCTTCACGTATGCCGTCCGGCGGCCCGAGCGGCTGGCCGCGGCGGCGCCGGTGGTCGCGAGCATGTTCACCTTCGACACCGTGCCGAAGGTGCCGCTGCCGATCCTCATCATCAACGGCGCGAAGGACGACGAGGTGCCGCTCGCCGGGGGAATGAGCGGCAACCCGATCGTGCGGGCGGCGCAGGCGACGCCCTTCAAACCGCTGCCCGAGGTGGTCGACTTCTGGGTGAAGGCCAACCGGTCGAACCCGGCGGCCTCGACCGAGGTGCAGGGCACCGTGCGCACCGCCGCCCATACGGCCGGCCCGGGCGGCGCGGTGACCGAGTTCGTCGTCGATGACGCGGGCGGACACGGGTGGCCCGGGTCGCGCGCGCGGCGGGGCGAAAATGCGCCGATCTCGGCGTTCCGTGGCGCGGATCGAGTGTGGGCGTTCTTTGCCGACAAGTCGCGTGCGAAGGACGCTCCCCTCGCTGCCGCCAAAGAACCGACCGCGGTCGAGGTGCTCGAGTTCCCCGACCTCGCGGACGCATCGCGGCCGGGGCGCGGCGACGCGGGCACATCCACGGGGCGCCGGGTGCCGATCATGGTCCACCTGCCCGTGGGCACGGGCCCGTTCCCGGTGGTGGTGGTCTCGCACGGCGCGGGCGGCGACTGGGACACGCACTTCGGGCAGGCGCAGGACCTGGCCGCCCACGGATACGCGGTGCTCTGCGTCCAGCACGTCGGCAGCGACCGCGATCGACTCAAGGCGGGCGGCCTGCGGCTCATGAAGACCATCGAGGCGATGACGCACGACGCCGACGAGGTGCTGACGCGCCCGAAGGACATCGGCTTCGCCCTCGACCGGGCCGAGGAGTGGAACCGGTCGCATGACCGGATGCGCGGGCGGCTTGACCTCGGACGCGTGGGCGTGATGGGTCACTCGTACGGCGCCTACACGACCATGGCGTCCTGCGGCATGCGCCCCGCCCTTCAGTGGCTGACGCCGCGCGTCGAGCCGGGCTCGGGCATCGGGCCGGACCTGCGCGACCCGCGCGTGAAGTGCGGCATCGCACTCTCGCCGCAGGGCACAGGCGAGCCGTTCTTCGTCGCCGAGAGCTTCGCGACGCTGCGAGTGCCGCTCCTGGGGATCACCGGCTCGAGGGATGACCAGCAGGCCGGGAAGCCCGCGTCCGACCGCCGGGATGCCTTCGCGCTCTGGCCGAAGGGCGACCACCGCCTCGTCTGGATCGAGGGTGCGCAGCACAACGACTTCACCTCGGCGTCCGGATCGACGGGGCGCTCGCTTCCGAGCCCGGGCCGGGACGACGTCCAGCCCCTGACGCGCGCGGCCACGCTCGCCTTCCTGGACCTGCACCTCAAGTCGGACGCGGGCGCGGCGAAGCGGCTGACGGCCGAGTCGCTGGAACCGCTCGTGCGCGGCAGGATCAGCGGGGTCGAGGTGCTGGCGAAGTGAGTCGGGGCCGCCGCTGGCGGACTCGGCAACCCTCAGTCGAGGAATCGCGCCCGCAGCTCCGGCGTGGGCACCATGCACGACTCGCGGCGCCCGAACCAGCGGAACCGGCGGCGTGCGACGAAGCCGTAGAGCGCGTCGCGCACGCGCCGCGGCACGATGCGGAAGGCACCGAGCATCGGCCAGGGAAACGGCAGCTGCGCGGCCACCGCAAGCGCGGCATCGGACCGCTCGAGGACGCGACCGCCGGCGATCACGACGACCGAGTCCGGATCGGAGGAGGCCGGAAGCGCATGGCCCGCGGCGGCGCAGGCCCGCCGGGCGGCGTCCGACTGGAGCGCCGCGAAACGGAACCTCGCCCGGCGGTCTCGGGCGGCCACGAAGCGCACCGCGCCGTTGCAGAGGTTGCAGGTGCCGTCGAAGAGGATGGTGGCGGGTCGGGGAGCCACGGCGATACCTTAGCGCCCATGCCGAGGCCCATCCCCCTGACGGTCGCAGTCATGATCACCGCCATCCTCGTGTCGTGCGCGTCGCCCGCGGGACCCGGGGATGCCAGCCCACGCCCCGGCACGCCCGCAGCCCTGCCGAGCATCGACCGCACCGAGTGGACGTGCGTCGAGCTGATCGGCGCCGACGGCACGCCGGTGTCCGTGACCGACCAGCCGCCCTCGCTCCTCATCTCCGCCGAGGGGCGCGCCTCCGGCTTCGCCGGGGTCAACCGCTACTTCGCCGAGGCGTCCGTCGGCAACGCGATCAGCCAGGCGAACGTGCCGCTGCGCTTCGGCCCCGTCGGCGCCACGCGGATGGCCGGACCGCCGGAGCGCATGGCGCTCGAAGAGGCGTTCACCTCGATGCTCGGCACGGTGCGGTCGGCGAGTGTGGCGGCAGGCCCGCGCGGCGCCGTACTGACGCTGCGGAACGAGCGCGGCGACTGCGCGCGGTTCGAGCCGGCACGCGCGCAGTAGCGGGCAGCACGCCCCGGCCGTCGCAACGGGCAAGCCAGTGGACGGCGCCGCTCACCGCCGACGCACCCGGATCGAACCGTTGGTCGAGGAGAGGCTGGCCTTCGCGGAACCGCCCGTCCCGATGGTCGCCTCGAAGTCCTCGCCCGTCCAGCTGCGGTCCGACGTGCCCTTGATGCCGTCGGAGGTCACCTTGCCGTTGGTGACGGACGCCGAGAGCGTTCCGTTCCATGACGCGGGAAGATCGAGCACCACCGAACCGTTCAAAGTCCCGGCCGTGATCGGCGCGGCGGCATCGGCGCCCGGCGCGACGGTGACGTTGCCGTTGATCGAATCGGCCACGACCTCCGAGGCGGCGCCGGAGACGTCGATGTTGCCGTTCGTGGTGTCCGCGTTCACCGCGCCGACATCACCCTCGATGCGCACGGAACCATTCGTGGTCTCGGCGCTGACCGACCTGAGGCCGGCCGTGCGGACGGTGATCGAGACGCTCGGGGGGTTGTCCCAGATCTGGATCAACCCTCCGATGTTCGAGTCCCATGGGAGGTCCACGCTCACCGCCACCCGGCCGGACGCGTCCTTCTCGGCCACCAGCTTGGCGCCGTCCAGGATCCTCTTGCGCTTCGATTCGGACGGTTCGTCCCAACCGTCCCCGCCCACGACGGCGGTCACCTGCATCGACTTCGCGGAGTCGTCGCGAACCACCGTGATCGAGCCGTTGATCGAGGAAATGACGAGAGCGGACGCGCCGTCGATCGACGCCCGCATGGTGCGCGTCTTGCCGTCGTGGTCGGCAGGCGCGGGCGTCGGGGACGAGGCGGCGGAAGCGGCCGGAGCGGCCGCGGGTGCCTTCGACGACGACGGTTGCGACTGACTTGCGCATGCCACGCCGAAGAGCATGGACGCGCCGGCGGCCGCGACGGTGAGGGTGCGCAGCGTGGCAGACGGACGGGTTCGGAGCGAGCCTGACATGATGAGCCGGATCCTCTCTTCGAGCGATCCGCCGTCGCCCATCGTGCATGCCTGGACCGGCGCGCGGAACGCCGGGTTCGTGATCGATTCGGCCACCGAGACGAGGCAATGGCCGTAGTCGCGCGGCGCGGCGCCCTGCGCGCGCAGGACGAGTGCGTCGCAGGCGATCTCCTCGCTTGCACGCAGGCCGCGGCGCGCCAGCCACGCCAGCGGGTTCCACCACAGCCACGCCACGACCCCCCAGTCAAGCCAGCGGACGAGGTGGTCGCGCCGGCGGACGTGCGCCAGCTCATGGGTGAGCACGAGGCGCAGCTCGCGCTCGGAGAGCGAGGCAACGAGCGACGCCGGGAGCATGATGCGCGTGCGGCCGAGGCACCACCAGACGAAGGGCACGCCGTTTCCGCGCGTCACCACCACATCGGCCCGAAGCGGCATGCCGAGGTCCGCGGCGGCGCGTTCCGCGAGGCGCCGCACGGCCGCGTCGGCGGGCGCGCTGGCGGCCCGCAGCGCGCGCCGGAACCGGGCGAGGCGCACCACCGTGCATGCGACGATGGCGCACGTTCCCAGCATCCAGACGGCGCCGAGGGCCATCCATGGATCGAACGCGCCGACGGAGGCCTGCGGCGGCGGCGCATCGGCACGGCCCGGGGCGGCCGATGCCGATGACGCGCCGGACCGGACAGCGTGTGCCCTCGAGTCGGCCGACGCGGCACCGGACGTCACGGAACGGGCGGGTTGGCCCGCATTCAAGGGAGCCGCCACGGTGTCCCCGCCCGCCATCGCACGGATTCCGGGCAGCTCGATCGAGAGCCCCGGCACCGACGCGACGGGCGGCATCGCGAGCCGGACGAGCACCAGCACCCACGCGAGGTGGGCGGCCGACGGGTTGCGCCTGCCGCGGCCGATCGCCCACGCGATCGCCGCAAGCGGCAGCGCGAGCAGCGAGTTCCCGATCACGTACTCGAGGACAGCGTCGGTCATGGGTTCCTCCCGTCAAGCAGGTCGCGCAGGCGCCGGAGCTCCTCGCGGCTCAGCCGCTTCTGGTCGATGAGGTGCGACAGGAGCGGTGCGATCGACCCGCCCGTGAGGCGTTCGGCGAGCGTCTCGAGCTGGCCGCCGGCGTAGGCCTCGCGCGAGAGGCGCGGCTCGAACACATGCACCGACGCCGACCGGTCGCGCTTCACGAAGTCCTTGTCCTCGAGTCGCTGCAGCAGCCGCTGGATCGTGCCGTGCTGCGAGCGGTCCGACGCGCCGTACAGCGCGTCCTGGACCTGGCGTGCCGTCAGGCTGCCGCGGTCCCAGAGGAGTTCCATCACGGCAAGTTCGGCGTTGGCGAGGGGGACGGGAGGCATCGGTGCGTCCTTGGAGAGCGTGCGACGGAAGCAATACGACAGGATGTCGTGCAATCTACGACACGATGTCGTGCCTGTCAACCTACGAAGACAATCCAGCGACATACTGTGAAACGGATCAGTTTCCCAAGATCTGTATCCTACCGGCCATGGCACGCGCCTCCATCCACGTGGTGACTCGCACCGCCGATGGGTCCGTCATGATGGCCCCTGTTCGATTCGAGATCATCGAAGCGATGCGCGGACTCGCGCCGTGTTCCGTCGCGGAGATTGCCGAGGCACTCGACCGACCCGCCGACACCCTCTATCCGCATCTGCGACGGCTGATTGCGATCGGCGTCGTCGTCGAAGTGGGCCAGCACTCGGGCAAGACGAGGCCCAGCAAGGTGTTCGACCTCGTCGCCGACGACTTCCGGCCCAGCTTTCGGGGGGCCGGAGCCGCCGCCATGGCCGAGGCCATCGACCAGTCCGTGCGCAGCATGGCGGGCATCGTGACGCGGGCCTCTCGCAAGGCCGCAGCCTCCGGACGGTTCACGTACGACGAGCACTTCAAGAACGTCGTCAGCAAGCTCGAGAACGCCTGGCTCGCGCCCGCGGAGCTGGAGTACGTCAACGCCCGGCTCCTGTCGGTGAAGCGCTACCTCGACGCCCGCAAGGGCCGCCGTGCCGGCGAGCTCTACCTCGCCGCCTTCTTCGTGATGCCGGTCGTCCGCAAGCGCGGCGCACGGGCCACCCGATCCTGAGCTTCCGAACAACATGCCCCTCAAGAGTCCAGTCGCCGTGAACATGCGCCCCATCGCCATCCTCGTCCCCGCCCTCCTCGCGCTCCTGACGGGCGCGTGGTCGCCCGACCAGTCCGAATCCCCCCTTCCCCGCCGCGCCGGGCCGATCGGCATCCGTCTCGCGGACGCACCGGGCGGCGGCGTCGCGATCACCGAGGTGGTTCCGGGTTCGCCCGCCGCGAAGGCGGGCGTCGAGGGCGGATGCACGCTGCAGTCGGTGAACGGCCGGGAGATCCGGACGCGGGACGAGCTGCGTGACGCGATGCGATCGGTGATGGCGGGCGCCACCGTGCAGCTGTCGGTGAAGCGCGGCGACGGATCCGTGCAGGCCGTCGGGGTCGCTGCCGAGGCGGCGTCCGAGGCGCTTCCGGGAAGCACCGTCACCTACGGCAGCGTGCGCGTGCCCGCCGGCTACCGCCTGCGGACCATCGTGACCGAGCCGAAGGAGTCGCCGCTCGCGAAGGACGGCAAGCACCCGGCGTTCCTGTACGTGTCGGGGATCATCTGCGACACGGTCGACCGCCCGAGCGCGCCGGACGCACCGGACACGCGCATCGTGCATGCGATGGCCGATGCCGGCTTCGTCACCATGCGCGTCGACAAGCCCGGCGTCGGCGACAGCGAGGGACCGCCCTGCAGCGAGATCGACCTGCAGACCGAGCTGGCGGGCTATGCGGCCGCCCTGAAGCAGCTTGCCGCGATGCCGAACGTGGACCCGCAGCGCGTCTACGTCTTCGGGCACTCGATGGGCGGGGTGCTGGCGCCGTACCTGGCGAAGGAGGTGCCGGTGCGGGGAAGCATCGTCTACGGCACCCTCGTGCGCACGTGGTTCGAGTACCAGCTCGAGAACGTCCGCCGCCAGGCGGCGCTGCAGTCCGGCGCGTCGGAAGCCGACATCACCGACGCGGTGCTGGCCGAGGCGAAGTCGAGCTCGATGATGCTCGTCGAGAAGAAGACCCTCGGCGACGTCTGGGCACGCTGGCCGGAGCTCCGGCAGCCCTCGCAGGGGCTGATGCTCGACGAGAACCACATGTCGACGCGCAGCATGGCGTTCTTCCACCAGCTGCAGGACCTGAACCTGGCGCGCGCGTGGCAGGAGGCATCCGGCGCGGTGCTCGCGATCTACGGCGAGTACGACTGGGTCACGTCGCAGGGCGACCACCAGAAGATCGTCGACATCGTGAACGCCCGCACGAAGGACGCCGGGACGTTCCTGCTGCGCCCGAAGGCGGACCACGCCTTCACCACGCACGCGAACTTCCGCTCGAGCGTGGCCATCATGGGCGGCGGCGCGTGGGACGAGGGGCTGCCGGGCGAGATCCTGAAGTGGGTCGCGTCGGTGGAGGGCCGCACCTTCGAACCCCCCGCCGAGGGCCCCTCGGCGCAGCTGCGCACCTGGGAACGGCTGCCGACCGAGGCATACCCCGGCAAGCAGGACGACATCTTCTTCGCGAGCGCGACGGTCGGCTGGTACGGCAACGGCGCCGGCAAGGTGTTCAAGACGGAAGACGGCGGCGACTCGTGGACGAAGGTCTGGGAGAAGCCGGGCACCTTCGTGCGCTGCCTCGCGTTCGTCGACGAGAAGGCGGGCGTGATGGGGAACATCGGGCCGGGCTACTTCCCGGGCGTCACGGACACCGTGCCGATCTACCGCACCGAGGACGGCGGCACGACATGGACCCCGGCGACCTCGATCGAAGGTGCGCCGGTCGTGGGACTGTGCGCCTTCGACGTCGTGCAGGTGCCGTTCGTGAACGCAGGGAAGCTCGACCGGCGCCCGCGCATCATCGGGGTCGGGCGCGTCGGCGGACCGGCGGCATACATCTGGTCGGACGACCTGGGGAAGACCTGGAAGCAGGGCAAGCTGCCGGAGATCGGCGCGATGGCGTTCGACGTGAAGTTCCTGGACGAGAAGCGCGGGTTCATCGCGTCCGCCACGAGCACCGAGGTGGCCTCGACGCACGCCCTGATCCTGGGCACGTGGGACGGCGGCGAGACCTGGGAAGAGGTCTACCGCTCGAGCCGCCCGTGGGAGCTGACGTGGAAGTTCTCGTTCCCGGATGACGTCACCGGCTACTGCACCATCCAGTCCTACGACCCGGACCCTGCCTCCTCGCAGCGCTACGTGGCGAAGACCATCGACGGCGGGCATTCGTGGTACGAGGTTCCGCTCGTCGACGACCATGCCGTGCGCGAGTTCGGCATCGCCTTCCTCGACGACCAGGTCGGCTGGGTGGGCGCGATGCCGAACGGGTTCGTGACCGTGGACGGCGGCGTGAGCTGGCATCCGGCCGCCTTCGGCAACGCGGTGAACAAGATCCGGCTGATGAAGGACGGCGACGGCGTCACGGGCTTCGCGATCGGGACGGGCGTGCACCGGATGAGGATGGGGGCGGCTCCGGCCGCGCAGGCCGCGCCCGCGGTACCGGAGGCATCTGAGGCCCCGGCTGCCGCGGCCACCATGAAGGCCGTTCGGATCCACGACTACGGCGACCCCTCGAGGCTCGTCTACGAGGACGCCCCACGGCCCCGGCCCGGCAAGGGCGAGATGCTCGTGCGCGTCCGTTCCGCAGGCGTGAACCCGGTCGACTGGAAGATCCGCTCCGGCATGTTCCGCGGCGGTCTCGACTTCACGATGCCGGCAACGCTCGGCTTCGACGTCGCCGGCGAGGTGGAGGAGGGCGGCGACGGCGTCACGGCCTTCAAGCCCGGCGACCGGGTGTTTGCGTTCCTCGCGCTCAACCGCGGCGGCGGCTATGCGCAGCATGCGATCGTCGCCGAGGGCGAGGCGGCGCCGATGCCGACGACCCTCGACATGGCGGGCGCCGGGGCCACCCCGCTCGCCGCGCTCACGGCATGGCAGTGCCTCTTCGACGTCGCGAAGCTCGGCAAGGGACAGACGGTGCTGGTGCACGGGGGCGCGGGCGGCGTGGGCCACTTCGCGGTCCAGTTCGCGCGGTGGAAGGGCGCGAAGGTGATCGCGACGGCCTCGGTGGAGAACGCCGAGTTCGTCAAGGGCCTCGGCGCGGACGAGGTCATCGACTACCGCACGACGAAGTTCGAGGACCGGGCGAAGGACGTCGACGTCGTGCTCGATGCGGTGGGCGGCGACACCACGAATCGCTCCGCCGCGGTGCTGCGCCCGGGGGGGATCCTGGTGTCGATCGCCGGGGACCCCGATCCGGCCGTCTTCCAGGCGCGCGGGGTGCGCGTGGCGATGCACCTGGTGCAGCCGAGCGGGGCCCAGCTGCGGGAGATCGCCGCGCTCATCGAGCAGGGAGCGGTCAAGCCCGACGTGACCGCCCGGTTCCCGCTGAAGGACGCGCAGGCAGCGCAGCGGCGGAGCGAGACCGGCCACTCGCGCGGGAAGATCGTGCTCGAGGTCGACTGACCGCCGATGGGGTATCGTCGCCGGCCGACATGACCGCGATCCTCGGCGTCCACGAGACCATCCTCTACGCGAACGACCTCGCGGCGGCGGAAGCCTTCTACGGCGGCGCGCTTGGCCTCCGTGCCCTGCCCCGCAGCGGCGACCGCGGGGTGGTGCTCGACCTCGGAAACGACGCGGTGCTCATCGTCTTCGACGCCGCGAAGACGGCGCTCGCGCATCCGGAGGTGCCAAGCCACGGGGCGAACGGTCCCGGGCACGTCGCGCTGCGCATCGACGACCTGGAAGGATGGCGTGCGCGGCTGCAGGCGCTCGGCGTCGCGATCGAGCGGGAGGTGTCGTGGCCGCGCGGGGGCCGGTCGATCTACCTGCGCGACCCGGCGGGCAACTCGGTCGAGCTGGTGGCGGGCGCGGTATGGGACCTCGGCGCGACCCACGTGCACGCGGCGCAGGTGTGGGACGCGGTGGACCGCGCATTCGAGGCATGGCTCGGGCCGCCGGACCACGCGTTGGACGCGGCGTCCAAGGCCGCGGCACGGGCGGGGCTTCCGGAAATCGCCGTGGCGCCGGCGCAGGGACGCCTGCTCGAGGTGCTGGCGCGCGCGATCGGGGCGCGGCGCGTCCTCGAAGTTGGAACGCTCGCGGGCTACAGCACGCTCTGGCTGGCGCGGGCACTGCCGCCGGGCGGCGAGCTGGTGACGCTCGAGCTCGAGCCCGACCGTGCGCGGCTGGCCCGCGAGAACATCGCGCGGGCGGGGTGCGCCGCGCAGGTCACGGTGGTCGACGGTCCGGCGACGGATTCGATGGATGCGCTGATCGCGCGCGCGACGGCACCCTTCGACCTGGTCTTCATCGACGCCGACAAGGAGCGTTGCGTCCCCTACCTCGACCGCGCCGTGGCGCTCTCGCGGCCCGGAACGCTGATCGTCGTCGACAACGTGGTGCGCCGCGGCCGCGTGGTGGACGCTGGCACGGGCGATGCCAGCGTCGACGGGGTGCGCGCGATGATGGAGCGCATCCGGGAGCATCCGGGGCTCGCGGCGGCGGGCGTGCAGACGGTGGGTTCGAAGGGCTACGACGGCATGCTGCTGGCGGTCGTCGGTGCCGACGCCGCGCGGCCGTCAGCCTGACCCGACGATCGCCTCGACCTCGATCTCGATCTTCATCCGCGGGTCGGCGAGGCCGGCCTCGAACATGGTCGCCGCGGGGCGGATCTCGCCGAAGGCGGCGCGCAGGACGGGCCAGGTGGCGGGGAAGTCGGACGCATCGGGCAGGATGTAGCGCACCCGCACCACGTCGCGGAGCGAGGCACCCGCCTCGCGCAGGGCGGCCTCGATGTTGGCGATGCACTGCCGTGCCTGCGCGGCAACGTCGTCGGAGATGGCCATGGTCGCGTAGTCGAAGCCCGTGGTGCCCGACACGAAGACGCGGTCGCCGCAGACGACCGCGCGCGAATAGCCGATGTCCCGCTCGAAGCTCGAACCCGACGAGATGAGTCGCCGCTGCATGGCCAAACGATAGCGCGCGGGGAGCGTCGAACTTCGGCGGCTACGCTGCGGCCATGGAAGGCACCGAGGCCCCGGTCCCGAGGCTCGAGCGGAGCGCGGGCATCGACTTCGCCCGGGGCATGGCGCTCCTCGGCATCATCCTGGTGAATGCCCGGTTCTTCTTCCTGCCGATGGGGTGCGCGCTCGGCGATGGCCCGCTTCTCCGCGCGCTCAACGCCTTCCCTGGCCAGCAGGTCGATGTCTTCATCGAGGCGGCGCAGAGAAATGCAGAAGCGACGCTCGCCCCGCGCTGATCGCACGCGTTCGGGCGCGTTCTTTGGACGAGACTCTGATCCTGGCACCGCTTGCCCGACCAGGGCCGGCAGGAGCGGAACGATCCGAGCGTCGCCGATCGCCTCGATGACCGTGTCGAGGTCTGCGTCGAATCGATTGGAACCGCGGCAGCAGCGATCCGTGCGGCGTTGCGTGACTCCATGGGCGATCGGGTGGCCGTCTGCGGAGACACCGATGGTGGCGGGGTCGAAGAGCACCCCTCTTGAGCAAGGGCGATCCACACCGAGAGCAAGAGATGAATCGGGCGGTGAGTCCGCACGGAGCCTCGAATGCGCGCCACGAGGATGTCCGCTGTGGCATGACCTGACGCGAAGCTTCGTGTTCGAACGAGTTCGCGACGCACGCTCCCCCGTTTGGGGGTCTCCGGGCCTTTGACGAAAGCGGCACTTGAGGTGCACCTGTACTGCGTACACTTGGGCGATCGTGACCGTGTGCTCGGCGCGATGCACCATCGAGAGCATGAAATCGAGAGGAATGCCGTCCGAAGAGTCGGCCAATCTTTCGCGAGAACCTCAATGCAACACGACCAACGCCACGACCAACGTCACGACCAACCCCACGACCAACCCCACGACATCGCCCGCCTCACCCGCCAAGTTCGGGTGCTCCAGGGCACCAGCCTCGCCCTTTGCGCCGCGCTCGCCGCCTTCGTCACCCTCGGCTTCGGGCCTCCGGCGCCCGCCAAGGAAACCCGCGTCGAGAAGTTCGATGAGATCACCGTCGGACGGATCAATGTGGCCGGGCCAGATGGGGTGAAGCGGTTCATCCTGAGCCACGACATGCCGAAGGCGCCGTTTGCAGGGCAGGAGCTTGAGCGCACCGTGCCGCCTGGCTTCGCGGGAATGATCTACTGCGCGCCGAACGGCGACGAGATCGGAGGCATCGCCTCGGCCGATGGCATGCGCATCATCACCCTCGACTACTCCGACTATCCGATCGAGGCCTTGGTGCTTGCGAGCGGCGGAGAGGGCGAGGAGCAGGGGACAGCCATCAACCTCTATCAACCGCCAATCGGAGAGAAGGTGGATCTCGCGGCCGTCGCCCGCGGCAGCAAGACGCTGCAGTCGATCTTCAAGTCGAGCCAAGACGCCAACGCTGAGGCGGCCGAGCGTGCGAAGACCGATCCCGACCTCGCGGAGGCCCTGCGTCACCGGAAGATGATGGTCAGTCGGATCGGGATCGGTGTGAACCCGACGCAGGCCGGCATCTCGCTTGCCGACCGCGACGGCAACGACCGCATCGTCATGCGCGTCACCGACACGGGCGAGCCCGAGATCCTGATGCTCGATGCCGACGGCAAGGAAGTCGCACGGATCCCTGAGCGGAAGGAGAAGCCATGAGCAAGAGTCGACGATTGGCGCGCCTCCGCGATGTCGCAACCAAACTCGTGGCGATGGCGCTCGCGGTCGCATCGATTGCACCGGTCGGGGGCTGTGCGGCCCACGCGCCCGCGGGCGACGCTGCATCGTCGGCGTCCACGCAGCGCACGGCCATGCCGCGCGAATTGGTGCTGCTCCAGCAGGCGATGCGCGCCCTGAACGAGAATCGGCCAGCGGACGCCCGTAGCGCGCTGAACGAGCTGCGTGCCCTCAATCCCGAGCCCTGGGTGCATGTGTTCCTCGCCCTGACTTGGCGCCTCGAGGGAAACAACGACCGAGCCTTCGAGGAACTCGACCTCGCGATCGACGCGTTCGAGAAGGATCCGTACTCCGCGAGTCCGCTGGCCTGCTCGTTGGATCTGGAACTTGCGGATCCGGAAAGCAGCGAGTGGAAGCCGCTTCGCGCCGATCCTCGGTTCGCGCCGATGCTCGAACGAGCGAGGAAGTGCGCCTGGCGCCCCGACCCGCTCGCGTTCGACGACTCGGCGGGCTCCCGAGCGCCGCGCCCGCTTCGGCGCGCGGTCGACGACGCCGAGCTGACGAAGCTGCGCGAGTCCTATGCGCTCGATTCGGTCGTGAAGGATTGCACGAGCGACCTCGAGCGGGTGCGCGCGATGTGTCGCTGGGTCCACGGCCGCACCTCGCATGACGGATGGAACGACGAACTTCCCGAGGACGCCCTCGGTCTGCTCCAGGTCGCGGAGAAGGGCGCGCAATGGCGTTGCGTGCAGTACGGGCTCGTCGTCGCCGAATGCCTCAACGCCGTGGGCATCCCCGCGCGCGTCGTCGGGGCCCAGGCCCGCGATGTCGAGACGATTCTGGCCGGCGCGGGCCATGTCTTCGCCGAGGCCTGGCTCGAGGACCGCCAGCGCTGGGTGTTCGTCGACGCGCAGCTCGACATCGTCGCGATCGACACCGACGGCACGCCGCTGAACTCAGCGGAGTTCCGGAACGCGCTTGCGCGCCCTGAATCGCCATTTTCGTATCCGCGCGGCCTCGCCTTCTGCCTGCACTACTTCAGCTACCACGGCCTCGAGGGCGAGAAGCGCCTGATGCTCGGGCCCGTGGGCTCCGCCATGCCCACGAAGTTTCAGCGCGAACCCACCCGCGCGCCCGACATCTTCACGCATCGCATGGCGGACGCGTATCAGGCGCCGCTTCCCGCCGCTGCCAGATGATGCCGCCACCCGTGGCGCGAGCAGATCGCGGAGGCGGATGCGATCCTCGCGCGCTCCCCACAAACCCGAGCCCGCGCAACCCCAGCCCGACGCACCAAGGGGGCGGTGTGCCAGCCCACCCGTCAACAAGCCGATCGACCTCGATTGAAGTCGGCCGGCTGAGAATCCCTGATCGAAACGGCTTCAAACTCTAGATGGTGTTCCGAGCGCGCCCGAGGGGGTGAAGGGCGATTCCTTCTGCCCACCGAGCCTCCACGGCCCGCACCGGCTCGCTCACGCGAACAGCTCGACTTCGCCTGAGCCGCCCGCCCCTCACGCCGCCGAGCACGCCCCTCGCCCGCAGCCAGCGCCAGCGAGTAGGCCCGCTCGTTCCCCAAGCGCCCGCTCCACGGCCCGAGCGCGCGTCGGACGGCTCGCGAGCACGCGTTCCGCGGCGAGCACCGGCCCCCGGGGGCCGCTTGACGGATCGGCGCCCCGCGACGAACCGCCACCTCGCGGTCGATGACGACCGCCTCCGCGGAAGTCATCCGCTTGGAGTTCCTATCCGC
>Ga0208361_1000320_pt1 | contig 14861 bp, 14 predicted proteins | sample LakMenEpi05Aug10_FD_150670 | JGI IMG/M metagenome (GOLD analysis project Ga0208361, IMG submission 150670) | Freshwater microbial communities from Lake Mendota, WI - 05AUG2010 deep hole epilimnion (SPAdes) | ecosystem: Environmental > Aquatic > Freshwater > Lake > Epilimnion/Euphotic zone ... | reverse complement strand
TCCTTCCGATAAGGGAGGCGTTCGCCAACTTCCATCTAACAAAATAAAAATATTCGACAACGTAGTATCAGCAATGCGTTGATTTACATTCAGCACAACCGCATCATTACAATGCATTTTCTTTGCCCAACGGGCTGCCATGGCATAAGGCAAAAAATTAGCGGTCTTGCAGGCTGCAAACCGATCGCAACTTTTTCGGGCATCGGGATAGATGCCGAGATCAATTCCATTGGTGTGGATCTTGGGGGTGACGGCAGGGCCAGACCAAGATTGAATCATAAAATGAGGGGCTGCTGTATCAGGATCATACAATCCTCCCTCACCCCTGAACACTGTTAATCGTATGCGGGCATTAGCAGCCTGTCCATTAGCAGTAGCTAAGTCAATGATCTGTTGTTCCAGCTTGTCAACCGACATGTGCGATGGAATTGCCAGATCCAGCTGTTCCAGCGTAAAAAACAATCTTTCCACATGAAATGGAAATAGAGCGATTCGCCCCTCCAGCAACTTCATGGTTTCAAAGCAGCCGTCCCCATACCGGAAGGTGCGGTTATCGGCACCAATTACAGTTGTGCCTGTCTTTACTTTCTTTCCATCCAGCAGAAGATAGCGTGATTCCATGCTGTAAAGATAAACCCTGTTTTTCGTTTACCTGTTTTGGTCTAATTTTAGCGGGTCATCTATTCCATTCCATCCCCATGCTGATAAAAAATGTAATTGCCGAATTATCCTTCATTGCACCCCCGTCACTCCAGGAGTCGTACGATAATGCCGGGTTAATCACCGGCCATCCCGATTGGACCTGTCAGGGCGTTTTGTGCACACTCGACGCCACGGAAGAAGTCATACTGGAGGCAATAAGTAAAGGCTGTAACCTAGTGGTGGCCCATCATCCGATTCTGTTCAGGGGCGTCAAAAAACTGAATGGGAAAAACTATGTAGAGAAAGCAATCATTACTGCCATAAAGAATGATGTGGCGATTTATGCCTGCCACACCAACCTCGATAATGTCGCGACCGGTGTCAATAAAAAAATTGCCGATAAACTGGGATTGGAAAACACATCAATCCTGTTACCCAAAGAACAGCAATTATTGCAGTTAATCACCTTTGTTCCAACCACCCACCTGGAACAGGTTCGGTCCGCCCTATTTCTTGCAGGGGCAGGTACCATCGGCCTTTATCATGAAGCCAGTTTCGGGGTGGAAGGTACCGGTACCTTTAAGGGTATGGAGGGTGCCAACCCCACCATAGGTAAAGTAGGTGAACGGACGGCTGTAGCTGAAACCCGTTTAGAAGTAGTGGTACCCACGCACCTTAAAGGACAAGTTCATCATGCTTTAATTGAAAGTCACCCCTATGAGGAAGTGGCACATAGCTGGATAATGCTGCTCAATGAAAGATCCGACATCGGCAGTGGATTGATAGGCGACTTACCCTCGCCCATGGAAGAAAAAGCTTTTTTACAACAGCTGACGACCACCTTCTCCCTTCAGGTCATACGCCATACCCCACTCCTGCGAAAACAAGTCAGCCGGGTAGCCGTTTGCGGTGGTGCCGGCAGTTTCCTGCTAGAAAATGCGTTGGCAGCAGGGGCTGATTTTTTTATTACTGCCGACCTCAAGTACCATGAATTTTTCGATGCCAATGGCCGGATGGTGGTAGCTGACATCGGACACTGGGAAAGTGAACAATTCACCCCTGAACTATTGGTGGACGTTTTACAAAGCAAATTCCCTACCTTTGCCGTCCTAAAATCAGGTATTGACACCAACCCGGTGCAGTATTTTTCGGGGAAATAAGTGCGCAATTTCCTGATTAGCAGACAAAAAAGGCAGGATCATCGATAAAAATTAATCCCTAGTCAATTCTTAACTGATTCTAAATCAATCGTTTATATGGCAGCCGTTAAAGATTTCTCTGTTGAAGAAAAGCTGGTCAACCTACTCAAATTACAGAAAATTGATTCCAAACTGGATGAAATTAAGGTACTCCGGGGTGAATTACCCATGGAAGTAAGCGACCTGGAAGATGAAATTCAGGGTTTGAGAAGCCGTCAGGTGCGCATTGAAGAAGAGATCAATGGCATCACTGAATACATGGAAGGCAGAAAGGCAGCCATCAAGGATAGTGAAGCGCTGATTGCCAAATACGAAAAGCAGAGTGACCAGGTTAAGAACAACCGCGAATACGAGGCAATCAATAAAGAGATTGAGATGCAACAGCTGGAAATCAAGCTTTGCGAAAAGAATATCCGCGATGCCAATGATGAGCTGGGAGAAAAAGTGAAAGTATTAGATGCTGCCCGCAAGCAGGTTGCTGTTAAAGAAGGCGTATTGGCACACAAAAAAGGAGAACTTGATAAAATCATCGTTGATACGGAGAAGGAAGAAACAGAATTTCTGCAGCTGAGTAAAGATGCCCGTGCACACATTGACAGCCGCTTGCTTTATGGCTATGATCGTATCCGTACCAACTATCACAATGGTCTGGCAGTAGTACCGGTAGAGAGAGATGCCTGTGGTGGTTGTTTTAATTCCATCCCACCTCAGCGTCAAAGCGAGATTCGCCTGCACAAAAAAATTATCGTTTGCGAAAACTGCGGAAGAATTCTGGTGGATGCAGAGCTGAACGCTAATGTAGGCGTTAAGTAATCATTCCTCCGGATAGCCATCCGTTTCACATTCATTCAAGGGTTTCCGAAGGGCAGCCCTTTTTTATGCAGCAGATATGCCAAAACGTGCGCTGATTATACTTTTGCCGGTTTTGATGCTTACCCGGTTGTATGCACAGCCCGTATTTGAATTCAACAGCAGCTGCCAGCAGGCTTTTCAGGAAATTACCCGCCTGAAAGTGAATAGTGGCAGACTACTCATCCAAAAGGCACGACAGCAGAATCCACAGAACCTGATTCCGGAACTACTCGACAACTACATCGACTTTTATACCCTCTTCCTGAATGAAGACCCTGATGAAATGAAGCGCAGTCTGGTCAAGATGGAAGCGCGGCTGGTAAAAATAAAATCCGGTACCAGATCATCGCCTTTCTTACTTTACTGTCAGGGCATAATTTATTTGCATAGAGCAACTGCACTCATCAAGGCTGGCCAATTCTGGGAAGCTGCCTGGGATTGCAGAAGGAGTTATCAGGTTTTAAAGGAAAATAAAAAACGCTTCCCCACTTTCACGCCCAATGATCTTCCGTATGGAACACTTCAGGCTGTGACCGGAACCATCCCCAAGGGGTACCGATGGATCGCCGGTATTTTGGGCATGCGCGGTTCCCTGACAGAAGGCATGAAAACGGTACGTGGTTTTTTAAATGGCAGCGACCCGTGGAGTAAACTCTTTTTTAATGAGGCAGCTTTTGTATATCCCTATTTACTTTTCTACCTTGAAAATAAAAAAGAGGAAGCCCTGCAATTCACCCGTCAGCAACAGCTCGATTTAACCGGGAATCATCTGCACCTTTATATGACCGCCAATCTGGCGATCAACCTGCAGCAGGCAGCCCTTGCCGCATCGCTCATCACCAATCGACAACAGTCAACCGACTATCTCGCAACAGGTGTCTGGGACTTTCAATTGGGATTTGCACAGTTGTATCGATTAAATACAACTGCTGCCCGACAACACTTTGAAACATTCCTTCGACAATTTACCGGACAGTTTTATGTAAAAGATGTTTACCAAAAACTCAGTTGGTGTTATTGGCTGGAAGATAACCCAACCAAAGCAGAAGAGATACGCAAACTGGTCATCAGCAAGGGAAACACTTTCTCCGATGCGGATAAAAAGGCGCTGGCAGATGCCAAGTCAGGCAAATGGCCCGATCGATGGCTGCTGAAAGCAAGGCTCTTAAGCGATGGTGGCTACCACAATGATGCCCTCAAAATATTGATGAATCAACCTGTGAATGGCTTATCAACGGTCGCCAATCAGTTGGAATATAATTATCGGCTGGGAAGAATTCATGATGCCCTTGGTAAAACCAATGAGGCCCTGCACTATTATACACAATCGATTCGTCTCGGAAAAGACAGACCGGAGTATTTTGCCGCGCGGGCTGCCCTTCAAGCTGGCCAGATCTACGAATCCCGGGGGAATAAGCAGCTGGCGCTGGAATTTTATCAGCAATGCCTCAATATGAACCAGCAAGAGTATAAAAATTCACTGGACCAGCGGGCAAAAGCAGGCATCGCCCGCTGTAGCGGCGAATAAACAACAGGTATTTTCCGTTCCGATTTGCTGAACCCAAAACAGGAGATTAAATTGCACATCCCGGCAAGCCTTTGCCAAACGCCTATGCTGCAATTTCTTCACATACAGAACTATGCGATCATCGATGATCTGTCCATCACATTCTCACCCCGCCTGAACATCATTACGGGTGAAACTGGTGCCGGAAAAAGTATTTTAATGGGTGCATTGGGACTTATTCTCGGTGACAGGGCAGATACTGCCGTTTTGCTCAATCGGGAAAAGAAATGTTCTATTGAGGGCACCTTTCATCGCCCCGCTGATGATGGGGTCAGAGCATGGCTGATAACAAATGACCTCGAAGATGGAAATGAGTTATTGCTCAGAAGAGAGATTGCCGCCAACGGAAAATCGCGGGCTTTCATCAATGACACGCCCGTTACACTGCAGCAATTAAAAGAGCTGGGGGGGCGACTGGTTGATCTGCACCGGCAATTTGATACCCTTGAATTGGGAGAAACAGATTTTCAGCGCAGGGTGATTGATGCACTCACACAACAACCTGACTTATTAAAGAACTACCAAAGTTCCTACCAACTTTGGCAAGCAGATCTGCACCGACTCAATGATTGGAAATCCAGACAAATACAAATCAATAAAGAACGGGATTATAAGCAATACCTGCTCAACGAACTGGCATCCTATGCGCCAAAGGAAGAAGAGTTGGAAAAATTAGACCAGGAATTATCCCTCTTAAATAATGCCGGCCAGATTCTTCAGGTCCTCAACCGGATGACTGATATGTTACGGGAATCAGACAACCCTGTTCTTCCCCAATTAAAACAAGCCAGTCAATCCCTGCAAGGCTTTGCCGGTATGATTCCTGCCTTGCAGGAATCCGCTGGCCGCCTGCAATCGATTCAAATAGAATTGGCGGATGTAGCAGACGAATTAGAAAAAATAAAGGAGCAGTGCCTGGTAGACGAAAGTAGGGCCGGCTGGATCAATGAGAGGCTGGCGGAAGGATATAAGCTGCTCAAAAAACATGGATTAAAAGATACGGCCGGGTTAATTGCATTATTGGAGCAATTACAGCAAGAACAGATCAGTTCAGAAAAAAGTGAGGAAGCCATTCAGGAACTGGAACAAAAAGTATTGGTACTTCGGAACAAAGTAAATGAGCAGTCAGCAGGGCTGAGTGCCGCCCGTAAAAAAGTAATTGGTCCACTACAAAAAGAGGTCAAGCAATTACTGGAAAGAGTGGGCATGCCCAATGCCAGTTTGCAAATTGAGTTGACACCCTGCTCACCTGATGTACATGGTGCTGACCAGGTAGAATTTCTTTTTGATGCCAACCGCTCGGGACGTTTAGAGCCACTCAAAAAAGTAGCAAGTGGGGGTGAACTCAGCAGGTTAATGCTTTGCATTAAGTCGTTGGTGGCAGCGTCTATACAATTGCCTACTTTAATTTTTGATGAGATTGACACGGGCATCAGTGGTGAGGCTGCTCGTCAGGTAGGCATGATCATGAAAGAACTCGCGTTGGGTCATCAACTCATCTGTATTACCCATCAACCCCAGATCGCAGGCAAGGCGGATGCCCATTTTTGGGTATATAAAGAAGCGAAAGGTGAGACTATCCATACCGGTATAAGACAATTGAATGAGGAAGAACGGGTGGCAGCCATAGCCAGTATGTTATCCGGCGAGGCGCCATCTGCGGCTGCACTTGAAAATGCAAGGGAGCTGATTCGGTCATAGTGATCGGCTACGCAGGGGAATTAAAAGTAAATCTTTATGTTTGGGGTATAATTTATCGCACGCTTAATACTCAGATCGTATGGCTTATCAATTATTAAAGGGAAAAACCGGTATCATCACCGGCGCACTTGATGAAAACTCTATTGCCTGGAAAGTGGCAGAAAAAGCGCATGAAGAAGGTGCCCGCTTCGTTTTAACCAATGCCCCCATAGCCATGCGTATGGGTGAAATTAAAAAGTTAGCAGAAAAAACCGGATCGGAAATTATTCCTGCTGACGCTACCAATACAGAAGAACTTACACATTTATTCACCCGTTCACAAGAAATTTTGGGAGGGAAAATCGATTTCGTACTGCACTCGATCGGGATGAGTGTTAACATCCGAAAAAAAATTCCCTATACAGAGCTCAATTATGAGTACTACCAAAAAGGTCTGGATGTTTCTGCTTTATCACTCCACAAGATGCTTGCAGTTGCCATGAAACTCGATGCCATTAATGATTGGGGCAGTGTGGTAGCCCTTACTTATATGGCTGCCCAGCGCACCTTCCCTTTTTATACCGATATGGCAGATATTAAAGCCATGCTGGAATCCATTGCCCGGAGTTTTGGTTATCACTATGGTATCACGAAAAAAGTTCGGATCAATACGGTCTCTCAATCACCTACAAAAACTACTGCAGGTACGGGTATTAAAGGATTCGGTGATTTCTTTGATTATGCACAATCGATTGCCCCACTTGGTAATGCCAGTGCGGAAGATTGTGCCAACTACTGTATTACACTCTTCTCAGATCTCACGCGGATGGTTACCATGCAAAATCTTTTTCACGATGGTGGTTACTCTAATACCGGTGTCAGTGATCTGGTCATGAATAAAATGGGTATCACCGAATAAAAAAACTGCCATGCACCTACTGCTCGATTTACCGGCTTCCTCTGTTGAAATGATCGGTTATTTTGGATCTTTTCTCACTTCCATTACTTTCATTCCTCAGGTATATAAATCTTGGAAGTCAAAAAGTGTTGGCGACCTGAGTATCTGGATGGTATTGATCGTTATCACCAGTACGTTTGTTTGGCTGGTGTATGGTTTTGCCATTGCCAGCGGACCTGTTATTTTGGCTAATACCATTGTACTAGTGCTCACGCTGGTACTACTTGGTTTCAAGTTGTATTTTCCTGCCAAGAAAAAAGAAGGTTTGTAAAAAAAAACGGCCATCCCATGGATGGCCGAAGAGTTTTGCTTTCAATAGAGAAGTGACTAATTAATATTCATCTTCATTGAACATGAAGTCTTCCTGGCTGGGGTAATCCGGCCAGATGTCTTCAATGCTTTCATACACTTCCCCTTCATCTTCCAGTTCCTGAAGATTTTCTACTACTTCGAGGGGAGCCCCGCTTCTAATAGAATAGTCGATTAATTCGTCTTTCGTTGCAGGCCAGGGTGCCTCTTCCAGATAACTTGCCAATTCGAGCGTCCAAAACATAGAAACCAATTTTTTTGCAAATGTAGCCGTATAAACGATACCACCCAATCTCGTTTGTTAACCTTTACCAAAGAAAACGGATAAAAAAGGGTGGTTATTGCATGGCTTTTGTAGGTTTGCAGCTGTATGAATACATCTCCCCTCCTTCGGGCGGCACATCTCAGCAAGCAATATGGCAGTCTCCAGGTGCTCAAAGACATCAGTCTGGAGCTCAATAAAGGGGAAATTGTGAGCATCGTAGGCTCCTCCGGGGCGGGAAAAAGTACTTTATTGCATATTTTAGGAACCTTGGACCGACCCGACAGCGGTACCCTGGTACTTCGCGATACCCCGCTGCATGCTCTCACCGGAAAAAAACTGGCCGCCTTCAGAAACCGACACATGGGTTTTGTGTTTCAATTTCACCACTTATTGCCTGAATTCAGTGCCCTGGAAAATATATGTATCCCCGCATGGATAGCCGGAACCCCTAAAAAAGAAGCTGCAGAAAAAGCTGAGTTCCTACTACAAAAGTTGGGATTAGCGGGCAGGGGAAGTCACCGACCGACGGAACTCTCCGGTGGAGAGCAACAAAGAGTGGCAGTGGCGAGGGCGCTCATAAACCAGCCTGATATTGTGTTCGCCGATGAACCTACAGGCAACCTCGACAGCAAACATGCCCGGGAGTTACATGAATTATTCCTCCAATTACGGGATGAAATGGGACACAGCTTTTTAATTGTTACACACAACAAAGAATTGGCTGCAATGAGTGACCGCATATTAGAAATGAAAGACGGAGAAATGATTGCTGTCTCCTGATCTGTCTGGAATTACTTCACCCGGGGTCGCCAGGGTATTTCTTCCACTTTTAGTTGCATCGCCTCGTAACGTGATAAAACAAATAGGTAATCACTCAGGCGATTCAGGTATCGAATAACAAGGGGTTCGATGAATAAATTATTCTCCATCAGCAAAACACAGCAACGTTCCGTTCTTCGGCAAACACTTCTGGCAATATGAAGGGCTGATACTGTAGGATGCCCACCAGGTAAAATAAAAGAACGCATGGGAGGCAAGGTTTCATTCATCCGGTCCATTTCCTTTTCCAACAGTTCCACATCAGACTCCACTAAGTCGGGGATCTTCATGGCAGGTTCTTTTTCCGGATCACAGGCCAGCGATGAACCGATGGTAAAAAGTCTGTCTTGCACCTCCGCCAGCATTACGCGAGCAGCGCCATCTGTCAGCAAATCGCGCACCCAGCCAACAAAGGAATTCAGCTCGTCAACAGTACCATAGGCATCTATGCGAAGATTACTTTTAGCCACTTTCGTGCCCCCTATCAATGAGGTATATCCCCTGTCGCCTGTTTTGGTATATATTTTTGATGACATGAACGTAAGTTACTTTATGAAGGAACAAAGAAAGCAACAGAATGTTCAGGTTAATGCTGCGTGTGTATTAGACGGGTTGCACTTTCCCGGGGCGAACCGTATCGGATTCTACCAGACCATCACGTAATCTAACCACCCGGTGGGCATAAGCTGCAATGTCCTCCTCGTGTGTAACCAATACAACGGTATTCCCACCTGCCTGAATCTCGGCAAACAATTCCATTACTTCAACTGAAGTTTTTGAATCAAGGTTTCCGGTAGGTTCATCTGCCAGTAAAATAGAGGGATTATTCACCAGCGCCCTGGCAATAGCTACCCGTTGAATCTGACCTCCTGAAAGTTCATTGGATTTATGATGGCTGCGGTCGGCAAGTCCCACTTTCCGCAGCGCTTCTAACGCTCTTTCCATCCGGTCTTTCTTGCTGATGCCGGCATACACAAGCGGCAGGGCTACATTTTCGGCTGCTGTCAGCCTGGGCAAAAGATTAAATTGCTGAAAAACAAAACCAATCTCTGTGTTCCGAACCTGCGCCAGGTCGTCATCTGCCATCTGGCTAACATCTTTCCCGTTGAGAATATATTTTCCGCCCGTGGGGGAATCCAAACAGCCCAATATATTCATCAGGGTACTTTTACCACTTCCGGAGGGGCCCATTAGCGCTACATATTCATTGCGCTGAATATCCAAGGTGATGCCCTTCAAAACGGGTATCACATGATTCCCCATGTAATAGTTTTTCTCAATTTTTTCCAGCTGAATGATGGGACTTTGCATACAAACTAATTTTCATTGGTTAAATGAACCGGTGAAGAGATAACTTTAGGAACAGAAAAATAGGGAGTCGCGGCACCCGCAGCTTGCTGAAGTGCTGTCTCTCTCGATATAGTGCCTTGCACAAGGTCTTCGCGGAGCACCTGCTGAGCAGCACCCATATGAATCAGTGGCTCTATGCCTGAAGTATCCACCCGCTGCAACTGTTCTACGAATGCTACCATTTTTTGCAGATCAGATTGCCATTCAGCTAACTCCGCTTCGCTCACCTGCAGGCGCGACAAGACACACAACTCACGAATCAATTCTGGCGTAATTTCCATTCACACAAAAATACAACAATGATGGGCTGTTCTATCTGTATATGGTTGAATGGTTAATCCAAACAAACAACGGCAAAAGCAAAGGATTACCCGCTATGAAAGAAAAAAAGCAGCAAACCCGCTATTCAGCGAATTAGGAATAGCTAAATAGCCATTTGAACTAGTTAAAAAATTATAAAAAGTAGAAGTTCACCTGATAATCAGGTTAATTCACCTGAAATGTATTATTGTGAGGATTTTTTTAAAAATAATTTCAACAGTCGAAAAAAATTATTGTTAAATTTAAAATCACAAACCCCCTTTTATGCTTGTGTATGTACTACTGACTGTGTACCTTGTTTGCCTCTATATGGCATACAAGGGGGCAACACCAACGGAAGAGTGACTCAACCTGACGATGGTAATGCCCAAAAAAACCCTGCAACCTACAGGGTTTTTTTTTGTCCCTACATCAACCCAAAAAACAAAGCCGCCCGGGTGGAAATTTTTTTTGGGATACTGATACAAATAGTTGCATAACTAACTAATTTTACGTCAAACATTGCCTCATGAAAAGATCTATTCGAAAAGTTGGCGTATTAGGAAGCGGCGTAATGGGTTCCAGAATCGCTTGTCACTTTGCGGGTATTGGATTACCTGTTTTATTACTTGATATGGTTCCTGCTGCGGCGGCCGGCAGTAATCAACCTGCTGCCCGCAATCAACTCGTGAATGGCGCTTTACAGGCAGCTATAAAAAGTAACCCTTCTCCTTTGTTTACACCTGAGGTGGCGAAGCGAATTACTACGGGCAACTTCGATGACAATATGAAAGATATTGCCGGATGCGACTGGATCATTGAGGTAGTCGTGGAGCGGCTTGACATCAAGCAGCAAATTTATGAGCAAGTAGAGAAATTCAGAAAGCCGGGAACCCTCATCACCTCCAATACTTCAGGCATACCCATTCACATGTTAAGTGAGGGACGCTCAGCAGATTTCAAGCAGCACTTTTGCGGCACGCACTTCTTTAATCCACCCCGCTACCTCCGCTTACTTGAAATCATCCCTACCCCGGATACCGATCCGGAAGTAGTTAACTTTTTGATGGAATATGGTGACCTGTTTCTGGGTAAAACCACCGTTCTCTGTAAAGACACCCCTGCCTTTATTGCCAACAGGGTAGGTATGTTCAGCATGATGAGCATCTTCCAGATCATGGAAGAACTATCACTCAGCATCGATGAAGTTGATGCACTAACCGGGCCCATCATGGGCCGCCCAAAATCAGCCACCTTCAGAACGGCAGATGTAGTAGGTATTGATACCATGGTTAAAGTAGCCAATGGCATTTATGGCAATTGTCCAGATGATGAAGCCAGAGAAACATTTTTGGTACCAGCCTGGCTGCAAAAGCTTGTGGACAATAACTGGCTGGGTGATAAAACCGGACAAGGCTTCTTCAAAAAAATAAAATCAGCCGAAGGCAAAGAAATTCAAACCCTTCAGTTGAATACCATGGAATACGGACCACGCACCAAGGCCCGGTTCGCATCCTTGGAGACAACCCGGACCATTGATTCGCTTCCCGAAAGGATTGTTGCGCTGGCAGCAGCAACCGATAAAGCAGGTGAATTCTTTAGGAAATTCCATTACCGCTTATTCGCTTACATCTCGAACCGCATTCCAGCCATCACTGACGACATCTATCGTTTAGATGATGCAATGATGGCAGGTTTTGGCTGGGAAATCGGTGCCTTTGAAACATGGGACCTGCTGGGAGTAGCCAATACTACTGCAGCTATGAAAAAAGCCGGTTTCGCTGTAGCACCCTGGATCGATGATATGCTTGCCAAGGGCCATACCCATTTTTACCGTGTAGAAAAAGGGAAACGTCTTTTTTACCATATTCCTTCAGGAAGTTACCAACCAATGCCGGGAGGAGATGCCTTCATTGTATTACAAAACCATGCTGACCAACTGGTATGGAAAAACAGTGCGTGCCGCCTCTACGATATAGGTGATGGCGTTGCCGGACTCGAATGGAGCACGAAAATGAATAGCATTGGCGCTGAAGTACTGGAAGGATTAAATAAATCTATTTCGCTGGCAGAAGAAAAATTTAAAGGACTGGTGATTGCGAATGCAGGTGCGAATTTCAGTGCAGGGGCAAACGTAGGCATGATTTTTATGCTGGCCATCGAACAGGAATACGATGAACTTGATATGGCAATCAGAATGTTTCAAAACAGTATGATGCGTTTACGCTATTCATCTGTTCCTGTTGTTACTGCGCCCCACGGCCTAACCCTGGGAGGCGGTTGTGAAATGAATATGCATGCGGACGCTATATGTGCCGCAGCGGAAACATATATCGGTCTGGTAGAAATGGGAGTAGGATTAATTCCCGGAGGTGGTGGAACCAAGGAGTTTGCCCTCCGTGCCGGCGATGAATTGCATCCGGATGAACCTGAAACCAATACCCTCAAAGGAAGATTTTTCTCCATTGCTACTGCCAAAGTTGCAACTTCTGCTCATGAAGCATTTGGCATGGGAGTTTTGCGACATGGTACAGATAAAATCATCATGAACACAGGCCGTCGCATTGCCGAAGCCAAAAAACAAGTATTGGAAATGTCAGATGCAGGCTATGTTATGCCCGCTCCAAGAACGGATGTGAAAGTACTGGGTCGCCAGGCGTTGGGAGCACTGCTGTCGGGCATCAATGGTATGTGGCGTGGCAAATATGCCAGCGATCACGATGCGCTCATTGCCCGCAAACTGGCCTATGTAATGTGTGGTGGGGATATCAGTGAACAAAGTCTTGTTTCAGAACAATACCTGCTCGACCTGGAAAGAGAAGCCTTCCTGAGCTTATGTGGTGAAAAGAAAACACTGGAAAGAATACAAAGTGTGCTGAAATCGGGCAAGCCCATCAGGAACTAATCATCATTGTTTATTTTGAACAATCAACCTGTTCTCATTTCATGCTGACTGCATGATGGTATTCCTATTGAATCTTTCTGTCAGGTAATAGTGCACGGAATGCCTCCACGAGTGAGGGATATTCGAACTTGAATCCTGCCTGCCGTATTTTAAATGATGCTACGGTGGCACTTTTTAATACTTCTACACTCATCTCTCCCAGTATTACTTTTAACAATAGGGCCGGAACGGGCATGGCCATGTAGTTTCTTCCATAGAGGTGCTCTGCCAGTAATCGATTGAATTGATTATTGCTGACCGGATGGGGCGAAACAGCATTGTAAACACCCTTGAGTTCTTCGTTTTCTATTGCAAAGGCCATCATACGACATAAGTCATGTTGATGAATCCAACTGATGATTTGCTTTCCATCGCCCAGGTTACCGGCAACGCGAAAACGCAACGACTGCAAGAAAGCAGGTAAGGCACCGCCGGCCGTATCTAGAACGATTCCAATGCGGAAAATAACCAGTCGCTTACCCAATTCCTGAACAGGTTGAATACCTTCTTCCCATTTGCGACAGGTATCTCCTAAAAAAGATTGGTCAGCGGGATCAGTTTCCTGGAAACCTGCAATCAGACTGGTTTCAACATCTGGTCCATACCAGCCAATAGCCGAAGCACTGATCACTGCTTTAACCTGATTAGGTAACTGCCGGAGTGCCTGTACAATGGTGGCTGCTCCCTGAACCCGGCTCTCTGCTATTTCTTTTTTGCGCGCATCTGTCCATCGCTTTTCAGCGACATTCGCCCCTGCGAGATGAACTATATAATCTGCATCCTGAATCGCTGTTGCTTCTACCCAACATTTCTCGGGATTCCAAAGTAAGTAACGAATTTGATGATTGGTACCTGTTTTTTCAGGTACCCGACGGGTTAGTACCGTGACTTGATGACCGGAAGACAGGAGCAAAATCGCCAACCGTTGACCCACCATACCTGTACCACCTGTAATAAGAATCTTTGCCATATTTTGCATTTATGTATGATAACAACAAGCAGTAAGGGAGAATGTTGCGAATAAAAAACCCCGGTACGGCCCCGGGGTAACAACAATCACCAGCTATGTAAACCATTCGGTTAATCGGGCTTCTTGCCTTCTAAAAAGGAATTGCGGGTTGAAATGCGCGGCTGATCATTTTCATCTTTACCAACTGTCACTTTGCTGTAAAATTGTTCTACGGAAGTGAGGGTGTTCCCAAACATCTCCATATTTTTTCGCACATAAGCAGGCACTACATCAAACTCATTATTGGGATCGGCCGGATTATTAAGATTAAAGGAAAGATTACGCAGTTTCTGTAAGCGCTCGGCAGCCCTTCGTTTTTGCTCTTCCGCCTCATTGAAATAATGATCATCCAGCACCGGTGCAGCAGCAACAGGCTGTTGCAACTCAACAGATTCAGTTCGAACTACCAGTTGCAAATTGAGCTCATCATACACCTCTTCTACTATCTCCTCTTCCTGAGCTATTGGTTGTGCTAATGACTGTGTAACTGGTTGCTCGATCGAGGCTACAGGCAATTCAACAACGGGCTCAGGTATAGGAGGTGGTGCAACAGCATGAACCGGCAAGGGAGCAGCAACCTGCATTGGCTCCTGCTCTGTTTCCGGTTCTTCATATATGCGTTTGGGCTTACTGATGAGTCCTCCAATCAGAAATTCTTCCGGCAAAGTGGGTTGTCCATGATTCAATGTGAAATCCAGCAAGCTATCTACCTCTTCGGCTCTTTTTGCTGGGGAAGGAATGTGTACCGGACTGGTGATCTCTGTAGAGAGTTCAAAATGCAGGGGTTTGGCCTCCTCTTCTTCCCGCAGACAGGCTTCAATGAAAGGATATATATCCAAATCTATGTTCAGATCCATTTCTTCAGCAATGTCATTCACCCTTATGATAGTAGGTATCGGAACTGCTACAACAGGTGAAGGAACAAATACAGGTGTTAGCACCTCAGCTACCGGAGCACTCACCTGTT
>Ga0208361_1000317_pt1 | contig 14896 bp, 25 predicted proteins | sample LakMenEpi05Aug10_FD_150670 | JGI IMG/M metagenome (GOLD analysis project Ga0208361, IMG submission 150670) | Freshwater microbial communities from Lake Mendota, WI - 05AUG2010 deep hole epilimnion (SPAdes) | ecosystem: Environmental > Aquatic > Freshwater > Lake > Epilimnion/Euphotic zone ... | reverse complement strand
TCTTCTGACTATCGCCTCAAAGAAAACGTCGTCTCGCTGACCGGCGCCATTGACCGCATTAATGATCTTCAGGTTCACCGCTTCAACTTCATCTCGGACCCTGCCAAGACGGTTGACGGTTTCATCGCTCACGAGGCGCAAGCCGTTGTTCCTGAGTGTGTCACTGGCACCAAGGATGAAGTGGATGCAGATGGCAACCCCGTCTATCAAGGCATCGATCAGAGCAAGCTGGTGCCGTTGCTGACCGCTGCGCTGCAGGAGGCCATTGGCCGCATCGAAACCCTGGAAGCTGAAGTAGCAGCTCTCAAGGGCGCGTAGTCCTACTCTCTAAACCCCTTAAACTAATTCAGAAACGTTTTCACCCAAATGTCTACTACCTTCACCTGGCACATCGCTAACCTTGAGCGAGAAACCGAAGATGGTTTCGTTTTTACCGCCCATTACACCATCGATGCCAAAGACGACACCTATGCTTCTGGTGCATATGGTTCTGTGGGTTTTGAGCGCCCTGAGAATCTGATTCCCTTTGCTGACCTGACTGAAGATCTGGTGATCGCTTGGGTTCAGGAAGCCATTGGTGGCGAAGAAAAGGTCAACGAGATCCAAGCTGCCCTCCAAGCTCAACTGGACGAGCAGCGCCACCCCACTAAGGAATCTGGTGTGCCGTGGTAAGCAAGAAAACCCTGAGCGGTAAACCAGTCCGCCTTCCTTCTAAACCCAAGCAAACGACCCAAGGTTCTAGCAAAAACAGCAAACCTAAAAAGGGTCAAAAAGCTTATCGAGGTCAGGGTAAGTAAAACTTTTAAAAACCTTTAATTCTATTTGCAGCCTGGGTTAGTAATCTGGGCTGTTTTTGTTAGTAACATTTTTAAAGAGTTTCTTTTACCTATGCCGTTTAGTTCTGAGAAGCAAATGCGTTATATGTACTCTCAGAATCCTGAGATTGCTAAGCGTTGGTCTAAAGAAGCCAAAGCTGCAGGTAAGCCACAGATCCAAAAGGGTGGCAAGATGAAAAAAGGTTATAAAACCAAGTAATTATTATGCCTATTAAGCGCGGCGGACAGACTCGTAGTAATGCGGGTCGCTACGCTCCTGAAGGTCAAGGAGCTACTCAACGAGGTCGTAATCTTCCGACCCCTAAAGGTAACGAACGGCCTATGCAAACGGCTCGGTTGCCTCGGGCCAATATGCCTGGCACTGTGACTACCTCAGGGGCCGCTAGAACCGCTGCAGGGGCTTCTGGGATTGGTGGAGCGTTGTCCCGCCTGTCGATGATTGTTCCCCACCTTGCTGCTGCTTATGCGGGGCTTCAGGCAGGTGCTGCAAAGGCTCCTGGGTTGACTTCTCAAATGAAACAGGAGTATTACAACGAAGCCAAAGGTAAACGGCAAATGGAGCTTCGTGATCAGCAAATGAAAGCAGATAAAGGTTCGTTTGATGATGCTTTTGCTGCTGCTCGTCAGTCTGGTCGTCAGGACTTTTCTTGGCGTGGTCGTAAGTACAACACCAAAGTTAAAGGAGAAGGCTAATGGCTAAAGGACCCTGCTGGAAAGGCTACGAGATGGTTGGTACTAAAAAGAAAGGTGCCAAAACTGTTCCTAATTGCGTACCCAAAGGTAAATAACTATGCCGTCATTTGAAATCAAACGTGAAGGTCAAAAGCCTAGTGGCAGTGGTCCCAGCCTTCCTTCCATCCAAGAAACCAAACCGCTCCCTTCTGGACATCAATACCGTCCTGGTTCTATTGATGTAAAAGCTGTTCGGTTGGCTTACAAAATGAAGAAAGGCTTTAGCGGTATGGCCTAATGGATCCTTCCTTTCTCCTGTCCACAATCCTTGGTATTGCTAGTCTTGCTGGTGGTACCTTTGCTTGGTCACATAAACGGCATTCAGAACTTGACCGTCGTATTGACCAAGTAGAGATGACGGTTCACAAAGAGTTTGTTAGAAAGGACGAGCTCATGCCGATGATGGACCGCATTGACCAGCGGATTCAACACATCGACGAGAAACTCGACCGGATTCTTCTCAATGGCCGACATCTCTCTTCGTGACGTAGCTAAGTACTACAGCGATCAAGAACATCAAAACTTTGCTTTGGATTTTCTAGAGGACAATACGCCTCCTGGAATCTTGGCAAAATTTTCTGATTTGTGGCGATCAGGCCCAAAGAACACAATTCCCAGTAACGGCTCGTGGGACGGTGTAGTAGAACTTGCTCGTGAAGCTGGAGCAAAGTTTCCAGAGCTAGTAGCTGCTCAGTGGGCTCTTGAAAGTAACTGGGGTCGATCCACATCAGGCACTCACAATTACTTTGGTTTAAAAGGTAAAGGTTCTTCCGTCAACACCACGGAGTATGTCAATGGAGTACCTATTTCTGTTCGGGACGGGTTTCTTAATTTTGGCTCTCTCAAAGAGTGTGTTGAATACCTTGTTACCCGGTGGTACAAAGACTACAAACAATACAGCGGAATTAATAACGCAAAAACGACGTTAGAAGCAGCTCAACAACTAACAAAACAAGGATATGCAACAGATCCTGTTTATGCCGCAAAGTTGATAACACTTGTTCAACGTCAACGGCCAAAGCAGGAGGTCCAGCAAGCGGGAAAGTTGCTAAAGGTACCTTACGAGTACCAACTAGACAATGGACCCACTGGGTATCGGGAGTGTTTCAGCTCTAGTTGCGCCATGGTAGCTAGCTACTACGGCAAGATCAAAGGTGACGATGCGTATAACAAGCTCAGAGCACGTTATGGGGACTCTACAAGCGCCGATGCTCAACTCAAGGCCCTCAGGTACCTCGGACTAGATCCTAAATTCATTCAGAACGGCACCCCAGAGCTCCTCAGAGGCGAGATAGACGCTGGTAGACCTGTAGTAGTCGGATGGCTCCACAAAGGCCCTGTAAGCGCTCCTAGTGGCTCTGGGCACTACAGTGTGGTCATTGGCTACACAGAAGGTGCTTGGATACATCACGACCCTAATGGTGAGGCCGATATGGTCCGTGGAGGATATGTCAACCACACGAAGGGTAAAGGCGTGGCTTATAGCCAAAAGAACTGGAATAAAAGGTGGCTTGTTGAAGGTCCTGGGTCGGGTTGGGCTATCTTGATCAAGAAACCGTCCTAATTATTCCTATGGACTTCTCTGATCCTTCAGTGCAAGCAGCTCTTTGGCTGAGTGCTTTTGCTGCTTCTGAACTTATTGCTGTTTCTCGTTTGAAAGAAAACAGTCTCATACAATTGGGAGTGAAACTATTCCGAGTTCTTTATGGCAGCCGCTCCAAAAAAGTCTCTAAATAAGACTGAAGGTCTGGCTTCAGAAGGTGATCTTTATTCTCTTCACCGTCTAGTAGCCACCAAACTTATTGATCAGTTAAATCGTGATGATGTGAAAGCATCTGACCTTGCAAACGCAATTAAGTTCCTTAAAGACCAAGGCATTACTGCTCTTAACGGTGGTGATGTTTCTGCTATTTCCGAAATGATTTCTGCTTTGCCAGAAGTCGATATGAAGAAAGTTAGGTCTTATATTAGTGCTTAGGAACTAATCCTTCCTTTATGTACAAAGCAGAGCCCTCGGTATGGTGATTCGTTCGCCTGCCGGGGGCTTTGTCTATATGACCCCTGAGGCTGCTATGGCGAACCTTCAAGCCCTCCAGCGTCGTGAAGCGGTTAAGCAATGGAGACAGTCAATCAAAGATGCCTTTGGCTGTAAATGTGCCTACTGCGGGGTTCAAAGCAGTGACCTAACTCTTGATCACGTTCACCCCAAAACTAAAGGTGGTGAGGATTTAGCAACCAACATCGTCCCAGCTTGTAAGCGTTGTAACCACGAAAAGGGTAGCTTTCACTGGAAAACTTGGTTTCAAGGCACCCCTGACTATTGTGAGGAGCGAGCTACGCAAATCGAGCAATGGACGAACTACCGCCTATGCCCAATCTCAATCTCTCCATAGAGCAGCAGCTACGGGTGGAGCGTATGAAGCGAGATATTCCAAATGCCAAACGAGAAGACCTGGAAAAGTATCTGCTGCATTTCATCCAAATGAATTTGATCCTGCAGAATAACTTGAGCCAAGTGTTCAAGTGGGCCAACAATGCCAAGGACTTCAAAACAAACTGAACAAATTATTCAGGATGCTGTAGCTAGCTTTCCTGTCTTTGCTACACACCTTTGGCATTACCTTCGGCTTCCTAGCCCTACACCGGTTCAATACCAAGTAGCTGACTACCTTCAGGAGGGTCCTAGTCGGCGCATCATCATGGCGTACAGGGGCTGCGGTAAGTCGTTCCTTACGGCTGGCTATGTGCTGTGGAGGTTACGTCGGGATCCAGACTGTAAGGTGCTGGTAATCTCTGCAGCTCAGGACCGTGCAGATGCGTTCTCCGTCTTTTGTCATGACCTGCTCCGAAACTGGTTCATGGTCAAAGACCTGTTTCCTAGCGACACCCAACGGTTCTCAAAAGTTGCTTTTGACGTTTACGGAGCGAAACCAGACCAGTCTCCTTCAGTACGTTCCAGCGGCATTTTTGGTCAGATTACTGGCTCACGCGCTGATCTTATCGTTGCTGACGACGTTGAGACACCACAGTCCTGCGAAACCCAACTGATCCGAGACAAGCTTCGGGAATCAATCAAAGAGTTTGACTCCGTTATTAAGCCCGGTGGGGAGATCGTGTTCCTTGGCACTCCTCACACCCAAGACAGTGTTTACGCAAAGCTTGAGGTTTCTGGCTACGAAGTCAGAATTTGGCCTGCTCTGTACCCCACTAACAAGAAGTTCAAGGACTACTACGGTGATCGCCTTGCACCTCGGATCAAAGCTGATTTAGCCAAAGACTCCTCTCTCGCTGGACACCCTGTAGACCCTGGACGTTTTGACTGGGAAGAACTAGAAGCCAGACAGCTTTCTATTGGTCGGTCTACGTTCAACCTCCAGTTCCTGCTGGACATCTCACTGAGTGATGAGGAACGGTTTCCTCTCAAGCTCAGAGACCTCTGTGTGTTCCGTTTAAACCGTGAACAAGGCCCTAATAAGGTTGTGTGGATGGCTAACGGCGATAAAGCCCTAGACCTACCCTCTGTCGGCCTTCATGGTGATCTTTTCTACAAACCTGCCCAAATAGGGGATGAGTTTCTTGAATACACCGGGGTTGTCATGGCTGTTGACCCCTCTGGACGCGGCAGCGACGAGCTTGGCTACTCGGTAGTTGCATACTTGAACGGTAATCTTTTCCTCCTTGCTAGCGGTGGCCTTCGGGGTGGTTACAGCGAACCGAACCTCAAGAAGCTTGCCCTCATCGCTAAGGAGTACAAGGTCAAGCAAATATTGGTTGAAAGCAACCTCGGCCTCGGGATGTTCTCTGAGCTTCTCAAGCGCTACCTCGGCACGATTTACCCCTGCAGCGTTGAAGAGGTCCGACATACAAAGCAAAAGGAAGTCCGCATCATCGATACCCTTGAGCCTGTCCTTAACCAACACCGGCTCATGGTCGACACGGATGTAATCCTTCATGACCTTTCCTCCACAGAGAGCTACCCAAGCGAAACTAGAAGCCAATACCAACTCTTCTTTCAACTCACTCGGATTACCAAAGAGAAAAACAGCATTAGACATGACGACCGCTTAGATGCCCTTGCAATGGCTGTTCAGTACTTTACGGAGTCCATGGCCCTCACAGAACAGAAAGCCATTGATAGCCGTCTCAGAGAGCAGTGGGAGATCGAACGTAAGTTCATCCAAGGTGACGGTGGTCTGTCCATTGATGCCATTGGATACGCTAATTCCCTAGAAGACCTCCAGAAGGCTCTGTATGCCTCTTCAGGGTCCTGTAACTGGTTAGATAGCTAAAAGGGGCTAGAGGGGCCTTAGAGGGGCTTCTAGGGGCCTCTCAGAGAGCTTACGTCCAAAGACCCCTCTAAGTGTTTACCAAAAGAGACCCCCCTTTAAGAGATACGACAAAGAGAGGCCTCTTGACAGGGGTGCTTAGAGTGTGGTTAAAGGTATTTAGAGATATTTAAAAATACTTAAAGAGTCTTTTTTAAAGAGGTCTTTAGCTGTCTCTTTTTAAAGTACTTAAAGACTTTTTAAGACAGTTTTAAAAGTGGTCTTAAAGAGGTCTCTAGCCGTTAACTTAAAAGCCACTTAAAGAGTCCTGTAGTACTCTTAGGTGCCTTTAAATACCTAATGAGAATGGCTAGCGTAGCCCTGATCACTGTGACACCAGATGCAGAAGAGTTGCTGGTGTACATGGCTAGAGTCTCTAACCCAGTTAATCAAGGCGTAGGTCAACGATCAGAACGACTTATCCAATACCTCATAGACCACAAGCATTGGTCTCCGTTTGAGATGGTTCATATGGTGTTACAAATTGAAACCACTCGAAGTGTTGCTGCTCAGATCCTTAGGCATAGGTCGTTTAGCTTTCAAGAGTTCAGCCAAAGATACGCAGATACAAACCTTCTTGGTTCTGCTAGAGCTCCTCACCTCAGACGACAAGACAACAGCAATAGGCAAAACAGTATTGATGATTTGACTGCTGATAAAACTCAAATCTTTTACCGAAGGATTAATCAGCACTTTGAAGAGGCACAAGACCTGTACAGAGAAATGGTCTCAATGGGTGTAGCTAAAGAGTGTGCTCGTGATGTATTGCCTTTGGCTACTCCGACTCGGATGTATATGGCTGGTAGTGTTCGGAGTTGGATTCATTACGTTGATCTACGGTCTCAAAATGGGACTCAAATGGAACATATGAATATTGCTAACGAGGTTAAACAAATCTTTTGTAAAGAGTTTCCTACTATTGGTAAAGCACTGAACTGGGTCTAGCTGTGGCTGAGCGTAACTACCGCAAGGAATACGACAACTACCACTCCAAAGCAGAGCAAAGGGAGAACCGTAGTAGCCGTAATAAGGCCCGTAGGAAGCTTAAGAAGGCTGGGTATGACCTCAGGGGTAAGGACGTAGACCATAAGGATGGGAACCCTAAGAACAATGGGCACTCCAATCTGAGGATTCAAAGTCCTAGCCAGAACAGAAGCAGGAATAAGTAGGTCTTTGAGGCCTGCTTTTTTTTTTGTCAAGGGGTAAAAAGGTTTTGCTTCAGATTTTTGAGCACTAGTTAACGTACTGCCCCGCCTCCGTTACCCCCTGGGGGGCTTTAGGGCCGCCCTTAGTGAGAATGCGTCGCAATTGCAGAGCTATTGGGGGGTCCTAAGTCGGACTCAGTATGAGATAGGAGTGAGACTGGTGAGATCGGGAGCGGGGGAATATATACACGCGCGCAAGGCCACATCTAGAGGCCTCTAGAAGCCTCTCTAAGGCCCTTTGAAACCTCTCTAAACCCATCCATACCTGACAACCAGCGCAAGGCCTCTCCAGGGCCTCTGAGAGCCTCCTAGCTTCTTTGTAACGCTTTACAACAGCATCCCTAGCCTTAACCCTGACAGGCTGTAGGGTGATGCTCAAGCGGGCCAGGAGCTCGCTCAGTCCTACATCCCTTGATCTAATGGCTACTACCTACATTACAAAGAGCAGGAGAGAAGACTTAATAGATCAGTATCTTGACTGTTGGTGGGAAACCCACAGCTATTCAACAGAAGAACAATCAGAAACAGAAGCTCTTTGGGTTCGTAACCAGCTGGAATCTATGAACAACAGCGAGCTGGTTAGCTATGTCACAGAGTCTGGTTGGGGGATTAAATGACAGACCTACGCTTCAAAGTAGAGACAACCTACGGAAGGTTTAGAGCCTACCCAATAGATCAAACAGCGATTCTCCTGATTCGTTTGGCTAAGTCGAAGACCTTACTCCCTGGAGATTTAGGAACTTTTGCAGGTCTTGGCTACCGATGTGTAGATCAAGATGGCAACGAAATTACAATCAGCCAGTTGTACTAATGCGAGAACTTATCTTTTCAACCGCTGCTGTTTGTTTCCTAGTTCTTATGGCTATTGAAGAAACAGCCAAACAACCTATGACCTATTCCAACACCCAACAACTTGTGAGGATCAACTAATGACAACAGCTTTTCACTACTTCCACCAGTGGGAACAACAACAACTCTCCCTCTGGGAACAAGAACAAGAATTAGCAGACAAACAAGATATGTTCGATGAACTTAGCGAGTTCGAAGACTTCGAAGACTTCGAGTAGCCCTTACCCTTTCCCCTTTCAAACCTTTTCCTAGCTATGACTTCCGCAACCTTTGACCGTTTCGACATAGCCTCAGCCCATTACCTGTTTTGGAGTGAGCATCATTCTGGGATGTTTAGCGAGGGATATACCAAACTTTGCAAAGCCTTAAGTATCTTTAAACCTAGTCCGTCGTTTGATTGGCGGTCTCTTTCAGATAATGCGAAAGATATTTATAGGGATCTTTGCAATCGTGAATCTGTGGAATGTGAATACGACTCTTTGAAATATCTTTTAGAAGAGAACGATTGGGATATTGATAATGATTGCGTAAGTTGGTTTCTAGATCATTACGACAACAACAGAGAAGATCTTTGTAACTATCAAACTTCAGACTTCGTGAATATAGATATGTGTTACACAAAAGATCTCATAAATTTCTATAACTCAAACGAAGAATCTGTCCTCTCTTGGTGTGATCAACTCTGCGACGCTTACGGCTATACCTCCAGGTTGCAACTTTTAGAAGGTCAAACAGTAGAAGACCCAGACGACTTTGCTACTGGTCTTGTGAATGCAGCGATGACGTATCTAGGTTGTGAACTCTACCGATTAGTGGAAGATGTCTGATAAGTTATGGAATCTATATCTAATTTTCTATTTAATTTGTTTCTGTTCTTTGTCCCTGTATTCTTCACTGTTCTAGGCCTACTTAGAGCCAATTAACTACAACAAAAGGGCTCCTAAACAGGGGCCCTATTTTATATCTAGGTGTTATTGAGAATGAGTCGCAATAGCAGGTAGGGGGAGGGTAGGTCTAGTTGAGAATGAGTCGCAATATCAACAGTCTCAAATGAGAATGAGAATGAGAATCAACTAGACCAGGCCTGGGTTCGGTCTTAACTACTATCACGCCACGGGGCACGCCACGGGGCACCAGCTAAATTTCCTTTAAATTGCTTTTAGCGCTGTGTCGGTGGCAATGCTAGTCCCAGCTAACGCCAAGGAGAAGTTCTACGCACCACTTAAGCAAGTGGCAGCTCAGTATGTCCCACTCCTGATGGCACGAATGGCGGTGCTACAAGATCGAGCCAATCAGGCACTTGAGTTCCTGGATTCTGAGGAAGATGAGGAGCGAGAGTTGGTATGGATGGATGACGCAGAGAAAGTAGTTGCTGTTGCAGAGGCACAATCCGTCCTTCATAAGTCAGTAGTAGAAGCAGGGATGTGCCAATCGTTAGTCGGTGCATTTGCTGACCTCTTGGAGAATGAGTACCAAAGGATCAGAGAAAGCCGTTGTGCGTTTTTAAACGAGGAAGGTGAGTTGGAATCGCTATACGAAGATGACGAATCAAATAGTGGCTTTGACTGATACTCCTTTGGTTAACCATCTACCTTACCAGAGGCCTCTCTGAGGACCTCTAAGGCCCTCTGAGTACCTACCTGCTCTATCCACCCCAGAAGCACCGTCCAAGTGGCGTAGAGACGCTCTGGGGCGTCAATCAGAGAGTTGTTGAACTGGGTGTTATCCCAATACGCCACGAGACAGCGGTTGGTGAGGTCATCCAGTTCAGCTTTGTCACACATCTGATTGAGTTCTTCCTCGGTGTAGTGGTCAGTCACCTAGCTGCTCCAACTCATCAGCAATAGCAAGTAATGCGTTACGGATGCTGTCAGCAGTGAACTCACAACAACTTCTGGCATACAGCTCATCTGTAGGCACCATTTGATTTACAACAGCACGAAGGACAGCAGAGGCGGTTGCTTCATCATCAATATCAGCGTCGCGGTAGGCATCAAGTACAGCCTGTGCGGCGGGTGAGAGTTCAGTCATTAATCACAACCTCACCACAAATACTTTCAAGAGCAGCTAAATACCCATCCCAAAAGTCTTTCTGTTGATCACCTACAGCTTTCTTGTATTGATCACGAGCGTATTCATATTCATCAATCACAATTTCAACATCAAGAGTTACTGCTTCTGACATTTCACTTCTGCTCCCAAATAGAAGGATCGTGTTGGTCATCTTCTGTAGCTTCAATACGTTCCAACATTTCATCCAAGAACTCAGCTAGTTCTTCTTCAGTCATAGTTACTGGAACTTGACTGGGATCTTGAGGAGTCATGAAGTGGTTCTTTAAGTAGTGGCGAAAGACCTCTTTAAAAAAGACTCTTTAAGTATCTCTAAGTACCTCTTTAAGGAGACGGCTAGAAACCTTTTTAAGAACCTCTTTAAGAAGGTACTTAAAGGTACTCAGAGGGCCCTTAAAGAGCCACTTAAAGGGGCCACTTCAAGAGCTGTCCCCTGCTGTCCTCTTGGCGTATGCACCGCAGGTACCTTCTGTGGGTCCTTTAGACACTGAGTCCTGTGCAGATTCAAGGCACGTTGACTGGCTGGATTCCCAGCTTCTACGAAATCCCTACCTACAACAATGAACCGTGTGACTTCCGTATCAAGGTTCTTGTGCAAGACGCAGAAGAGATTGTTGAAGAGATCTCTGAGGCGTATGACGCAGCATGTGCCTGGTATCGTGACCAGACGGGGAAGAAAAGTTTTTATGACGCACCGTTTGAGATGTCTCAAGACGGTTCAGCCGTAATCAAACTGACTGCTAAGCCCAGCTACGGGGAGTTTCCTCTGCCTGTGGTAGACAGTGAACTGCAGCCTCTTGCTGTTGATTTGAAGTTGCGTGAGGGCTCTGAGATTCTCGTAGCCATCAAGCCGATGTACATCCCTCGTAAGGCGCCTCGTGGTGGCCTTCGGTTGTGCCCCAAGGGTATTCAGGTACTCAAGGCTGTGACTGGTGCTGGTGAAGACCGTGGTGATTTTGATATTGCCAAAGCTTTCAGCAAGCAATCTGGGTTCAAGCAATCCAAACCAAACCTGAAAGAACTTGCTACTGTGTCTGGCGAAGATCCTGACTTTTGAGTAAGTGGCCCGACGATTCCATAAGTACGGCAAACGCCAAGCAGACGGGTTTCGTTCGGGCTTTGAAGGCAAAGTAGCTGATCACCTCAACGCATCAGGGGTTAGCTGGGAGTATGAGCAGTACAAGTACGACTTGCTCATTCCTCGTAGCTATACCCCTGACTTCGTTCTCAGTAACGGGGTAGTGCTTGAGGTAAAGGGTTACTTTGATGCGGAGGACAGGAGACTGATCAAGCTGTTTAAAGAGCAGCATCCATCAGTTGATATTCGAATGGTCCTACAAAAACCGCATCAAAAGCTCACCAAAACAGGGAGTATGACCTACGCCCGTTGGTGTGACAAGTACAGTGTGCCCTGGTGTGAGGGTCCGATCATCCCGTCTAGCTGGTCGTAGCGATGCTATGATTCTGCCGGACAAGTGAAAGGACACCGAGACCTCTGGGGCACAGAACCGCCCTGGAGGTCTCTTTTTATGTCCCGCGTTGTTCGCAGATTGAACTGCCCCAAGTGTGGCTCACGCGACAACGTTGCTTTGTATGACGACGGTGGTGAGCACTGCTTCACCCCAGGTTGTACCTATCACGTTTCCGGTTCTTCCACTTCCTTCACAATGTCCACCTTTGCCACTCATGATCCGCACACTGAGATCGAACCGCTTATTGGCTCTTACCACGCCATACCAAGTCGGAGTATTCCAGAGGAGACGTGCAAGCTCTTTGGATATTTCAAGGGTACCTATGGCGACAGTGAGGCTTACTTCTGGCCCATCTACGACAAGGAACGTCGTCTTACTGGCTACAAGATTCGTAAGCCAAACAAGAACTTTGTCCAGCATGGAACCAATCCTGACCATACGTTTCTCGGGCAGGAAAAGTGGAGTGGTGGCAAGCTGCTGGTTATCTTTGAAGGTGAGTACGACTGCCTTAGCTACGCAGCAACCAGGAAGAGTTGGCCGTGCGTCTCGCTACCGAATGGCGCTGACTCTGCGGAGAAATCAATCAGGAGTAATCTCGATTGGCTACTGAAATTTGAAGAGATCATTCTGTGTTTTGACAGTGATGATCATGGACAGAAAGCAGTCAAGAACGCCATCCAACTACTTCCGCCTCGCGTTGGTAAGGTTGGCAAGATTGAGAAGTACAAGGATGCCAACGAGGCACTAGTAGCAGGCGACAGCAAAGCCATCATGCAGATGGTGTGGACTGCTGCTGAGTACGAACCAGATGGAATCATCAGTGGCATCAAACTGCTTCAGATGGTCCTGGAAGACCCCAAGACCGAGAGTGCTGAATACCCCTACAAGTTCTTGAACGACAAGCTTCACGGGCTGCGTAAAGGCGAGCTAGTTACTATCACGGCTGGTTCAGGGATTGGGAAAAGTACGTTTGTTTCAGAGATTGCGTATGACCTGCTTACAAGACAAAACGAAACAGTTGGTTATGTCGCTTTGGAGGAGAACATTCGACGTACTGCTCGGCGTTTCGTCGGTATGGATCTTAATTATCCTGTCCACATTGATCGAGGTCACTTCACTGATGAACAAATTGAGGACGCGTTCAATCGCACTCTCGGAACGGGTCGGCTATTTCTGTACGATCATTTTGGCTCTCTTGACCCTACCGTTCTGCTTAACCGCATACGCCATTTGGTTAGTGGTTGCGGGTGTAATTGGATTGTGTTCGATCACCTCTCGATTCTTGTCTCAGGTTTGGACCAAGGAGACGAACGCAGGGCGATTGATCAAACGATGACAAAACTCCGAAGCTTTGTTGAAGAAACAGGCTGCGGGATGCTTTTGGTGTCACACTTACGCCGCCCTACTGGTGACAAAGGTCACGAAAACGGTGCTCAAACATCCCTTTCACAACTTCGTGGTAGCGCTGCTATCGGCCAACTTAGTGACATCTGTGTTGGTCTTGAACGAAATCAACAATCTGAGAACGATTCAGAAGGAACAATTGTCCGAGTTCTTAAAAATCGTTTTACAGGTTGGTGCGGTGTTTCAGGCACTGTGAAATACAACGAAACTACAGGCAGAATGTTGGAGCTTTCCGGCAGTAGTAAGCCACAACAATTCGATGATCATTTTGAATCCGACTTTTGACGTTCACGTCTCTGAGATGAACCAGCTTAAGGTGACAGCCCTTGCTGCCACTGAAAAAGCTAGGCGCGTCTGTCAGCCCTTTTTCAAGTCCAATGACGCTTGCAACCAGTTCAACTACGACCAGCTTGAGGACTTCCTTGACTTCTGCTACAGCCGAAACCTCAAGGTCTTTCTCGATGGTAACGTTCGACGTGGAGACGAATGCTCTCAAGATTAGGGACGTTACTAAGATCCACTGCTGTGCAGTATCTGACGGCACAAACACAGTTCTGTACAAGGACTCAAAGGAGTGGCTTCAGGTTCTTGAAGATGCGGATGTACTGATTGGTCACAACATCATTCAGTACGACATACCAGCAATACAACAGCTATATCCAACGTTTAAACCCAAAGGCAGAGTTGTCGATACGTTGATCCTTTGCCGGATGCTTTATCCAGATATTCTTGACCGGGACTTTAAGAAGAAGTGGGAAGGGATGCCTATACAGCTTTACGGTCGTCACAGCCTTGAAGCGTATGGGTTTCGTTTGGGTTATACCAAGCGACACGCTGGTCTTGAGGACTTCAGTGTGCTGACTGATGAACTGGCTGAGCGCTGCATCTGTGACGTTGAATTGAACCGTAAGCTTTGGGCTCGGTTGCAACCGAAGGCTGACGACATCCCTTGTGCCGTTGACCTAGAGATGCGTTTCGCGCAACTCATTGCCCTGCAGGAGCGATCTGGCTTTGGTTTCAATGTTCAAGGGGCTTTGGAACTTGAAGCTGAGATCAACCAACAACTGAATACTCTCAGCGAACGATTGAGACAACGGTTCCCGTTCGTTGACGGAGGGCTCTTCACGCCCAAGCGAGACAACAAAACCAGAGGGTATGTAGGTGGTGCAGCAATGTGCCGTCTTACGGACCTCAACCCGAACTCTCGGGATCATGTTGCTTGGGTGTTACAGACACTTCTGGAGTGGAAGCCAGAGGAGTTCACCAAAGAGGGGAAACCCAAAGTGGATGAAACAGTTCTGTCGAAGATTCCTGGAGCTGAAGATTTTGTTTCACACTTCACGCTCCAAAAGCGATTGGGTCAGCTAAGCACTGGCAACAATGCTTGGTTGAAACTGGTGGAAAGCGACAACAGGATTCACGGCAGTGTGATTACTGTTGGCTGCGCCACTGCTCGCTGTAGCCACGTCAACCCCAATATGGCCCAGGTACCTGCTGTCAGGTCAGCCCTGGGACCGGAGTGCCGAGCTCTGTTTGGACCTGGCCTCCTCGGGGGAGGAAGAAGCACCAAACAGGTTGGCGTGGACCTCAGTGGGATTGAGGCTCGATGTTTAGCGCACTACCTCTGGCCGTTCGATGACGGCAAGTTTGCAGACGAAGTGCTGAACGGCGACATCCATACGGCCAATCAAAAGGCCGCAGGACTCGCCACCAGAGACCAGGCAAAGACGTTCTTCTATGCCTTGATGTATGGAGCAGGGGCAGAGAAGCTAGGTCTGATTACGGGTCAGGATGGGGCAAAGCTGAAGCGGAAGTATTTCCGTAATATGCCCGCTTTGGCTTCGCTTTCTAAAAGAGTAGTAGCAAAAGCAGAAGATGAAGGATTTGTTAAAGCGCTAGACGGTAGACGGATAATAATCCGGTCCTCACATAGCGCTTTGAACTTCCTTTTACAGAGCGCTGGTGCCATCATTAGCAAGCTTTGGTACAACACCTGCTACGAC
>Ga0208361_1000315_pt1 | contig 15058 bp, 16 predicted proteins | sample LakMenEpi05Aug10_FD_150670 | JGI IMG/M metagenome (GOLD analysis project Ga0208361, IMG submission 150670) | Freshwater microbial communities from Lake Mendota, WI - 05AUG2010 deep hole epilimnion (SPAdes) | ecosystem: Environmental > Aquatic > Freshwater > Lake > Epilimnion/Euphotic zone ... | reverse complement strand
CTGATCCGAGATATCAGAAAACAAGGGACTACCATCATTATTACTACCCACTACATGGATGAAGCCGAGGTGCTTTGTGATCGCGTAGCCATTATTGATCAGGGAAAAATTATCGCATTGGCAGAACCCGGACAACTAATTGATGACCTGCTGGCAGGTGGATTCGAAAAAGCAGGAGAAACACGTAAAGCAAATCTGGAAGATGTTTTCATCCATATGACCGGACATCATTTACGCGAAGAATAAAATCAGTCAAATGACCGAAGATTTAAAATATCCCATAGGCTCGTTCCGACCTACCGAATATTCGCCGGAAAATTTTACCGCAGCGGTTGCAGCCATTACCCATCTACCCGAAGACCTTGAAATGGCCCTCGCGCAACTGGATAATTGGCAACTTCAAACACCCTACCGGGAAGGAGGTTGGACCGTGCACCAGTTGGTACATCATATAGCCGATAGTCACATGAATGCATTCATCCGCATGAAACTGGCACTAACTGAAGATCATCCCACTTTGAAAGCTTATGATGAAAATGCTTGGGTACTGCTCAATGATGTAAAAGACGTTCCCGTGAATGTTTCAGTGACCCTGCTACATGCCCTCCATCGCCGTTGGACTGTGTTATTAAATAGCCTGGCGGAGGAAGATTTGAAAAGAACGATTTTTCACCCGGTGAGTAATCGTGATATGAGTTGCTGGTTCTTGATCAGCCTGTACGCCTGGCATGGACGCCACCATGTTGCACACATCACATCGCTGAGAAATAGAAACCAATGGTAGAGGAACGCGATTTACGCTGGAAACAAATTGAATCCAAATCCCTTTATCAGGAGAACTGGCTGAACATTCGGGTTGATACCTGTGAAAAACCCGACGGCTCCCTTGTTTCACCTTATTACGTGTACGATTTTCCCGATTGGGTATGTGCCTTCGCCATCACCGACAGCCATGAAGTAATTTTAGAAAGACAATATCGACATGCACTGCAGCATACCGGACTCGAACTGCCGGGAGGTTGTGTAGACGCAACGGACCAGACAAAAGAACAGGCGATCGCCCGTGAATTATTAGAGGAAACCGGATATGCTTTCAATCATTTTGAATTCCTTGGTACCACTTCTGCCAACCCCTCCACCAATAGCAACCTCATGTATATGTTCCTCGCCACCGGCGGAAAAAAGATCCAGGAACCCACACCTGATCCGGGCGAAGACATCGATATCAAACTGGTAAGCATGGAAGAAGTGATAGCATTGTTGCGTCAAAATGCTTTTATGCAGTCCATGCACATCACAACGATTTTCAGGGCACTAGAAAAATTAGGTAAAATATCCTACTAAGTTTCCGACCATCGGTCGGTATCTACTTCACCTACCAGGAATATACTTCCACACACCAATATCAGGTCATTCGATGCTGCCATCGACATTGCTGCAGCAATTGCGTCGTTTACATCAGGTACAGCGGTTCCTTGCAATCCGAGACGATTCGCTTTCTCCATTAATTCTTCTGCAGGGAGAGCACGAGGAATGGAAGCCTGACAAAACAGATAGGTAGCACTTGCAGGAAGCAGTGATAGTACCGTATCGATATCTTTATCTTTCACCATACCAATGAGGATAAATAGGCGGCTAAAGGATATTCTTTTCAGTTGTGCAGCTACCAAACGCATGCCGTCTTCGTTGTGTGCCACTTCTAAAATTATACGTGGCCGGTTTCGAATGGTTTCCCATCTTCCATGCAGGCCTGTGGTAAGCACTACATTTTCCAATGCATGAGATATGTTTTCATCAGCAAGTTCAAATCCTTTTTGTCTGAGTACCTTCACTGCACTTAAAACAGTGGGTAAATTATACTGTTGGTAATATCCGGGTAGATCCAGCTGATAGGTATAAGATGTATGGTCAGCTGTTTTATCGTGAACACAGATGGTGAGTGTACTATCTCCCTGCATCGATGCTATTTCCCACTCTTCCGCTGAAAGGTGAACTAATGCAGTTGACTGATCACCGGAGACCTCGTTGGTTCTCTTATTGAAAATATCGTATAACACCGGCTCCATTTTCCCCACAATAACCGGCACATTTTTTTTGATGATGCCCGCTTTTTCAACGGCAATAGCTTCGCGCGTATTGCCCAGCAATGCCATGTGGTCAAGGCCAATACTGGTGATTATACTTAATTCCGGTTCGATCACATTCGTACTGTCAAGTCGCCCACCCAGACCAGTTTCAATAACAGCTATATCCACTCCCTGCTCTGCAAAATATTGAAAAGCCATAGCGACTGTAATCTCAAAAAACGAAGGCCGAATCGTCTCTATCAAGTTGTTCCATCGTTCAGTAAAATCTACCACAAAACTTTCTTCACAGCAAATACCATTGACACGAATCCGTTCGCGAAAATCGCGCAGGTGCGGGGAAGTATACAAGCCTGTTTTGTAGCCGGACGCCTGCAATATGGCTGCCAGCATATGACTAACGGAACCCTTTCCATTCGTACCCGCGACGTGAATGGTACGTATTTCTTTTTGCGGATTTCCTATCGCAGCGCATAAGGCGATGGTATTATCCAGACTTGGCTTATAGGCTGCAGCACCGATACGACTAAACATCGGAAGCCGATCCATCAGGTATGCCAGGGTCTGCTGATAATTCATGTTACTGCAAAGATGTAAAAAAACGGTCAGTCAACTTCAGGCTATTCCGGCTACCTGAATTTATACTTCCTGTTGCACAGACGTACGAAAGTTAAATCGTTCGGGAGAAAGATTGGTCAGAACAAGTCCAATAGCCACTAAAATGGCACTAATCAGGTGATGGCGGGTGAATTTTTCTCCCAATAGTAGAACTGCTTCCAGCGAGGCTACAATTGGAATCAGATAGCCAAATAAAACTGTCCGACCAATACCAATGCGAGCAATGGTGGCATTCCAGGCAAGAAAACCAACAACGGACGTTAATGCCCCCAAATAGAAAAGAATACCGATCAGCGAAGGACTCCAGCGTACCGGCGTGCGGTAAAATTGTTCCCAAAGCATGGCAGGAAACAGGAGAACACTGCCCAATGAAAATACGGTCAATAAAAAGGTTGTATTCGAGATGCCACTAGGTTTACGCCGAACCTGAATGTTATAAATGGCAAAACAAAAAGCACCGGCAAGCAGCCACAAATCACCTGAGGCTAATCGAAAATGAAGCAACTGTTCCCAACTACCCCTTACCAACAACCATACTATGCCAATAATACAAACGATAACGCCTGCTATGCGCAACTTACCGGGTTTTTCTTTCAGAATGATATATGCCAGTAGTAATGAAAAAATGGGGGAGGAAGTCGTTCCAATCATAGCCATATTGATGGCACCTGTAAAATGTCCGGCAACATAGACCAAGGTATTGAATAACGTGATTCCGAAAAAGGCAGTCACAAAGAGGTAGACGAGGTTTTTTCTAATCTCCATCCATTCCCTGCGAAAAGAACGTAACCCTAGGGGAACCATGATAATGGCGGCAATGATCCAACGGAAAAATGCCAGCGATATTGGCCCAATTTGATGGATAACACCACGGGCTATTACAAAATTGCCGGCCCATACAACCACGGCCAATAAGCCGAGTGCAATACCCGTTAGTTCCCGGGAAAACCTGCCATTATCTGCGGATTGAGTTGGCTGCATGCTCGTTTACTTGACCGCCGGCAAAATCAGTAGCAAAATTGCCACGAATACGTTCCATTGGCGGATTAAAATACCCGTATCGCAGCTGCGGGAAAGTGTTTCGCAATTGCTGCATCATAGTTTGAATGCCCATGGCCGATCCGGTCTCTATTAAATTCATTTTCCCTAGATACCAATCCGGATCAATATTGAAATTGCGCCATTGAATCATAGTTAGATCGGTGTCTTGAATAAATTGTTGCAGTGCTTCAAACTCTTCCTCACTATCGGTGACACCGGGAAAAACAAAGTAATTGATACTCGCCCATCCGCCCGAAGCTCTTACAACTTTAATACTTTCCCGAATATCTTCGAACTTGTAGTTATTGGGTCTATAGTAATTGGTATAAATATGCGGCTGAACAGAATTGGTACTAACACGAATACTGTTCAGTCCTGCTTCACAGAGTGCTTTTACTGCTTCCGGATTACTGCCATTGGTATTAATGTTGATGCTACCCCGGTCGGTATGCTTTCTGATTTCTTTGATGGCATCACGAATGGTCTCCCACATGAGCAAAGGTTCACCTTCACATCCTTGTCCAAAACTCACGATTGGATAAGGTGCCTGCATCAGATGCGGAACCGTAAATTCAACTATCTCTTCTACCGTTGGCTTAAAGGTGAGACGATCTTGTGTGCTTACTATACTTTCTTCTGCGGGCTGAAATGATATACAGCCGATACAATTGGCATTGCAGGCGGGCGAAGAAGGAACCGGACATTCCCAGCGACCCAAGGCAAAATTGCGGGCAGCAGGACAGTGATAAGTGGAACAGCAATTATCCATCAGATGACGAATCAGTCTGTTCTCCGGATAGGCTGTCAACAACCGTTGAACACCATCCTTGATTTGTTCAGCGTGGTAACCTTCAGCTTCCTGACGGATATCCTGCTCAATGCGAAGGGCGGTTACATAAATTTTCTGATCGAGCCAGCCAGCAGCCGTATAACAAAATAAAGGAAGGGTAGGAGCATCGGCAGCAGTTTCATAGGCGGCCAGAAACAATCCGGTATGTGCCGGGGGAATAAAAGCTGCTACAGCCCAGCCTTTATCACAAAGACGCAAACTACCATCACTTACATCCATGCCGATTGCTCTGCGACCGGGTAATTCGTATAAATTGCCACCATCCGGCAGTGGTATCCAGCTTTCCTCAGGCACCGGATGGGCATCCCAACCAGATCGACCCAAAGCATAAAGGGTTTCATCTTCAAAGATGTTTCCCTTTCCATCGGAATATAATACAAAGGGGGAAGCTGTTGCAGGCATGCTGCAAAAGTAACGGATAACTCTCAATTGGGGTTGTCAGAACCGCCTAAACTACTTTCCTGTATGCAATCAGCACAAAATTGATTCAATTCTATCTCATCCTCCTGCGTTATGTCTGCAGCTACTTCTTTCTGATAAAGCCTGTTATTCTTATAATCGATGGTAAGTAAACCCTCTTTTACCAAACAACGTTGAATGTCTCCCCAACTATAAAATCGTGTAGGGAAATGATTAAAAGTAATGCCCTCCTTATCTATGCCTATTTCGACAGGAATATGTGATTGTCTTTCCAGCAGGGCGGCTAGCAGCAACAGGAGCAACATGTAATAACCACCTGGCAAAAGCCTCCAGCATAAGGCAGCCACCACAATCGCCCAGAAAAAGGAGGGATATTCATCTTTTTTTGTCCGGCGTAAACTAACGATGAGAACAATGATCATGATCATCATCATCACGAGCAGTGGTATGACGGCACGAGATAAATGCGACAGGGTGAAATACATACCTGAGGCCAGCGTGATGAGCACCAGCAGCCAGCTGATGAAATAGGCCGGTCGCCGGATCGTATTGGCAAGAACAACGATATAGGGGAATTCTTTTTTCAAAGCAAGTGATCAGGAGTGGTTATGCACCATGATATTACAAAGCCGCCACAAAATACGGGCACCGACATTGCTGTCCCAGTCAGTTTGGCCGACACTGACTTCAACCAAATCAAACCCAATCAATTTTCGTCCACTTTGGGAGATTTTTTTAATCAGATAAATAACAGCTTCCAATTCAAATCCGCCCGGAACCGGCGTACCTGTATTGGGACAATATTTTCTATCGAGACCATCAATATCAAAACTCAAATAAACACGTTCTGGAAGATGCTGAATAATCTCATCAGCAATCGACTTCCAGGTTTCGCCTTCAAATTGACGGGTTTTAATGGAGTGATCCAAATAGGTAACGATGCGGTAGTTGCTGTTACAGATTTCCTGCCACTCTTCTTGACAATAGTCGCGAATACCTGCTTGTACCAACTTAGTGATGGCAGGAATTTCACGAAGAGCATTCCGCATCACAGAGGCATGCGAGTAATCAAAACCTTCATATTTTTCACGTAGGTCACAATGCGCATCAATCTGTAGAATGCCGAAATCACCATAGTGTTCCGCCAGCGATTTCAGGTAGCCCAGGGAGGTACTGTGATCACCCCCCAACAAACCTACCAACTTGCCTTTTTGCAGCAGTTCGAGCGTTTGCTGGTATACCCAGTTATTCATCATCAAATTGCCTTCATTGATTTCTTTCAGGCTTTTGCACATGAATTTATTATCCGCAACCAAATCACCGCGGGAGATATAATTGATATACAGTTCGGCTTCCTTGCGCAGGTAGTCGCTCTTCATGAGTAAACGCTTATCAATTTCACGCATGAAAAATCCCTGGCGCCAACCATCAACACCGTCAACATCAAAAATGTCAACCTGCTTACTGACTTTAAAAATATGTTCAGCTGCTCTTGAGGTGCCCGCACCATAACTTACCGTTACTTCCCAGGGAACTGGTAATAAAATGAGTCTGGATTCTTCCTCATTAAAGGGTAACCCAAAAATATTATTCTCGGTATTCCCCACGGCGTTGGGGTCAAAATTCAAATGGTCAGACATGTTTTTCTCTTAAGCAGGAGCAGGCAAATTTAATGTGTTTGCCAAAATTGACACAAAAAGCTTTTTGCCTGCCTGAAAAAGGGGAATGTTCAACAAGCTAACTGCACCAGGCAATGGGCTTCAACAAAAAGGGATTGCAATCTGTTAAAATGAAGATAGCGCTGACAACAAGTAACTGCAAATTCAAGTAACTTTGCAGCCCGGGAGGTACACCATGAATAAAACCAGCATCGCTTTACTCGTTCTGATTGCAGCAGCCATCGTTGTATTAATCAGTTATACAGGAGACCTGACAACCTATGAAACCATTGCGTCCGCTAAGGAACGTCCGGGAAAATTCGTAAACCTGGTCGCCAAAATTGATACGCAACATCCGATAGAATACGATCCAATAAAAAATCCAAACTACCTCACCTTTACTGCCATTGATTCACTGGGTACCAGTATACGTGTTGTCTATAGAAACAATAAGCCGACCGATATGGAGAAAAGTGATCGATTGGTATTAAAGGGTAAAGTAATCGATGGCCAATTTGAATGCAAGGATATTCTGATGAAATGTCCTTCTAAATATAAGGATGCTCCCAACCAATCATTAACCCCGGCTGCATCCTGATGATTCCGGTAACACGACCACTCAATAAGTATTGAAGGCATGAATTATATAGGAGAGCACCTCATACCCGGCCAGATTGGTCATTTTTTTACACTACTGTTCCTTGTCAGTTCACTCGTTGCCACCATCGCCTTTTTTGTCGCCGGTTATGGCGGAAAAACGCCCGAAGAATCTGCCGGATGGCAGAAAATTGCTCGGCTATCTTTTGCCGTAGAGACCATCAGCATTCTAACCATGTTTGCTACGCTTTATTACATCATTTCACACCATTATTTTGAATACAAGTATGCCTATGGCCACAGCGATAGAAGTCTCCAAATTGAATATCTCCTGAGTTGTTTCTGGGAGGGGCAGGAGGGTAGTTTCATGCTATGGGCTTTCTGGCATTGTGTACTCGGCTGGATCTTCGTTTCCAAAAAATCGGTTTGGGAGAATGGTGTACTCGGTGTCATGAACCTGGCACAATTCTGTTTAGGCACTATGCTGATAGGCCTCTACTTCTGGGGAAATAAAGTAGGTAGCAATCCATTTATTCTGCTGCGACACGATACTGAAGCTCCTATTTTTCGCAACCCCGAGTACCTGACCCTCCTAAGAGATGGTAAAGGATTAAATACCTTATTGCAGAATTACTGGATGGTCATCCATCCGCCGATATTGTTCCTGGGATTTGCCTCCACCATTGTACCTTTTGCACTCACCATGGCAGGGTTACTCAAAAAGCAACATGAATGGACCAAAACTGCGCTCTCCTGGGCAGGTTTTTCGGCTGCCGTGCTCGGACTGGGAGTTATGATGGGTGCCGCCTGGGCCTATGAAAGTTTAACTTTCGGGGGCTATTGGGCCTGGGATCCTGTAGAAAATGCATCCCTGGTTCCCTGGTTGCTGCTGGTGGCAGGTCTACATACCAACCTGATCTATCGTCACTCAGGTTTTTCGTTGCGGGCTACCTGCTTTTTTTATATCCTCGCCTTTTGTTTGATTCTGTATTCCACGTTCCTGACCAGAAGCGGTATTCTGGGAGATACCTCCGTACATGCTTTCACCGATCTCGAAATGAATACACAACTGGTAAGTTTCGTATTGGTGTTTTTTCTTCCGGCATTGGGTTTATTCCTCTACCACTATCGCTCATTACCTACAAAAGAAAAGGAAGAAGATACTTATAGCCGCGAATTCTGGATGTTCATCGGATCATTGGTACTCTTTTTAGCAGGCATGATCATCATAGCGCAAACGTCTATACCTGTTTTCAATAAACTTTTCGGTACCAAGATAGCCCCCCCTGAAGATGTAGAATTTGCTTACAACCAGGTGCAAATATTTGTTGCGATTGTGATCGGACTTCTAACTGCAGTTACCCAATACCTGAAATATAAAACCACCGACCGCAGCTATCTGGGAAAAAATATCTGGCTACCTACCATCGCATCAGTGATCATCAGCTTGCTCATCAGCTGGCTGGGAGATGTGAATTATATCCGCAAGGGCCCGGGCTTTCAGTTAGCTATTCATGTTGCCTTATTTGCAGCTGTATATGCTGTCATTGCCAATAGTTCTTATATATGGTTAGTGCTGAAAGGAAAGATTCGTGCTTCCGGTGCCTCTGTAGCCCACGTTGGTTTCGGTTTAATGCTGGTCGGAATCTTGATTTCCTCCTCAAAGAAGACAGTCCTTAGTTGGAATACAACCGGTATTACCCCTTTATCTTCCGACAATAAGAAAAGTGCTGCCGGTGATCCGGCAGAAAACATAACGCTCTTTAAAGGAGTACGCACCGATATGGGTAAGTACTGGGTGACGTATCGAACGGACAGCATTCGCTCCGAAGACAAGAAGAGATTCTTTGATATTGCTTTTGAAAACAAGAAAAGCAATGAAAAATTCAGTCTCTACCCCGATGTGATGAAACAAAATAAGGGAGGCGAGGGGTTTGCAGCCAACCCGGCTGCCCGGCATTATTGGAATAAAGACATTTTTGTATACATCACATCTTTCCAGGATACCGATCAGACCGATACCAGCCGTTTCCAACCCCGCAACATTCGGGTGGGAGATACGCTTTTTTATAATAATGGGTGGATGCGTCTGGATTCAGTTTCTGTCAATCCTGCCAATAAGCAAAACCTATTTGCTGCCGATGAAATGGCATTGTTCCTGAATATGACGGTGGAAGCAAAATCCGGTGGACGTTACCCCCTGACTCCGGGTATGGCCATCAAGGGAACCCGTTGGCGCCCCCTTATAGATACGGTGGTAGCGCAGAGTTTGGCTGTGTCATTCAATCGGGTAGTCGATGAGAAAAAGGGAATGTTGGAAATTGGGGTCAAACAAAATGCCGCTGTTACCAGTCTGCTCACCCTCAAGGTATATGAATTCCCTATGATTAACCTGCTTTGGCTGGGAACAATACTGATGGTAATCGGCTTTATTATAGCCGTGTTGCAACGGGCACAAAAAAAATCTACCCCGATTTCTTAACTCCATTTTTGGGTTACCTTTGAATAGCAGGCAGCATTAATAAGTGTCGATGTGTCTATTCATTATATGGCTTTATTGCGAACAATATCGGTAAAATGGCTCTTCCTGGTGATACTCTCCTTCACCGCTTCGCGTATTGCTGCACAGACCGGTCCACTCGATACGATTCGTGTATATGCCATGATTGATTCGAATGGCGACACGATTCCCTACAGCATATTGCCACCTGTATCAGTTTTCTCAAGGTTGACCAAAGAACAGAAAAAGTATTGGGCAGAATGGACCAGGTTACGCAATGCAGTATATGTTACTTATCCCTATGCCATTGCCGCCAGTCGCATCATGAATGAAATAAATAAAGAGTTGGTCCATGTGAGCAACCGGAAGGAAAGAAGAAAAATCATTCATTCACGGGAAAAAGAACTCAAACGGGAATTTACCGATAAACTGACTCGCCTCTCCGTTTACCAGGGTAAGGTATTAATGAAACTGATCAATCGCCAGACAGGAAACAACTGCTATGAAATTATTGATGAATATAAAGGGTTCATGACGGCAGCCTTCTGGCAGGGTGTGGCTTTTGTATTTGGCAGTAACCTCAAACAGGCTTACGATGCCAACGGCAAAGATTTTGATATGGAAAGAATCGTGCGGGATGTACAAATCATGTATGGCTACAATGGCTAATCGGCAGCGCGGAAATAATTCATAAAATCTTTTCGATTCATCATGCGCGCACCGAGTGAAGCCAGGTGCTCAGAGTACACCTGACAGTCGATAAGTTTTACACCCTGACTTTTTAATAAGTCTGTATACTTGATCAATGCGAACTTACTGGCGTTACTGGCCAGACTGAACATACTTTCCCCACAAAATACAGACCCGACCCGAATACCGTATAATCCCCCCACCAACTCATTCTGTTGCCATACTTCGGCACTGTGCGCCCATCCTTGTTGATGTAATTCAATCAAAGAAGTCTGCAGAGCAGCATTCAACCAGGTGCCATCCTGCCCTGCACGGGGAGTAAGGCTGCATTTCTCCAAAACTGCTGCGAATGCCTGGTTGATGGTAAAATGGAAGGAAGTATTTTTTAAGAATGTTCGCATGCTTTTGTGAATACGCAATTCGTCGGGGAAAAGCACAAACCTTGGGTCAGGCGACCACCACAAGGGTAGGTCGTCACTATACCAGGGAAAAATGCCCCGCTGGTACGCCAACAAGAGTCTCGCTGGCGCAACATCTCCACCCAGCGCAAGAAGTCCGTCATCCATGGCGTCCTCCACCGGCGGAAACCATAAACTATCATTCAGCAGGTGCAATGGCATGTGGCAAAATAATGAAAAGGAATCAGGCTACCGATTCTATTGTTGCACCAATACCCCTATCAGTAATGGCATCGCACATCGGTTTGAGGGTTTCGTAGTCGCCATTTTTAACAGCATACTTTCCGCGTAGGTGAATCAGCCAGGCACATTGCTCTGCCTGTATGCGTTCGTGCCCGCAAATGTCGATCAATGTTTCTATGACCCATTCAAATGTATTCACCTCATCGTTCCATACAATTAAACGATACCCCTTGTCAACCAATTCCAGCACATCGGTCTCCTTGTCCTGTTCAGGACGCAGTGCACCCTGATAGGGTGGAAGGTGGGATAAAAAAGTGGCTATTGCCATAATTATATTCATGAATGGCTGATAAGATAAAAACCCTCCGAAAGGAGGGTTTTTAGTGGGAGCACACGGGTTCGAACCGCGGACCCTCTGCTTGTAAGGCAGATGCTCTAAACCAGCTGAGCTATGCTCCCGTTTAGGGAGGGCAAAAATAGCATTTGAATACAATTTACCCAAAAAAATCTTTTCTTAATTTAGTTGAACCGAAGGAAGACGATATTGCTGGCTATCATATACAAATAACTCTTCAATCTGAAAAGACCAGTATTTATTCAGCGGAGACTTTTTAAGCAATTCAGCAACTTCTTTTTTACTCTTGGCATGAAAAGTGATCCAGCATGTCAGCGTTTCCATACTTACGCCATAACTAACAATAATTCCCTTATTAATGAGATAATTGATATAGGTGCGATGCGAGGGCACCAATGTCATGAATTCGTCATCCATGGAAAATTGTATGATTGCCTGATACTTCTTCATACTGCAGCGTCTTGAATAAAGTTACTGAAAAACACAACAAGCCGAAATTATTTAACAAGTACTTGCGAAAAGATAATTGATCAAAGTAGTCATCTGATACGGATGCGTGCGATACGACCGCCACCTCCCGCGAGATAGGCATAGTTGCCCTTGGGTGGAATCGACAGGGCATGAAAACTTTCTTTAGATAGTTGTTGCCAGTTAATCCCCCCATCTAAAGATATATCTACCCCGGAGGTACCACAGGTAATCCACTGCTTTCCTCTTATATGTGCAATACTGGAACGGTATCCGGCAGGAGGCGTAACAGGACGGGAAACTACTTGTTCCATTGGTGTTCCTACCTGGTGCAAATCAACGATCAGACAATTGTTTGCCTTTGCCGTATCATTTGCAAAATCACCGCCTACAATAATCCCCCGAAAATTATCCCGCATGGCAACGGAATTGGCACCTCGAGAGGATCCTCCAGGCAGGAAGGGTAAATCAAAGAATGCTTGTCCGTCGGTATGAATCAGCCTTGAACGATTGCCACCTGTCACCATCCATCCATTGCCGGCCTTGCCTTGATTCAGTAACTGAACATTACTGCCGCTGGCGGCAAAAAAAGCTTCACCTGAATCAAGAAGAAAGGCTGAACCATCGGCTTGCTGTATTTGAAAGGATTGCCAGGTTTTACCACCATCCACCGTATGGGCCATAAAAGGTATTTGACCAATCGGGTCACCAACCACCAGACCGATAGCTGCAGTCCGAAAGTGCATGGCATCCAGAAACATGCCGGGCCGGGTATCAGAAAAAACCGTTTGCCACTGCTGACCACCATCGGTGGTTCGAAGTATAACGGCCGGTTCACCTACTGCCATTATAAGGGCTGTAGTACTATCCATCCCCTCAACATCCCTGAAGTCACGCTTTTCATGCCCCGCCACCGGCATCCACTTCCAGTGCTTCCCCCCATCGGTGCTTCTGCCGACCGTTCCCTTGCTACCGGAAACCCATATAACCTGATCACTTACTGCCGACAAGCCCCTAAAACTGGCTTTACCACTGTGAGCCACCAATAGTTCAAGTGGGGCACTTGCTAGCTGCGCCTGAATGCTACTACCCAACATGATGCCTACTATAATGGAAAGAGATACTTTGAAAAGGAACTGCATATTTAAAATAAAAGTTGAGTTATAAATTATAATATATTATTAATCAATATTTTATGAGTATAGTTGATATTGTTTGATTTCCTCTATCCAGTCCGGAACCCGGGTGAGGCGAGTAATTTCAGATAAAAAAGTAGGCATAGGTAAATCAAAGAGTTGCTCACTATTGGTACGACCAAACAGCCGATTTAAGTGATGGTGACCGGTCGGGTTAGCGAGTGTTGGATAAGGCTCCCAGGAAAAGGAGTTGGGATACATATCATGAATAATCTTCAACACCATACATCCCCAGAAAACAGGCTGAAAATGAGCAGGGTCATTCGCAGCTAATTGTAGGCCCTGACAAATCTGACCGGCATATCTTCCTGTCTGAGGGGTGAATTCAAAAGGATCTAAGGATACCTCATCAATCGAGAGTTCATAGAGCCTGCGAGCAACAGCCTGTGCATCCATCCAAGGAGCGCCGAGACAGGTAAAGGGATAGGGGGTGCCTCTTCCTTCACTCACATTCGTTGCTTCCAGCAAACAAAGACCGGGATAGAGAATAGCACTTTCAAATTGCTGAATAGCAGGAGAAGGTGGGAAAAAAGTGGTATTCCAATCCGGCTGAAACATTGCTCTTTTCCATCCTCTGCAGGTGATGACTTCCAGCTCAACGTTTATTTTGAAGTGAGCTTTGAAATATTGTGCCAACTCCCCGAAGGTGCAGGAATGACGAATGGGAATGGGCCATCTGCCAATAAATGAACTATTGGCCATTTCCAACATCGGACCTTCAACCAGATCGTAGTTACCGGAAATAGGATTCGGCCGATCGAGAATAACCAGTGGTTTACCCGCAGCCGCACATGCTTCCATCAGGTAGGTGAGTGACCATAGATAAGTGTAGAAACGAGCACCCACATCGGGCACATCAAAAATCATTCGATCTAATCTTGCTAAATCATGCTTTTCAGGTGCAAATGAATGCAGGTAAAGACTTTTCACCGGTAGGCCTGTCAATACATCGCATCCATCCGGCATTGGCATACCATCTGGTCCCCTTGTATCTAAGCCATGTTCAGGTGAAAATAATTGCTCCACTGAAAACCCATGGCGCAGCAAAACTTCCCTGCCGGGTAAGCCGGAAGCAGTGGTGGCTGCTTCATTCGTCAGTAAGCCCAATACCTCATGTTTCCATTGAGGCGATTGGTCGAGAAGCACATCAATTCCGAATTCAACCTGCATGTTTAAAATTAACTGTTAGGTGTTATCAATGGAAAAAAAATGAAGTTCTTTTTTCAGTTGTTCCACTACGTTAAAAATAATGGGACAGCGGTCATAATGCATTTGTATCGTAAAATACCGCTGGGTGAAGCCCGGCAAATCAAGGGCGGGGAATTCACGGCAGCCAGCAAACCGATGTGCATAAATGGTACAACTCGAATCCGCCAGAAAGCGACAGGGCATAGAATTAAGTAACATCTTCCCTGCCAGTCCTTCCGCAATGTATTTAGACTTAAAATCTGTCGAAGTTTCATTGGTAAGTGTAGCTACCTGATGTAATTCATCCTCGCTAACGACAATCATCAGACTCCGGCAGCAGTTCCCACACTGACGACAATCGATGTGTGCCGAAACGGCTTCCTGCAACCGGAATACGTGCTTGTCGGTCTCTCCGGGGTGGCGGGCTTCTATAAAGGAACGGAAATGGTCGTTTTCTTCTTCCCGCAGGGCTGCCAAACGGGCGATTTCAGCTAAATCGGTGACGATATCGGTAGGAAGGGTAGAGATAGTTAAAATTAGGTAATTCGGGGCTATCGGAGCATCCCAACAGGCTCCAATTCTGTTTATCCACATAAAAACCCGATTTGTAGAAAAGTAAAATTGGGCTGCCCGCACAGGTGTTTAGATTTGTACCCCCTCAGTCTGAGGGAAAATTGAATGGAATACTATGGCTGTACAGCAGATTGGAAATGAATATGATGAATCCTCGATCCGGTCACTTGACTGGCGCG
>Ga0208361_1000312_pt1 | contig 15147 bp, 11 predicted proteins | sample LakMenEpi05Aug10_FD_150670 | JGI IMG/M metagenome (GOLD analysis project Ga0208361, IMG submission 150670) | Freshwater microbial communities from Lake Mendota, WI - 05AUG2010 deep hole epilimnion (SPAdes) | ecosystem: Environmental > Aquatic > Freshwater > Lake > Epilimnion/Euphotic zone ... | reverse complement strand
AAGATCGCCAGCATTATACATGATAGAGATTGGCTGGAAAAAGCCAAAATAGAGGCAGAATTATTGGTGGGGGAGGATCTCAACCTTGAATTGGCAAAGAATTTGATATTAAGACAATATCTAAGTATGCGGGAAGGAAAAACTGCCTGGAGCAGGATTTCTTGATAACATTCACCTTTTTCGAGAAAATAAGTGGGAAATTTATGGCTGTGAACAATTGGCTAAAGATATCGGGTGTTTTTGTAGCCCTTTTTATGGGGTCTGTGATGGCTGATGCGCAAGATCAGATGCAATTCATAGAGAATAAGGGTCAGTGGCATGCTTCGGTCAAATTCAAAGGAGATCTGTCGGCCGGAATGTTTTTGCTGACAAAAGATGGCTACAAGGTAATTCTTCACAACCAAGACGACCTTACACGAATCGGAGAAGCAACGCATGGAAAGCATTCATCCGAACACAGTTCTTCTGAAACCGGATTGCAGAGACCGATGACCTCGGAAATGCCCCGCTCCATTCGTTCGCACCAATACCAAGTAAGATTTCTAAATGCCAATCCGAACGCAGAAGTTGTTCCGGATAAATTGGTAGATGCCCACACCAATTATTTCATCGGTAATGATCCTTCCCGTTGGGCCAGTGACTGTAAAACCTTTCTGGCAGTAACTTATAAAAACATTTATCCCAATATCGATATCCGGTATTATACGGCTGATGGGTCTTTTAAATATGACTTTATCATTCACCCGGGTGGACGTGTGCAGGATATTGCCATGTATGTTGAGGGTGCCTCCTCACTTCGGCTCAAGGAAGGGGCCTTGTTATTATCTACCTCGGTTCAGGAGGTGAAAGAAATGCCACCCTTCACCTACCAGTTGGCGGATGGCTTGAAAAAAGAAATACCCTGCCGCTTTGATCTGAAAGGGAATATACTTCGCTTCAAACTAGAGGGAACTATAGATCCCCATGGAACAGTTGTTATTGATCCAAGTCTGGTATTCTCAACTTTCACCGGCAGTCGTGCCGATAATTGGGGATATACTGCCACCTATGACGGACAAGGAAATTTTTATTCGGGCGGTATCGTTTTTGCCAGTGGTCCTGGACTTACTTTTCCAGTAAGTAACGGTGCATTCCAAACCAGTTTTCAGGGAGGAGATCCCAACGGAACGGGGGAAGGTGCCGGCTTCGACATAGCCATTATGAAATTTAATCCCTCCGGAACCAATCGGGAATATGCTACCTATCTTGGTGGCGCAATCGGAAATGAACAGCCCCATAGTATGGTAGTAGACCGGGATGGCAATCTTGTAATTGCAGGTCGTTCAACTGCTGCTGACTATCCAACACTGGGGACACTCCGCACCTATGGTACCCCATCACCTACCGGCTGGCACATCGTAGTTACTAAATTGAATGCCTCAGGAACAGCTTTAATTGGTTCGGTGCGCATAGGGGGGAATGGAAATGATGGGGTAAATATTCGTCATAAATTTATTTCTCCATCTAATGGTGCGGAGTCTATTCTTCGCAACTATGGGGATGATGCCCGAAGCGAGGTGATTATCGATAATGCCGGCAACATCTTATTTGCTACCTGCACGCAGTCCACCAATTTCCCTACAACAGCAGTTTCACCCCAAACAACCTTGGCAGGAACCAATAGTGTAGGAAGGGCACAGGATGCCGTTATGCTGAAGCTAAGTCCTAATCTGGGCTCCGTAATTTTTAGTGTTTTATTTGGGGGAAATAATGATGATGCAGCCTTCGTTTTAGCAATCAATCCCCTTAATAATAACATTCTGGTGGCTGGTGCAACTGCCAGCAGCAATTTTCCCGGCAATAAATCCGGTGTGCGGTATCCAACATTTCAGGGAGGAGTAGGAGATGGATTTTTAGCTGAATTTTCTACCAATGGACTGTTGCTCAAGTCAACTTATTGGGGAACATCTGGTATTGATGGTATCTATGGTGTTCAATTTGATCGATCCGGATTTCCCTATATTGGTGGCGTCACCACAGGAAGCTGGCCGGTAGAGAACGCTGTTTTTTCTCAACCCGGCGGTAAACAATTTATTGTAAAAATTCGTCCGGATCTCAGTACAGCAGTCTATTCAACCTCATTTGGCACGAATAGCGCCAGTCCCAATATTTCTCCTACTGCTTTTCTGGTCGATCGTTGCGAGAATGTATATTTTTCTGGTTGGGGCGGAGCTGCCAACTCTGGTACTGGTTATCCAAGTCAGGGAACCACTGGACTATCGGTTACACCCGATGGCTTTCAGCGCACTACCGATAACAGCGATCTTTACTTCTTCGTACTTGAAAAAAATGCTACCTCACAGTTGTATGGTTCTTTCTTTGGTCAGGAAGGTGGTTATGGTGAGCATGTGGATGGAGGAACCAGCCGCTTTGATGAAAATGGGGTAATCTATCAGTCACTTTGCGCTAATTGTGGCAATGTTAAGCCGCGCTTTCCTACAACACCTGGTGTATGGGCCTCTAATAATGGTGCTGCCAATTGTAACCTGGCAGCAGTAAAGATTGCCTTCAATCTAGCAGGTGTTGGGGCTACGATTCGAACAAGTATTGATGGCAACTTGCGAGATACTGCAGGTTGTGTACCTATGCGTGTTGATTTTGTCGATACAATTGCCATGGGTAAACAATATATCTGGGATTTTAATGATGGTTCACTTCCCTTAATCACTAATGGTCCAAGTGTTTCACATATTTTTAATACCGCCGGATTATATCGTGTAAAATTGATCGCAGTTGATTCCAGCACCTGTAACATAGCTGATTCCGCATTTATCAACTTACGGGTAAGAAATGATCGGGCGGATCTTGCTTTTGATGAAATAAAATTACCCCCCTGTACATCCCTTGCTTTTCGGTTTACCAATACCAGCACTGCCCTGAAACCATTTGCCAGCAATAGTTTCAGGTGGGATATGGGGGATGGAACTGTTTTTTCTTCTGGTAATACATCCTTTACCCATACGTATGCAGCACCCGGTACTTATCAGGTAAAAATGGTATTGGTTGATACGAATTTTTGTAACGAGCCCGATAGTTTGGTCAAGCAAATTCGAATCGCTTCGAATGTTACTGCCCGGTTTACTACCCCTGCTCAAGGGTGTGTACCCTATCTCGCCAGATTTGAGAATACCTCTCTGGGTGGGCAAACTTTTATCTGGGATTTCGGAGACGGAAGTCCACCGAGCAATGAAGTCAGTCCCTCACATTTATATAACTCTACCGGGAATTATCTGATCACCCTCACAGCTATTGATGCGGCCTCCTGTAATATTTCCAGTACAACCTCATTCCAGATGCGCGTGGAGCCCAACCCCGATGCAGGTATTGATATCAATCCTAATCCTGTTCCGGAGAATGAGCCAGTTAATTTTGTGAACCTGAGCAATGGTGCCAGTCGATATCTCTGGCTTTTTGGGGATGGCTTTACCTTGCAAACATTTCGCAGAGATACCATTGTTCGTCACCTATACAATGCTACTGATACGTACAATGCTTGTGTGGTGGCATTTAATCCCGCAGGTTGTTCAGATACGGCATGTATCGATGTAACAGTGAAAGTAGTTCCAAGTGTAGATGTTCCCAATGCATTCTCTCCCAATGGGGATGGCAAAAATGATCGTATTTTCATCAAAGGTTTTGGAATTGCCAAAATCAACTGGAGGATATTCAGTAGATGGGGGGAATTGGTCTTTTTCAGCAATAACCCACTGCAGGGGTGGGATGGCGCGCTCAAAGGCAAATTACTGCCCCAGGACGTGTATCATTATATACTCGATGTTGAATTTTCAGATGGGAAGAAAACAATTAAAAAAGGCGACATAACATTACTCCGCTAATGAAAAAAATAGGTCTTATAGCAATAGGATTTTGTTTGGCTGTATGGAGCCCATTGCAGAGTAATGGACAGGATCTGCATTTCTCTCAGTACTATAATGCGCCCTTATTTGTGAACCCCGCGAATACTGGCTTCAACCCTGATTTTGATTACCGGCTGGGTGTCAATTATCGCAATCAGTTTGCCAATATCGGATCGCCCTATAAAACAATGTCTGCCTGGGGTGATGTCAAATTATTGGGTGATAAACTGGAGAATGGATGGTTGGGCATGGGCGGCATGTTACTCAGAGATCAGGCGGGTTCTGGCAGCTTGACTTCCACGACAGGTTTGTTTTCTCTTGCCTATCATCAAATGCTGGGGTATAGTAGTTTACTTAGCGGCGGCTTTGCAGTAGGATTTACGCAGAAACGTATTGACCTCTCAAAACTTACTTTTGATAACCAGTGGAATGGTATTTTCTTTGATTCAAACATTCCTTCCAATGAGCCCTTTGCAACGAATCAGGTAGGATTTGTTGATCTGCAGGTCGGACTGAATTATGCTTATTTTGCCTCAGAAAATTTTTACTTCAATGCCGGCGCGAGTGTGCAGCGACTCAATCGGCCTAGAGAAACTTTTTTTGAATCGAGCATTTCAAATAATGAAGTAAGTAGTCGTTATAATTTTTTCCTGAATGCCAATTTTAAGGTTAGGGATGTTTGGATTGTTAATCCTAATATTTTTGTAAGCCAGGTAGCAAATGTTCGGCAATTGATTGCGGGAGTAAATGCCAATAGGGATCTGGGTGATAATGGATCGCGCCAGCTTATTATGGGCCTTTACTATCGCACTGGTGATGCTGTTATCCCTCTCTTTGGATATCAAATTAATGATTTGCGGATGACCTTTAATTATGATGCAACCATTTCATCATTGAGTCGCAGTAACTTTACCCGGGGGGCTTATGAAATCTCTATTGTAAAAACCGGTATTTTACCCGGGAAAGACAAGCGTCAGTTTCGTTGTCCCACCGTTTCTTTCTGAACAATTCGTGTATAAGAAGGGAGCTGTCTAAGCCACAATCTCTTTATCTTGCAGTATAGAAAAGGCAAGTATGAAGTACGATCTTATACCCTCGGTGCTTTTTACCACCAACCGGAAGCGCTTTGTAAAAGAGATGCTTCCTAATAGTATCGCTGTTTTTGTTAGCAACGATGAGTGGCCATCTAATGGAGATGCACTCCATTCATTTAAGCAAAATAGTAACATTGTATGGTTGAGTGGAATCACCCAGGAAAAAACGATGGTGATACTTTTTCCTGATTGTCCCGACCCGAAATATCGTGAAGTGCTGGTATTGGAACGACCCAATGAATTGAAGGAAAAATGGGACGGCAAACGACTCCGCGCAGCCGAGGCTTCGAAAATGTCGGGTATCTCCACCATCGTGTGGCTCGATACCTTAGAAGCTATGCTGCAGACCTGGATACACCTCGCTGACCACATTTATCTCGACTCCAATGAGAACGATCGCAAGGCAACTGATATCAGAAGTCATGTGTATCGTTTCATTGACCAATTGAAGTCGGCATATCCACTGCACCAGTATCACCGCGCTGCTAAAATCTTAAAAAAATTAAGGGCCATCAAAACCCGCCATGAGGTTGAGCTGGTTCAGCAGGCTATCGATATTACAGGTACTACATTTAAAAGATTACTTCAATTTATTCGCCCCGGTGTTCATGAATACGAAATAGAAGCGGAAATCTGGCACGAATTTTTACGCAACAAAGCCACCGGGCCGGCCTATCACAGCATCATCGCATCGGGAGATAATGCCCGCACGCTTCATTATATTAGCAATAATAGAGTGTGTAAGTCCGGAGAGCTTATTTTGATGGATTTCGGAGCGGAATATGCCAATTATTGCGCCGATTTAACGCGGACAGTTCCTGTAAATGGTAAATTCACGGCCCGTCAAAAAGAGGTGTATAATGCTTGTCTCCATTTGCATACTTATGCTAAGTCATTGCTGAAACCAGGTATCACCATCGTTGATTATACCGATAAGGTTGGCAAAGAAGCAACCCGAACATTTGTAAAAATTGGATTACTCCGCGCATCAGATGTAAAGAACCAGGACCCGGAGCAGCCCTTATTCAGAAAATATCTCTACCATGGTATTTCTCATCACCTGGGGTTGGATGTACATGACCTAGGAACCAGAACAGAGCCCATTCGGGAAGGGATGTTGTTTACAGTAGAACCCGGTATCTATATCGAAGAGGAAAAGATGGGAATTCGAATTGAAAATAATGTCTGGATTACCCGAAATGGCCATATCGACCTGATGAAAAATATTCCTATTACGGTCGATGAAATAGAAAGATACATGCGACACAAAAAGTAAAAAAAATCACATTTGATCTGGCATGAAACAAATTCCGAATTTATTTACCCTCTTGAATTTATTACTGGGCTGCCAGGCATTGGTTTTTATCCTCCAACCGGGCTTAACGGTTTCCTCCAATGAATATGGTGAGAACCTGGTACAATTACCAGAAAGCATCACCTGGGCCTCCTGCTGTATTTTCGGTGCCGCTATCGTTGATTTTCTAGACGGATGGGTGGCAAGGTGGCTCAAAGCAACATCTGCTTTGGGAGCGCAGCTAGATTCTTTGTCAGATGTGGTGAGTTTTGGAGTGGCACCCGGTATGATTGCCTATCAGTTCCTCCGATATGCGTACGCATCCCAGCCGGATGGATTAGATATTGCTGAAATTTGGCTTTTTCCGGCTTTCTTATTGCCCCTGGCAGGCGCATATCGGCTGGCGAGATTCAATACAGATCCGGCTACCTCCTCTCATTTTGTTGGACTACCCATACCAGCGGCTGGTATATTAATAGCTTCCTTTCCGCTTATTTATTGGTTCTCAGGGTCTGCCTGGCAAATTGAGTTGCTTAGAAATCCTTGGAGCTGGTACACAATCATCCTCCTCTGTTCCTACCTGATGGTAAGCCGATTGCCACTATTAGCTTTTAAATTTTCGGGCGCAACATCGAATCGCTTATTGATACGATATATTGTCATTATTCTACTTGTTACAATCAGTAGTTGCTTCCTTCTGGGCTGGCTTGGAATCACCATTGGGTGGGTAGCTTATCTGATTGTATCTTTACTTCATAAAAAATTGACACCATGACCTACCAGGTTCAGATTAAAGTAATGCCCCTAAAAGATTTACTTGATCCACAAGGAAAAGCAGTGATGAATGGATTACATCAGCTGGGTATCAGTGCTATACAAGATGTAAGGGTAGGTAAACACATCACACTCTCCGTAGACGCAACCGATGAGGCGGCTGCCTTATCATTGGCACGTCAAGCAGCCCAGCAATTACTGGCTAACCCGGTAATGGAATTTTTTGAGGTATCACTCGCCGACTGAGTTACTTCACACTAAATCTAAGCCTGTTGTTATACCTGGTCCCCACACCCCTCGGCAATCTGAAAGATATTACCCTTCGGGCATTAGAGGTGCTGAAAGAGGTGGATTTGATTCTATGTGAAGACACCCGAACCTCGCGTAAACTGCTGGATCATTATCATATACAGCAGCCATTAACCGCTTACCATCAGCACAATGAACATAAAATCACACTTAATCTGGTAGAGCAGCTTCAGGCAGGAAAAAAAATGGCCTTGATTACTGATGCCGGCACACCCGGTATATCTGACCCAGGCTTCCTGTTGGTGCGAGCCTGTATTCAACACCAGGTTGAAGTAATGTGCTTGCCGGGTGCTACAGCCTTTGTGCCAGCCCTCGTTAATAGTGGGTTGCCAGCTCATAGTTTTACATTTGAAGGATTCCTTCCCCTGAAAAAGGGACGGCAGACTGCAATGAAAAAGCTTGCAGCTGAGAGCCGAACTATGATATTCTATGAAAGTCCTTTGCGATTAGTAAAAACCCTCCGAGAGTTGGCAGCGTACCTGGGCGAAACACGTTTGGCCAGTGTGAGCAGAGAATTGACAAAAATGTTTGAGGAAACGCGGCGGGGAACTTTGAAAGAACTAGTTGATTATTTTAACCAACATCCCCCCCGGGGTGAAATTGTTCTGGTGGTGGCAGGGAAAACGGAGAAAGACCGGCCGACTGCTCCAGAAGACGTCTTCACCGAAGACGCGTGATAACCCTTTAGTTTGTTGTATTTTAGTTGAAATTTTTAGTTAAATACTTTTTTATGGAAAGGAAAAAAATGAGTTGGCTGTTGTTGGGTATTTTTTCGACCCTCTTTTTACAGGCACAGCCCGACCGCTGGCAACAACGTATTCGATATAATATGAAAGTGGACCTGGATGTAAAAACCAATATCATCTCGGGCAATTCAAAAATTGAATACTTTAATCAGTCTCCCGACACGCTATATCGATTATTCTTCCATACTTATTGGAATGCATTTCAACCCGGCAGTAGTATGGATGTGCGGAGCCAGGAATTGGGAAAAAATAAATTATTTGAGTCCACCAGAAATAGTGACGGACTAGATTGGGATGAGCGCGTGAAGGATAGGATTAGTAAACTATCGCCCGCTGAAATAGGCTACCAGCGGGTTAGTCAGCTCAGCATTAATGGGGTGCGTCAGCAATTGAAAGAGCACGAGACTATTCTCGAAGTTGTACTCACAAAGCCGATATTGCCTAAGTCTAAAGTCAATATTGATCTTCAATTTGAAGCACAGGTACCTTCACAGATTCGACGTAGTGGTCGCGATAATAAAGAGGGTATTCGTTATAGTATGAGTCAGTGGTATCCAAAACTGGCGGAATATGATTATCAGGGTTGGCATGCAAATCCTTATATCGCACGTGAATTTTATGGGGTATGGGGTGATTTTGATGTTCAGATTACCCTCGATAAGAGCTACCTGGTAACGGCAGGGGGTGATTTATTAAATCCACAGGAGACTGGCTTTGGTTATCCGGGAAGTGAGGGGGCCAAGTCACCGGCAGGTGACAAGATTACCTGGAAATGGCAGGCATACAATGTACATGATTTTGTTTGGGCTGCAGATCCAACCTATAAACTCATCACCCGTGCACTACCCAATGGGCCACAGTTAAGGGTTGTATATAAGCAGGTAGATTCACTCGAAGCGAATTGGCAGCGGCTGGCAGATAGCATGGTATCGGCGTATCCAGTTATTGCACGCACATTCGGGGCCTATCCATATAAAACCTATACATTCATTCAGGGTGGAGATGGTGGAATGGAGTACCCCATGGCTACCCTCATAAAATCGGCAAGTATAGGCACGGCCATACATGAGTGGATGCACAGCTGGTTTCAAATGATGATGGGTACCAATGAATCTTTGTATCCCTGGATGGATGAAGGATTTACTGATTATGCCACCACCCGCGTTATGGCTGAAATGCGTCGGCAGACAGGATTTTTTTATAATAATACCTATCGTAGTTATTTTGCCTTGGCTCGCAGTGGTTATGAGGAACCTGCTTCCACCCATTCCGATCATTATAATACCAATTATGCTTATTCGGTGGCCTCTTATTCCAAGGGAGCAGTTTTCATGGCACAGTTGGGTTACATTGTTTCAGATAGTGTGCTGAATACTATTCTAATTTCTTATTACAATACCTGGCGATTTAAACATCCAAATCCGAATGATTTTATCAGGGTAGCTGAGCGTGTAAGTGGGTTGGAACTTGATTGGTACAAGGAATACTGGATCAACAGTACGAAGACAATCGACTATGCTTTGGGTGACATTAATCTAAAAGATGGCAAAACAGTCGTAGCCATTCGACGCGTAGGGAAAATGCCTATGCCGGTCGATGTGCTCATTACCTATAAAGATGGCTCCCAGGAACTGCATAACATACCATTGAATCTGATGTATGGTACTAAGCCGGCAGAAGGAAAGATTCCTTTGGTTCAACACGAAGCCTGGCGCTGGACACACCCGGAATATGGTATGCAAATTGCACGCTCAATGAAAGAAATAAAATCCATTGAAATTGATCCTTCCAGCCGACTGGCTGACGTGAATCGGGTAAACAACCGACTTACTGTTCCTGATTAATCAGTTTTTAATTTATATATGAAAGAGGGAAGATATTTCGTCTTCCCTCTTTTTATTTAGATACATGGAGAATGTACTTTTCTTCAAAGAAAGATTCGGGGAAAATTCCACTGATGGGCATCATGCGGGGTCTCAGTCCACTCTCTGCAATTTCCTCTGTCAGGTCACCACCTTTCAGGCAGATAAGCCCATGTTGTAAAGGATTATCCGGATCAGCGGGTAAACGTTTTTTGATAAGCGGGGAACACCATCTCCACAATTCTTTCAGCGGGGCGACTGCACGGGATACCGCAAAATGAAAATGATTCTTTTTCAGATCCTCTACACGTGCATGTGCGGTCTTGATATTTTTAATTCCAGTTGCTGCACAAACTTCATCCACCACTTTTAATTTTTTTCCGATGCTATCGGCCAGCAGGAAATTGACTTCCGGAAAAAAAATTGCGAGTGGAACGCCAGGAAATCCACCTCCACATCCGGCATCCAGTACCCGGGTGCCCGGTTGAAAATCGGCGATGGCGGCTATACTCAGGGAGTGCAGTACATGATGCAGGTAGAGATGGTCAATATCTTTTCTGGAAATCACATTGATTTTTGCATTCCATTCTTTATAGAGTGCTTCCAGCTGCCGGAACTGTTCTAGTTGTACCGGGGTAAAATCGCTGAAGTATCGTTGGATCAATTCCAGTTTTTCCGGGGAGATTTCCATATGGCCGGCAGTGTAAAAATGTAATAAAAAAAGTTCCAGGCATCTAATAAAAGAAACCAGGGCCAGAGGTCCTGTTCCTTCAGTTTTTTCATGCTTCTATACAACACTACTGCCTGCAACAGAAACCGGCTGCCAAAGAGGGCAAGGGTGATTCTCCAGTCAAAGAAAATAGCCGAGAGTATAAGCAAGGGATAATATAGAAAAAGAGAAGTTGAGTAGAGACCCAACAGAAATTGATGTAAAGGCTTATAATATCTGCTGGTGGTATAATGACGATATTTTTGTACCATCCATTCACTCCATCTTTTTCTTGCCTCGCTGTAGGTGAATGTGTCAGGATCGATCATGACGGCAGTATTTTTTTTATTTGCCACCTGATTGATGAACAGATCGTCATCTCCACTTGGTATAAAATTGATGGAGGAAAATCCCTTGTTCTTTAGAAAAAGCTCTTTTTTATAACTGAGGTTTCGACCTACTCCCATATAAGGGATGCCTGCTAATGCATACGACAAGTATTGAAGTGCTGTATGGAAAGTTTCAAACCGAATGAGTTTATTGAGCAAGCCAGGTCTTTTATGGTAAGGACCGTAGCCAAGCACGATCTCTGTATGCTCATCATACCCGCGTTGCATTTTATCTATCCAAAATTCAGATGCCGGTATACAATCCGCATCCGTCAACAGCAAGGTTTCATATTTGGCGGAACGGATACCCATACTGAGGGGAAATTTCTTTCCGGAAATCAATTTGGCTTCCTGCGTCAGCAGAATATGATTGATGTGCTTGAATGATTTTTTAAATTCATCAATCACATATCTGCCATCATCGAGTGAATTATCATTTACGACCACTAGTTCGTGTGTAGATGGATAATTTTGAACCAATATACCCGGCAGATTTCTGGCCAGGTTTTCAGCTTCATCTCTGGCACATATGATAACTGAAACAGCCTGGTCATTACTCTGTTGCTTAGGTTTTTCTTGGTAAAAAGCCAGTCTGCTGAAAAATACCAGATAATAGAATAGCTGAATGAGGGTGACTGCACAAAAGGAATAAAAAAATACTTGGCTGACAATTTCGGGGATCATGCAGCAAAAATAGTGGTTGTGGCTCAATCCTGTGACCTCATATCCTAATTATGCTGCAGAATATTGCTCCATTTAGCGGCTCCTTTCTTGTATTTTTGTGTATGGCCGATTTGACTTTTACCCTTGCAGCGACCGATCCGACAACCAAAGCCCGCGCAGGCTTCCTGACCACTGACCACGGCGATATTCCGACACCCATTTTTATGCCGGTTGGAACCGTTGGCACTGTCAAAGCTGTAAACCAGCAGCAATTGGAAACATTGGTAAAGGCACGTATCATTTTAGGTAATACCTATCATTTGTATCTTCGGCCAGGTACGGCTATTTTAGAAGCGGCAGGTGGGTTACACCGCTTTATGAATTGGCAACGGCCATTATTGACAGATAGTGGGGGTTATCAGGTTTTTTCTCTGGCTGCCAACAGGAAAATCAGTGAGGAAGGTGTAGTCTTTCAGTCCCATATTGACGGCAGCCGCCATTTATTTACTCCCGAGTCGGTGATGGGTATTCAGCAGAGCATTGGAGCAGACATCATCATGGCATTCGATGAATGCCCGCCCTATCCCAGTGAATATGATTATGCCCGAACCAGCATGGAATTGACCCATCGTTGGGTGCGCCGTTGTATGAACTATCTGGCAGCTCATCCTTCCTTATATGGCTATACTCAGAACCTATTTCCTATTGTTCAGGGGGGAACCTATCCTGATTTAAGGAAGGCATCCTGTGAATTTGTTGCGTCATTGAATGCTGCCGGCAATGCTATTGGTGGACTCAGTGTCGGCGAGCCGGAAGAAATGATGTACGAGTTTACAGGAATTTGTTGTGAGATACTGCCTGCAGAAAAACCTCGCTATCTGATGGGTGTGGGTACCCCTTGGAACTTATTGGAATGTATCTCGCTCGGGGTAGATATGTTCGATTGTGTAATGCCTACCCGAAATGGAAGAAATGGAATGTTGTTCACCACGCAGGGTGTAATTAATATTCGTAATAAGAAGTGGGCAGATGATTTTTCCTCCATCGACCCGGGATTACCGGAGGAAAGCCAATTACCTTATACGAAAGCCTATCTCCGCCATCTATTTGTGGCAGATGAATTGCTGGCGTTGGAATTAGCTAGTTTACAAAACCTGATTTTTTATCTCTGGCTGGTAGGGGAGGCGAGAAATAAAATCTTGGCTGGTGAATTTGCTGCCTGGAAACAGGAAATGATTCGGGTCACCAAGCAGCGGCTCTAGCGCATATGGAACTTGATTTTATCCATTGGCGCGCTCATTACATTATCTTTGTATGGCACCATGAAAAAGATCGACTGGTATATATTAAGGAAGTTCCTGTTTACCTTCTTCTTTGCCATCCTCTTATTTACCATCATTGCCGTGGTCGTAGATATCAGTGAGAAGACCGATGAAATGGTGCGTTCCCGACTGGGGGTAAAAAGAATCATACTTGAATATTATATTGGTTTTGTACCCCATATTATAGCCTTATTATTCCCGCTCTTTGTATTTATTTCGGTGATCTATTTCACTTCAAAAATGGCAGTGAAAAGTGAGATCATAGCAATTATTGCAGGCGGTACCAGTTATTGGCGTTGGTTGCGGCCCTACTGGATTGGAAGTATATTCCTGGCAATTGTTTTATGGTTCGCCAATCAGTACATCGTTCCCCGTGCTAATAAAATTCGGAGCAGTTTTGAATCAAAATACATTGATGCCAACTCTAGCTACAATGCGCTGGTTGGAGGGAATACGCACATCTATTTTCGTGTAGATTCTTTTACCTACGCAGGAATTATGCGCTATGATACCCTGATCAAGCGTGGCGGCCCGATTTTTATGTATCGGATGGTTAATAACAGACTCCAGGAGAACATGCGGGCAGAGAGTATCGTGTGGGATACTGCTACCAAAAAGTGGCGGCTGGAATCTGTACTCAACCGGAAGGTTGGTAAGCTGGGCGAGAAAGTAACCCTGCTTGATTATGAAAGCCGGACATATAATTTTACACCCCAGGACTTGGGGAGAGATAAGTACACCAAAGAGCGTTTGACTACGCCCGAACTGAACCGGTTTATAGCCTTGGAAAAATTACGGGGATCGGAAGGACTCAATGAACTATTGGTCGAGCGGTATCGTCGGGATGCCACCAGCATAACGGTTATTTTACTAACCCTGATTGGGGCTATTGTGGCGGGCCGAAAAGTGAGGGGCGGGAGTGGATTTCACTTGGCCATCGGATTTATGCTGGCAGCCCTTTTTATTATAGCAGACCGGTTCTCTACCATCTTTTCTACCAAGGGTAATTTGCCACCTCTACTGGCTGCCTGGATACCCAATGTTATATTCCTGGGGGTAGTCTGGTATATGTATCGCCGGGCACCCAAGTAATTGTTAAAACGATTTTAACTTTCCCTAGGCCTCTCTTCTTTGCTCTGCAAATGAACTTGGACTACCTTTGTTCGGCATCATTTTTGATTGCTATAACGCATTGCTTACATTCCCCATCTAATAAACGATAAACATTATGGGCATCATTAAAGAAAGATTCAAGGCTAGAGCTGACGTTGCTAATACCGAGATCAAGGATTTGCTCAAAGAACATGGTAATAAAAAGGCCGGGGAGGTAACTTTGGCTCAGATCTACCAAGGTATGCGGGGTATTACAGGTTTGGTGACAGAGACCAGTCTTTTAGACGCACAGGAAGGTATACGTTTCCGCGGCTACAGTATCCCTGAGTTACAGGCAAAGTTGCCAACTGCAAAGCCGGGGGGTGAACCAATGCCCGAGGGACTTTTTTATCTGATGCTGGTGGGGGAATTACCAACAGAGCAGGATGTGCAGCATATTACCAATGTTTGGATGAGAAGAAGTCATGTGCCTAACCACGTTTTTGCTACCATAGATGCTTTACCAATCAATACCCATCCAATGACCATGTTTGTTACGGGTGTGATGGCATTGCAGACGGAGAGCAATTTTGCCCGCGCTTATGCTAAGGGTATTAATAAGAAGGAGTATTGGGGATATGTTTACGATGATGCAATGGATCTCATAGCCCGTCTCCCCCGGATTGCCGCTTATATTTATCGCAGAAAGTATAAAAATAATGAGCATATTCATCCGGATGGCCTGTTAGACTGGGCTGGTAACCTGGCACATATGATGGGTTATGAGGATGAAAGTTTTATGGAATTGATGCGTTTGTATATGACGATACATGCGGACCACGAGGGTGGAAATGTGTCGGCGCATACCACACACCTGGTAGGGTCAGCTTTAAGTGATCCTTACCTCAGTTATGCCGCTGGTATGAATGGCTTGGCCGGTCCGCTGCATGGATTAGCCAATCAGGAAGTGATCAAGTGGATCTATGAGATGCAGGAG
>Ga0208361_1000311_pt1 | contig 15181 bp, 16 predicted proteins | sample LakMenEpi05Aug10_FD_150670 | JGI IMG/M metagenome (GOLD analysis project Ga0208361, IMG submission 150670) | Freshwater microbial communities from Lake Mendota, WI - 05AUG2010 deep hole epilimnion (SPAdes) | ecosystem: Environmental > Aquatic > Freshwater > Lake > Epilimnion/Euphotic zone ... | reverse complement strand
AGCCTCGAGGCGATGGATCGCATCGGCGAGGCTTCCCTGCGCCATGGCTTCCGCGCCCTCGCCCTAAGCGACCAGGCGACACCGGCCCTGGCCACCGCCTGATTCAGGATCCCGCTTCAGGCCCGATCCGCCGCCGCTCTGCCGGCCCAAGCCCAGCCCTCAGTTCCGCACCCCATGGCCCGCCGACCCCTGCTGGATTTCGAGAAACCCCTGGTGGAGCTCGAGGAGCAGATCGAGCAGATCCGCCAGCTGGCGCGCGATTCCGAGGTTGATGTGAGCCAGCAGCTGCTGCAGCTGGAAACCCTGGCCGCCCGCCGCCGCGAGGAGATCTTCAGCCACCTCACCCCGGCTCAGAAAATCCAGGTGGCGCGCCACCCGCAGCGCCCCAGCACCCTGGACTACATCCAGGTGCTGACCGACGAATTCATCGAACTGCACGGCGACCGCCGCGGCAGCGACGACCAGGCGCTGGTGGGCGGCGTGGGCCGCATCGGCGACCAGGGCGTGGTGCTGCTGGGTCACCAGAAGGGCCGCGACACCAAGGAGAACGTGGCCCGCAACTTCGGCATGGCTTCGCCTGGCGGCTATCGCAAGGCGATGCGGCTGATGGATCATGCCGACCGCTTCCGCCTGCCGATCCTCAGCTTCATCGATACCCCCGGCGCCTACGCGGGCCTGCTGGCCGAGGAACAGGGCCAGGGCGAAGCGATCGCCGTCAACCTGCGTGAGATGTTCCGGCTGCGGGTGCCGATCATTGCCACGGTGATCGGCGAGGGCGGCTCCGGCGGCGCCCTGGGCATCGGTGTGGCCGACCGGCTGCTGATGTTCCAGCACAGCGTCTACACCGTGGCCAGTCCTGAGGCCTGCGCCTCGATCCTCTGGCGGGATGCGGGCAAGGCGCCTGTAGCCGCCGAGGCCCTGAAGATCACGGCAGCGGATCTGCTCAACCTGGGCATCATCGATGCGGTGATCACCGAACCCTCAGGCGGCAACCACTGGGCGCCGCTCCAGGCGGCCGAGAACCTGCGTGAAGCGGTGCTGCTGCATCTCGCCGAGCTGCAGTCCCTGAGCGAACAGAGCCTGATCGAGCAGCGCTACGCCAAGTTCCGGCGCATGGGGCGCTTCCTGGAGGCCGGCGCCCAGGACCCAGCCTGAGCCCTTAAGGTTTCCTTCCACATCACCGCTGCCCCGGCGGCCTCCCCCTGCGCGTGTCCGCCAGCCCCACCGATTCCAGCGCTCCTCCTGATCGCGAGTGTGCGCCCGTCGCTCTGATCACCGGCGCCTCCCGTGGCATCGGTGCTGCAGCAGCGCGCCATTTCGCAGCAGCCGGCTACGACCTGCTGCTGCTGGCCCGTTCCTCGCCCGAGCTCGAGACCCTCGCCGGCGAGCTGCGCACCGGCAGCCGACGTGTTGAAACCGCCCGGGTGGATCTGGCGGATGCCGCCACCATCGCCCCAGCCCTCACGGAGCTGCTGCAGCGTGGTCTGCACCCCACGGTGGTGATCAACAACGCTGGCGCTGCCTACACCGGTGGCCTGGCGGCGATGCCCCTGGAGCGCTGGCAATGGCTGTTCCAGCTCAACCTCACCAGCGTGTTCCAGGTCTGCCAGGCGGTGCTGCCTGGCCTGCGCGAACGGGGGGGGCACATCATCAATGTCAGCAGCCACGCCGCCCGCAACGCCTTCCCAGACTGGGGGGCCTACTGCGCCAGCAAGGCGGCACTCGCCTCCTTCAGCCGCTGCCTGGCCGAGGAGGAGCGCTCCAATGGCATCCGTGTGTCCACTCTGACGCTGGGTGCGGTTAATACACCCCTCTGGGACAGCGAAACGGTCCACAGCAGCTTTGATCGCCGTGCCATGCTTTCAGTTGAGCGAGCGGCCGAGGCGTTGTTGTCTCTGGCCCAGCAGCCGGCCTCCCAGATCGTGGAGGACCTCACCCTTATGCCCGCCGCCGGCGCATTCTGAGCGCTACGGGATCACCCATGACATCCACCCTTCCCTCGAGCATTTCCGGCCAGCTGGCCCCCGTGAGCCTGCGCATCCGTGAACGTCTCGATGCTGCCGCGGTTCCATATCTCGCCAACGACAACATTGCCGATCATCTGCTGCCCGGGGAACTGGATCAGCTCGAGATCGAAGTAGCCGGCAAGGTCCGCGATCTGCTGCGCAGCCTGGTGATCGATATCGACAACGATCACAACACCGAAGAGACGGCCGAACGGGTGGCCCGCATGTACATCCATGAGGTGTTCAAGGGTCGTTATCACGAGCAGCCGAAAATCGCCAGCTTCCCGAACGTCAAGAAGCTGGACGAGATCTACACCGTGGGCCCGATCACCGTGCGTTCGGCCTGTTCACACCACCTCGTACCGATCCTGGGCAGCTGCTGGATCGGCATCAAACCCGGTGAGCGCGTGATCGGTCTCTCCAAGTTCTCCCGCGTGGCCGACTGGGTCTTCTCGCGCCCCCACATCCAGGAAGAGGCGGTGATGATCCTGGCTGATGAAATCGAGCGCCTCTGCAATCCGCAGGGGTTGGCCATTCTCGTCAAGGCTCAGCACTACTGCATGAAGTGGCGTGGTGTGAAGGAACCGCAGACCAGCATGGTCAACTCAGTGGTGCGCGGCGACTTCCGCCACGACCCCAGCCTCAAGGCCGAGTTCTTTGAGCTGGTGAAACAGCAGGAATCACTGCTGGTCCGCTGAGGCCTGTCAGCGCTGAAACTCGTCAGCGCTGAACCCCTTCAGAGCTGAGCCCCTTCAGGGCTGAACCGGCCCCAGGCTCTGCGAGGCCACCCGCTTCACCTTGCCGTTCTGGTTGACCACGGCCACAACCATCAGGTTCTGGCCGATGTCCACCGGAGCCGGCACATAGGTGGTGCCCTGCGCCCCCTCGATCAGCACCCAGGTGCGCTGACCCGGGGCGATTCGATACCAGTGATAGGCCGCGCTGGGCAGGGCGGCCTGGGCATCAGCCACCGCCGTGGCCGTGAGCATGGCCCCCACGGCCGCATTGCCGGCCAGCACAAGCTGCTGCAAGCCATTGATCTGCTGCTGCACGGCTCCCTCCAGCTGGATATCCGCGGAGATCTGCTGCTGCATCTGCAGGATCTGCTGCTGCGGGCTTTCCGTCACCCCCGGCACACACTGCAGCGTGGCCCCCACCAACTGGCAGCCGACCAGATCCTGAGCTGAGGCGGGTTTCCATGCCGGCGCAGCGCCCATGGCGGCAGCCAGCAGGCTCAGCAGCAGCAGTGGGCGGAGGTGCAGGCGGGGCTGACGGGCCATGGGGACGGGATCAGGTGTGCCGATCCTGGCGGACGGCCGCCACCGCAGCCACCAGCTCGGCCACGCGCTTGAGGTCCTTGTCGCCCGGCGCACGCTCCACGCCGCTGGAAGCATCCAGCCCATCGGGCGGCATGGCGGCGAGGGCCGTGAGGGCGGAGGCGACCCGTTCGGCGCGGATGCCGCCGGCCAGCCACCAGGGCAGCGCTGGTCGAAACCCCTCCAGCCATTCGATCGGGATTCGGTGGCCCGTGCCACCCAGCTGGTCCGGCACCCAGGCATCGAGCAACAGGGCATCCACCGCGGCGGCATAGGCCTCGGCCTGGTCGAGATCGCTGCGGCTGCGGATGCGCAGCGCTTTCCACAGACCGATCCCGGGGCCGAGGGCGCGGCGCAGCTCCAGGCAGCGCTGCGGGGATTCCGCCCCATGCAGCTGCAGCACGTGATGGCCCCAGCCCGCACCCAGCACCGCAAGCTCGGAATCGGCAGGGTCGACCACCACCAACACGCCGAGGCAGCCGGGGCGCGCGGCCGCCATCGCCCGGAACAGCGCCGGCCTGGCATTGGGCTGTAGCCAGCGGGGCGAGGAGGGCACGGCGATCACACCGATCGCGTCCACCCCCAGCTCCGCCACCGCCGCCGCCTGCTCGGGACTGCGCAGGCCGCAGACCTTGAGCCACGGTTTGGCCGCAGCTGCGGGCGGCAGGAATGGCGGGGCTGCCACGGCACGCGGCCCAGGAGGTCAGTCCTTTCTAGGATCGGAGTCAACGGGACCAGAGGCGTGGGTGAAGGTTGGCAGCTGCTGAAGATCCGCGGCATCCCCCTGCGCATTCATCCCAGCTGGTTCGTGATCCTGGGGCTGGCCACGGTGGCCTTTCAGCAGCAGTTCTCCCAGGAGCTCACCGGGCAGGCCACGGCGCCGCTGCTCTGGGGGCTGGGGTTCCTCACGGCTCTGCTGCTGTTCGCCTCAGTGCTGCTGCATGAGCTGGGCCATTCCCTCGTCGCCCTGAGCCAGGGGGTTCAGGTCCGCAGCATCACCCTGTTCCTGCTTGGCGGTGTGGCCAGCGTTGAGCGGGAGTGTTCCACCGCCATGGGCTCGCTGCTGGTGGCCGCCGCGGGGCCCCTGGTGAGCCTGCTGCTGGCGGGGCTGCTGCTGGCCGGAAGCCATGGAGCCGCCCATGCCTCACCGCTGCTGGGGGCGATGTGCCAGGAGCTTGGGGTACTCAACCTGATGCTGGCGCTGTTCAACCTGCTGCCAGGTCTTCCTCTCGATGGGGGCCTGATCCTCAAGGCGCTGGTCTGGCAGGTCACCGGCAGCCAGCGCAAGGGCGTGAAGGTGGCCACCGCCAGCGGCCGTTTCCTGTCGCTGCTGGCGATCGGCCTGGGAGTGGTGCTGCTGCTGCGCGGCGGCAGCGTGGGCGGCCTCTGGCTGATGCTGCTGGGCTGGTTCGGCCTCGGGGCTGCCCGCAACCAGACCCAGCTCCTGGCCCTGCAGGCAGTCCTGCGTGAGCTGAAGGTGAAGGATGCGGCCCAGCGCCGCTTCCGCGTGCTGGAGGCGAGCGCCAGCCTGCGGGAGCTCAGCCGCCTGCGGCTGCGGGAGGGGGAGGGGCCGGCCGACTGGCTGCTGGTGTGCGACCAGGGCCGCTGGAAAGGACGGATCGATGACACCCCCCTGCAGCAGCTTCCCGTTCAGTGCTGGGATCGCGAACGCATCGGCGACCACATCCAGCCGCTTGAGGGACTGCCGAGCATCGATGAGAACGCGCCGCTGTGGCAGGCGGTGCTTCAGCTCGACCAGGGCGAGACGAACCGCCTGCTGGTGCTCAGCCGCGCCGGACTGCCCAGCGGCACCCTCGACCGCCCGGAACTGGCGGAGACGGTGCTGGAGAAGCTGGGGGTGAAGCTGCCGTCGCCGATCCTTGAAGCAGCCCGGCGCCAGGGCATCTACCCGCTGGGTATGGCGCTGGCATCGGTGGCGCGCTCGATGCAGGCCAGCGGCGAGTCGTAGGCGCTGCGGCCGGCCTGCACGGCCTGCCACTCCGCGCCAGTGAGGGCCTGCTCGATCAGGGCGCCCTCGCAGAGGTGCCGCTCCGCCTGGGATCGCAGCCGCAACTCCAGCTCCTCGGCGCTGCAACCCAGGGAGGTGAGCGCTGGCGGATCCTCCCCGAACAGCTGCCGCCAGAGGGGCTGCGGCGGATCCAGCAGCACGCTGCCGTGCTGGAGCAGCAGCGGGCCACGCCAGAGCTGGGCACTGCCGATGCGCTTGGCGCCGTTGGCATGCACCAGATCGGCGGCGGCAGCGCGCGCGAAGCAGCTGCTGCGCCGGTGGGCGTCAACCGCCGCCGCCGCGCCGAACTGCAGCGGCTGGCCCAGACCGGCGAAGGCCTCCTGCAGCCAGCGGCAGGCCTGGCCATAGGCCTCCAGGCGTCGACGACTGACTGGACGGCAGACCAGCGCATAGGTGAGTTCGCCGGCGTGCAGCACCGCCCGGCCGCCGCTGGGGCGACGCACGCTGTCGATCACGCCGGCGGCAGCCAGCTCTGGCCAGTGGGGCTCAAGCTGCCGTTGATGCACCCCCAGCGACAGGGTGGGCCGACTCCAGCGATAGAAGCGCAGCATCGGCCCGGACCCGCCGGCCAGCTGCTGCAGCATCCAGGCGTCGAGCGCCATCTGGGTGGCCCCATCGGCGGTGAGGGTCGGAATCCAGCGCCAATTCACGGCCACGGCTGCGGAAGGTCGGGAAAAACTGGGACTCGTCCACCAGGACGATGGCGCCTTACGGTGCCGCACGGCCTGCCTGCGGCACCACGCGATGGTCTGGGACCTGTTGCCCCTGCTGCCACTCGGCATCCTGGCCGGTCTGCTCTCCGGCCTGCTGGGCATCGGCGGCGGGCTGGTGTTCTCGCCGCTTCTGCTGGCCCTGGGGCTCTCGCCCCACCAGGCCCTGGCCACCAGCACCCTGGCGATCGTTCCCACCACCCTGGCGGGCAGCTGGGCGCATCTACGCAGCGGGCAGGTGCCGAAAGGGGCGATCGTCGCCATCGCGACCGGTGCGGTGGCCGGTGGGCTGCTGTTCAGCCACGGCGGCGGTGCTTTGGCGGGATGGCATCTGCTGGCCCTGCAGGCCGTGATGTATGGAGTGCTGGCCCTGGTGGTGAGCCCCCACCCTGCGCGGGAGGCCGCCGGCGAAACGCCGCCGCTTCCCCTCACCGGGCTGAGCGCCGTGGGGCTGGTGGCGGGTGCCGCCGGTGGCCTGCTGGGCCTGGGCGGCGGCCTCGTGATGGTGCCGTTGATGGTGCGCGGGCTGAATCTGCGGCTCTACCTGGCGATCCGCCTGAGCACCCTGGCCGTGTGCGCCTCAGCCGCCAGCTCCAGCCTCACCTTCCTCAGCGACGGTCGGGCCCTGCCGGTGATGGGTCTGCTGCTGGGGGGGACCGCCGCCGTGGCCGCCCAGTGGTCGGCGGCCCGCTTGCAGCGGGTGAGCGAGGAGCGGCTGGCCCAGCTGCTGCGCCTGCTCTGCGCCCTGCTGGCGCTAGATGCCGGCCGCCGTGCCCTGCAGATCGCTCTCAACGGCTGAACCAAGGCAACTCAACCAAGCCGACTCGAGGCCATGCAATCGGCTTGGTTCAGTCGAGCCCCTGCCAGAAGCCGCTGTCGATCTCGAAGCCCAGCACGGCCGCCATCTGCTCGAGGTTGCCGCGGCAGTTGAGGGCGTGCCCACGCGACCAGTGATCCAGCAGAAAGAGGCGGTGGGTCACCCAGAGCTCGAGGCTGTCGGGGGCGAAGCGGATGCCTTCACTGCGGCTGAAGCTGTGGGGCAGCAGCATCGCCACGTGCCGGGTGAGCTGGCCGCCACTGCGCTCCAGCAGAAGTGGCAGCCAGGGGCAGAGCGCATCGGCCCGCAGGCTCCAGAGGCGGACCTCGGCAATCTCGGAGAGCTCGCGGGGATCCTCCTCGGAGCGGGGCCAGGTGAAGGCCAGCTCCAGCTGACCGCTGCGCTCCAGCAGGGGGGCGGGCTCCAGCGCGTACAAGGGCTGCAGGGGTGCGAGATCGAGGGCCTGAACCTGGGAGGCGCTGATCTCAATGGGCCCGGTGGGCGAAGGCCCGGCGTGCGGGGGCTGGGCGGCGGTGGGCACCGTCACGGCGAGCAAGGAGGCCTGACCGTAGCCAGCAGCCACCCACGAAGGGGCGGTGTCGAGCTGTGACAGGCCGGTTGCGGAGGCCTGTCACACCGGCGCAAGTGCGGAAGAATGGGGCCGCTGTCTTATCCCGATCCGGTCATGGTTTCGTCCCTCACCCAGGCCGAAGTGCTGATTGCCCTGGTGGTGGCCGCCCATGCGGGCGTTCTCGCCGTTCGCCTGGCCGCCAGCCTCTACCGCGCCTGAGTCGCAAGGCCCGTTCGATGCGGGCCGTTGCAATCCCTTGGCAGCCGGGTGGGGACCTGCTACAAGCGGGCCAACCCACCCGATCGCCAGCCTTGTCCCATCCTCGGCCCGCCCGACCTGCCCAGCGTGGTTCCGCTGATCGTCGGGCTTCGCTGGATGACTCATCGAAGGGGCCAGCCAGCCCCAGCCTGAGGCCCTCGAGCGCCAGTCAGGAAATGATGTGCAGCGGCATCGGCCTCACGCTCAAGCTGAGCCTGGCCCTGGTGGCCGGCGTCAGCCTGGTGCGCCTGGGTGGCGCTTACCAACAGCGGCTCGACCGCTACGGCGAGATCACCGCCGTGCTCGATATCCAGCAAGCCAAGCTGCTCAAAGCTCAGAATCGCTTCGACAACCTGTTTGCCACCGGTGGCGAACAGCGGCTGATCCAGGAACAGGACCAGTGGATCGCCCCCAACCGCCTGCGGGTGGTGTGGAAGCAGCCCGGCCGGGAGGCCGCGGCCCCGTATCCAACTGTTGAGCGCCCCTGAGCCGAGCCGACCCTGACGGCGGCGGCTCCGTAGGTTGATGCGCGCCACAGTCAGGCCCCATGGTGTCCCCCTCCAGCGCGACCAGCCCCAGCGAAGCCACAACCGCAGGGGGAGCACCCGGAACCGTGCTGATCACCGGCACCACCTCTGGTGTGGGCCTCAATGCCGTCAAGGCACTCGTGCAGCGCGGCTGGACGGTGGTGACGGCCAACCGCGATCCCGTGCGGGCGGCTGAGGCGGCCACGGCCCTCGGCATCCCGAGCGAGCGGCTGCACCACCTGCGCATGGACCTGGGCGACCTGGAGAGCGTGCGGGTGGGTGTCGAGACGCTCGTGAGCTCCCTTGGCTTCGGCCTTGATGCCCTGGTGATCAATGCCGCCGTGTACAAACCCCGCCTGAAGGAACCGGAGCGCTCACCTCAGGGCTACGAGCTCTCGATGGCCACCAACCACCTGGGCCACTTCCTGCTGATCCAGCTGCTGCTGCCCGATCTGCAACGCTCCCAGCACCCCTCCCGGAGGGTCGTGATCCTCGGCACGGTGACGGCCAACTCCAAGGAGCTGGGCGGCAAGATCCCCATCCCCGCCCCGGCGGATCTGGGCGATCTCAGCGGCTTCAAGGCGGGCTTCAAGGCACCGATCGCCATGGCCAACGGCAAGCCGTTCAAGCCAGGTAAGGCCTACAAGGACAGCAAGCTCTGCAACATGATCACCACCCAGGAGCTGCACCGCCGCCTGCACGCCGACACCGGCATCGTGTTCAGCTCGCTCTACCCGGGCTGCGTGGCTGACACACCGCTGTTCCGCAACACGCCGCGGGCCTTCCAGACGATCTTCCCCTGGTTCCAGAAGAACATCACCGGTGGCTACGTGAGCCAGGCCCTGGCCGGCGAGCGGGTGGCCCAGGTGGTGGCCGATCCCGCCTTCGCCGCCTCCGGCGTGCACTGGAGCTGGGGCAACCGCCAGACCAAGGGCGGCAAGCAGTTCAGCCAGGAACTCTCCGACAAGGCCAGCAAGCCGGAAACCGCCCAGGGTGTCTGGGAGGAATCGCTGAAGCTGGTGGGGCTGGCCTGAGCCTGGGCCCCTCCAGAAGAGGATTCCACCTGAAACGGTCCCAGGCTGAGCCCGGGACCTCTGCCACTCAATCGAAGCCGAGCAGATCGAAGATCTCGCGATCCTTGAGCGACTCGGCTTCAAGGGGCTCAACGCTCTCGAGCATGCGCCGGGCCAGGTTGAGGTATTCGTTCTGCACGGCCTCCACCTCCGGTGTGGCCTCCATCTCGAAGATCGTGCACTTCTTCAGACGTGAGCGGCGGATCGCATCGAGATCCGGGAAGTGGGCCATGGTCTTCATGCCGACCCGGTCGTTGAAGCGATCGATCTGATCGGTGTCCTTGGAGCGGTTGGCCACCACACCACCAAGGCGCACCTTGTAGTTCTTGGCCTTGGCCTGGATCGCCGCGATGATCCGGTTCATGGCGAAGATCGAGTCGAAGTCGTTCGCCGTCACGATCAGGCAGTAGTGGGCATGCTGCAGCGGCGCCGCAAAACCACCGCACACCACATCACCGAGCACGTCGAAGATCACCACGTCGGTGTCCTCGAGCAGGTGATGCTCCTTGAGCAGCTTCACGGTCTGGCCTGTCACATAGCCACCGCAGCCGGTGCCAGCCGGCGGACCACCGGACTCCACGCACATGACGCCGTTGAAGCCTTCGAACACGAAGTCCTGCGGGCGCAGTTCCTCGGTGTGGAAATCCACGGTTTCAAGGATGTCGATCACCGTGGGCACCATCTGCTTGGTGAGCGTGAAGGTGCTGTCGTGCTTCGGGTCGCAGCCGATCTGCAGCACCCGCTTGCCCAGCTTGGAGAAGGCGGCTGAGAGGTTGGAGCTGGTGGTGCTCTTGCCGATGCCACCCTTGCCATAGACGGCGATCACCAGGGCTCCTTCCTCGATGTGCAGGCCGGGATCCTGAAGCACCTGAACGCTGCCCTCACCGTCGGGACGTGTGAGCGTGGTGGTCATGGGGTATGGCCCTGAAGGGAGTTCACCGGAGCCAGCGCGGCGGACCACGGTGATCTCTCCATCCAAGACCTCCACCGCACAAGCGCAACAGACACGTGGGCAAAGCGATACATATGCAGGACAATCAACAGGTTTGATCAACAGCCAACTGAGTGGAAATACTCAGCTGGTCTGCCCGCGTGCTGTTCGGCGAAGCAGGTGGTTCAGCAGCCGGTTCAGCTGCCGGTTCAGCAGCCCAGTCAGCGGCTGAAGTGCGCCTTGGCCTCGTAGAGAGCCTCACCATCGATCACCGCCAGCCCCCGCTCCTTGGCGAAGGCTTCGGTGTTGCGACGCACCTTGCCACGCACGAAGAAGGGAATCCGGGCCAGCTCCGCCTCACCATCGGCACTCCAGCGGAGCTCACCACCCGGAGCTGCCGCCGAGGTTTCCGTGGTTGTGATGGAGTCGTCGACAGTCGGCATGGCCTGTGGCGGCGCCCCCTCGCCCAGGTGACTGCGGTGCCCCTCCACAAATTCGAAGTCGTGGCGGAACATGCCGATCAGGTGTTCCTCCAGGCCCATCATCAGCGGGTGCACCCAGCTGTCGAAGATCACGTTCGCCCCCTCAAAGCCCATCTGCGGGCTGAAGCGGGCCGGTACGTCCTGCACATGCAGCGGCGCGCTGATCACGGCACAGGGGAGGCCGAGGCGCTTGGCGCTGTGGCGCTCCATCTGCGTGCCGAGCACCAGCTCCGGCGCCGCCGCCGCCATGGCGGCCTCCACGGCGAGGTAGTCGTCAGTGATCAGAGCTTCCAGCCCCAGCTCGGCCGCCGCGGCACGCACCTCGCGGGCCTGCTCGCGGCTGTAGCTGCCCAGGCCCACCACCGCAAAGCCCAGTTCGCGGCTGGCGATGCGGGCGGCGGCGATCGCATGGGTGGCATCACCGAAGATGAACACCCGCTTGCCCGTGAGGTAGGTGGAATCCACCGAACGGGAATACCAGGGCAGGCGTGAGCGGCGCTCCGCCTCACACACGCCATCGGCACCCGGCTGCAACTCCGCCGGCACCTCCAGCTGCAGCACGCTGTGCAGCTCCCTCAGGAATGCCACGGTGGCGCCGATGCCGATCGGCACGGTGCCAACGCTGGCCATGCCGAACTGGCGCTCCAGCCAGCTGCACGCCGGCCCCGCCAGCTCCGGGTAGAGGTTCACGTTGGCATCGGCGTCGGGGATGCGCATCAGGTCCGCCGGGCGGGCCCCCAGGGGTGCCACCACGGCCACATCGATGCCGTAGCCGCCCAGGAGTGTGCTGAGTTCGCGCACATCGTCGCGGCAGCGGAAGCCCAGCAGCGAGGGGCCGAGCAGGTTCACCCGCGGCCGGCGCCCCTCGGCGCGCCAGCGGGCCGGATCGGGCTTGGGGCTACCGGGAGGCGGCAGCTGCGGCTTGAGCAGCCCCCGCACCAGTTGATAGAAGGTTTCAGCGGCGCCCCAGTTCTCCTTCTTGGAGTAGGCGGGCAGCTCCAGGCTCACCATCGGGATGCCGCCCAGGTCCATGCCGGCGGCCAGGGCACCGGGCTGATCCTGGATCAGCTCGGCGGTGCAGCTCTCCCCCACGAGCAAGGCTTCGGGCTTGAAGCGCTCCACCGCCTCGGCGATCGAGCGTTTCACCAGCTCGGCGGTGTCACCCCCCAGGTCGCGGGCCTGGAAGGTGGTGTACGTGACGGGCGGGCGCCGATCCCGGCGCTCGATCATCGTGAACAGCAGATCGGCGTAGGTGTCGCCCTGGGGGGCGTGCAGCACGTAGTGCACCCCCTCCATCGAGGCGGCGATGCGCATGGCGCCCACGTGGGGCGGGCCTTCATAGGTCCAGAGGGTGAGTTCCATCGCTTGGGGGTGGGGGGATCAGGCGAATGAGAGAGCGGCGCGGCGGCGCAGGGAACGGGCGAACAGCTCGGCGAGATCGGCCGCCTGATCGATGCCGTGGATGGGGCTGAACACCAGCTCGATCGACCACTTGGTGGCCATGCCCTCCGCCTCGAGCGGATTGGCCAGCCCCAGGCCGCAGAGCACCAGATCAGGCCGCGCCGCCCGCAGGCGCTCCAGCTGGCGCTCCACGTGCTGGCCCTCGCTGATCTGGGTGCCGGGCGGCAGCAGGTCCAGCTCCGCGGCCATCAGCTGACGATCGAGATAGGGGGTTCCCACCTCCACCAGCTCCATGCCGCATTCGCGGGCGAGGAAGCGGGCCAGGGGAATCTCCAGCTGGGAATCAGGCAACAGGAACAGGCGCCGGCCGGCCAGCAGCTGGCGGTGGGGCTCCAGGGCGCGGCGGCTGCGCTCCACCAGCGGATCGAGCACCTCCGCCACCCGCTGGGGATCGATGCCGAAGGCCGCCGCAGCCGCTGCCATCCAGGCGCGGCTGCCCTCCACGCCGAAGGGGAAGGGAGCCTGGATCAGCTGAGCGCCTCGGTCCACCAGGGCGCGGGCGGTGCCGGAGAGGAAGGGTTGCGCCAGCAGCAGCCGGGTGCCGGGGCCGACGGATGGCAGCTCGGTGGAGCGCCGCGGCGGCAGGCTGGCCACCCGTTCGATGCCAAGCCTGTGGAACAGGCTGATCAGGCGTTCCTCCACCGCATCCGCCAGGGTGCCGACGATCAGCAGCTGATCGAGGCGCTGCTCCGGATCCGACGCACCGCCGGCACCGCTGGCGGGCATCAGCGGGATCAGGGCCTGCAGGGCGCCGTCCTCCCCCTGGGTGAAGGTGGTCTCGATGCCACTGCCGCTGTAGTTCAGCACCGTGACCCGGCCGAGATGCTGGCGGTTGAGCCGTTCAGCCGCCTTGGCCAGATCGAGCTTGATCACCTCACTCGGGCAACTGCCCACCAGGAACAGGGTGCGGATCTCCGGGCGCCGCTCCAGCAGCTGCGCCACCAGGCGATCGAGCTCCTCGTTCGCATCGGCAAGGCCCGCCAGATCGCGCTCGCCGAGGATCGCAGTGCCGAAGCGCGGCTCGGCGAAGATCATCACGCCAGCGGCGCTCTGGACCAGGTGGGCGCAGGTGCGTGACCCCACCACGAGGAAGAAGGCGTCCGGCATGCGCCGGTGCAGCCAGACGATCGAGGTGAGGCCGCAGAACACCTCCCGCTGGCCGTTCTCGCGCAGTGTTGGCGGCAGATCCGCTGCCGAGCCTGAGAGTGGAACTGGGGCCGACGGAGCAGCCGATGCAAGCGTTGCCATACCCGGCCTCCTGCCGAGCCATGCACCCCTCGCTAGCGCGGCTGAGGTGCACTGGGGAGGCTCCGCCCACAACGGTTAAGGAAGCTGTGCGCAAACCCCCACAGGGGCCCGGCCGTTTGCCGCTGTGGATCAGCTGCCGGGCAGGGAGCGCAGGGCCTCGGACGACCCCATCACCACCAGCAGCTCCCCCTCGGCGAGCACATGCGATGCAGGCGGATTCACATGCAGCTGGCCGCTGGGCCCGGCCGCCAGCACGCTGATGTTGTAGTGCTTGCGCAGATTGAGATCCCGCAGGGAGTGGCCCACGAACGAGGCGGGAACCTTGATTTCCTCGATCGAGTTGCGGTCGTCGAGGCGCAGCTGTTCCAGCAGATTCGGCCGCACCAGCTCCATACCGAGGCGCTGACCCATCATTTTCGAGGGGAAGACCACCCGATCAGCGCCCACCCGGTAGAGCATCTTCACGTGCAGATCGCTGGTGGCGCGGGCAATCACCTGCTGAACACGCGACCCGGGGGTGTCCTTGCAGATCAGCGTGGCGGTGATGCTGGCCTCGATCGGCTCACTGATCGCCACCACCACGGTGGCCAGATCGAGCACGCCGGCGGCGCGCAGGGCCTCCTCATCGGTGCAGTCCACCACGCGCGCCTCAATGGCCGCATCGATGTGGCGCAGCTCATCGATGGCGCGCTGGCTCTGATCGATGGCCAGGACCTCGGCGCCGGAGCGCAGCAGCTCGGCGCACACCGAGGAGCCGAAGCGGCCCACACCGATCACGGCGAAGCCTCCCTGCTGGGAGGCTCCCTCCGCCCCCCACTGCCACCACTGATTCACCACGGCCCCATGCAGGTGGAACCGTTCTAAGCCGCCACACCCGATTCAGACGTACAGATCCTCGCGGGGATAGCCCACCCGCTGCTGGGGACGACTGCCGTAGAGGGCCGACAGCAGCAGCAGGATGCCGATCCGGCCCACGAACATGCCCACCATCAGCACCAGCTGGCCCCAGCGGTTGAGGTTGGCGGTGACACCCACATCCAGACCCACAGTGCCGAAGGCCGACACGCAGGTGAACAGCTTCTCCAGGAAGCTGTAGGTCTGATGGCCAGGTAGACCCTCTGCCGTGGGCCCGATGCCCAGCAGCAAGGCCATCAGCACCACGAACAGCAGCGAGGCCAGAGTGACGCCAACGGCGCGCAACACCGTTGCATCGGGCAGCTCGCGGCGATGCAGCAGCACGTGGTCGCGGTCATCAAGGGTGGAGCGAGTGGCCCCCATCAGGATCGCGAAGGTGGTGGTCTTGATGCCGCCGCCGGTGCCGCCGGGGCTGGCGCCAATGAACATCAACACGATCATCAGCAATAAACCGGCATCGGTGATCGTTTCCGCCGAAAGCGGAATCGTGTTGAAACCGGCGGTGCGGGTGGTGACCGACTGGAACAGGGTGATCTGCAGCTTCTGCCAGAGGGAAAGCTTCCCGAGGGCTATGGCCTCATAGCCGAAGTGCTCGGTGATCAGCAGACCGATGCAGCCGATCACGATCAGGGCAGCGGTGGTGCGCAGCACAAGGCGGGTGTGCAGGCTCAGGCGCCGCAACCGCTGCAGCCTGAAGCGGTTGAGCCAGAGGTCGTTGACGACACGCCAACCGATACCGCCGATCACGATCATCGCCGCGATCACGACATTGACCACCGTGTTGTCGCGGTAGGCCTCGAGGTTCTTGGCCCACAGGCCGAAGCCGGCGTTGTTGTA
>Ga0208361_1000307_pt1 | contig 15284 bp, 6 predicted proteins | sample LakMenEpi05Aug10_FD_150670 | JGI IMG/M metagenome (GOLD analysis project Ga0208361, IMG submission 150670) | Freshwater microbial communities from Lake Mendota, WI - 05AUG2010 deep hole epilimnion (SPAdes) | ecosystem: Environmental > Aquatic > Freshwater > Lake > Epilimnion/Euphotic zone ... | reverse complement strand
TTTTTTCGGCGCCCTAACTTTCCCACGGACAGCAACCGAAAGAACGCACCATCCGCCCTACGGTGGTTGCGTGTCGCTCGATTGAAATCCTGAGAAAATACGGGTTTGACGTTTTGGCGCCTTACATTTTCCACGAAGGACAACCGAAAGAACGCACCACCTGTCCTGTGCACGGTGGGTGCGCGTCGTTCAGTTGAAATTTGGCGGAAAAATAGGTTTTGCCATTTCACCGAAAAACAGAAATTGACAATTTCCTTTTTGTTTTTGTGAAATTCTGTATGTATTTTTTGCGGATGTTTGATAATTTGTGGACAAAAAGCACTAGGATATAGCACTAGACGTTAGAATTAAGGCTTAAAAATAGATATCCTCAATTTAATCATTTTCATTCTAGTCCTGCTTCTCCTAAACAGCATTCTCCAGTTTTTGATTTTGATGAACAAAATCATAATTTTTGTACTTGTTCTCTTTATACTAACTAGTTTTCTTGAAAGATTAATGTAAGACAAGAGAAAAGTGCAGAATTATGAATTTTGATAAATTCTTAATCACTTCTGGTATGCTCTTTGTTATTCTTTTGGTAATTATCGTTTGGCTTCTCGTAGCAGGACAATACCTTCTTGTTAGTGGCGTCACCTATTCAGTAATTCTTTTATTGATTTCGTACTTGCAACTTTTGAATTCAAGAATAGTTTACGACTCTTTCATTCAGGCTAAAACTTGCTATGAGAGGTTCAGAACAGCAGCACAAGCATTAGAAACTGAACTAGTAGAGGAAGCATGACTACCTTTGTACAATACCTGCTTTACATCTCCATCCCTTACATAATCTTTATTATTTTCTTTGTTATCACCTATGTTGTGTTTGCACTCAATGCTTATTTTTTAACCAAGAGTGCTAAATACGAATGGGAAAGATACCAAAGATATAATAGGATTAGAGAGATGCGAGTGCAAAGAAATTCAACAGATATCGTGCAAAATGAAAATGAACGAAATTGAAGAACAATTAGGTTATTTCAATATTATAGTGCTTGTTGTCGGTTTTATTCTCTCCCTTTTTCTTGGAATAGTAGGGTATACTTTAAATAGACTGTTAATGGGTGTAAATGCCCAAATAGTCGATTTGTATGCTCGCTATTCCAACAATAATCAATTCATTGTTTAAAACTTTTTGTAAAAATGAGTAAAGTGCCAATTTAGGAAAATGGATTCGTCATCTCTTCTTTTCTTTTTTGAGAGGGGTAGATATAACTATATTTTTTACAAATATTTTTATAAATTTTTGAAAACTGAAAATGGTAAATGTTTTGGAGTCTGGCTGGATTTCGGTGCAAAGTGACGTCGAGATATCGAAAGATAACAGGCATTTTAGCTGGTTCGCTTGCACTTAGCAATCATCGAGATACTTTAGTAACAAGCTTAGCTCTAAAATATTTATCCAGGATCAGTAATAGTTTTTTTGCTTACTCCCAATACATTTGGCAACCTTTTTATTTTGAGGTTTAGAATTGAATAATCAAAAGCAAGGCTGGACTGTCGTATACGCAGCTGTCGAGATACTTTAAAGTAACAGGTTTTGTTGAATCGATCCGCAAGGAACTTTTTAATTAAACCGAGCTGCTATACAAAAAGCACAGTCGCCGAGATACGTAAAGTAACAAGCTAAACTTTTGAGAATTCAACGATATTCCAGTAAAATATTTAGGAAACCATTTGTAGGATTGAGCAAGAAAACTAATCAAAAAGTTACCCCTAGTAGAAATAGAAAAGTAAGAGAAACACGACCCATAAAAACACAAGAAATTGAAACCTTGTTTACAAGCAAAATTTAAGATGATCAGAGATTGGAAAGAACTAGTTTCAGAAAATCTACTATCATTGAAACGATTTTGAATGTAAACATAAAATCAATCTTGAGTTTCTTCTGACATTGACACGAGACCCATAATTACTTTTGACCGCAAAAATAAGGGGGTGGAGAAAACCAGACACATAAAAATACGCACTAATAATATTTTCTAGATTACAGAAATAAGGAAGACACTAAATGTAAGTTTTTAAGAAAATGCAGATAGAAATAGGAAAATCTGTTATGCAAACCGTAAAAAATTAGTAATTTCAAAACGTCTAAACTATTTTTGGTAAATAAAGTTTTTACACTGAGAAGTTTTTCACAGTGTCTGAACATAATACTGAAAATTTGACAATTGAAAACTAAGAAAAATGGTTTTCTTGAAGAATACAGAAAAAGTATGGTCACCTGTACTCACTTTTTGTATCTCTTCCTAAAATCATTTATTACGGAAACTAGACAGATTTTAATAGTTGGAAGTACCATAAAAATTAGGAATGCTTTATGAGTGTGAAATGAGTGAAACTCTCCTTTTGGGAAGCCTAATAACATTTATTTTATGAAAGATTCAGCTTATGTCTAAAAAGTAAAGGGAACATGATTGTTTTCCTTGAAATTAGCATGTAAAACTGGAACGATCTGAAAATAAATAGACAAATTACCTGCGTGGTGAGATGTCATTAGGTTGGAAAGGAGAGGCCCCAAAGACAAGATTTTTGACACTTTTCTTTCTTTTCCATTTCTCTCTTGAAAACCTTCTTTTCTTTGATTAGTATAGTTCTTTTCACTTCTTGCTAGGTTTCAAACCTTATACAATGTTTGTTTCTATCATATTTCTTATGTATTTGGAGGAAAAACACCAAGAAACCAATTCTTGTTTAGTTTTGAATTCAAAGTGGCATTCGAAAAATTATAGACAAACTGCCCGTTCTTTCGGTTGTTATAAGGTTGAAAAGGAATGGCACCAAAAAATCTGACCGCGATTTTTGAGTTCATCTCGAAAATCGTTTCTTTTCTTTTTCTTCTCCTATCTCTTTCTTTCCCTTTTCTTTTTCTTCTCTCTCCTGTAATACTGTCTTTCTCTTTCGAGACAGACAGGGGAGGGGCAGAAAAAACACATAAGGAACCTTTTTGAAATGACTGTCAAAAATGTTGATTGCAAGCAAGAACCTATTGAAAATCCGTTCAGTTTTCAATGAGGATTGTTTTTACAAATGCTTGTCGGTGAACACAGAGCGATATTTGGGAAGCTTCGCTTGGGTTTTTGATCAGAAACTCATTTTTCAAAAATAGACGCTTCCATACGGCTATATATTTGAAAATTGTTTACACTGGTCAATCCATTCTGAAATTGAATCCAGACGGAGAAACAATAATGTGTTTAATCCAGTGCATTGATTGCCCATCTTGTATTGGATTGAGCCTAGTTCCTCTGAAGGATGACTATTTCAAAGGCAGAAAACCAAAATGCTTTTGGTTTTGGCCTCGCAAGGACTTAGTTCGTCGCTTTAAAAACAGTGGCAACTTCCATACTGTGGTTTATGACCATATTTGCAAGAATCCAGGATGCCCGAGAAAGGATCCTAATTACCAACCTGCACATTCGAGCAAACGCGATAGCACTTGTGGAAGTGTTTATTGCCAACTCGAAACATGCAGATTGGTTGTTAGCAGTTTCGAAGATTATTGTAAAAATCATCACCCTAGGCCTGACTTATTAGACAAACAAGCACCTCAGTTTAGAATAAGACTAGCTAGGGGTGATGGTTTCGAAGTTGATGATTTTGTTTTTATGTTTTTCAACAAGAAGAGAAAGTGAAAATAGTATTTTTGATGAAACTGGTTCATTGAAAAGACTAATAAAAATTCTGATAATCATTTTTTTCCCAATTCTTTTAGGTGACGGAGTATTAATTTCTTTTTTGAGAGGGGTACCCCCTGCAAAAGTGGAAAGTAATACTACTAACAAAATTTCCTTACTAACTCTCTTGCAAAACTATCGTATTTGTTTTTATGATCATCGCGTACTCGAATTTTGGCGCCCTACCTTTTTCACGAGAGGAAACCGAAAGAGTGTACAGTCTGCGGACAAACGCACGTCTCTCGCTTTTTCCGTGAATAAGGGAAGAATGCTACCTGTCCTAATAAGATTTTAGATTTCAGATCTTAGCGAATAAGAATAGGTTTAAGGAGCAACAACGTGAGAAACAGACATTTTAGCAATAGACGACAACACTAGACAACAACTGACGATGACATGGACCTTCTACGACAAATTTTGATTGGTAACAATCAAAAAAGGTTGGCATAAGGTTAGACACTGGGGTTAGTATATTAATTTAGATTAGTATAGTTTCCCTTAGACACCTTAAATAGATATGTTAGGCGACAAATCTCTTTAGGATGTTATGTTTTGAGCGGTGTTTTAGAGATGTTGTGGTGATTTAGACGTTGTTACAAAAATTAGGTTTTTAGAGATGCTATAAATCTTTTCTGTAAAATGTCTATCATGAAGAAAATCTGATCAATCTTTCTTTCCATCCACTTCTCTACTCTACCCTTAAAATAGCGTGGTAAAATATGTGCTGGCATATTTTACAAAAAAGTCCTAGGCACTATTCTATTCTCTTTCTTTCCTAAAAATTCCATCTTCTTTCTTTCCTCAAATTTTTCATTTTCCCTGTTTCCTACTTCTAGACGATAAGTAGAATTGACTTTTGACCAATGCTTATTAGAAGTTTTACTGGCCATAAAACTTTGAAAAGGATTGTGTACAAAGTTAATACCACCGAGTGGATTTGAATTTTTGTTTTTATTTTGCCATGATTGGTGTAACTAAAATCTTTTTGTGTGCTATGTATACTACGCATACCTGAAAGTTGCAAATGTGAGAAAGTAAACATTCGACCCTCTCCCACATGAGTGTAAAATTAGTAACACTAATACATGAAAAATGGCAAAAACAAATGAAAACATAAATTTTCATCACCTCTTAGAGATAGATTAGACACGCATACGCAAAAATAGAATTTCGAACCAAAACTTATTGACAGAAGACTACCTAAAAATAGAACGCAGCAGGAGGTAATTGTTTAGCAATTGAGATTTTCACCACCCCTCCTTACTGGTTAGGTAATAAGTTTTTTGTATAAAAGTTAAGAAGGTTGGTTTAACGGAGCATTCAATTTTTTGAATTCTCTCGCACACCACTCCAGGTACGAACTTTTATTTTTGTATTGAAAGACTTGTTAAAGATTAAGTTAAGGCGTAAAAACTTTTACTTTTTCTTACGTAATTTACTTCCCTTAGGAAGAAACTTTTTTGAAGGACCTGGTACTGTTAGACAAATAATAGATTTTCTAAAAGAAGTGGATCGGACTGTATGGATCAGTGTGTAGAGTTTCTGGACACGCGAAAATTTAGAAGATTCCTATCTTACTGTGCATTATTTGAACTAGTGAGATTTAGAGAAGTATCTTTAATTTGATTGGGTTGATGTGTCACAACCAGGACGATTCAATCTAGCAGCAAATCTGTTTGAAGATACGGAACTATTTTTTGCGAGCTCATTTAAAAAATCAGATACTAAGTGTAGGAGTGCTCTTTTTGCTAGACTGTGAAACACTGCACACCCTTACATTCTCTGAAACTTCTGCAGAAAAAACTAAATTAAGTACGGTACTCAGACTTCTTCAAAAAGCTTCTAAACCCCATGGTTGTAAAAGTAGACCCGAGGGCAGAAAATCTTGATAAACTATTCTTAATTTATGCTGATATCGAGACTGAATCACTGAGAAAGCTTAAAATATTGCAAATAGCAGCGGTAACCCAGGATGGAGATACTTTTTGTAGCTTCATAAATCCAGGGGAGCCCTTGCCACTTAGAGGAACTAACATTCATGGTCTCTATTTCGAAGTGAAGGATAAACAACTTTATCGCGATGGTAGAGCTTTACCCTCCACTACCGAGGTAGACGCTTTGAATAAGTTCAACAAATGGCTTAAAGCTTTCAATAAACCAATAATACTTGTGTTCTACAATGGTATTTCGTTTGACGGACCGGTATTGGCCAAGTTTTACAAAAAACATGGTCTTTCCATAACAGATAACGTCAAATACCTAGCAGACCCCTTGTCTTGTTGTCGTGATTTATTCAAAGATACCAGAAATCATAAATTAAGAACATTAGCAGCATATTGCTCTGTGGATCAAACCGCAGTGCATGACGCTTTAGATGATAGTTTAGCCTTAAAGAAAATCTGTGAATACTTGGTGGATCGCGAAAAAACTTCTCTAGCTTTTTTGATAGGGAGTTATTTCAAAACCTTTGAGTATTTCACAGCTAAATTAGATCTTATGGACATAGACCAATTAGAACCGGAAATGTGTGGGTCAGGGGAATAGTTTAGAAATAGATTTTTTCCTATATAGGGTTTGGTTATTCAGATAAAGAAGTAGCGAGAGAAGCAATTCAAACGCAACTTCCTAATGAATTAATTTGAATCCTATATCCCTCCCGCAAAATTTAGGGTTTTAATCTCTATGCTCCTCTTTTCAGCACAAACTCAGATTACTCTGCCATAAGTACTGTATTCCTTCTTCCCATAGCACCCCTTATTCCCTTTCCCAATAAGCATGATTGAAGTTGAGCAGTCTAACGCAGACAAGCATGAAAGCAGAGTGTTCAGACGAGATTCTCGCCCACGATCTTTCAACAATCTCCACTGGACTCCACCTCCCCAGCGAAATTTCTACCCGCAAAGGAATGGATGCCACACGAGACCACGAAACAATTACGGACGAGGACCTCTACGAACTTCACATTTGGTGTCATCACGACATCAACAGCAGGCCCAGGAAGACACACGTGACCCTCTTCCGAGAAAAAATCCGTTCACCGGAAGACGTCCATCCTTCCTTATTGGACCGCAAGAACCAACCTTCTCAACTAAGCCTTTCTACCGATACCGACCCAGGAAAGCTCCCACTCCTGACAAAAGCTTGCGAAAAGTAACCATCAATCAGGAAGTGAGCCTGCCTCAGGAAGGCCCTGCAGATCTCCCAAAGGAACCCCCCAAGGAACCTTTGGTAGTGCCAGCACCACAATCTTCTGACCTTCAGCCTAAGAAGATTGTTGAACCCCAGTTCCAAACCACCATCTACAGGAACCGGGAACAGACCAGGAACAAGAATGCACACCTTCCCATCGTTCAAATCGAAGGATTGCATTTCTACAACATCAGCACCAAGATGGAAATTCGACGCCTGGAACACCAAACAAGAACCCTGATCAAGGAGGCTAAGGATACGCAAGAACTCTTCAAGACGCTTGAACAAGACGACGGACCTTCCCAGCCAGACGAACCGCCAAACTCTAAACTTCTCTGTAACATCGCGTATGAGATCCTCATCAAATACAGTACAGAGGAGGCGGAAGGCCTTTCTCATTTCCTCAAACAATTGCAAGCAACTAAAGGAAAAGAGGAAGTCCACCTTGAAGCTCTTGAGAACGTGCAAATTTCCGACTGGAACCATTACCTCACTGCACTCCAGAAGATCAACACACAACAAACAACCGATCTGAACGCCCTCTCATTTCAAGCCGACTCCTTGCCATTAGGAGGAGCTGGACCTCTCCTACATGGACTCATCAGGAATTGCTTCACGGAAACGCAAGAAGAAGAAAAAGATCTCTACACCATTCGGAATCTCCCTTCATCTTTGGGTCAGACGTTGCAACACCAACTGGAACAGTCCTTCAAACGGAAACAATTCCTTATCCGGAATATACCCCTTTGGTTGGAACCTCTACAGAAGGAACAACGCATCACCAAGGATGAGATGGGGCAACTTCTCGCCGCTTTTCCTTACTTGATGAAGCTCAAGTATGCCTTCCAAACAGAAGAAGGAAAAGAAAGGACAGAAAACCCGGAAAAACCCTCAACTTCCCAGTCTCGAGGCCCGCTTTTCTTCCTTAATAACATCACCCAACTCCTCTTCTCTCGAAACCAGACAGGAAGGAAACTACTTCAAGCTTGGGACCGAAGCTTCTACCAGGAATTCTACGACACCACTTCCTATGGACTTCAGGACAGGATTCGGAAATTGGAAAAACTGTTCCAAGGAGAGAAAGGACTCACCAACAATCCAAGACGGCTGAAAAGACCAAAAACCCTTTGTCATCGCACCCTTGAAAAATTAGGTTTTTGGACCTTGGTGGAACAAGAACCTCCTCTCCTCTCCAGCGACTCCAAAATAGCCTATTGGGCTTTGATCAACTACTGCCGCCTGGAACAGCAAGACCTCTCCGAAGCCAGGACCAAGATCATGAAATCCAGAGGATCCCAGAACTCCTACGTACAAGAATCCATTCTCGCTGTCAACAACCTTAATCGTCAGATTATCCAGTTGCAGATGGGAATCAATGAACTTGTTCGGTTCCCTACCATCGCACAGTATCTCATGCTCCCCTTGGATCAGAGGGAGGAAAGCCTCATCAAGGGTTGTGTGAAGAGGCAAGGGAATTATTTCCTTCTCCTCGACTATGACCCCACTACGGAGGAGGATCTATTCTTCGATACCATGTCTCTCATCATGGCCACTCCGCGCTTCCCTCCTGACCTGTTTGAGATACTCGGGATTGAAACCAAATCCTACACACCATCATCTATCTACTGCCAGGAACCTGCCTACTCCCGCGACCAGGATGGATCTACAAACTCTGAAGAAACACCTGGTACTCGAGAAGAAGATTCCTCCAAAGACCCTCCACAAGAAGTTGAAGACTGGACCGAAGAAGAACGGCAACCGGACTACCAGCCTCCCGCTTCTAAAGAGGAAGCAGAAGAAGATGAGAAATCTCCTTTTCACGAAGAAGACGCAAACAAAGATCCAGAACCCGAACCAGAAGCCGGTGTTGGATCTTAAACAGCAAAGAAGAAATGCCATAGAAGAAAGAAGAACTCGGAAGCAGAAGACTTGATTTTATTAAGGATTAGGCTCCCGACCCTTATCCACAAATGATTGCGGGAAAGGAAAAATGATTTTCACAAGCACCCACATTTCTTGGAAGTAGAGGCAAAATACTCCCACAAGAGATTTTTTTAGAAGCACTTTTTTGCAAGATTTTGCTGTGCACCAGTACTGTAAATATTAGAGTGTGCTTGTTAGAGTTGTTTTTTCATTCCCTTGTTTATAGGAGAATTTACGGAAAACCTCTCTATGAAATGTAGGGAAGTCTACGTAAAGACTCACATGTTCTCTTCGCAGTACTTAGCCACATTGGGTGACCCTCTTTAGCTCAATGATCGGTTATTTACTCACCCCTATCCATTGTACATACTTTCTAGCTCATTTTTTAAGCAATCATTTGATGGTGCCCCTTCTAGCACATTTTTTCTACTGCCAGGATATGCATTTGGCCTAAGCCAACCCTGTAAGCTTTAACTCAAGGAATACTCTCCACCCAGTTACTCCCCGAAAAGTAGGAAAGTTTGGTTTATAGGCGAACATTTCTGGTTTAATTTGCCCATAGTCAGTTATCATTAACCAATAAACCAACTTTAGACTATTAGAGGTAGTGATTTGAGAGCATAAGGACTTCACCCCGAGCATTTTATTTCTTTGATCCCCCAAGATAAGACATTACTTAAATTTTTCACTTCCTTTTAAAATGGTCTCACAAACCAGCAATAGCAAGAAAGTAAAAAACGTAGTTTTGTTAAGTAATGGTCCTCTTATAATACTATGCCAGGAACAAAAATGTGTTCTTTTGTGGAGGTAACAATCCACTTAATAACATCCCTATAATGCTTGCATTTAGGTTATCTTGTCATAGGTTATCAGAATTCCATTTCCCTGTGATTAAATTGAAATAGTGCTCAAACCCACCTGAACTCCCCACAACCTTGAGTTACTGCAATTTTTGTACATATTTTTGTCATTTTTTGTAAGCGCTTGTTGCAGGCTTTTTATTTTTATATGTCTGTTCACCATTTGTAAATATGCCTGCCAGAAGTGATGGAAATGGTTAAGTAAGGAAAATTTTCCCATAGGGTTTTTATGTACTTATGGTGCCATTCCCATCACCTCTGTCACTTTTTTGAGAGGGGTAGATTAATATGTAAAGCTTTTTTGCGAAGCTTTATCATTCCCCTTAGTTTAAGATAGGTAAGGATATTTTTCCCGCAAATTAGATCATTTTCGTAGATTAGGTTATATTTATAGGGTTACGAATAGGTATTTTTTCACCCTCCCATTTTTAGAATAAGTTTAGGTAAATTAGAAAATGGCCACTAGATGTCACCGCAAGGTTTCACCTGGGTGTGCCATCCAGTAGTTGCGTCCGTCGTTGATACGCAGCCACCTGTTGTTGCGTCTCTCGAGCGCAACACCCGGTTGTTACGTTTTTTCGACTTCTCAACTTTTAGGTAAAATAAGGTCAACACACCCCCTCCACAGTAGTTCACTTTTTAGAGTTTTAAGAATTGTCATTTGTCTGGACGCCAAATGACAATGTTAGGAACATTCTAGATCAGATTTTCCCGCCTAAATGCGACGGTCTCCCTATAAAAGGGGATGCCCCGTTACGTTTAGTATCAGTCACATTCCCACCAGGATACGGACAGATTCACCCCACCAGTTATTTTTAAAGTTTACTTAAAAGTTTTACAAAACGGAACTTAGAGAACACAGTGAAACTTTCAATAGTCTTTTTCAAGACTACGGCTTTACTGCGTTACCTAGCCCTTCCGGCTTATCTCCTCTCTCAAAACCTGCAACGACGTAAACACTTTTTCCTTCCTTAAAATAAAAGATAAGAATTCAAAAGACTCGGCTCATTTCTTGTTTTTGATTATTGTAAGGCACCCTAAGGTAGTCATTTTCGTATACAGTCCTAAACTCACAAAAAGCCTTACATTTTCAAAAAGTGGTCCTTCGAGCCGTTGTGTTTATTTTTTGTAACTCTAGTTTCTTGAAACATAACTTGGTTCTTGAAATCTCGTTTTACAAACATAAGCACTTAAGAGACGTACTTGCAAAAGTTAGTCTTGAAAAAATCTTTAAGTCTTATCTTTGTCTTTTGGATCGACTTAGTGTCTTCGTCAAAAACCCCCACAGTACCCAGGTAAAGGGTAAGTATTGGGTTTGCTGTTTGAGAAAGTAAAGGAATATAGAGATACTCGAAAAGGTAACTGAAGAAAGAAGACTTCATTCTCCTCTGCACAATTACAACGGCGCTACTAAAAAGTTGCGGTAGGACCCATTTTCATTTCCATTTTTAATTGGTCTATTGTAATTTTGTAACTTGCCTATTTCGAGATTCTTTTTCACTTTTCTTCGAAGAAAAATATGGATTGTTTTTCTGAGAAGAAAAAGGTGGTGTCCTTTTCGGGGATACCTCCTTCTAAAGTAGAAAAAAACGGATTGTCTCGCCTTTGGTCTACTGTTGTGGCTGGGGGTCGAAGCAATAGCAGAAATGAAAAACTGGACGCTTATAGCCAGTCAGTCGCAAGGGAGAATTCCCAGCTAGAACCTGAGCCTCAACATGAGATCTTAGACGAGTCTTTCTATACAAGCAATTTTAGGGGCAAACTCCTTAACATTTCTGTTACGGAGGCGCAACTAGAATTGGTAAAAATAGAACTACCGCTTCTGAGATATGTGACTTTGGCTAAGGGGAGAGAGGTTTTTGAAAAAAATAAGTTGGAGCGTCAAACTTTTGAGAACGGAATGGAAAACATGATTCCAATCCTTATCAAGGCTTACGGTCCGACTTATGCAAACTTTGATAGGAGAAAAAAAGATGTTACAAAAAACATTTTTAGCGCTTTTATCAAGGGAACCTCTCAGATCTTTTCGATCTTGGCAGGCGACATTGATAAAACTAGCTCTATCCCTTTGGCTAAATTCACAATCATCTCGATATGTTTCGGAATCGATAGAGCTATTTTTGCGTATAGAGATTTGGATTTAATGTGGGAGGAGCTTGAGCACGAAAGAGAGGATTTGTACTTTGTGCAAAAACCTAACTTCCGTGTCAGCCTTCCTCATTTGTCTGAAGTCCGAGAAATGTTTGATCATTTCTTTAGAGATAATAGATACGACTCTTTCTTCTATCCAGAAGAAGTTGTTGACCCTCCACAGATGGAGGCGCAAGAGGAAAAATTCCTTTTCCCTAAACCAATTAGCACTCGTGCTAATAAAGGTTATCTTGCGCCGCCGGAGGTTAACACTTTTTCTCCTTCTCTCTCTCTTCCGTCTCGGTCAGAAAAAGAGAAAAATTTCCACCCTGTTTCTCGAAACAGAGGAAACGATCATTTTTCTGACTGCTCTTACGATAGAAAAGGAGTTAGAACCTCTGGTGTAAAAAATATCGCTTCAGATATTTTTAACCCAGATGTCTGTCACATGGGCCCGACTCTTGTTAGAGTTCGAGATGAGGGTTCCATGTCAGACTTGAGAAAGGGATTTTATGAGTCATCACCTTCAGTAGTTGAACGGCAAGAACTAGATTTGGCCGTTGACTCATTTGACTATTGCATCTTTGGAGAAACCATTGAAGAAATTCTTGGAGTTAAGTTTGCAAGAACTAATTTTAAGGATCCCGGCTCCAAAGAAAGAGCCAAGATTGGGATTTTAAGAAGAGTTCTTAGCGACCCTTTCTCATCACAAAAAGTTAAGACGTTAGTAAACATTGAATTAGGACAAGTGGATTACTCAAAGATGCATGAACAGCAAGTGAGTTCAGCGACTAAAGCTGTTCTTGATTTGGTGCAAACAGAAACTCTTAGATTTAGAGAACCCCCTCCTGTTTTGGGTAATTCCGATAACACAGATAAGACTTGGGAAGCTGTAAAAATGCTAAAAAGAGAATTGGGTCTTTGTGATATTGAGAAAGAAGACAGCATCCACATTACAAAGTACTTGAAAAGACTGTCTCCCATTATCACAGAGAATCAATTGTCGGAAAGCGCAGCCTATGAGCTTTTGACCTCTGTAACAGGGGGGCTGACCAATTCTTTTGTGTGTGGCAGGAGGGATACAAAGATACCTTTTGTTAAATTGTGGAACGTTCTTTCGGCCTCTCGTCCACCCGTAGTGCCTTTGCAAGAAATCACACAAAAGGTGGATGAGCTGCTGAAAAAAGGTTTACAAGATCCAAACATCGTTTTGAAAGAGATTGCTGCTCTTTGGGAAAGTACCAGTAATGGGGATGATGAACTTCAAAAACGTATAGCGGATGAAAGCGCCCTGTACAGTATGCGAAGATACATTCATACTCATTTTGCGTCACTAGCCTCGGCAATAGAAATTTACTTCCGTATTCAGAGTAAAGCGCAAAAAGATGAACAAAAATTAAAAGCAAAATCAGGGAGACCTGAAGTTAGCATGCCTGAATATATGCTTTACATGAATGCGGTGGGTTCATTTCTAAAACCAGGACTTGTGGAGCAAAAAACTGAAACTCCAAAAGCAGATTCTCCAGATAAAGGATGGCAAAAGGTTATCTCTAAGAAGAAAAATAGAAATAGACAGTTTAAGCCTAAGGTTAGCCCTAGTTTCTCAGAGTTCGTGAAAAGCTACAACCCTTTTGATAAGTTAAGAGGGGAGGGTAAAACCACAGTAGGAATTAGCGCAGAGTTAGGCAAAAAGAAAATTAGCAAGCCCGTTAGCAAGCCCGTTAGCAAGCCCGTTAGCAAACCCGTTAGCAAACCCGTTAAGCCTAGGAGGGTGCGGGAAGGTTTTTGTGAGCTCTGTCGATTGCCTGGGCATGTTAAAAAATACTGCTGGACGTACCCGGAAGAGGATATCTCTGATAAGCCTTGTGATATATGCGAAGGGAGACATGGCGCTTCACCCTGCTATTTCGACCCTGAGATGTATAACAAGTATCATGAGGGACAACCTCCAAGGGAACTCTATATCAGGCGTGCAGAGGAAACTAGGCAAGTGGTCGTTGACGAAATCGGACCTCACGGGGAAATTTACCATAAGAAGGTGTACCCTCCAGGGGGTTATTACCCTTGGAAGGGAAGGGAGTATATGGGCCCTAACGGACTCATCAAGATTCCCGTACCCTTTCTTTTTGGTCCCCGTAGGGCCTGGAGATCATTCAGCGACCCCAAGCGAGTTCCTGTGCAAAAGACAGCTTCAAACTCCTACCCTAACCCTATACCAGAGAAAAGGAATCTATGGTATTTTAGGTTAGGAAAACCCCCTTACCTTAAGTTTAGACATAAGAGGGGAACTAAGCCCAACCCTAGTATTAATTCTGAGAACGGAAGTGGGAAAAGCGCACCCCACTCTCGTAGGAAGAATGAGCGACAAAGACCCGACCAAACTAGAGTAGGGACTGACATAAGACAAAGACAAGACAATAAGGATACTAGGCCTCAAAGGAATACTGGGCTCGTGAAAAGGAACAGGAACTGGTGGGCTACTCCTACTGGCAGTGATTGTGATTCAGATCTTATTCTGGGTAAGAATAGTCCTAGACCTAAGAAAGCAAGAAACTTTCCTGTAGAAGGCCGAATCCCTTCCCCTGAATCTTTTCAGGCTAGAGGTCCTGGTCCTAGACAGGGTTTTCAAGGGAATAATCCCCGTAATAATGGCTATTCTAGTAATGGGAACTATAATCACCAGAATGGACCTAATCAGAATTACCAGCGCCAACAAGGAGGTTACCCCGGTAACTCTCAAAATTACGGACCCAGTAGACCTTATTATCGACAAAGACAGACAAACGACAACTACAACCCTGGGAGAAATGGGAATCGGCAAAACCATTATCCTCAAAACAGAAGGTTTTATCCACAAGAAGGCAGGCCACAAGGTCCTCCCTTGGATAGAAATCAGATGTCAAGAGGAAATGGAAACCGACCACCACCTCCTAGACCACCTTACAGACAGAATAACACAAGAGGTTGGGGAAGACCAAACAACCCTTATCCTCAAAACGCAGGATTTCGCCCACAAGAGAATCGGACGTACGCCTATTCTCCCCAGGGTAGCCCTGAGTTAAGAGGAAAAGTTGGTCCTCCTCCATCCTCTACACTTTCACACACACAACCTGAAAATAGCATAGGAGGAGCGGATTCGATGAAAGTAAACATTCCTGGAACCACAAATGAAGCCTCAAAAACTGAGAAGCCTCCTTGTGGGATCGGGAATGAGGGTTTTCAAACCATTCATCCAACTGCTCTTCTTACTTCTATTGACGGTACACAAACAGACAAAGTGGAGGAACCTGAGAAGAAAGAGACTGAAAGCCCAAAATGCTGTAATTGTAAATGCCAAAACCAGACTGTTAATCTTGAAACAAAAAAGACTGAAACCACTGAAATCGGAGCACAAGACATCGCCAAGACTGAAGAAAAAGAAGATGTCAAGACTGAAGAACAAGATGCCAAGACTGAAGAACAAGAA
>Ga0208361_1000302_pt1 | contig 15558 bp, 16 predicted proteins | sample LakMenEpi05Aug10_FD_150670 | JGI IMG/M metagenome (GOLD analysis project Ga0208361, IMG submission 150670) | Freshwater microbial communities from Lake Mendota, WI - 05AUG2010 deep hole epilimnion (SPAdes) | ecosystem: Environmental > Aquatic > Freshwater > Lake > Epilimnion/Euphotic zone ... | reverse complement strand
GGCCGTGATCTGGCCGAAATGCCAGCGCAGCGGCCGACCGAGCCCTCTGTACCACATGGCCGGATCCTGCTCGCCGCCCCGATGCACGGTGAGTGTGTGCAGGTAGCTCGCGCGGATCAGCGGAATCGAGTCGATCAGCGTGCCGTCGAGATCGAACAGGACGGTGTCGATGGTGCGTGCCATGTCAGGGGCTCAGCGCCAGCTCCGTCAGGCTCGGCGACTCGCGCTCAGCGTCCGCGGGCAGGTGCACGAGGAAGACGCGCGTGTATTCGCTCTCGGGCAGGCGTTGCTTGTCGTCGAGGCGCTGCGGTGTGACGCCCAGCGCCATGGCGAGCTTGGGGATCGTGTTGGAGTGCCCGCACACGACCGTGGTGCTCCCCGGCGCCGCGTTCCGGCAGGCGTCGATGATCTGATCGTTGTCCTGAGCGGGGATCACGCGGGTTTCGAGCTTCAGCGCCTTCGCCAGCGGGGCGAGCGTTGCCTGCGTGCGCTGGTAGTTGGAGGCAAAGAGCTGGCTCGCACCGCAGTTGGAGAGCAGCCGGGCGAGCTCCTCGGCGCGCTGCGTGCCGCGCGGAGAAAGGCCGGGATCCTCGCCACCGGCGGAGTCCTTCTCGGCATGTCGCACGAGGATCACGGTGCGGCCCTGCGGAGGGGGAGTGGAGCGGGCGGGGTCCTGGAAGCTCACCAGCGTGAGCAGCAGGGCAAGGGCGCACAGGAGCGGCACGAGGCAGCGTTGCATGCGCGCTACTCTAGCGCCTTGCTACCCATTCTGGCCCGCAGTCGCACGCGGCTACAATCCAAGCCATGAGTACACGCGCCCCCGGGTCCAGCGCTGACCGATGGTCGTTTCCCCGCACCATCGTGCAGCTGGCCTGTGCTGCAGTACTCGCATTGCTGGCCGCCTGCGCGGCCCCGCAGTCCGCATCCAGGCCTCCCAATATCGTCGTGGTGCTCGTCGATGATCTGGGCTGGCGTGACCTGGGTTTCAGCGGCCAGGAGTGGGTGCGCACGCCGAGGCTGGACGCGCTGGCCCGCGAAGGGCTGCGCTTCGAGCAGGCCTATGCGGCCAACCCGGTGTGCTCGCCGACACGCGCCGCGCTCCTGACCGGCAAGTACCCCGCGCGCATCGGCATCCACGACTGGATCCCGGGCGATCCGCCCGGCAACCGGTCGTTGGTGCCGCCATCGGATCTCGATCAACTTCCGCTGGAACACACAACCACGGCCGAGGCGCTGCGCGCGCGTGGCTACGCGACCTTCCACGTCGGCAAGTGGCACCTCGGCGGGGCCGGGTTCCTGCCGCAGGACCAGGGCTTCGATGTCAATTGGATGGGGCGCGAGACCGGGCATCCGGCTTCGCACCATTCGCCGTGGGGCGCGGCGCGCGATGGCAAGCCTGCTGCATCCCACGAAGTCCGACCGCTCTCCCGTCCTCCCCAAGATGGCGAGTACCTCGCCGATCGGCAGATCTCCGATGCGCTCGAGCTGGCGCGCGGAGCTGTGCGCAACGGCCAGCCCTTCTATATCTATCTACCGCTCTATTCCGTGCATGCTCCGATCGAGGCCAAGGCCGCGACCATTGAGGATCACAAGCGTTGGCGGGCCGGGCGCATCGCCGCCAGCGGAGGAACGCTGAGCGAGCCGCGCCTGCCCGGCGTGCGCTACGCGGCGATGCTGGAGGACATGGATGCGGCCTGCGGTCGGCTGCTCGACGGGCTCGATTCGATCGGCGTCGGGAGCGACACGCTGATCCTCCTGACCAGCGACAATGGCGGCCTTGCAACCATCAGCGACAACGCGCCGCTGCGCGGCGGCAAGCGCAGCCTGTGGGAGGGCGGCCTGCGCGTGCCGCTGATCGTGCGCTGGCCGGGGAGCGTTGCGCCGGGCGCGGTGTGCCGCGAGCCTGTCATCTCGCAGGATGTGCACGCCACGCTCTGTGCTGTCGCCGGCGCACAGGCGGACGCGACGGTGCGCGAGGACGCACGCAGCCTGCTCCCGCTGCTGCGCGGGGAGCAGACGGCCCTCGCGCCGCGCGATCTGTATTGGCACTTTCCCCAGTACGAGATCGACGGGGCGCCTCCGCGCGGAGCGCTGCGCTCGGGCCGCTGGAAGCTGCATGAGAGCTTCGTGGACGGTTCGGTGCGGCTGTATGACCTCGATGCGGACCCCGGGGAGAGTGTCGACCTCGCGGGGAGCAACCCGGCTGTCGCAGCGGAGCTCGTGGGGCGGCTGAGGAGCTGGCGTGCCAAGGTTGGGGCCGCGATGCCTGTGCCGCGCTGACGACTCTGTTTGTGACTCCTTGTGAAGGCCGGTTGGAACCGTGTTTCTACCCGCAGCAGATCGAGTGATCCCGCCAGGCTCCCAGGATGTCCGCCGGGCTCAAGTGCTCGAGGCGCTTGTGGATCACGCGGACAAACTTGGTTGGCGTGTACCCAGATCTAGGCCCGACCACTAACGATGACGATAGAACTGGCACTGTCGACGAAGGGGACAATCACGGCATCGTGGGGAGCGGGGCGTGCAAACAAGAGCCCCCAGATCGAGAATGGCCCAATTAATTCGGATTGGGTCACTGCCAGCGACAATTCTGCGGGCGAGGTCCTGTAGGTACGGGTCATGGCGAATGTCTGCGAGCCGCCTGCGCCCAAAGCATCGCTCAAGTACTCGCGCCATGTTGGTGTCTAGCAGCGGTTCTGGCTTCCCGTGAACGAAGAGCAAGATAGCGCTGGCAACGTACTGACCAACGCCAGGCATGGCTTCGAGCTCTGCTCGTTCGCGGGGTAGACTACGCAATCTGTGAGGCATCTGCCTGCCAAGTTGGATTAGTGTTGCTGCTCGCCTACGCCAGAGCCCAAGCGGGCGGAGAACCTTCTCAAGTTCCGCCCTCCTCGCACTTCCAAGGGCTTTCCAGCTGGGAAAAGTGGACTGAAAACTCGACAACATCGAGTCGACGACAGGGGCACGTGTCCGCTGCAAGAGAACCTCGGAGACAATGCGCAAGTACATGCTTGCCTCATCATCACGCCAAATGAAGCTACGTCCATGTGAGCGGTACCAGCGCAACAGGTGTACCCGCATCGAGGCAATCCGCCTGCTAGTAATTGCCGTGTGATGCTTAGCCCTAGGCTTGAGTCGTGATGAGAATGCTTGCGTGTTCCCTTTCATCTTGGGTCATCCATGCGGGGGGCATCTGCTCACCGGGGCCTTGTCACGAATGAAAGCAGCCTCGTTGCCTGCGGCAAGCACGCGGTAGGTCACTGTTCCCCATCCACTACGCCCCTGTTCAATGAATTCTGATACCTAGAACGTCCAGTACCACCAATCCTATGGTGCTTACCCAGTCCTTGCGGCAACGATCCTCGAGAAAACGGATTGTTCTGTGTCCGCACGCATTTCGTGTGGCCTACCGAGGCTTCCTCATCCCAGCTTGTACTGCCTGATCGGGGCAACGAACAGTTGATCGAGCTCGTTACGTTCAATCTTGAACAGGGGGCCCTTCTCCGATGTTCGACCATTTTCCTGCTTGATAAGATGATCCAGGGTGATGATGCCGCATCCTAGTAGCGTGACAAGTGAGAGCGTGCTTGGAGACTGAGTATGATCGATGGACTCAAGCGTGAACCACTCATCCTTGTTATTTATCTTGCGCTGAGCCTTGATCCAGAAAGTTTCCGGATGCTTGTTGGTGAGATATTTCGATAGCCTTGAAACGGGCCAAGTGGCTACAGGCCCATCAAGTTCGTGTTGTTCGAGCAGCAGTTCACTTTTCTCATCAATTTCGAAACTAAGTCCTTGGCTGTTAACACTCTTGGCAGAAACCTGGCAGTACAGTCTTCGAGCACCGTTGCGCACGTATCCGTATCTCGCAAGTATTTGTGCGCTGCTTTTCATTTGACTGACAGTCCAGTCCGGCACGCATGCAAAAAGCGTAAGCCTTGTACCTCGGCCACGCTTGCTAATCCGAGAAGACTTGATTTCTATGCCGTGAAAGTCCGGGATTCGAGAAGAATTGATCGGAATGCCAAGCGCGGATTCTATCGCTCTGCCGATCGCTGTGGGGCCCTTGCAGGTTGCGCGAATGGGCCCCTTGCGGGCAACATCCCTTATCATTTGTAGAAGTACCGATGCAGATGTGGATATGCCCACTCTGGTCGAGGAAACATAGCTGATCGCATCTCGCTCTAGTGGAAGGCACTTTCCAAGTGCAGGCGGTTCAGGGATCGTGCGCCGTCGCAAGCCAATTGGTATAACCGGCGCAATGCGGCGCTCGATCGCTTCTGAACTGGATTGGAATTCGAGTGCCGATCTCGCATCGGCTTGTCTAAGAGGATGCAGCGTCAGGTTGAGAAGGTGTAGGCGAGGTGAAAGTCTACTGCTGGAGCTGCCTCCCAGCTCGCTCGGTAGGCGCGCGTTCACCACGAACATCGCGATTACATCACCAGCTCGGGCTAGCAAGCTTAGTTCGCCAGGCCAAAGCCGCGGATCTCCCTGCTTGGCTTCCGGTCGATAGAGTGAGACTCTGAGGGGAGTCAGGGCATTGTGCCCAATCCACAGTGCCTCTTCGAAGTGCTTGGCTTCTTGGCCCTGCGCCTGGGTCGAGTAGTCATGAATCATGCCATTTTTCAGTACCTGCCTGACGGGAAATGTCGCGTCCAATATGGACTTCCTAAGGCCCGTCGGAGTCAGGAACAGCAGCGCACACTCGTGACCAAGTGCACGCAGCACCTCCAGTGTTCTGTTCTCGTCCTCGGTCAGCGGTCGCGAATTCACGGTACTCTCGCAGCCTTCGCGAGTATGGTCGCGAAGTGCGCTCCGACCGCTTCCGCGAGCCAAACTGGCACGGCGTTGCCAATCTGCGTGAATTTCGGGACATCCCGGTCCCACAACCCCTTACCTGGATCGCCGGCGCGGCGTCGGCCGCCGGTCGTCCTCGGACCTCGGAATTGATACCAGTCAGGGAATGTCTGCAGACGTGCCCACTCTCGAACCGTAGGGGCTCGCGGCTGGGAGTAGTGGACATAGTCATCAGGCAGTGAGGTGGCTGTTAGAGAGGGGCCACGATCATCCCATCGCCTTGGGAACACCCGCTGCGCGAACTTCTTGGTTCGCATGCTCTCAGGGATTTCACCGTCATGCTTCAGCATGTGCTCGAACTTGGCTCGTATCTTGGGTGAGTGTGCAGAGTATTCCTGCTCCGTGAGAGGCTCAGCCCTTCCCAGCACGGTGCCATCGCGCCGAGTGCGCAGCTTGAGTTGCCACTGGTTTTCAGCCTTGCGGAGATATGACTGCGAGCACTCCTTGCCGAGGTAGTGTGGATCCTCTAAGTCCGAGAGGAGTTCAACCAAGTCTGGGGGCGTGCCTGAGGGCTTGGGTAGGAAGCCATGCTCGATCGCGTCGGGGATCGCAGGGTTGGCATGTGCGCCGGCCGTGGTCATGCCTGCGGCCTCCGCGATATCCTTGCGGATTCCAACCATCAAGACACGCGGCCGATTCTGGGGAACGCCGTAGTCCTTGGCGTGCACAAGCTCCCACTTGATCTTGTAGTCACGAAGTGAGGCAAACTCGGCCACAACATCGCGAAAGATCTCGCCTTTTTCGCCGCTTGCGGACCACCGCCCCTGCAGCAGCCCCTTTACATTTTCAAACAGGAAGAGCTTTGGCTTCACTGCTCGGACCACGCGAACCATCTCCTTGTAGAGGTGGTTGGAGGGTATCTCCTCCTTGTCTAACTTGAAGGTCCGACGGTGACCGATTCCCGAGTAGCCCTGACATGGTGGGCCGCCACAGACCAGATCAACATCGCGGAACCCGCGTGAATCCCACGCGGCTTTCAACTTCCTGAGTTTTGCATCCGTCAGGTTGTAGATGTCGGGTTCGCTTACAAGTTCGATGTGCGAACGGTTCGCCATGTAGGTTTCGCGAGCCGACTGGTTGATCTCGCTGAAAAGCAGGGGCGTGAAGCCCACGTTCTCCAGGCCCAGCGAGAGGCCGCCGCATCCGGCGAAGAGGTCGATGCAACTAAGGGCCCTCGTCTTGTCCGCCCTAGCCCGGGCGGATACCGCCCTGGTCCTGCTTCCCGCTCGTGACGTACATGCAATTTCCTTAGTCTTGCCGGACATTAGTACCTACCCTCTGGCTGAATACCAGCAACGAAAACTCTAGAAATCAAGCTACACCCCCTCGATTCGGCGTAAGCCCTGATTGACCAACGGGGTGGGCAAGGCGATCTCGGTCGAGAGCATGCAGGATTCAACGCCAGCAAGCGAAGAGTCGGCGAAGTAACTGGTGCCCGATACGATGGCTTCCCTCAATGTCGCCGGTTTCGCAAGGCGCGATCTCGTAGCGCGACGAAGGGGCATCCTTGGTGACCGCCCGCGCCTACCCGCAGCAGATCGAGTGATCCCGCCAGGCTCCCAGGATGTCCGCCGGGCTCAAGTGCTCGAGGCGCTTGTGGATCACGCGCACATGCTCGCCGGAGGGGCCTTGCTGGGTCAGCACCACCTGCCAGGGGGGATAGCCGCTGCGCTCCACCCGCTCCTCGCGAACGCTGAGCTGATCCTCCGGTTGGATCAACCCGGCCTCGCGCACCAGTTGGATCAGCGACTCTTCCTTGCTCACCGGGTGGAGTATAGCACTACCCTTGGGCTCGTCTGTTTGCCCCTGACATGAGCCAGTACCACCTGACCCATCTCGCCGAGCTGGAAGCGGAGAGCATCCATATCATCCGCGAGGTCGTCGCCGAGTTTCACAAGCCCGTCATGCTCTTCAGCATCGGCAAGGACTCGATGGCGATGCTGCGCCTCGCGCAGAAGGCCTTCGCGCCGGGACGGATTCCCTTCCCGCTGCTGCATGTCAACACGACCTACAAGTTCCGGGAGATGATCCAGTTCCGCGACCAGCTGGCGAAGGACTGGAACCTCGAGCTCCTGGAGTGGATCAACCAGGACGGCGTCAAGGCGGGCATGATTGTGCTGGCGGTAGGTCGCAATCATGGCCTCGACTTCCTCCGGATCGGCCGTGATCTGGCCGAAATGCCAGCGCAGCGGCCGACCGAGCCCTCTGTACCACATGGCCGGATCCTGCTCGCCGCCCCGATGCACAGTGAGTGTGTGCAGGTAGCTCGCGCGGATCAGCGGGATCGAGTCGATCAGCGTGCCGTCGAGATCGAACAGGACGGTGTCGATGGTGCGTGCCATGTCAGGGGCTCAGCGCCAGCTCCGTCAGGCTGGGGGAGGACTGCTTGGGATCCGCGGGCAGGTGCACGATCAGCACGCGAGTGTACTCGTTTTCGGGGAAGCGCTGCTTTTCGTCGAGGCGCTCGGGCTGCACGCCCAGCGCCAGCGCGAGCTTCGGAATGGTGTTGGAATGGCCGCAGATGACCGTGGTGCTGCCGGGAGGGGACTGCCAGCAGGCCTCGATGATCTTGTCGTTGTCCTGCGCGGGGATGAGGCGCGGCTCCACGGCGAGTTGCTTGGCAAGGGGGGCCAGCGTGGCCTGCGTGCGCTTGTAGTTGCTCGCAAACAACTGCGTGGCCTTGCTGTGGATGAGCAGCCGCGCCAGCTCCTCGGCGCGCGCCTTCCCGCGCTCGGAGAGCCCCGGATCCTCGCCGCCGGCAGGATCCTTCTCGGCGTGGCGCACAAGGATCACGGTGCGGCCCTGCGGCAACAGCTCTTTCGGGGCCTGCAGAGCGGCGCTGAGCGAGATCAGCGCCACGGCGGAAACCAGAAGCAGCAGCAGTCGTGTCATGCGACCACTGTAGCGCCGCGCGTCTTCACCGCAGCAGCCTCAACCGCAGCAGATGGAGTGGTCGCGCCAGGCACCGATCACATCGGCCGGCTGCACCTGTGCGAGTCGCTTGTGGATCACGCGCTCATGCCGACCGGAGGGGCCGGACTGCGTGAGCACGACCTGCCAAGGGGGATAGCCGCTGCGCTCGACACGCTCCTCGCGGATCTCGAGCCGGTCTTGAGGGCTGATGAGACCCGCTTCGCGCGCCAGCCGCTCCAAGGATTCCTCGCCAGCCACGCCTTTGAGTATACCCGCCGCCATGGACGAGTCTGTTTGCCCCAAAGTGCCCGAGATCACGAGGGGCAGGTCGCTCCATGCACATGAGCGAGCACCAACGGATGCAACTCGTCGATCGCAAGTGAGTCTGTTGGAAGCAGGCGGATAGGGCATCCAGGCGGATGAAGCTGCTGCAAACGATCGTCGTCGACCGCGCGTGGGGGGTGACGATCGACGACGGCAGGAGGCACTGCGTTGGCAAGGCGCCGTCTTTTTCGCGCCCCGTCGCGGCAACGTCGGCGTCTCAGGACTTGGAGCGGACGGCCCGGCCCGTCAGGATCTCGAGCGTCATCCGGTGGTTGGCGACCAAGAACCACCACAGAGGGTAGTCGCGGCGCGTCACCCGAAGGTCGGACACCTCGGCGCTCCGTTCCAAGAACCGATGACCGATGATGCCAGGAACCACGTGCACCAGGGGAGCGGCGAGACCGAGCCACGGCGATCCCGTCGCGATCGCCGTGGCGAGCACGGCGATTCCCAACAACGTCCCGGCCACATGGAGCAGCCGGTTCCAGGGATGCCGGTGTTCACCCTCGAACACCGTCTGATAAAACTCGGAGAACGGGAGTGGTCTCGAAGGGCGTTGGTCGGTCGTCATCTCGGGCGCTCCTCGCGCGGGTGCGACGCCGAAGACCTCCTTCGGTGTCGATGCGCTTCCCCGCAATCTGGCCTCCCGCATGACTTGTCGGGAAGAGCAATAAATGAGAGCCTCGATTGCTTATGACGACAACGCCCGATCTGAACCTGCTGTTGGTCCTGGATGCACTCCTCGAGGAGTCACACGTCACTCGGGCCGCGCGTCGTCTCGGGATGACGGTGCCGGCGACGAGTCGGGCGCTCGGGCGCTTGCGCGTCCTCTTCGGTGACCCCTTGCTCGTGGCTGCGGGTCGACGCCTCGTACCGACGCCGTTCGCCGAGGCGATCCGGCCGCGCGTTCGGGACGCGACGTCGGACACGCTCGCAGTCCTCAGCCCCCCCGCCGAAGCACCGCTCTCGCTGTTCTCGCGCCTTCTGACGGTGCGCACGACGAGCGCCGTCTCCACGGTGATCGCTCCCCGACTGCTGGAGGCGCTCGGCGACGTCTCTCCGGGATCGCGCTTGCGTTTCGTCGCCGAGGGAGAGGAGGACGCCGAGGTGCTCCGGGCCGGCGACCTCGACCTCGACATCGGCGTCATCGACTTCCGGGAGCCCGAGATCCGCGTCAAACAGGTGCTTACCGATCGCTTCGTCGGCGTCGCCCGTCCGGGTCACGACCTGCTCGGCGCCCCGGTGACCTTGGCGCGTTTCGCCACCTGTCGGCACGTCATCGCGTCGCGCCATGGTCAGCCCAACGGACCGATACAGCGGGCACTCCACCTCGCGGGTCTCCGTCCGGGATCGTCCGTGATCGTTCCCGATTTTCTTGCCGCGCTTCACGTCGCTGCCGGTTCCGATGTCATCGCAACGGTCCCTTCGCTCATCGCCCGAAGTCGCCCTTGGGTTTCGCTTTGTGCCAGCTTTGAACTCCCTGTCGCGCTTCCGCCGATCAGCATCGGGCTGGCCTGGCACCCGCGCTTCGACCGGGACCCCTTGCATCGCTGGCTGCGTGTCGCGTCGCAGGAAGCGCTCGTACGCGCCGCGAGCCTGGCGGCGGAGTAGGACAGCAGCGTTGAGAAGCCGAGCAGCGCGGGACGACGCGGCGACGACGGCTATTCCGGCAACGGCTGTCCCGAATCCACCGTTCCGTGCCGCACGACGATGACCGGGTTCTCCAACGGCGCGATGATGACGAACAGCTTCGCGGCGCAATGAGGCGGTGGGGGGGGGCGCCGCCGCGCGTGGCATTGCGCGTTTCCAGACCGCGCATGGCTCGGCCCAGGCGTGCGACGGAACCCATGGCCCTAACGAACCGCGCGGTGACGGATCAACCTCCGCTCATGCTCCAGCCTCGTTGCGGGTCGACGGCACCACGAATGCCGCGAAGGTCTTGGACTTGACGACGAGGATGATTCCCAGCGCAAGCTGGATCGCGGCAGCGGCGATGCCCTGCCCGGAAAGCGCCCACGCCAAGGAGCCTTGACGCTCGACGGACAGCCACGCGTGCTCGATCAGTTCTGGCACCGACCACAAATCGATCAAGGCGCACCCCACCCAGGCCAAGTTCTGCGCACCAAACGTCAATACGCATGCTGATTGGTCGTCAGGCACCAACTCGCCGGGGATGGCCAATGGGAACAACCACAGGATCGCCGCCACGCCAAGGTAGGCGTAGCCCACGACAGTCAAGTACCCGATCATCGAATCCCCAGGGGTACGGTCGTAGGCCGCCGAGATCGTCGTGAAGTAGGGCACGCTTTGCAGCACAAGCCATGCGGCGAACAGCCGCACGCTGATTCCAAACCGCTGTCGAGGTGGCATTCTTCATCTCCAATCCGGAGCCACGATCCATCGGTCGAACGCGGCGGTGTCTGAACGCAGGCTTGGTCGCCTTTGCAAGGGTAAGGACCCTCGCATCGGTGTGAAACCGAGTGGACAGTAAGGTGCATCTCTATCCGTCGGGCTCATCCGCCACGAGGTCCGGTTGCGTGATAGACTGCCCTGGGTAGCAGCCTTGCATCGCAAGGAAACTCGCTGGCATTCATGGACCAAAGCACGAAGAAGTGAGGAGTTCACCCGCATGCACGTCACCTGCCCCATTTTTCATGCAGCGATCTGCGTCTGTACCCTCGCGACGAACTCGATCGCGCAGGTCGATGTCAGCTCCACGCTGCAGCACGAGGGTGTGACGCGTTCCTACATCGTGCGGCTTCCGCCCGGATTCGCTCCGGAGCAACAGAGGCCTCTGGTCGTGGCGTTGCATCCATCCGTCTCCACGGGTGCGGCCTTCAAGGCCACGTCCGGTTGGGACGCCGTGAGCGACGCACACGGGTGCGTGGTCGCCTATCCGACGGGTGGCAACCCGGTGGGAACGAACGGTACGTACGCTTGGAACAGCTGGGAGTTCACGGGCGCGGCGCCGAACGAAGTATCGTTCCTCGTCGCCCTCATCACGCGAATCCAGCAGGACTACGGCACCGATCCGTGCCGCACGACGATGACCGGGTTCTCCAACGGCGCGATGATGACGAACAGCTTCGCGGCTGTGCATCCTGAAAAGGTCGCGGCCATCGCGCCGGTCTCAGGGGGGTGGATCACCGCGTACGGCGGCAGCGAGGCGCAACTGTCGCCCGCGCTGCCCGTCGCCGCGTGGATCTGGCGAGGCAGCAACGAGACCTTCGTCACTGGAATCGGCGCCAACGCGCGACCGCGCGACCAGCAGGATCAGGAGCAACTCGCCTTCTGGACCAGCCACAACCACGCGGTGTTCGCGTCGACGCAATCGGAGGACCTGACCTACGGGATCACGCGCACCTACATCACCAGCCGCTTCGTCGGAGACGCGCCCGTGTGGTTCACGGAAGTGCAGGGCACGGGACACCTGTACCAACCTGGCGCGGCAGAGCTCATCTGGACGCGCTTCTTCGCGCAGGCCAAGGTCCCAACTCCCGCCTGCGATCCTTCCGGCGCCTTCGCCAGTTTCTGCCATGGCGACGGACTCGGAACCGCCTGTCCCTGCGGCAACGCCTCGAGCATCGGCGCCGACGCTGGCTGCCTCAACTCGACGGGCAGCGGCGCGACGCTCAGGGGTATGGGCACGGCGAGCGTGGCGGCGGACTCGGTGGTCATCACGACCTCCGGCGCGCCCGGCACGGCGACGGTGGTCTTCTTTCAGGGTGTCACCCAGGACAACAATGGCGCGGGCATCGTGCTGTTCGATGGTCTGCGCTGCACATCGGGAGCGAGCGTGCGATTGGGAGTGAAGGCCAGCGTCGGCGGCTCTGCCAGCTACCCGCAAGCAGGCGATCCGTCGATCTCCCTGCGCGGTCTGATCCCCGCAGTTGGGGCCACGCGCTACTATCAGGCGCAGTACCGCGACAACTCGGTGTTCTGCACCACGGCAACGTCCAACTTCACCAACGGCGTTGAGGTTGTCTGGAGTCCTTGAAGGAGTGATGGGGGGGCACCGAGGACCGGATCGCCCCCGGGCTTGAGGTCCGGAGTGGCCACGAAGCTGCCCGTGTTTGCTCTGTGCGGGTGTTCGGTCGCAGCTGGGGTCAGAAACCCCCCCCACGCTAGGAGCGGAGGGGGGGCTTCGCGTATCCTCTTCGGCCTGTTTTTCGACTGTCGAGCCCACCAACCGTCGAGCCCACATTCAGGAGCGCCCCCGTGAAGGAAGTCGTCATCGTTTCCGCCTGTCGCACCCCGATCGCCAAATTCCAGGGCTCGCTGGCGAGCTTCACCGCGCCCAAGCTCGGTGCGCTGGCGGTGGCCGAGGCGCTGCGCCGCGCCAAGCTTGATCCCGCCGAGGTCCAGGAAGTGATCATGGGCAACGTGCTGCAGGCCGGGCTGGGCCAGAACCCGGCGCGCCAGGCCGCGATCCATGCCGGCATTCCCAACAGTGTGCCCGCCTTCACGGTCAACAAGGTCTGCGGCTCGGGCCTGAAGTCGGTGATGCTCGCCGCGCAGGCCATCCGCGCGGGCGACATCGAGGTCGCGGTCGCGGGCGGCATGGAGAGCATGAGCAATGCGCCGTACATCCTGCCCGAGGCGCGCAACGGCGTGCGCCTTGGCCACGGCAAACTGGTTGACTCGATGATCGCCGACGGTCTGTGGGATGTCTACAACGACTTCCACATGGGCAACACCGGCGAGCTGGTCGCCAAGAAGTACGAGATCTCGCGCCGTCAGCAGGATGAGTTCGCCGCGCGCTCGCACCAGAAGGCTGGCGCGGCGATCGCCGCGGGCCGCTTCGAAGCCGAGAAGTTCGCGATCTCGATTCCGCAGAAAAAGGGCGATCCGCTCTCCGTCACGCAGGATGAGAACGTGCGCGGCGACACGACGGCCGATGCGATCGCCAAGCTCAAGCCCGCCTTCCTTCTGGATGGTACCGGCACGGTCACGGCGGCCAACGCCTCCTCAATCAACGACGGCGCGAGCGCGCTGGTCGTGATGAGCGCGGACAAGGCCAAGGCTCTGGGCCTCAAGCCGCTGGCGCGCATCACCGCCTACGCCTCCGGCGGTTGCGCTCCGGAGTGGGTCATGATGGCGCCTGAGCACTCGATCCGCGGCTGCGCGGCGAAGCTCGGCCGCAAGCCCTCAGATTTCGAACTGCACGAGATCAACGAGGCCTTTTCGGTCGCGGCGATCGCGCTGATGCGCGTGCTCGAACTCAACCCGGACAAGGTCAACGTCAACGGCGGCGCCGTCGCGATCGGCCACCCGATCGGCGCCTCGGGCGCGCGCATTCTGACCACGCTGCTCCACGCCATGCAGCAGAACAACGCCCGCACCGGCATGGCTTCGCTGTGTCTCGGCGGCGGCAACGCCGTGTCGCTCGCCGTCGAGGCCTGCTGATCTTTCCGGAAAGACCACACTCATGGGCAAGAGCACTCTCTCCAAGGTCGCCGTCGTCGGTGCGGGCACGATGGGCAACGGCATCGCACAGGTCTTCGCCATGTGCGAGGCCTCCGTGCTGCTGGTGGATGTCAACGCGGCGGGCCTCGCCAAGGGCGTCGCGGCGATCGAGAAGTCGCTCGCCAAGTTCGCCGAGAAGGGTATTCTGACGCAAGAGGCCGCCAAGGCCGCGCGCGAGCGCCTGGGCACCGCGACGGACCTCGCCGCCGTCACGCAGGTCGATCTGGCAGTGGAGGCCGTCAGCGAGCGCGCCGACATCAAGAAAAAGGTCTTCGCCCAGCTGGATGCGCAAGTCCCGCCCGCCACGATCCTCGCCACAAACACCAGCTCCATCTCGATCACCGAGATCGCCGCTGCGACCAAGCGCGCGGATCGCGTGATCGGCATGCACTTCATGAACCCGGTGCCGCTGATGAAGCTCGTCGAGATCATCCGCGGCCAGGAGACCTCGGACGCGACGATGAAGACCATCGTCGAATGCTCGCGCTCGCTCGACAAGACGCCGGTCGAAGCCAACGACTACCCGGGCTTCGTCTCCAACCGCGTACTGATGCCGATGATCAACGAGGCCGTGTACTGCCTCATGGAGGGCGTCGCGACCAGGGAAGGCATCGACACCGTGATGAAGCTGGGCATGAACCACCCGATGGGCCCGCTGGCACTGGCGGACCTGATCGGCTTGGATGTCTGCCTCGACATCCTCGAAGTGCTCCACAAGGGCCTTGGCGACGACAAATACCGCCCCTGCCCGCTCCTGCGCCGCTATGTAGCGGCCGGGCGCCTCGGCAAGAAGAGCGGCAAGGGATTTTACGATTACGCCTGAGCGCAAGCTGCGGTAGAGGAGTACTCATGGATTTCGCCTTCAACGAACAGGAAACCCTTGTCCGCGACATGGCGCGCAACTTCGCCGAGAGCGAGTTGCTGCCCCGTGCCTCGAAGATGGACCGTCAGGGCCATCTCGATGCGGATCTCTTCGGCAAGATCGCCGATCTCGGCCTGTGGGGTCTCACGATCCCCGAGGCCTACGGCGGTGCGGGCATGGGCAACGCGGAGCTTGCGATCGTGCTCGAAGAGCTCAACCGCGCCTGCGCCTCCACGGGCGTCACGCTCTCGGTGCACAACTCACTGCTCGGGGCGCCGATCCTGAAATTCGGCACCGAGGAGCAGAAGCGCCGCTGGCTGCCGGATCTCGCTTCCGGCGCGCGCATCGGCTCCTACTGCCTCACCGAACCCAATGCCGGCTCTGATGCGGCCGCGCTGAGCACGACGGCTCGTCAGGATGGCGATGGGTGGGTTCTCGACGGCACCAAGATCTGGGTCACGAACGGCGGCATCTGCGGACTGATGATCGTCTACGCGCGCACGGATCCCAAGGCTTCCAAGGCCAAGGGCATCAGCGCCTTCATCGTGCCCAAGGAGACGCCGGGCATCACCGTGGGCAAGGCCGAGAAGAAGTGCGGCATCCGCGCCTCGTCCACCACGGAGATCCTGTTTGATTCCGTGCGCCTGCCGAAGGATGCGCTGCTCGGACCTCTGCATGGCGGCTTCCCGATCGCGATGGACACGCTCGACGGCGGCCGCATCGGCATCGCCTCGCAGGCTGTCGGAATCGGGCGCGCCTGCCTCGAGGCCGCCGCGAAGTACGCCAAGGAGCGCGAACAGTTCGGCCAGCCGATCGGCAACTTCCAGGCCATCCAGTGGAAGCTCGCCGACATGAGTTGCCAGCTCGACGCGGCTCGCCTGCTCGTGCAGCGCGCGGCTTGGCTGCGCGATCGCGGGGAGCGCTGTACGCAGGCTGCGGCGCAGGCCAAGCTGACGGCCTCGCGCGTCGCGAACTTCTGCGCGGATGAGTGCCTGCAGATCCATGGCGGCGCGGGCTACACCGACCACTTCCATGTCGAGCGGCTCTTCCGTGATGCGCGCATCACGGAGATCTACGAGGGCGCGAGCGATGTCCAGCGCATCGTGATCGCGCGCAACGTGCTGAGCTAGGGCCTGAGC
>Ga0208361_1000301_pt1 | contig 15610 bp, 14 predicted proteins | sample LakMenEpi05Aug10_FD_150670 | JGI IMG/M metagenome (GOLD analysis project Ga0208361, IMG submission 150670) | Freshwater microbial communities from Lake Mendota, WI - 05AUG2010 deep hole epilimnion (SPAdes) | ecosystem: Environmental > Aquatic > Freshwater > Lake > Epilimnion/Euphotic zone ... | reverse complement strand
CCTCGATGCCGCGGCCCCATGCCCCGGCAATCAGGAGGACGGCTCCTGCGGCTCTGGATCGCGGAAAATCCGGTTTCCGGGCACCGGTCCGACCAACGGTCTGGAGCAGTTCTATCCGCCGATGAAGAGGCGGCAGCTGGGGCAGTACTTGGGGCCCGCCGCGAACACCGTCAAGCATGCCGGGCACGTGCGCTCGCCGCTCGTCAGCTCATTGCTAACCCGTGCGCTCACCCGGGCCTCTTCCGGCAGATCCTCAATCCACTGCTGTTCCATCGCTTCCTGCGCGAGGTGGGCATCCTGGCGCGCGACCGCGAGCCACAGGGTTGTGCCTCATCCGCCACATTTGCCGGGTGGCGGGCGCACGATCTGCGAGGCGATGCCTCGCGCTGCGAGCAGCGTCTGCGTCTGCTTGAGCGAGGCCATCGATCCCTGAGAGATCACCACGCTCGTTCCGGGCGGGGGGGTGGGGGTGGAATTGCACTCCATGGTCGGTCCCCTTAGTCTATCGGCTTGTCGATGCCCCAGTCCCACAGTTCTGATGTCACTACCGAGGGAATCCGCGTTCAGGCGGCCGCCCAGTACCTCGCCAACGACTCGCGCCCCGAGCAGCGTCAGTTTGTCTACGGCTATCGCATCGTGATCAGCAATCAAGGGGAGCGCCGCGCGAAGCTCAAGAGCCGTCACTGGGTCATCTTGGATGCGGACAACAACCGCCAGGAAGTGCGGGGTCCAGGCGTGGTGGGCAAGTTCCCCGACCTTGCGCCGGGCGAGAGCTTCGAATACTGCTCAGGTTGCCCGCTTGCCACCAAGTGGGGCACGATGGAAGGCAGCTACGTTTTCCAGCGCGAAGATGGCTCGGAGTTCGAGGTCTCGATCGGGCGCTTCTTCCTCGCACCCGGCAATCCCCGGATCCCCGCGCTGACCCGCTGAAGCGCTGACCTGCGGAACCAGCAGGGCGTATCCGGGCGCTCCGGGCTGCAACTCGTCGCTGCGAGCCGAAACGCTCCGCAGCGATGGGCATCCGATCGGAACAGGGGCAGCACGAAGCCGCCACGAGGCTCGACAGCGGACGCGCGGAACGGCTGTGGGGCCGAGCCTCGCGGCGAGTGTGAGCGCGAGTCCGAGTCCGATCTGTCGGGAATCCGGGCGGTGTGCCTCCCGAGGCGGATCCCCCCAATGCCGGAGGCCGGCGACTTGCTGTCGCCGGCCTCCTTTTCTTTAGGCCGCGCCAAGGGCGCGCGGCCCAGCCTGGCTCAGTTCCAGACCACGATGCCCATCGGCGTCGAGTTGAACGTCGACGTCGCGGAGCAGGCCCCGAGGATGATCGGGTCGCGGTAGTACGCCATGTAGTAGCGCGTGCTGGCGGGAGCGATCACATCACCGAGGTTCGCCGAGCGGTTGGGGATGTCGAGGTCCGCGCCGCTCGGAGCGGTGATGCCGCCCGTGCCGCCCGGAGACTTGACATACAGACGCTTCAGCGTCCCGCCGACGCAACGCACGCCCTGACCGAAGGGCACGCCAGCGGCGATCTGGTTATTGCCCTGGAGCAGGATGGTGGTGCCGTTGGCCGTCTGCGAGCTGGTGATGAACTGCACGGTGGAGGCCGCCAGCGAGGCGACACCCGTAGCCGTGATGGTTGCACCGCCCGTGTTGAAGCTGTTGTTGCAGCCACGGCCCGAGCCAGAGGCCGGGTTCGAGCAGGGGCAGCTGATCACGCCGCCGCTGCCCGGATCACAGGCGAAGGTGGCGGGACCACTCGAGCAACCCGGGCGGACCAGCACTACAGCCGGGAAACCGAGTCCCGTGAAGGACGCCGGCGGGAGCGTGTTCGCACCGGGGTTGGTGTAGTTCACCGGAGCGCCGGTGTTGTCACCGAAGAACCATGCACGGTTGGCCGGGGCGCAGCCCTCGTCCATCGGAGCCACGAACTGGCCCGCCGTGTGGATCAGGCCGGCACCCACGAAGAAGATGCCGTTGACCGTCACGGGCGCGATCGCGATCGTGTTGAAGCTGTCGGTGTCGACGTTGGCAACCGTGGTCGGGATCAGGGACACGAGCGTGGCGTCCGTGGGGTCGCCATCCTGCGTCGGACCGTCGGCCCAGATCGCCACCGTAGCCGCGGAACCGTTGGCCGGTCCGAAGTTCGGGAAGGCAGCCGAGCCCCAAGCGACATCCACGCTGGTGATCGTGGTGTTGCCGCCGACGGTGCCGAAGCTGTTCATCCAGACCATCTCGCCGCCCGCCGTCCAGCCGAGCAGGTTCTCGGTGGAGCCGTCGTCGATGACGCAGGGGTTGGCTGCCGCGACCGTGATGTCGAAGCTGCCGATGCCACCCGCCGCACCGGGGAACACGCCCACTTGGATGGTGTAGCTCTGGCCAGCTGTCACCGGCCAGCAGACCGTCGATTGGAAGCCGGGGCAGGCGTCATCGTTGCACGCCAGCGCGGCACCCGTCGGGCAGCCGGCGCCGGAGTACACGGCAACCTTCGTGTCGATCGAAGTGAAGCCGCAGGTCGTCAGCGTGGCGTTGCCGCTCGAGGTCGCCGTCCAGGTGTACCAGACGTCGGTCTCCATCGCGGGGCTGCCAAAGAAGGTGCAGATCGCATTGTTCTGGCCCACGCAGCTCGTCGTTGCCGTCGAGTTGTCGAAGCTGTAGGGGCCCGTGGCTCCCAGAGCAATGGCGCCACCACACTCGTCATTGCCGGCGCCCGGGGGCACCACGTTGACAAGGAAGGTGCCCGTGCCGCCCGTGACGCCGGGGAAGGTGCCCACCTGGATCAGGTAGGTCGTGCCGGCCGTGGCGCAGAAGGTGACCTGCGACTGGAGGCCGCAAGCGTCATCGTTGCAGGCGATCGCGGTGTTCGGAGCCGGGCAGCCGCTGCCGACGTAGACCGCAACCTTGGTGTCGGTGGTGTTGCCGCAGAAGTCGATCACACCGTTGCCGGAAATCGGAGCGGTGTAGGTGTACCAGACGTCGTTGTCGATCGTCGTGCTGCCGAAGAACAGGCAGCTGGCTTCGGTCTGGCCCTGGGCACCGGTCGTCGCGCCCAACTGGTTGAACGTGAACGGACCCGCACCGCTGAGGGCGATGGGAGCCGTGCAGTCGTCGTTGGTGACCGGGGGCAGGACGTTGATGGTGAACGCGGCCGAAGCGCCCGCGGCGCCCGGGAACGATCCCAGCTGGATGGTGTAGGTCTGACCGGCGACGACCGGCCAGACAACCTGCGTCTGCAGGCCGCAAGCATCGTCGTTGCAGCCCAGAGCGGCACCCGTCGGGCAGCCCGCGCCGGCGTAGACCGCGATCTTGCTGTCATGGGCCGTGCCGCAGTTGGCGAGCAGCGCATTGCCGCTCGTCGGAGCGGTCCAGGTGAACCACACATCGCGGTCAATCGTCGTGCTGCCGAAGAACAAGCAGGCACCTTCCGACTGACCCTCTGCGCCCGTCGTGGCGGCCGTCGAGTCGTAGCTGTAGGGGCCGGCGCCGGTCAGAGCCACCGGCGTGGTGCAGGAGTCATTGGCGGCGGGAGCCGCCACGCCCAGCGAGAAGTTGGCAGCAGTGCCCGCTGCGCCGGGGAAGCTGCCCACCTGAATGGTGTAGCTGCTGCCCGCGGTCACGTTCCATTGGACTTGCGTCTGGAGGCTCGCGCAGGCGTCATCGTTGCAGGCGAGCGCAGCCCCCGTGGGGCAGCCGCTTCCTGCGTACACCGCGACCTTGGAGTCGTGGGTGGTGACGCCGCAGTTGCTCCACGTGGCGACACCCGAGGACGGGGCCGTCCAGGTGAACCACACATCGTTGTCGATCGTGGTGCTGGCGAAGAAAAGGCAGGCGGGCTCCGCTTGACCCTGGGCGCCGGTGGTGGCGGCCGAGGAGTCGTAGGCGAAGGTGCCGGTGCCGATGAGGCCCTTGGCCGTGCTGCAGTCATCGGAGTTGCCAATCGCGAGCGTGGAGGGGGTGAATGCCAAGCCGCCCGCTTGCTGACCGGCTCCGGGAGCGGTCAGACCCAGCTGCGTGTTCTTGGCGGGGTACTGCTTGCCGCCCTTCGTGGCGACAACCTTGGGACTCGTCTTGGGATTGACCACAGCGGCGTCGCCAGCCCAGGCGACGCTCGTCGTTGTGCCCGCGACGAGGCAGGCGAAGAGGAGAGAGAGTTTCATAAGTGGTTCTGCGATTTCTTTCCTGGAGAGTACAGGGAGAGAACGACGGTCAAGGGGGGCCCAGAAAGTCCAGACCCCTCCGCCTAATCCTGAGGTTACCAGCCTTTGACTTGACGGGAAGTGGCGGAGTTCAAAGAATCGGGCGCTTTTTTGTCAGCCAGCGGGGCTTCGCTGCCGCGCCTGCAGCACCCACGCCACCCCAGCGGTGGCCGTCGCCGCTGCGATCAGGGCGAGCACCTGCCACAGCTCGGGCAGCAGCCCCATCCCCACGATCATCGTGGTCGCCGCCGCCGGGGGATGGGGAATCGAGGCCCACAGCAAGGCGGCCACCGTCAGCAGCAGGGCGAGCGACCCGGAGAGCACCCAGGGCCAGGCTTGCGCCTGTGCCAGAGAATGACCCGCCCCTCCCGCCAGCAGCTGCAAGCACGCCCAGCCGATCAGCGCTCCGAGGGCATGTCCCAGCCAGCAACTGCGCGCCGAAGCGCCTTTGGAATCCGGGCTCAAGGCCATCAGGGCCGCGCTGGCTCCGATCGCGGGAAACAGCAGCGGCAGCCCGGTGAGGACCGCGAGCAGTCCCAGCGCGACCATCCCCAGACCCGCGCCCGCCGCGCGCCGCCAGATCGCGGCGCTCACGGCAGGAAGTTCTTGCGCGCCTTGAGCTTGGTCGGCAGGTACTCTTCGATCACGTAGTTGAGTCCCCACTTGGCGAGCGCTTGCTGCTCCGCCCGCACGCCCATTTTGAGCATCTGTTCGATGGCCTTGACCCAGGGCTTGTGCGCCATGAAGAACGGGTCGTTCTTGAGCGCATCCTTGGCGCGCTTGATGTCGACCTCCTGCAGCACGTGCGTGGCGTCCTGCAGCTTGAAGTCGATGATGTCCTGCGGCGTGACGCCGAGATACTGCGCCTGCGGCACGCAGAAGAAGCGGTTGATGTGCGCCATGTTGCCCGAGCCCACCTTGAGCGTGCGGTAGATGTTGGCGATGCCGTAGGGATCGCAGTCGACGAAAGCGTACACGGGAATGCCCTTGTCATCCGCGAGTCGGCGGATGAAGCGCCGCGTCGCGCGCGTCGGCACGCCCGCCGTCTCGACCAGAATGCACGAGGCGCTCTTCCAGAACTTGTGGTTGTTGAGGCGCTGGAACATGCCGCCCGTTTCGATCGCGAGGATGAACCTCGCCTCGGTCCTGAACTTGAGGTGCTCCACCGAGTGGGGGATCGAATACGAGCCGGTTCCAAACCCCGTACAGTCGATCTCGATCTCCTTGCCGGTCTCCGAGTCGATGTCGATCACGACGAGGTTGCCGGCCACGGAGCCACCGTGCTCCTCGGGGAAATAGCGCAACTGCTCGCGCGAGAGCCCCTCGAGCGAAGCCATCGCCTCGATGTCGTCCATCACGGTGTCGGACTCGGGCTGCTCGTTGAACTTGCACTCGCCCCAGTTCTTCGAGACGTAGTAAGCCTCCCGCTTCGTCGCGAAGTCGTTGTTCTCGACCATCTCCTTGGAGATCGCCATCAGGCGCAGCGTTTGCGCGAAGCTCTTGACCGTGTTGACGGACAGCGCGCGCGCGCTGGTGCCGCGTCCGAGCTCGAAGTAGCCGATCTTCGTGTCGTACTTGACGTTGGCGAGGCTGCGCGTGGGGAAGCGCAGCTCCGGCAGCACGCGCTTGTCGATGCTCGCGCGCACCTTGGTCGCGGTCTGTTCGATCAGCTTGAGGGTCTTCCTGTCGAGCTCGTCGAGCTTGCGCGCGGCACGCTTGACGGGCTTTGGGGTCTCGTCCTTTTTTTCTTGTCCCATGGTGTCAGGGCTTCTGCATAGAGCAGCGCGGGAGCCATTGCAAGCGCGCAGGAAAATCGCCGGGCGGACTCCAGATTCCGGCCCGGCGGCTCCGAAAACTGGGCTATGGATGCCTCTGGCAGGAGGCTACAGGCAGGGCGGGCGCCCGTATTCCTAAGGCCCGCGTAGATCCAACTTCGATTCCCAAGATTCCATGCACTTCGGCAGGACCCTTTCGCATGCCTTGGCGCTGAGCCTCCTCGCAGGTTTCGCTCCGGCACTTTCCTTTTCCACGGCACCACTGGCGGCGACGAGTGAACCGCGTCCGGCGCTGCACGAGCTGATCCGCGACCTCTCCGACGAGCTGGGCCGCAAGGAACTCGATACCGAGCAGCGCACCCAGCTGATGCAGCAGCTGGCGGTGGAATTCGCGTTGGGCGGCAGCAAGGACCGGGTCAGCATCGTTCGGGCGCTGGAGCGCTGCCTGTCGACCAAGGTCACCGGCAAGGCTGACGTCGAACTGGCGGAGCTCGGCGCACGCGCGCTCGCGGGCATGGCGCCCGAGAGCGTGCCGGTGCTGACCCGAGCCGTCGACAACCGCAGCCTGATGAAGGAGCCCCGGCTGGCACGCACGCTGGTGCTGGCGCTGGGCAAGACGCGCGACAGGCTCTCGGTCAAGCCATTGCTCGACCTACTGGACAAGAGCCAGCCGGAACTCGTGGCGCTGGCCGGCGAGGCGCTGGGGGAACAGGAACAGGCAGCGCCGCAGACGCGCAGGAAGATCTTCGAGGAGCTGCTGAAGACCCTCACCAGCGCCAAGGACGCCCGCGACGCGGCCCTGCAGACGGCGGCGGTGACCAACAGCCTGGTCGATCCCGAGATCGAACGGCGCTACGAGATTCTCGAGCCCGCGCTGCTGACCGCCCTGGCGAAGCTCTCGCACCAGAAGGCCCGCGGCGCGGAGCAGTGGCAGCAGTGGTGGAACAAGCACAAGCGCGGCAACTGGGACGAGAAGCCCGCGAACCCGGGCGCCTGAGCGCGGGGCGGCCCCGCTTCCCGGGACTTGGCTAGCCCCTGAGCTGTGGAGGGTCAGGGTGTTGCGTGCCGCCGGGTGGCTGGGAAGCTGGGAAGCTGGGAGTCCCAGACAGACAGGGCCTTCGGTGAAGCAAAGTCCGCAATCGGGGAGCCGTCTCCCCGGGTCGCGCTCAGCCGCTAGAACTTGCGGCTCTTCTGCAGAACATCGTCGAGCGTGTGGACGGTGCCGTCGCGCTCGGGATCCGACAAATCGAGGATCTCCTGCAGCGCGATCCCGATGTGCGGGATGTACTTTTCGATGTACGAGCGCTTGTCGTACTCCGCGCGCAGGCGCTTGCCCTTGCGGATGTAGGTGCCCAGCCTCCGCCCGCATTCCTGCAGAGCGAGGCGAATCTCCTTCTGGATCTCCTCGTAGTTGGCGATCGCTTCCTTGGACTCGGAGGTGAACGGCACCCACACGCTGGCGATGTGCACCAGCACCGCCATCGCGCCCAGCGGCAGCGCCCCCTTGGGGTGCTGCAGCCCGTAGGCGCGCCAGTTGGTGTGGATCACGGCCTTGGTCACGGCGCAGGCGGACTGCTGGTGCAGGAGCGGCACGCGATTGGCAAAGCGCAGCACGCGCACCGGCTCATCCGCATTGCCGACCAGATCCTCGGTCGCGGGCACTTCCTTCTTGACCTTCTGGATGCGGCCTTCTTCGGTCAGCTCGAGGCCCACGCCGCCCGGTTTGCCGAAGGCGATGCCGACCTCGATCTGGAACGGGTTGCCGCGGTAGACCGCCGGCGGACGGGTCACGGATGTGTAGAAGTCGGCTTCCAGCTCCTTCTTGAGGCCCGCCAGGATCAGCTCCTCGCCGATCGGCGAGATGCAGTCGGTGCTGGGCGCCATGATCTTGGACTTCTGGATGGCCTCGTGCAGCGCGGCGGCCTCCTCGCGCGCGATGCGCGCGGGGTGCGCCTTGTCGGAGACCTTCGCGAGCTTGCAGATTTCCTGCGCCACCTTGGGGCCGACGCGCGAGAACTCCTCCTGCAAGAAGCCGGAGAGCGTGCGGCTCTGCGTTTCCTTCGCCATCTGGATCAGGCGACCGAGCTCGACACCGTGCGGGTGCGGCTTGATCTCGACGGTTTCCTTGGGCAGCGCCTTGGTGCCGCGCTCGTAGACGACCTTGACGCCGCCCGGATCCACGTAAGTCAGCTGCACGTGCGGATTCGCGATCGCCGTGAGCTTGATGTACATGTCGACCGAGCGCAGGCCCTTCTGGTAGCGCGCCTCCATCTCGATCTCGACGCGCGTGCCGTGCTCCCTTTCCCACTCAATCTCGCGCTCGGCGTGCAGCTCGGGCTTGTTGCGCACGGTGTCGACCGCGAGCAGCAGCTCGTAGGCGCGCGCCTTCTTGCCGGTGCGCGAGACGATGCGCGCGGGCTTGCCGGTCGTCAGCTGCCCGTACATCACGGCGGCGGAGATGCCGATGCCTTGCTGGCCGCGGGTCTGCGAGAGCTTGTGGAACTTCGAGCCGTACAGCAGCTTGCCGAAGACCTTGCCGATCTGGTCCTTGACGATGCCCGGACCGTTGTCCTCGACGACGATGCGGAAGCGCTCCTCGGAGATCGGGTGCAGCTCCACCAGGATTTCCGGCAGGATGCCGGCCTCTTCGCAGGCATCGAGCGAGTTGTCGACGGCTTCCTTGACGGCGGTCAAGAGACCCTTGAGCGGCGAATCAAAGCCCAGCAGGTGGCGGTTCTTCGTGAAGAACTCCGCCACGGAGATCTCGCGCTGGCGCGTCGCCATTTCCTCGGCGCTCGAGCGCCGTCCGGGGTCCTTGCCGGCGGCCGCCGCGCCCTCGGCCGGGGGCTGCGGCGGGCTCTTCGCCGCGCTCTTCGCCGCGCTCTTGGAGCCTTTTGCCTGCGCCGGGGTGGCCTCGTTCGGCGCTTCTTCGAATAGGGTGGGGGTGGCGGGGTCCTTGGGGCTCGTCACGGGAGTGGCTCAGGTGCTTCGGCGGGGCGTGGAGCCTCCGAGATAGAGCCCCCCGCGGGCGATTGCAAGCCCTGCGCCTTCAGAGCGCGCGCCAGCACTCGACAAGCAGCCAGCCCAGCACGAGCAGCTTGGGCGCGCTGGTGAGGCATCCGGAGGCGAGGTAGCGCTGCTGCAGCGAGCCTCCGCAGGCCGGACAGACGCGCGGCGTTGGCTGGGGGAGTTCCAGCTTGCAGTGCGGACAGCGCCGCAGCTTCAGGATCCGCGGGCTCATGGCTCTGCATCCTGCCACGCCAGCCTGCGCGGCGCGAGGCCGGCGTCGGCGCCGCGGCGGGCCGCCACCAGATCGCGGAAGGTGCACAGACTGCGCTCGAGCTCCAGCGAGCCCAGCTCAAAGCAGCACTCCTGCAGCAGGTACTCGCGCACGAATCCCTCCGCGAGACCGAGTTCCGCCGCCTTCTCCCGCGCCAGCGCCGGCGCCTGCTCGGCGCCGCGCCGCCGCGCCCTGGCAAAGGCCGCCAGCTCCGCGGCTTCGAGCTCCACACCGGCGCGCACGATCCAGGCCGCGAACACGAAGGGCAGCCCGTGGGCGCGGCAGAAGGCCTCCGAGGGGTTGTAGCGCTCCAGCCGCGGCTGTTCCGCGCTTTCGAGCAGCGCCGCATCGCCGATGCGCAGCCAAGCATCGCAGTCCTGCGCGCGCGGGTCCGCGCCCGCTGGCACCTCGCGCGTCACGAGGCCGCGCTCCGCGAGCTGCGCATCGACCAGCGCCGCGGAAGTGCGGCTCGCCGGGTCGAAGGCCAGCGTGCGCACGGCCTCGAGCGGTCGCTTCAGAAACAGCTGCACGCTGGAGACGCGTCCGCGTCCGGCGATCGCGAGGCGATCGAGATAGCGATAGCCCGGCCGGCGGAACAGCTCGATCGAGCTCACGAGCGCGACATCCAGCGCACCGCTGCGCAAGGATCGCACCAGCTCGGCGGGCACCGCGCGGCTGTACTCAATGCCGGGCTCGTTCTCCAGCCCGCTGTCTAGCGGCCGGCCGACCAAGTAGGGCACGCTGCCGACGCGCAAGGTGGAACAGGGCATGGAAGGGGGCATTGTTGAATTCGTCTCGGCCGGAGGCAAGTGCTAGTCTGCGAGCCTCATGAACGATGCCTGGTTCTACGCACTTTCCGACAAGCAGATCGGTCCGGTCACCAGAGCCCAGCTGATCGAAGCATTGAAGAATCGCACCGTGCAGGCTGACACGCTGGTCTGGCGGGCGGGCCTGACGAGCTGGATGCGTCTGCGAGAGGTCCCCGAGCTTGCGTCCGAATGGCGCGCGCTCGCGCAGGGCGCGCCAGCAGCGGCGCTGCCGCCGCTGCCCGGGCGTCGCGCGCACGAGATCGACTTCGAGATCCATGGCTCGGAGATGCAGTTCGTCGAGGTCGAGCTCGATCCGGGCGAGTGCGCCGTGGCCGAAGCTGGCTCGATGATGTTCATGACGCAAGGCATCGCGATGGAGACCGTCTTCGGCGACGGCGAGCAGACCGGCGGCCTGTTCCGAAAGCTCGTCGGCGCGGGCAAGCGGCTGCTGACCGGCGAGAGCCTGTTCATGACCGTCTTCCAGCACTCGGGCTCCTCCGGCAAGGAGCGCGTGGCCTTCGCCGCTCCCTACGCGGGCAAGATCCTGGCCATGGACCTGCGCCAGCTCGGCGGCGAGCTGATCTGCCAGAAGGACTCGTTCCTGTGCGCCGCGCGCGGCGTCGAAGTCGGGATCGCCTTCCAAAAGCGCATCGGTGTCGGCCTGTTCGGCGGCGAAGGCTTCATCATGCAGCGCCTGTCCGGTGACGGCGTGTGCTTCGTGCACGCCGGCGGCAGCGTGCATCCCGTCGAGCTCAAGCCCGGGGAGGTGCTGCGTGTCGACACGGGCTGCCTCGTCGCGATGGAACCGGGAATCGACTACGACATTCAGTTCGTCGGCGGGATCAAGACCGCTCTGTTCGGAGGCGAGGGCCTGTTTTTCGTCAAGCTGACCGGCCCCGGCAAGGTCTGGCTGCAGTCGCTGCCGCTTTCGCGCCTCGCCGACCGCATCACCAGCGCGGCCAAGGGCGCCCGCAAGGAAGAGGGCTCCGTGCTCGATCGCGCCTTCGGCATGGGCAACATGCTGGATGGGGATTCCTGAAGACCAACCGTGGCGCGTAGAGTGCCACTGCCCGTGCAACCCGCCACTTTCGAGACTGTTCCGCTGGAGCACTACGAGCTCGTCGACTCCGGCGCGGGCGAGAAGCTCGAGCGCGTCGGCGGTGTGCTGCTGCGCCGGCCCGATCCGCAGGCGCTGTGGTCGTGCCAGCTGGCGGAAGCCGAGTGGGCGCGCGCCGATCTGACCTTCGTGCGCGAGTCCGACCGCGGCGGCCGCTGGGAAGCGCGCGCGGATGCGGTCAAGGCGGCGCGCGGCCGCGATCCGCACTGGCACTTCGAGCATGCCGGCGCGCGCTTCGTGATCCGGCCCACGCCGTTCAAGCACATCGGGCTCTTTCCCGAGCAGGCGCCTAACTGGCAGCACATCGCCCAGTTCCTGCCGCGTCTGGGCCTTGAGCGGCCGCGACTGCTCAACCTGTTCGGCTACACCGGCGTCGCCAGCGTGCTCGCCGCCAAGGCCGGCGCGGAGGTGACGCATGTCGACGCCTCGAAGACCTCCGTCACCTGGACGCGTGAAAACGCCGAGCTTTCCGGGCTCAAACCCGACTGCATGCGCTGGATCGTCGACGATGCGCATATCTTCGCGCGGCGCGAGGTGCGGCGCGGCGCGCGCTACCACGCGATCCTGCTCGATCCGCCGCACTACGGCCGGGGACCCAAGGGTGAGGTGTGGCAGTTCGAGGAGCACATCGCGCCGCTGATGGAATCGGTGCGTGCGCTGCTCGAGCCGCGCGCCTGCGTGATCCTCTCGACCTACGCGATCGGCGTCTCGCCGCTGAGCCTCGCCAACCTGATTTCCGAGCTGGGCCCGGGCGAGGTCGAGGCGGGGGAGCTGGTGCTGGCACCCCGCGATTCGGCACCGCGCGATTCGGCACCGCGCGATTCGGCACCGCGCGATTCGGCACCGCGCGATTCGGCACCGCGCGATTCGGCACCGCGCGGAGCCGTGCGCCACCGCTTGCCCGCCGGTTTCTGCGCGCGCTGGAGCCGACTTTGATGCGCGGCGGCGGAGTGGAGATCCTGCACGAGGACAACCATCTGCTCGTGCTCAACAAGCCCGCCTGCGTGCCGAGCGTGCCTGATGCCAGCGAAGATGAGAGCCTCTACGACCGCGCGCGCGCGGACATCAAGCAGCGTCATGCCAAGCCGGGCGAGGTTTTTCTCGGCGTCGTGCAGCGCCTCGATCGGCCTGTGTCGGGCGTGATCGTGTTCGCGCGCACCAGCAAGGCCGCCGCGCGGCTCTCGGAAAGTCTGCGCGAGAAGACCGCGCGCAAGACCTACTGGGCGCTGGTCGAGGGCGCGCCCCCGAGCGACTCGGGCCTGCTCGAGCAGTGGCTCCTCAAGGACGAGGCCACCAACCGCGTGCAGGTGGTGCGCGAGGGCACCGCGGACGCCAAGCTCGCACAGACCCGCTGGCGCAGCCTGCGGCGGCTGGGCCGCTACACCTGGCTGGAATTGGAACCGCTCACCGGCCGCGCCCACCAGCTGCGCGTCGCCTGCGCCAGCCTGGGCACGCCGATTCAGGGCGATCTCAAGTACGGCGCGGGAGCCGCCCTGCCCGACGCGAGCATCGCGCTGCACGCCCGGCGGCTGGAACTGGCCCATCCCACGCTCCGCCGCACGCTCGTCTTCGAGGCCCCCTTGCCTCGCGGCGCGCACTGGGACCCCTGCCGGAAATAGCTGCTTTGATCCTCCGCTCGCGCCCGCGGAAACGGGCAACCTGAGTATGATTGGGGACCCCCCATGCTGACCCGGCTGCTCTTCGGCGCGCTGGCCCTCGCCGGCCTCAGCGCCACGCTTCCCGCGCAGGACTGCGCCTTCCCCGTGCATCCCGGCGTGCTCGAACAGCTGCAGCCCGACGGCAGCCGCGTGCGCCTGCGCTTCATGGGACAGGCCTTCGCGCACTGGTATCAGGACGAGAACGGCTATCCCGTGGTCGCGACGAGCGGCGGCTACATGTATGCCAAAGCCGATGCCGCCGGAGCCTGGAGCTCCACCGGCATTCCGGTCGGCAGCCTCGATCCGGGCTCGCTCGGCCTCACGCCCGATCAGGCGCCCACAGCGCCCGGCGGCCTCGCCCGCCCGCCGCGCTGGAATGCTCCCGGCGGTCACGAGCACGCCGCAGCTCCGAGCCCCTCGGGCGGCGCTCTCCAGCCAGAGGCCCTCCCCGAGTCGCTGCCCGCCAGCTCGACCGGCACGGTCAAAAACCTCGTGATCGGCCTGCGCTTTTCGAATCACGGTCCCGCGGGTCAGAACCGCACGCTGCCCTCTGCGAGCGATGTCGACAAGATCATGAATGCGGTCGGCGGCGATCCGGTGCTGGCGCCCACGGGCAGCGTGCGCGATCACTACCTGCAGAACTCCTACGGGCTGCTGACGATCAACTCGACCGTGCTCGTTTGGGTCGACGTGCCCAATACGGAGAGCTACTACGCCAACGGCAACTCGGGCCTCACCACGCGCACCTTCGATCTGATCGCCGCCGCGCTTTCGGCCGCGGACACAAGCGTCGATTTCGCCTCCTTCGACGCCGACAACGACGGCTGGATCGACGCAATCACCTTCCTGCACTCCGGCTACGGTGCCGAATGGGGGGGCAACGACCAGTACGGCACGAACTTCATCAACCGGATGTGGTCGCACAAGTGGGAGATCCCCGCCTGGACCTCGGCCGAAGGCGTCAAGGTCTCCGACTACAACATCTCGCCCGGCCTGTGGGGCACCAGCGGCAGCCAGCCCGGACGCATCGGCGTCGTCTGCCACGAATTGGGCCATTTCTTCGGCCTTCCCGATCTCTACGACACCAACGGCAGCGGACAGGGCATCGGCAACTGGTGCCTCATGGCGAGCGGCTCCTGGGGCTTCGACGGCTCGCAGCGCTACCCATCGCACATGTCGGCCTGGTGCAAGGCCAAGCTCGGCTGGGTCAAGCCAGAGCGCATCCTGCCCGGCACCTACACGGCTTTGCAGGTCGAACTCAATCCCATCGTCTACCGGATCGACACGGGCTACCCGGTCGGCGAATACCTGCTCATTGAAAATCGACAAAAAGTCGGATTTGACGCTCAATTGCCTCAGGGCGGGCTCGCCATCTGGCATGTCGACGAGACCAAGGGCTCGCTGACCCAGAACACGCCCAACACCGAAGAAGGTTTCCCGGCCCAGGCGGGCTGGCCGCAGAACAACCGCCACTACCGCGTGGCATTGCTGCAGGCGGACGGCGGCTTCGACCTCGAGCGCAATCTCGACCGCGGAGACTCCGCCGATCCCTTCCGCTCCGGCGGCGTCGCCCAGATCGACGGCAACACCACGCCCAATCTCAAGGCCTACCAGGGCGGCACGCTCGTCACCAACGGCAACCGCATCGATTCGATCTCCGCATCCGGCGCCAGCATGTCGTTCCAGTTCGTGAACGCTACGGCTCCTCTCATCACGACCGCTCCCAGCCTGTTCGCGCCCCTCGGCAACCCCTTCGATCTCGCCTGCACCGCCACGGGCGGCAGCGGCTCGCTTCACTGGTCCGAGCGCGCGCCGCTCGCCGACTACACTGCGGTAACGCAGCCGCCCGCCGCCTTCGCGCTCGGCGGCACGCCGATGAACTGGAACGCCGACGAAGGCGTCTGGTCCTTCGACCTGCCCTTCCGCTTTCCCTTCTACGATCAGACCTACGAGCGCATCGCCGTCTCCTCCAACGGCTTCATCGACTTCCAGGTCGGCGATGCCGAGGCTGACAACCGACCCGACTGGCTGCGCTTCTTTCCGCGCATCGCGCCCCTGTGGGACAACCTGCGGACCGATACGCCCGGCCAGGACATCTTCATCGACACCGCCATCATCGGCCGCGTGCGCGTCCGCTGGGCCGCGGCGCACGCCGCGAGCGGCACTCCGTGCAACTTCGCGGTCACGCTCTTCGACGACGGCCGCCTGAGCTTGGAGTACGGAGCGGGCAACACCGGCCTTTCGCCGACCGTGGGACTCTCGCGCGGAGACACCACCGCCTGGATCCTGCCCGTCGGCCTCGATGCGCAGGCGACGCTGACCAACGTCCCGGCCCGATTTTTCACCCGCACGGGCTCCCAGCTGCCGCCCGGACTGAGCCTGTCCTCCTCCGGCCAGCTCTCTGGCACGCCGACGCAAGCGGGCTCCTGGACCGTCGTCCTGCGCGCGACCGACAGCATTCGGCGCTACGCGGAACGCGCGGTGCAGATCGAGGTTGGCCCGGACTGCAATGGCAATGGCAACTCGGACAGCGCCGACATCACGGCCGGCAGCAGCACGGATTGCGACGCCAATGCCATCCCGGATGAGTGCCAGTCCGACATCGACGGCGATGGAGCGCCGGATGTCTGTGACGGGTGCCCGAGCGATCCGCTGAAGACGGCGCCGGGCTTGTGCGGTTGTGGTGTCGCGGATACCGACTCGGACAGCGACGGCACGCCAAACTGCAACGATCTTTGCCCGAATGACCCGCTGAAGGTCGCGCCGGGGATCTGCGGC
>Ga0208361_1000299_pt1 | contig 15734 bp, 16 predicted proteins | sample LakMenEpi05Aug10_FD_150670 | JGI IMG/M metagenome (GOLD analysis project Ga0208361, IMG submission 150670) | Freshwater microbial communities from Lake Mendota, WI - 05AUG2010 deep hole epilimnion (SPAdes) | ecosystem: Environmental > Aquatic > Freshwater > Lake > Epilimnion/Euphotic zone ... | reverse complement strand
GGGCGTGCCGGTGACGCGCGGCTGGCAGCGGGGCAGCCGCTCCGCCGCCTGGGGCAGGCCCACCGCCACCTGGGTGCAGAGCCGGCCGAGTAGCCGCGTCACCTTGCCGGGCACACCATTGGATTCGTGCAGAACCACGGGGATGCCGCACCAGCGCGCCGCCAGGATCGCCGGCGCGGCGATGTAGCCGCCGCTGCTGAACACCAGGCGGATTCGCTCCCGCCGGATCAGACGGCGAACGCTCCAGGTGGCGGCCAGCAGCCGCAGCAGGTTGAGCAGCTTCTGCAGGCCACGGCCCTGCAGTCCACCGGCGTTCACGGTGTGCAGCGGGTAGGCCGACGGCACCAGCTGCTGCTCCAGCCGGTCCGGCACCCCGAGCCAGTGGATCGTCCAGTCCGGCGGCAGGGCCTGCGCCACCGCCAGGGCCGGAAACAGGTGCCCACCGGTGCCGCTGGCTGCGATCAGCAGGCGGGTCATGGGCGTGGCATGGGCGAGGGCCTGGAAGCGCGCCTAACTTAAGGACCAGATCACTGTTCTGCCCCCGTGCCGCTGCGCCGTCTCCCGCCTGCCGCCCTCGCTCTGGCCGGTGTGGTGATGAGCTCCGGCCTGCTGGCGGCGCCGCTGCGGGCCGCCCCGAGCCTGCAGGCCCTGCAGGATGCCCTCAACGACCCTTCGCCAGCGGCGCTCTCCGCTGTGCTCGAGTCGGGTCCGGGGCTGGATCCGGCCCAGATTGAGCAGCGGCGCCTCGCCGTGCGCCAGCGCTTCCCCGATGCCCGCTGGCGTGTGCAGCCCGGCCCGCCGTTGCGCGACGGCCGTCCCACCACCGAAGTGGTGGTGACCGGCAGCCAAAGCGACGGCCCCACCCGCTTCCGCCTGGAGGCCCGCCAGCAGCTGCTGCTCGGTGGTAGCGGACCGCGGTTCAGCCGTCAGGAGGTGATCCGTGAAAGTTCGATCGTGCGCAGCGGCGATGCCGATCTGAAGGTCAGCCTGCTGATCCCTGATGCGGTGCTCACCGGCCAGCGCTACGACCTCGATGTGGTCTTCGACGAGCCGCTGGATGGCGCGGTGGTCGCCGGCGCGATCCAGCCGGTCAGCGCCGCCCAGCTGCTGCGCCTGCAGACCCCCGATCTTCCGCTGGAGGCCCTCGGCGGTGGTGGTCTGTTCAAGACCGTGCAGGCGCCGTATCAGCCCGGCAGCCAGACCTGGGCCGTGCTGCTCGTGCACCCGAAGGGTGTGGTGGCTGCCAGCAAGCAGGTGCGGGTGGTCGCGGACAGGGCGTCGCTGCAGCCCTGATGGCGTCGCGGAAGTCCCGACTGCGGTGAGGCTCAGCGCGGCTCCGGTCGGCTGGAGCCACCGTTGCCACGCAGCTGGCGCAGCTCATCGCCACTGATTCGCCCATCGTCGTTGCGGTCGATCGCATCGAACAGCCGCTGCAGCCAGGGGAAGGGCTCCGCTTCCTGCCGGTCCAGATGATTGTCGCCGTTGCGGTCGGCGCGGGTGAGGAAGCGCTGCGCCCGCTCGTTGGCGCCGGCAGCGCCGGCTGGAGGGCGCAGATCAGCCGGAGCGAGATAGCCCCGTTTCTGCTGATCGAGCCGCTCGAAATGCCGCTCCAGGTAGGGATGGCCCTCCACCTCGCTGCGCTCGAGCCGCTGGTCGCCGTCGCGATCGAGGCGCTGGAAGAGCCTCTGCAGGCGCTGCTGGTAGGTCCTGACCTCCAGCTGGGTCTGGGCCCGCCCGGCCCCGATGCCGCCGCCGATCCCGCTCGCCAGGCCAGCAGCGAGCAGCAGCAACCCGATCACGGTTGCCCCCTTGCCGCTGCTGATCCGCTGGCCTGCCATGGGCCAAGGCTATGGAGCGTTCGCCACGGTGAACCCTGCGCTTTGCCCCACAGGTATGACCAGATCTGTCTGGCGCTGACGCCAGGGAGCGAGCTCCATACAGTCGGCCCAGTCCTGCCGACCCCTGGCCGCCGCCATGGCCCTCTCACAGCGCAGCGCTCCGGCGCGTATCTGGGTGGTGGACGACGATGCGGAGCAGCGCCGGCTGGTGGGCACCTACCTCACGGATCAGGGCTACGACGTGCGTTGTCTGGCCAGTGGCGAGCAGCTGATGGCACGGCTGGCGGGGCAGCGGCCCGACCTGGTGGTGCTCGATGTGATGCTGCCCGGCGATGACGGCCTGACCCTGCTGCGGCGCCTGCGGGACAGTGGCGATGATCTGCCGGTGGTGATGCTCACCGCCCGGGGCGACGGCGTTGACCGGATCATCGGTCTGGAGCAGGGGGCTGACGACTATCTGGGTAAACCCTTCCTGCCGCGGGAGCTCACGGCCCGGATCGAGGCGGTGCTGCGTCGCCGTATCGCCCTGCCCGCCGGCACACCGCTCGCCGAGGGCCAGCTGGTGGAGTTCGGCGCCTGCCGGCTGGATCTGGCGGCACGCTGCCTGGAGCGGGAGGGTCAGCCTGTGGTGATCACCAGCGGAGAGTTCAGCCTGCTGGCGGCTTTCGTTCAGCACCCCCACCGGCCGCTGTCGCGGGAGCGGCTGATCGAACTGGCCCGCGGTCCTGGCTCGGATACCGACAGCCGCAGCATGGATGTGCAGGTGTCACGGGTGCGCCGGTTGGTGGAGCCGGATCCCGCCCGGCCCCGCTATGTGCAGACGGTCTGGGGCTACGGCTATGTCTTCGTGCCCGATGGCCAGCCCCGCACCCGTTAGGTATGCCCTGCTGGGGGCCGGCATCTCCGCCCTGGCCCTGGCTCTGCTGCAGACCCTGCTGGCCCAGCGGCTCGAGCGGGCTCAGATCGCCCAGATGGGGCCGGAGGTGGCCTTCAATCTGCGCCTGGCGGAGCTCGCCCTGGATCGTCTGCCCCCCCAGGCCCTGGCACGCCTCAGCGGATTGCCGCTGCTGATCGGCGAGCGCCCCCCCATCAGCACCGATGGCCGCCTGCGCCGCCAGGCCGATCAGCTGCGCCGCGATCTGTGCCAGCGGCTCGATCCCTGCCCACCGGTGCTGCCGGCGGCGGTGGAGGTGCCGGGGCTGTGGGTGGAGGTGCTCTCGCCGCTGGAACGGGTGTGGCTGCTGGCTCCGGTCGGGTCGCCCCGGCGCTGGCCGCCGGATCCGCTTCTTCTGGCGGCGGCCCTGCTGGCGGGGAGTATCTCCGCATCGTTCCTCTACCTGTGGCTTGAGGTGCAGCGCCCCCTCCAGCAGCTGGAGCAGGGCCTGGCCCAGGTGGGTCGGCAGACCACTGCTCAGGCGCCCGTGCAGGCCCCGCTGCCGCCGCGGGGAGCGGCGGCCGTGCGCCGGCTCACCGGTCACTTCAATGCCATGGTGCGGCGGCTGGTCGACAGCGACCGCGATCGGGCCACGATGCTGGCCGGCATCGCCCACGACCTCAAGAGCCCACTCACCCGCCTGCGTCTGCGGCTTGGCCTGGACCACCCCGCCGCGGATGACCGGCAGAGGGCCGGGGCCGACCTTGATGCCCTCGAGCGCATCACCGGACAGTTCCTGCTGTTCGCCGGCGGCGGGGACGCGGAACCGGCCGTGCGGGTTCCACTCGAGCAGTGGCTGGCGGAGCTCACGGCGGTCCTCGACCCCGGAGATCTGGAGCTGGATCTGGAGCCGATCGAGGCCTGCATCCAGCCCACGGCTCTGGGCAGGGCCGTCGGCAACCTGATCGACAACGCCCTCTGCCATGGCCGGCCACCCCTGCGGCTGGTGCTGAGGCCGGATGACGCTGACGGGGCTCACCCCGGCTTTCGGATCGAGGTCTGGGACCGGGGCGACGGCATCGCGCAGGCCGCCTGGCCCCAGGCCCTGCAGCCCTTTCAGCGGCTGGATCAGGCCCGTGGCGGTAGCGGCCACTGCGGCCTGGGGCTGGCCATCGCCGCCCGGGTGGCCATGGCGCACGGCGGAGGGCTGGACATCCGTCGCGGCGAGGCCGCGGCCGGGGGCTTCGCGGTGGTGCTGCGGGCACGCTCGCTGCCGGACCCTTCGGACCCGCTGCCGGGGGCAGGGCCGGGGCCGGGCAGTGGCAGCCGCTGACGACAGCTGCTGCTGCATGCGCGCGCGTCGTGCTGGTCGCATCTGGTCACACCCCGCAGGCAGGGCGGATGCACCCTCCCGAAGGCTCGGCGGCAGCCTGCAGGAGTCACCTGTTCCACGCTCATGGCAGTTCTGTCCCATCGCTCCCGCATCGCGCTGTCCCTCTCGGGCGTGCTGCTGCTGGGCGCCGGCTCCGGCTGGAGCCAGGCGGCGCCCGCCGGGCCGCAGCAGGGCCCGTATGACGGCCAGGCACAGCCCATGCTCGAGGCCCTCAGCAGCCTCACCCCAGCCCAGCGCCGTGAGTATCTGCAGGCCCTGCGGACCCTGGAGGACACGCGCAGCCGTACGCGCATGGCCCAGCTGGATCAGGCCCAGCGCTGTCTGGCCCAGGCCAGCGTTGGGCCTGCCGTCCGCGGCTGCTGGCAGACCCTGGCCAGTGCCCAGAAGCAGCAGCGCCGGCAGCAGATGCAGCAGCAGCAGGCTCTTCTCCAGCGCTTCGGACTGCCGATGCCGCGCTCCCGAGGTTGGCAGGGGGCTCAGGCGCGCCCCCAGCAATGGCAGCAGCAGTGGCGGCAGCAGTGGCAGGGCCAGCAGTCCCAGCGTCAGCAGCTGCGGCCGATGCAACAGCCCCAGGCGGAGCCGCAGCTCCCCTACGGCTGGTACTGAGTCGGCGGCGGATCGCCTGCGGCGCGGAACCAGCGGGCCAGGGCGGAGACGTCCTCGTCGCCATGGCCGCGGGCGATCAGCTCGTCCTCCAGCTGGGCGATGCGCCGGCTGATCGGCAGTTCCAGATTCACGCCGGCCGCCGTCTCCAGGGCGATGGCCAGGTCCTTGCGGTGCAGGGCCAGGCGAAAGCCCAGGGGGTGGTTCCCCTCAAGCATGTGGCCGGAGCGATGGGTGAGGGCCCAGGAGCCGGCGGCGCCGGCCTGCAGCGCCTCCACCAGCTGCGCCATCGGTAGCCCCAGCCGCTGGCCGAGGGCCAGGGCTTCAGCCACGGCGCCATAGCTGCCTGCCACCAGCACCTGGTTCACGGCCTTGGCCTGCTGCCCTGCCCCCAGCGAGCCCAGGTGGGTGATGCGGCTGCCGATCACGTCGAGCAGCGGCCGCGCCCGCTGCAGATCCGCCGCCTCTCCGCCCACCAGCACCGAGAGCGTGCCGGCCCTGGCGCCTTCGGTGCCGCCCGTCACCGGCGCATCCAGCCAGGCCACACCTGCTTGCGCCAGCCGTTCGGCCAGCCGGTGGGTGGTGGCGGGGCTGATGGTTGAGAAATCGATCAGCAGGGAACCGGGCTGCAGGCCATGGATGGCGGCATCGATGGCGGCACCGTCGCCCCCCAGCAGCACCGCTTCCACGGCGGCGTCATCGCTGAGGCAGAGGCAGAGGATGCTGCTGCCCCGGGCCACGGCAGCCGGACTGTCGGCGCTGATGGCATGGGCGTGACTGTCGGAGTGACTGGCGGCCTCTTGCAGCACAACGGCCTCCCGCTGACGGCTGCGGTTGTGCAGCGTGAGCGGGAAGCCGGCCTTGAGCAGATTGGCGGCCATGGGGGCCCCGAGGGCCCCCAGACCGATGAAGCCGATGGCGTCGCGGCCGATGGCGGCCGGATCAGGCCTCATCCAGGGCAGCCACGCCGGGCAGCACCTTGCCTTCGAGCAGCTCGAGGCTGGCGCCGCCACCGGTGGAGATGTGCGACATCTGGTCGGCCAGACCGGCCTTCTCCACAGCGGCCACGGAGTCGCCGCCGCCGATGATCGTGCAGCAGCCCTTGCCGCTCAGGTCGGCCAGGGTGGTGGCAATGGCGTTGGTGCCGGCGGCGAAGGCGTCGAACTCGAACACGCCCATCGGGCCGTTCCAGATCACGGTCTTGCAGTCGGCCAGGGCGTCCTGGAACACCTTCACCGAGTCGGGGCCGATGTCGAGGCCCATCCAGCCGTCGGGGATGGCATCCACGCTGGCGATCTGGCTGTTGGCATCGGGGGCGAAGTTGTCGGCCAGCACCACATCGGTGGGCAGCAGGAACTGCACGCCCTTGGCGGCTGCCTTGGCCTCCAGCTCCTTGGCAAGCTCCAACTTGTCCTCCTCCACCAGGCTCTTGCCGACGGCCAGGCCGCGCGCCTTGTAGAAGGTGAAGATCATGCCGCCGCCGACAAGGATCTTGTCGCACTTGTCGAGCAGGGCCTCGAGCACGCCGATCTTGGAGCTCACCTTCGAGCCGCCCACGATCGCGGCCAGGGGACGCTTGGGCTCATCGATGGCACCCTGCAGATACTGCAGTTCCTTCTCCATCAGGTAGCCGGCCACGCTGGGGCTCAGGTACTGGGTCACGCCCTCGGTGGAGGCGTGGGCGCGGTGGGCGGCGCCGAAGGCGTCGTTCACATACACATCGGCCAGGGCAGCCAGCTGCTTGGCGAAGTCGCCCTCGTTCTTCTCCTCCTCGGCGAAGAAGCGCACGTTCTCGAGCAGCACCACATCGCCCTCGGCCATGGCGGCCACCTTGGCCTCGGCGTCAGCGCCGATGCAGCTGTCGGTCTTGACCACAGGCTTGCCGAGCAGCTCGCTCAGGCGAGCGGCCACGGGGGTGAGGCGCATGCCCTCGTTCACCTGACCCTTGGGACGGCCGAAGTGTGCCGCCAGGATCACCTTGGCGCCCTTGCCGGTGAGGTCGTTGATCGTCGGCAGGGCGGCGCGGATGCGGGTGTCGTCGGTGATGGCACCGGCGTCGTTGAGGGGCACGTTGAAGTCGACCCGGACCAGCACGCGCTTGCCGCGCAGGGTGTCAGCGGAGAGGCTGGCCAGGGAGCGCTTCGCCATGGCGTCAAGCAGAAGAAGGGTCGGGCGAATTTAGCGGGCCGGTCAAGGGGTGATCCCTCCGCCTGGTGCGGTCTGCTCCCCTGGCCCCCGCGGCAGCGGGCGCTAGACAGTGAAGGCACGACAGCGGCACCCCGGCCCACCGGCCATGTTCGAGATCGTTCTCTTCCCCATCGATCGCAGCCGCCAGGCCGCTGAGACCGCCGCCACGGCCCTGAAGCTGGCCCGGCAGCACGGCAGCCGCCTCGTGGTGCTCTCGGTGGTGGAGCCCGGCGAGGACGATCCCGTTGCGGTGGCCGAGCTGCTGCAGCAGGCCCGCAGCCGCTTTCAGGAGCAGGGGGTGGCCTGCGAGGTGATCGAGCGGGAGGGCAAGCCGGCCTTCGTGATCTGCGATGTGGCCGATGAGATCAATGCTGATGTGATCGTGATGGGCACCCGCGGTCTGAGCCTGGAGGCCGATGAGGCCCCCAGCACCGCCTCGCGGGTGATCCAGCTGGCGCCCTGCCCCGTGCTGGTGGTTCCGTGAGTGAGGTTTCCGGCGCGGCCGGTCTGCTGAGCGCGGCCGCTCCGTCGATCCAGTGGTATCCGGGCCACATCGCCAAGGCGGAGCGGGCCCTCACCGACAACCTGGCCAAGGTGGACCTGGTGATCGAGGTGCGCGACGCGCGCATCCCGCTGGCCACCAGCCATCCGCGCCTGCAGCGCTGGATCGGCAATAAGCAGCACCTGCTGGTGCTCAACCGGCGCGACATGGTGCCCGCCCCGGCCCGCGAGGCCTGGGATGCCTGGTTCCGCGCCGCCGGTCAGACGGTGTGGTGGTGCGACGCCAAGGCCGGCACCGGTGTGAAACAGCTGCAGCAGGCGGCGATCCGCGCCGGCGAGGCCCTGAATGCCCGCCGCCGCGAGCGGGGCATGAAGCCGCGGCCTGTGCGGGCGCTGACGCTGGGCTTCCCGAACGTGGGCAAGTCGGCTCTGATCAACCGGCTGGTGCGCCAGAAGGTGGTGGAGAGCGCCCGCCGCGCCGGCGTCACCCGCAGCCTGCGCTGGGTGCGGCTGGGCCAGGACATCGACCTGCTCGATGCCCCTGGCGTGTTGCCGCCCCGCCTCGACAACCAGCTGGCGGCTTTGCACCTGGCCCTCTGCGATGACATCGGCCAGGCCGCCTACGACGGCGAAGCGGTCGCCATGGCCTTCGTGACGATGCTGGCGGGCCTGGAGCCGGTGCTGGCGGCCGGCGTGCCTGCGGATCTGCTGGAGCGGCGCTACGGCGTGGCGCTGGAGAGCTTGATGGCCGGTCGCGCAGATGGCGGCGGGGCTCGGGGTGTGGCTGAGGAGCCGGAGCGGGATGGGGCTCGACTGGATCCCCCCCACGACACCGCCCCTGATTCTGTACAGCTTGTACGGAATGCCGGAGAGTTCGTGGAGGCTGCCACGGCTGTCGCTAAACCCCTGCCGCCTGATGCCGCCGGCTGGCTCGCCGCCGCCGCCGCCCGCCACACCAGCGGCGATACGGCCCGCATGGCCCAGCGCCTGCTCGATGACTTCCGCCGCGGTCAGCTCGGGGCGATCGCCCTCGAGCTGCCGCCCCGCCGATGAGCGCATTCGGTGAAGGCGAAGGCGAGCTGCTGACGCTCACCTACCCCAAGCCGCTGCCGATGCGGCTGGATCGCTGGTTGGTGGCCCAGCGGCCGGAGCAGAGCCGGGCCCGCATCCAGAAGTTCATTGATGCTGGCTATGTGCGCGTCAACGGCGTCACCGGCCGGGCCAAGACGCCCCTGCGCCAGCACGACACGGTGGAGCTGTGGATGCCGCCACCGGAGCCCCTGCCCTACCTGCTGGCCCAGGACATCCCCCTGGATGTGCTCTACGAGGACGCCCATCTGATCGTGCTCAACAAGCCCGCCGGCCTCACCGTGCATCCGGCGCCCGGCAACAAGGACGGCACCCTGGTGAACGGCCTGCTGCACCACTGCCCCGACCTGCCCGGCATCGGCGGTGAGATGCGCCCGGGCATCGTGCATCGCCTCGATAAGGACACCACCGGCTGCATCGTGGTGGCCAAGAGCCAGGAGGCGCTGGTGAAGCTGCAGGTGCAGATCCAGCAGCGGGTGGCCTCACGGGAGTACCTGGCGGTGGTGCACGGCGCCCCGGCGGCGGATCACGGCACGATCGTGGGCGCCATCGGCCGCCACCCGGCCGACCGCAAGAAGTACGCCGTGGTGCATGACGACTCCGGTCGCCACGCCTGCACCCACTGGACTCTGCTGGAGCGACTGGGCGACTACGCCCTGCTGCGCTTCAAGCTCGACACCGGCCGCACCCACCAGATCCGTGTGCACTGCGCCCACATCGGCCATCCGATCGTGGGTGATCCGGTGTATTCCCGCTGCCGCAAGCTGCCGATCGCCCTGCCGGGCCAGGCCTTGCATGCTTTTCAGTTGGGACTGGATCACCCGATCACGCGCGAGCGGCTGCTGTTCGAGGCGCCGCCGCCGCGGGTGTTCGAGAAGCTGCTGGCGCTGCTGAGGCGGCGGGTCGCCTGATCGCCGCGATTTGAGGCGCCTGGCCGGCTCGGGTGGCGGCTGCACCGGGCTGGGCTCTCCCCGGAGTTCTCGGCAGACTTGAAACCCCTGGGCCTCAGCCATGGCCACGCCGCCGCGTCGGCTGTTCGTCGATCAGTTCTTCGTGGGCTGGGTGTACGGCCCCTGGGTGGTGGCCGGACTGCTGGTGATCCTGGCCCTGCGGCTGCTGCTTGCCGAGGACTTCAATCTGCACAGCCATGCCTGGGGGCTGTTCGGCAACGCCTCGATCTGCTTCTCGATCGGGTGCGTGTGCAAGCTCTCCTGGGCGATGGCCCGCTTCAATGCCGTGCGCCAGCTGGAGCTGCAGCTGCGGCAGCAGCTGGGACTGCGCTGATGGCGATGAGCCGCTCCCAGCTGGCGATGGTCGTCACCCTGCCCTGGTTGGCCGCGGGGGTGGTGCTGCTGGCCATGACCCGCATCGAGGCTGAGAGCCAGGAGGTGAAGCTCGGGCTCTTCGGCAGCGCCGCCATCTGCTTCTCGATCGGCTGCCTGGCGCGCACCAGCCTGGGGCTGCACGATCTGATGCTGGCCTCCCAGGCGCGGGCGGCTGCTCCTGAGCCGCCTGCTCCCCAGCCGCCTGCGCCTCCGGCTGGGACCGACCCGGCATGAGCAGGGGCCCTCGGCTGCGCCTGAGGCGCGCTCTCGCCATCGCCTGGCTGGCGCTGCTGCCACCCGCCAGCGCCCAGACGCTGATTCAGGCCCCGGCGCCGCGCCGCTTGCCGCCACCGTCAGCGGCGCTGCTGCGCAGCCTGGAGGGCTTTCAGCACGACCTTGACGCCCTCGATCGGACCCTGATTCCCGGGGCGGCTGGCGCCGGCCGTGCCGAAACGGCCCGGAAATCAGCTCTACCGCCGCTGCCAGCTCCCGCCGCCACGGCCTTGCCCAGCACCGCGCAGGCGGTGCAGATCCAACGCCGCCTGCCGCTCAGCCTGGCGGAGGCCCTGCAGGTGGCCGTGCAGAACGACCCCGATCTGGCGGTCGCCGTGCAGGGCGTTCGCGAACAGCAGGGGCTGGTGGCTTCGGCCCGGGGCCGTTGGTGGCCTGAGCTGGGCTTGAACCTGGGGGGCGGGTTCGCTCAGCAGCGCTCGTACAGCTCGGTCTGGACCGATAACGCCGGCTTGTATCCCGCCGGATCGCCCTTTCTGGTGCAGCCCCAGGGCTGGAACCTGGTGCAGACCAACCTGGGGATCGGCACGGCTCGGATGGAGCTCGGCTGGGAGCTGATCAGCCCGGGCCGCTCCGCCGCGATTGCGGAAGCCGACGACAGCCTGCGGGCCTCCCGCCAGCGCTATGCCGATCGGCTGCGCCAGCTGCAGCTGGACGTGAGCGTGGCCTACTACGGCCTGCAGCTCGCCGATCAGCTGCAGCGCATCCGTAAGGCCATGGTGGAGAGCGACACGGTGGTGCGTGATCAGGTGGCAGCCCTCAAACAGGTGGGGTTGGTGCCGCGGCTGGATCTGCTGCGGGCTGAAGCCGCCCTGCAGCAGAGCCGCTATCGCCTGGAGCAGGCCGAGGCCCTGCGCCTCAGCCGTCAGCGCCAGCTGAGCAACCTGATCAACGTGCCCTTCGATGTGACGCTCACGGCCATCGAGGCGGTGCGGCTGCAGCCTCCCTGGCCCCTCGATCTGGAGCAGACAATCCTGCGCGGCTGGACGGACAACCCCCAGCTCCGGGCCCTGCAGGCCGCCCGCGACGCCCTGCTGCGCCAGGCGGATCGCCGGGCGGCGGAGCTGCTGCCCAGCCTGCGGCTGGTGGCCGGCGCGGGCTACGGCCAGGGGGTGGTCACCCAGCCCCTGATCGAGCTCAAGGGTTGCTGCGGCAGCGCCCACATCCCCCAGCTGCTCAATCAGAGCTCCGACTGGGCGGCCGGCCTGCAACTGCACTGGCGCTTCTTTGATGGTGGCGTCACCTCCGGGGCGGTGGCCGCCAGCCGTGCTGCCGCCGCCCGCACCGATCAGACCCTGGCCCGGGAGCGCAATGCCATCCGCCAGCGCCTCGAGGCCGCCTTCTTTGACCATCGGGCGGCCCTTGGCCAGATCGTGGCCGCACGGGCCTCCTACAGCGCCTCCCGCGAGGCGTTTCGCGATGTGCGGGCCCGCTATCAGCTGGGCCTGGCCAATTACACCGATGTGGCCGACACCGTGACGACCCTCACCGCTGCGATGGAGGGGGTGGCGGAATCCACCACCCTGGCCAACGTGAGTTATGCCCAGCTGCTGCGGGAACTGCTGCCGGTGCCGGATCAGCCCGGCGCGTCGGTGGCGCTGCCGCTGGTGCTTGGCGGCTCCTGAGGATCAGCCTGAAGCCGCTCCCAGCGGCGGTTCAGCCAGGCCATGGTGCGCCAGATCAGCAGCACCAGCAGCGCGGCGAACCAGAACCACACCTCGGGGGCGTTGGCATGCAGCAGCACCACCAGCACCGCCGTGATCAGCAGCAGCCAGGGCAGTTCCTGGCGCAGGTTGCCCATCGTCGGCGTGCTCATGGCAGGGTCCCGCGCTGCCGCAGCTGTGGCGCATCCTGGCGCTCCTGCTCAGGCAGGGTTCGGTAACTGCCGGTGAGGTCGCGCAGGATCGGCAGCACGTAGCTCACCGGCGTGCGCCATTCCACGTAGCCATGGGCCTTGAGGGTCAGCCCCTCACGGATCGGGAAGACGCTGCTGCCGCGGCTGAGGGTCCAGCGGTAGCCATCACCATCGGCGCGCCCGGCCCCGCCAGGCCCCGAGGCACCGGCGGGCAGCAGGTCGATCTCGGTGCGCATCACCGGCCCGTTGCGCACCAGGGCCTCCGCCAGCTGGGGATTGCCCATGGTGGTGTTCACGTCTTCCCGGGTGGCGGGCAGCAGGCTGACGCGGCTCACCCGGCCGCGGATGCCGCCGAAGCGACCGCGCTCGTCCCAGTCCGGCACCACCTCCATGGCCAGGCCGGGCCGCAGCCGCCGGGCATCGGCCGGTGCGAAGTAGGCCACGGCCCGCAGGGGGCCACCGGTGCTGCTGCCGAGGGTGCCGAGCCGTTCCCCGGGCTTCACCGTCTGGCCGCGCACCACCTGCAGGTCGAGGATGCGGCCGTCGCGGTCGGCGCGCAGGGTGCCGTCGTACCCGAGGCGGGCCTGGGTCACCTTGATGGCGCGGCGGGCGTCGTCGATGGCGTAGCGGCGGCGCAGCCTGTCGGTGTCGATCTCGAGCTTCACCTTCTGCCAGCTGTCGAGGGCCTCCCGTTCGCGGATGCGCAGCTCGGCCACGCTGGCGTCCAGCTGGATGGCGCGATCTTCGCTGGCCACCACCTCCTGGGCCAGGGGGGCCACCACCTCGCGCCGGGCCAGATGGCGGAAATCGGCCACCTTCTGGTCGTAGATGCGCCGCAGGGCATCGAAGCGGCGGCGGTCCTCCTCCAGCTTGGCCAGGGCGGTGTTGCGCAGCCGTTGCGCGGCGGCCAGCCGGATCTGATCGCGCTTGTCGAGATCGGCGTTGATGCGGATCAACTCGGCGAGATCCCGCTCCTGACGCTGCAACTGCTGCTCCAGGGTGGGCAGGTAGAGGCGGATCAGGGGTTGCTGGCGCCTCACCGCTTCACCCACCCGCACCGGCAGGCTGAGGATCTGGCCTTCGGCGCGGGCGTCGATCACGGTGGAGCCGCCGGGCACGATCACCACGCCACGGCCGATCACCTCGGTGGGCACCGGCCAGAACAGAAACCAGCCCGCCGTGAGGGCCCAGGCCGTTCCAAGGGCGATCAGCACCTGCTGTTCGGATTGCCGTGCCCCGGCCACCCGTTGCGCAACGCGCTTCAGCACAACGACCGCCAAACCTGCACCAGGATCATGGCGAGTCAGGCCAGTGCCGGCAGCCGCGGGCAGGCCTCCACGAGCGTGCGGGTGATCGGCGCCTGCGGGTCGGCCAGCAGCCGATCGCCGGGGCCCTCCTCCACGATGCGGCCGCCATCGAGCACGATCAGCCGCTGGCAGAAGCCGCTGGCCACCGAGAGGTCGTGGGTGACGAAGATCATCCCCAGCCCCAGCCGGCCCTGCAGCTCCTTGAGCAGGGCCAGCACCTCCGCCTGGATCTCGGCATCGAGCATGCTCACGCTCTCATCGCAGAGCAGCACGCGCGGCTCCAGCACCAGGGCGCGGGCGATCGCCACCCGCTGCTGCTGGCCACCGGAGAGCTGGCGGGGCAGGCGCTGCTCGAACGCCTCCGCCGGCGTCAGCCCTACGGCCTCCAGCACGTCGCGGGCCCGGGCGCGGGCGGCGCCGCGCCTGGCCAGCCCGTGGATCAGCAGTGGATCGGCCACCGCCTCGCCCACGCTCATGCGCGGATTGAGGCAGGCCAGCGGGTCCTGGAACACCATCTGGATCGAGCGGCGTGCCCGGCGCAGGGCTCGGCCCCGCAGGGTTCCCAGCTCCTGGCCCTGCAGCCGCACGGTGCCGCCGCGCACGGGCGTGAGCCCCATCAGCGCCCGGCAGAGGGTGCTCTTGCCGCAGCCGGAGGCCCCCACCACGCCGAGGATCTCCCCCTCGCGCAGCTGCAGGCTGACGCCGTCCACGGCGCGATACCAGCGGCGCCGCCAGGGCAGCCCCGGCAGCGGATGCCAGCAGCGAAGCTCCTCGAGCTCCAGCAGCAGCGGCGCCGCCGTGGGAGTTGGCGGCGTGGCGCTGCCTTCGCGGGTGCGGGCGGCCCCCACCAGCCGCTTGGCCAGGGCCGACTGCGGCGCCGTGAGCAGCTGCTGCGCCGGCGCCTGCTCCACCAGCCGCCCCTGATCGAGCACGGCGATCTGCTGGCACCAGCGGCCGGCCATGGCCAGGTCGTGGCTGATCAGCAGCAGGGCGCTGCCGGCTTCCTCGCACAGCTGGCAGAGCTCCGCCATCACCTGGCCCGCCACCGCCACATCGAGGCTGGTGGTGGGCTCATCGGCGATCACCAGCGCCGGCCGCAGGGCCATGGCCAGGGCGATCGCCAGGCGCTGGCGCATGCCGCCGCTGAATTCGTGCGGGTAGTTGCCGTAGCGCTCCGGTGTGATTCCCACCCGCTCCAGCAGCTCCTCAGCCCGCTGGCGCACCTGGCGACGCCGCCAGCTGGGGCGGTGCTCCGCCAGGGTGTCGCTGAGGTGATCGCCCACGCTCAGCAGCGGGTTGAGCCGCGTCATCGGGTCCTGGAACACCAGCCCCACCGCCTCGCCCCGCAGCCGCCGCAGGGCGCCCCGCCGCAGCGTGCGCGGATCCTGGCCCTGCAGGCGCAGCTCGCCATTGCACTGGCTGCCGGCCGGCAGCAGCTGCAGCACGGCGCGGGCCACGGTGCTCTTGCCGCAACCGGAGGGCCCCACCAGCGCCAGGCGCTCCCCGGCCGCCAGGCTCAGATCGAGCCCATCGAGGGTGGCGGCGGCAGCGCCCGGGTAGCGCACCACCAGCTGCTGCAGGCTGAGAACCGGATCGGGCTTGGACTCGGGCACAGGCACTCAGGAACGGCGACAGCAGCGCGCGCACGTTCCAGCAGCTTGACCGGGGAAGCAACACCTGAGGGCGGCAGGCGGATGCTTTGTCTCAGCCCCTGCATACGATGGTCTGAAACGCAGCACTCCATGCTTCAGGTGGTGCCCGACACGGCGGAGACCGCGGCTTCCGAGGCCGCGCCCGCAGCTGCTGCGGCACTCCTGGATGGCGTTCCTGCTGGGCTGAGCGGCCCGCGCTCGATCCGCTGCGCCGACGACTACGGCATCGCCCTGCCGGACTGGCTGCGCCGCTGCATCGAGCACGTGCCGCCCGGCGCGGGTGACAGCTGCCCCACCGACACCGAGGGGCTGCTCGCTTCCGCCTTCCACTTCGCCTATCAGCTGCATAACGGTCAGGTGCGGGCCAGCGGCGAGCCCTACATCTGCCACCCGGTGGCGGTGGCCGATCTGCTGCGCGACATCGGCGCCAGCGCCGGTGTGATCGCTGCCGGCTTCCTGCACGACGTGGTGGAGGACACCGACGTCACCCCCGAGGAGATCGAGGAGCACTTCGGCGCTGAGGTGCGTGGCCTGGTGGAGGGGGTCACCAAGCTGGGCGGCATCCATTTCACCAACAAAACCGAAGCCCAGGCGGAGAACCTGCGGCGCATGTTCCTGGCGATGGCCAGCGACATCCGGGTGGTGCTGGTGAAGCTGGCCGACCGGCTGCACAACATGCGCACGCTCGGGGCGCTGAAGCCGGAGAAGCAGCAGCGCATCGCCCGCGAAACCCGCGAGATCTACGGGCCCCTGGCCAACCGCCTCGGCATCGGCCGGCTGAAGTGGGAACTCGAGGATCTGGCCTTCAAGATCCTCGAG
>Ga0208361_1000287_pt1 | contig 15983 bp, 13 predicted proteins | sample LakMenEpi05Aug10_FD_150670 | JGI IMG/M metagenome (GOLD analysis project Ga0208361, IMG submission 150670) | Freshwater microbial communities from Lake Mendota, WI - 05AUG2010 deep hole epilimnion (SPAdes) | ecosystem: Environmental > Aquatic > Freshwater > Lake > Epilimnion/Euphotic zone ... | reverse complement strand
GCCGTGTTCACTTTGGCTTCGCCCCCTACCAGATTGACACGGTTGAATAAATTCATGAGTCCAAGTCCGGTGGTTGCTGTTCTTTCAGCATTGAATTCAAAGCCCTTGCCATCATCCTGTATGGAAATATCGAAACTTTCAGGCTGATAAGTAAAGTCAACTTTTACATGCGCCGCCTGGGCATGCTTCATGATATTTTGGAAACACTCCTGGATCACCCTGAAGATGACTAGTTGTTTTTGATGGTCCGGCTCTTGTTTTTCCCCGTTGCTACTAACTTCTATCCTTAATGAGCCGGCTCTGCTGATGCGCTCGGCTTCCTGAATAACTGAATCGTATAAGCCCAAGACTTTGATTCTGTCGCTGCTCATGCCCTTGGCGAGATCGCGCAGGTCTGACATGGCCTTACTGATGTTTTCTTTGGTCTCCCTGATCAAGTCACTATCTTTTTCCGGTGCTTCTTCAATGAGGTTCAGCTGCATCTTAGCAAGGCTCAGCAATTGACCAACGTTATCGTGAATTTCCTGACTGATATTGTTAAGGGTCAGTTGTTGAATTTCGTTGCGGGCATTGTTGACTTCTTCGGCAATTTTAGCTTCCAGCTGCAATCGCTCGTCGCGCATCTTATAGAGCTTTCGGATGTAGCTGATAAACAGGATAAACATAAACACAAAGAACAGCGCAAAAAAAACAACGCCCAGTATGATGGGATTGAAATTAGATGCCATTGTGTTAAATATTATTTTTTAGAGGCAGTTTTAAAAATCGCGGTTGAAAATACTAAACTTTGAATAAACAAGATGTTATTGTGTCCATACATCCATAATGTACCCGGATGTAAAAATCTATTTTGTGCAGCTATATTATCCTCTAAGTATGAAAATAAAGACCAGGTAATAACACAAATAGTTGCATAGAAAAAAAGGCAGGAAACAAACCAGAACTCTGTCTTTTTGAAAAGATTGTTACTTCGCATCGTCGTCATTTCCTCATACAAGTATCCTACGGAATTGATCAGGATATAAAATGAGAAGGTTAAATAAAATATAGGATTGAAGTTTTTAATAAAAATTTGTTTCCAAAAAATGATCGCAACCAGCATAAAACTGATTATAAAAAGAACATTAAACCATCTTAAAATTCTTGAATCATGTACAGAGAAAAAGAAAAAGTATAGGGGTATCGACAATAAAAAAGGCATGGAATTATACATCCAATTATTAGTATTATTTATAAAACTAAGTATTGCTGTAATTGATGTAGTAACAAAAAAAATAAAATAAAATAAAACTGCCCATTTTTTAAACGCCCATTTTAACCTGCTGAAATATGTCAGCAAACAAAAAAAAACTACCGCAAGACCTAAAAAATCAGAATAAGAAGAAAAAAAGTTGAAGTAGCGCATAAAATATTTAGTGTGGAATTCTTGGCTAAACCGACATTCTCTATTTAAAAAATGATTTTAAAAAAGATAAATACAACAAAAAAGTAGTTGATCACTTTTTTTATAAAGTGACAACTACTATTAGTTTAAATTTCAACAAATTCGGAAAAAATACAAAAAGTTAGCTTCTGCCATCTTTAGGTTTTCCCGGAGGGATTGGCCATCCGTATTCTTCTCTTGGTGCCATGATTTTAAATTTAGGTGAAAAAATTAAAGTCCAGATTTATCGCATATTTTTTTAGCCACTACTCAATAAAATGGCCTGTTATATTCAATTTATTTAGAAGCAGCTGCATCGTCATCACTTGATACCGATACCCAAACTCTTTGATCATCTCCTATACCCAAGGAGATTCTTACAAGACCACCGGAACGAACGTCAGCCAGAACTTCTACTACCCTTGTGCGGGGTATTGCGAATGAAAGCTGCTGGGCGAATGTTGAAGGCCCAACCACATGATCAGGGGTTGCAGCTGCTACCCAGATTTTTTGGTGAAAATCAATGCCAAAGGAAATCTTTATGTCTTCATGTTCAGGTGTATCTTTTACAACCTTTTGTAAACTTTGCTTGTCCATAGCGAAATTGAGTCGCTGTACAATTTTCGGAGGAGAACTTTTTTTAACTGCTTTCATATGATTTATATTTTGAATCAAAAGATATTCAAATGTATTAACTTAACCAAGCCCTTTTTCAGGTTTTTTCCTGTTTTTAATTCACGCGTTTAACTATATTAAATAGTAGCAACAAGTCTTTATTCCGGGTATCAAATAAACCCAGACAACATTTTTCCTGAAATAAACCAATGAAACTTACGCTCCTAATGCAACAGAATACAACCAATAATCCTTCCGGAGAAACTTAGCTGACCAACCCTCTTTTCTGCATTTCCTTCATACACAACTTCACATGGGCCGCTGCCCTCCGCCTCGCCGATACCTCATACGGGTTATGATCATACCCCACCAACGCTGTTTGCTGATCATATTCCTTTTGATGGGCATTGTTTCGAATTTCCAGGAAATGAATGTACTCATGCAAAATCGTGTCAGTGAGATGCGCAACACTGGGATGATTGTTCACGTAAATGCGAATGGACTTCCCCACTGAATAATACACCCCATGGCGCTTTTGATGAGGATAATAAGAAATTGTCAATGTAGGCGCCTTTGACCCCGAAGCCGGCACACCGAGATGCTGCCTGCACCAAGAAAGCACCTCCCTAACATAGGCCGCCTTACTCACCATCAATTGTGGGGCCACATCTTTTTTACCGGTTTTACCTCCCGACTTTTTTTGCTTCTTCCCAGGCCATCCAACCTTCCATAACCAAAGAATGCCCAACAATAAAAAATACAGGAAAAGCCAGCGCTCAAAAATTTCCATTCGGCTCCACACATTCGAACCCATTCGAAAAAAAGCGCTTTCAGTCAGATCGGGGAATACATACAAAAGTGAAGCCAATGAAGACATAGCGCGGGAAATTAATACTGAATCAACTGCTGAATACTCGTTTCGAGCCGGCTTTCCGCCAAATAATTTTTTTCCAACACCACATTGAAAGGTACCGGCGTATCCAGAGATGCACAGCGCAATACCGGCGCATCCAGCAACTCAAAACAATGCTCCGCTATCCAGGCGGCTATCTCACCACCAATGCCCCCGGTAAGATTATCTTCATGCAGCATCAATACTTTACCGGTTCGAGCCACCGCTTCCTTTATCGCCTCATAATCGAGTGGTAATAAGCTACGCAGGTCTACTATATGCATTGAAACATCCGGATGACTTCGTTGATAGTCCATCGCCCAGTGAACACCTGCACCATAGGTAATCACCGTTATATCTTCGCCCTCGCTCATAGTTTTTGCCTTGCCGATTTCTATTTCATAGTATTCATCCGGCACGGGTTCAGATTGACTACGATAAAGCACCTTGTGCTCGAAATACATCACCGGATTGGGATCCTGTATCGCAGCATTGAGCAAGCCCTTGGCATCATAGGCCCCGGAAGGATAAACCACTTTCAACCCGGCCACATGCGTGAACCAGGCCTCATTGCTCTGCGAGTGAAAAGGTCCGGCCCCCACCCCCGCACCGGTCGGCATGCGAATCACTACCGGTGCCGGCTGACCCCAGCGATAATGAATCTTCGCCAGGTTATTGACAATCTGATTAAATCCCACCGTTACAAAATCAGCGAACTGCATTTCCATTACACTGGGTATGCCTTCCAGCGCAAGCCCCAAAGTAACCCCTACAATTGCACTCTCACACAACGGCGTATTGCGCACCCGGTGTTTTCCAAACCGCGCCATCAGTCCCTCGGTCACTTTAAACGCGCCCCCATACTCCGCAATATCTTGTCCCATCAATACCAGCTTCGGGTCTCTTTCCATGCTTTGTACCAATGCCTCTTGAATAGCATCAATCATTCGCTTTTCCTTTACCTCCGTATCACGCGGATCGGGTTCCGGAAGTAAAACCGGTGCCGATTGCCTTATCGCATATACATCCTGCACTTCTTCCGAAGTATCGGGAAGCATTGGCTGTACCTGCTCGGCGAGCTGCAACTCGTTATCGATATAGGCCTTGTACTCATGTCGTATGGAAGCAACTTCCATCTCCGTAAGCACACCTTCCTGCACCAAAAACTGCTCATAATTCTTGATGGGATCTTTGCGGCCCCATTCCTCCATCAATTCTTTGGGTACATATTTGGTGCCACTGGCTTCTTCGTGTCCGCGCATGCGAAAAGTCATGCACTCAATGAGGTATGGCTTTTTCTCTCGTAGGCAATATTCGCGCACACCGCGTATGGTATCATGCACGGCCAGCACATTGTTCCCATCAATCACTACACTATCCATCCCATACCCCAACGCCTTATCCGCCAGTTGTTTGCAACGATATTGTTCACTAACGGGGGTGCTGAGGCCATATCCATTGTTTTCAATAATAAAGATGACAGGCAGGCCCCAGACGGCAGCTACGTTGAGTGCTTCATGAAAATCTCCCTCACTCGTACCGCCATCGCCGGTGAATGCCACTGCTACCAAGGGTTCCTCCTTCAACTGATGTGCGAGGGCTGCCCCATCCGCCAGCGCCAGCTGGGGTCCCAAATGTGAGATCATACCACAGATGCGATGCTCACTGCTGCCAAAGTGAAAACTGCGCTCCCTGCCCTTGCTATAGCCTTCTTTGTGGCCTTGCCATTGCTGAAATAGGCGATGCAGGGGCATGTCCCGCGATGTGAATACACCCAGGTTCCGGTGCAAGGGCATGACCCAATCTTTACTATGCAATGCTTGCGTTACCCCTACCGCAATGGCTTCCTGTCCAATTCCACTGAACCACTTACTGATTTTTCCCTGGCGCAACAATACGAGCATTTTTTCCTCGATCATCCTCGGCAACAGCAGCCGGCGATACAGGTCTATTAATTCGTCGTTGGAATAAGGTTGTCGCTGAAACTGCATGGGTCAATTTGTTCTACAAATCTACAGGTTGTATGGGTCATACAGGCAGGAAACATACATAAAAAAAGCCACCGGGAGGTGGCTTGAATACTAGATGGAGGTTAGAGGTATTAGTCTCTGCGGGCAACCTTGCTGAGCAATCGAAGTATCTCCATGTATAACCAAACTATGGTTACCATAAGACCAAAAGCACCATACCACTCCATGTCAGCCGGCAAACCACGATCTGCCCCCTGCTCGATCATATCGAAATCAAGAATCAGGTTCAGCGCAGCGATGGCAACAACAAATAAGCTAATGCCAATGCTTAACATACTGCTGTCATTCATGAAACTCACATTCACACCAAACCAGCCAAGTATCATTGTAAGCAGATAGAAAAGGGCAATACCCATTGTGGCAGCAATGATGACAGAGCGGAAACGCTGTGTAGCACGTATTATACGGAAGTTATAAAGAAAGAAGACGGAAATGGCTACCCCGAAAGTGAGGCCCACCGCCTGCATAATCAGTCCGGGATATTTTTCGGCAAATGCCTCATTCAGGATAACGGATATACCTCCTATAAACAGACCTTCAAGTATTGCGTACAAAGGTGCAATGTACTTCGCCCAACCGGGCTTAAATACAATGGCAATGGCGAGTATCAATCCGCCGAAAATGCCCACCATCATGAGCGTCTGCATGGTAGCTGGTTTGCCTTCCTGAAACAGATGCCAGTTGAACGCTGCTGCAGCAATTAACAACGCCAGCATGAAGCCAAACTTCATTATGGTGCCGCGAACTGTCATCACACCCTGACGGGCAGCATCCAGTGTAAGACCTTTGTTCAACATTTTTTCCGTCAATGTCGGATTACCAGATTCAAAAAGAGCCATACTAGTTAGATTTTATAGTACAAATATACTGATTTCACAGTGTTTCAAGTAGTTCCCCGGGAGGCAGAAATTGTTAAATCCGTCTGCTTTTCTTCTTATGAATACCCCCCACTTATACGAAACTATTCAAAAAACGTACCATAACGGGGGCACTGACAGCCTGACGGATTTGGGAAAGCCATTTTACTTCAGTAGAAGCGCGGGAGCCAAAAAACAGGTGCGCCATAACAAGAAAAAATGCGCCGGGTAAAAGACAGGAAATATTATCTTTATGAACTTTTATTTTTAATATATCAGCATGAAAGAAACGATTTTACAAGACGTGGTGATCAAGTTTGCTGGCGACAGTGGTGACGGTATGCAATTAACCGGTCAGCAGTTTACCAATAATACAGCCATGCTGGGTATCGACCTGGCCACCTTCCCCGACTTTCCAGCAGAGATCAGGGCCCCAATCGGTACGCTACCGGGTGTGAGTGGCTTCCAACTGCATTTTTCTTCCAATAAAGTATTTACTCCGGGCGATATCGCTGATGTGCTGGTAGCCATGAATGCTGCTGCACTGAAAGTAAACCTGAAAGCCATCAAAACAGGCGGTAAAATCATCGTTAACATAGATGGATTCGACGCAAAAAACCTGCGCCTCGCAAATTATCCCGATGGCGTCAATCCGCTGGAAGACGGCAGTCTTGAGAGTTTTGAAGTGATTAAAATTGATGTGACCAAGCTGACGCGGGAAGCCCTGAAGGAATTCGCCGAGTTAGGAAATAAGGAAAGAGATCGTGCCAAAAATATGTTTGTACTGGGCTTTATCTATTGGATGTACAACCGTAACCTCGATAGTACGATCAGCTTCCTGCGTGAGAAATTCGGCAAGAAAGAAGTGATCCTGAACAGTAACATCAAAGTGTTGCAGGCAGGTTACAACTATGGCGAAACCACCGAAGCATATGCTTCCCGTTATGTGGTGGAGAAAGCAAAAATGAAACCCGGCACCTACCGCAGTATCATGGGCAACCAGGCGCTCTCGATGGGACTGGTAGCTGCCAGCGAGAAGAGCGGATTACCCATCTTCCTGGGCGCCTACCCCATCACACCGGCTTCTGATATCTTACACGACATGAGCCGCTATAAAAACTTTGGAGTAAAAACATTCCAGGGTGAAGATGAAATTGCTGCCATCACTGCCGCCATCGGTGCCAGTTATGGTGGAAACCTGGGTGTCACTACTACTTCCGGTCCAGGTATGGCCTTAAAAACGGAGGCTATGGGATTGGCGGTGATGCTGGAAATACCACTGGTGGTGATCAACATTCAACGAGGCGGTCCTTCAACCGGATTGCCTACCAAAACAGAGCAAAGTGATCTGTTGCAGGCTTACTATGGCAGAAACGGAGAATGTCCGATGCCCGTAATTGCCTGTTCAACCCCCAGCGATTGTTTTAACATGGCTTATGAGGCCGTACGGATATCGGTACAACACATGACTCCTGTTATCTTGCTGAGCGATGGTTATATCGCGAATGGTGCTGAACCCTGGCGCTTCCCGCAATCTGCCGACCTGCCTGAGATAAAAGTTAATTTCAAAAAAGGACTGGATGCCGATGAGCCTAAATTCCAACCCTATCGCAGGGATGAGAAACTAGCACGTTCCTGGGCCATTCCGGGAACGCCAGGACTAGAACATCGTATCGGTGGAATCGAGAAACAAGACATTACCGGTAACATCAGCTATGATCCGGAGAACCACCAGCATATGGTGAATATTCGCCAGGGTAAGGTAGATAAGATCGCTCATTACATTCCTAAACAGGAGCTGGAATGTGGTCCGGAAAAAGGCAAGGTATTGGTGCTTGGATGGGGTTCAACCTTCGGAGCCATCAAGAGTGCGGTGCTGCAATTATTGGAGGAAGGTTACCCGGTGAGTCATGCCCACCTTCGTTATCTGCGCCCCTTCCCATCGAACCTGGGTGAGATCTTGAAAAACTTTGATCACGTGCTGATTCCTGAAATCAACAACGGACAACTGATCAAGATTATACGCGATGAATACCTGATTGATGCCAAGGCATTCAACAAGGTAATGGGTGTTCCCATTACCAAGGGAGAGCTGGTAGATGTAATTCGTAAAATGCTGTAAACTAAAGAAGCCCTTAACTCAAGGGCTTTTTCGTTTTTACCCCTTTCTTCCGGGAAGTAGTTCCCAACTATTGTAGATTATGCGGAAGTACGTATTAACTGCTGTTTGTTTAGGTTTGATTTTTTCTGAAGTGAACTCTCAAAGGGTTTTTGCTGTCAATTATCCTTCACAGGCGGATATAAAAGTATGGGTGGCTCCCTATGAGCACCAGGCAGATTTAAAGGTATATAAAGTGCCATATCAGCACCAGGCTGTTGACAATACAGGGAAATGGTTTTTTACTGCTTATGCCCACCAGGCGCAGAAAAAAATTTTTTTTGTGAAGTACAGACACCAGGCAGTCCTAACCATTTTCTTTGTTCCCTATGTGCATAGGGCTGGATGGAAAGACACTGCTAAAAAACATTTACTGTATTGAAGGAAGATATCGGAGCATGCTGCCTTGCTACATTTTTTGTTGTACTGCTTTCATGTTCTATCCTCGCTCATCTCAATCAACCGGTTCAGTTATCCAGGGGAATATTGGCAGCGAAACACTCATACACTTATTTAATCATGGATTAACAAAACATTTAAAAAAATTCTTATTAATTTGTATAACTAAATCAATGCTTATGTCATTTCCCAGACAGCTGGTCATCTATTCTATGCTTGTGTTGTTGTTGCCATTACAGGCAGTTAGTCAAAACATGAACAACGACAAGATGGCTCAACCCAAAAAAAATGAAATGCGGGTCAACCTGTTTTCGGGTCTGTTGGGATTACCTGAATTGAATTATGAACGTTTATTGAATGAAAACAGCGGCCTGGGATTGGCAATAAGCGTGGCCGCTGAAAATAAAGAGTTGATGGCTACGCGAGCCTTAGTACTACCTTACTATCGTATGTACTTTGGAAAAAAATATGCCTCCGGATTTTTTATTGAAGGGAACATGGGGTTTTCATTTGAACAACAGCCAAATTATAACTGGTCAGTCTGGCCACGTCCTCCGGTTCAATACAACTCCGGAGTATACTACGGCCTGGGTTCTGCTATTGGTGTGAAACTGGAGAACAGGAACCGATTGATCGGCGAAGTTTTTCTAGGTGGGGGAAGACTATTTGGAGATAGTTATGATGGTGGTTACCTGCGCATAGGTGTTTGCTTGGGGGGAAGATGGTAGTGGAATTTTCTTTCTGAAAGGGAACTCTCCTCTTCAAAAGGTTAGCATCAACAGGTCAACGCTCAAATTCGATGATGTGCTCGGAAGCATAATAGTCATCGCCGGGTTTGATGCGCTTCACATAAAAGCGGGCTCTTTTTCCCAACCGAACACAAGTATATTTTTCGCGGATGCTTTCCGGCTCATTCAGCGGCTGCAATGACGGATACCATAATATATATCCCGGTTTCTGAAACAGCAATTCCGGCTTCGTCCAGTCCTGGCTATTGGCACCTTCACCCAGGTCTTTATGAGGGTTAAAAGAAATATAGATCTTGTCTCCCCGCCATGATTTTCCTTCTACATGCCCCATCAGCATCACCCAGCAATTGAGGTAAGTATTCCAGCTGACAGATGGCCCCCAGTGAAAGCCTCCTCCGGGAGAAGAAGCGGGACCTCCCCCCTTATCGTTATCTATCTGCAAAGCCTTTACCGGCTGGCCAATACCATTATGTGATTGAGTAAATGCCTTGCCATCCCATCGGCGGGCTTTTCCCTCCGGGGCATCAAGGTCACTGAGGCGTATACGTGCAATACTGATACATTGTCCGCTCCACTCTTTCCGGGCATCATAGGTGGCTGAATCATATATACCGGGATAACCATACTCCCCATAAAAAAGATATAGATAATCACCACTGGCAACGGCAGAGGGGTCACCAACCCCCCCGGCAAAAGTGTTGGAACTATTCTGCGGCTTTAATATCATGCGTGGATCCAGGTCTTCAATAAAAAGTCCCTTGTTCTCCCAGCTCTTTCCTCCATCTGTTGATTTCATAACGCCGATGCGACAAACAGCAGCAGGGCTCTCAGGGCCCGTAAGCCCCTGTGGCCATCTTTTATTATGGTAGCCCTGACCGGTGATGCTATCATACGGCAAGGTCTCGGGATAATTTTCATTGTGATAAATTCCATACAGCGTTTTACCGGAAATATCTTTTTTATCCTGGTACACTGTTTCAAACCAAACGGCACCGTGTAATCCGGGTTGACCAATGGGGGCATTGAGGGGCATGGAAGGATTGGTGAACTTATCTCTTGGGTAGGAGAAAACTGCTTCCGGATTGAGCCCATCGGCATATTTCAAATCACGGGCATAACCCCATAAAGGATCTTCGCCATATTTTCCGGGAAAAATCCGAAAAGTATCGCCAACCCATCCCTCCGCCATATTGCAGTCCACAAAAGAGTTGAAGGTTACACGGGGTGCTGGCTGCAGCTTGAATTTAGGAGCAAACTTTTCTTCTTGCTTACAAGAATACAAAAAGCCCGCACACAATAGCAAACAAACAACAGGGTATCGCATCATGATAATATTTTGTCAAAAGAATGTCTTAAACAAGCAATCAATATTTCTTCAACTCTTTGATGATGGCTCGAACATCCCGATCAATCTTTTCATCAGAAATCTTCTTTCCATAGATCTCGGAAGTGGTCCACCCCTGCCAGATCGCTTTATCGTTTACCGGATTCATCATGCTGAGGGTAAGGGTACCTTCCCGCACCTGACGCGTGGCTGTATTAAAGCCAACCAGATTGGAAGGATAAAAAATTGGTACCCAACGACGGGCAGCCGGATTGTAATACCAACGGGTCATGGGCTGGGAATAAACGGGAACGTTCACGTTCTGCTGTGACTGGTCGACTACGACATCAAATACCAGATACACATCAGGATTAGCCGTGTTCATCTTCCAACCATGTTCCTGGAGATATTTATCAATGGTTCTTTTGATTTTGGTATCTCTGATGCTATTCGCATTCAACCGTTTTGTCTCATAATTTTTATCATCATCTGCATCTGCCCACGCATAAGAAGAAACCCCTGAGATGTCATAGGCGTCATCGTGTTGATGATAGGCCCGCTGAGCACAGCCGATGAATAACAAGCAGGCAAGAAATAAACCGGAAAAAGAAGGAAAAAATTTCATAAAAAAGATTTTGATGAGTGCCTACTGCAAAGTACGAAATTATCAGACGGAAAGCAAGTGGGTAACCTGCTTTTTAAAGTCCATACCGCTGATTTTTCTGGATAGAAATCTGCTGCCCGTTCCCACAGAAAAAGTAGCTACAGCAGATGAATTACAAACCATGTTTGAAGGAAAAATAATTTATCGTACGGGTGACGAACAATTATATCAGGGGAATAAGAATGGAAACCTTGGTGCCTTCCCCTTCTTTTGTTTCCACGCTTAGTTCACCGCCAGCCAGTTGAACGCGGTTTTTCATATTCATCAGTCCCAAGCCGCCGGACTTGCCTTGTTTTTCTGGCAGGAACCCCGCCCCATTATCTATGACTTCAATTTTTAACCGGTCGGGGTGAAAATAAAAGAAGATATCAATGCGGCTGGCCCTGGCATGCTTGAAAACATTTTGCAGGCTTTCCTGAATAACGCGGAATAAGATGATCTCCCGCTGGTGATCCAATGACTGTACATTTCCTTCACAATACGTAATTACCTCGCAGGCCCCGGAATTTTGTATTCGCTGGGCTTCCTGTTCAACAGAGCCGAATAAACCCAGTAATTTAATCCTGTCGCTGCTCATGCCCCTGGCCATATCACGCAGGTCACGCATGGCGCGACCGATGTTCTCCTGAGCATCAATAATAAGCTGATTTTCCGCTCCGCCCTTTTCGGCCACCTGATTTAACTGCATGCGAACCAGACTAAGAAGTTGCCCTACATTGTCATGTATTTCCTGGCTGACATGGTTCAGGGTTTGTTCCTGTACTTTTTGTTGGTTGTTGTACAATTCACCCAATACCCGTGTATATTCTTCTAACCTGACTTTGGCATGACGCAGGGTAGCCGTCATCATATTAAAATTTGTAGTCAGCAAGCCGATTTCATCCTGGTACTTTACGGGCACCTGTACATTCAAGTTGTCGCTGTTGACCTTTCTTATGGCACGCAGCACTTGCTTGAGCGGGTTAGTCAGGGTCCTTCTCAACAGCGATGGTAAAAAAAAGATGATGATACCTGTGGCACTGAAAAAAACGATGAAAATCTTTTTTAACCCCTCTTGCTGGGCCAATCGCTTCTCTAATTCATTGGGCAGGGTAGGCGGAAAAAAAATCAAGGCACAAATCGTCAGAAACAATACAACCGAGACAACACTATAGCCGGTAATTTTAACTTGGAAGCTTACAAATACTTCTGAGAAATACAGATAGGTAATCATAAGACAGATTTCTCCTACCCAGACAAAAATGAAATACGTCCAATACCCAACAACTGAGAAAAGACCAAAAATGACACAAATGATGGCAAGGGAAAAAAAGCTGGTGCTCACACCTGCCAGAATCAGATGCGCATGATAAGCAGTGGTATTTGACTCCCGGAATATAAAAGCCTTTCTGATTGCAATCAAAAAAGTAGCCACGTTGGCAACGATACCCCAGAAAAACGATGTAACCTGAAAGACATAGGTATCACTGTTGTTATAGAATTCATTCCAGCCAATCAGTGCTACCAAAAAAACTGAGAAGGGAACGAGAATTATCATCACCCATTTCCTTTCCCGATCAAATTTGGGCTCAATGAATTGGTAGTATATCTGGAGGTTGGCAAGCATTTGAGCTACCAACACAGGACCATAAAGAAATACAGTTTCAATTTTATAAAACAAGGAGCCCTCTGTGCCGGGGTAAAGACTAAAGCGAATCATCTGATCAAGGTACCAGATAGAGGAAGCGATGTAATTTAGAATCAGCCATTTCCGAATGGGTATTTTAGCCCTGCTCTTAAGCAGAAACCACGTCATTCCCAACTGAGTAACTGCTATAATAAAAGCAATGACGGAATGTGTATGTAATAATATCCATGAATTCATAGGGCTCAATAGAATGGGTCAAGTTTTATTTCCTGCATTTTTTTCTTTTTCAGCAACCAGCCATCTTTTTTACATCGTTTTCCAACCCAACGCTAACATCCTGAGTGCATTCCCACTGAAAATTTTTGTGACCTGCTCCTCTGTTAGTCTTGCGCGCATTTTTTCCAGTAGATTCCCCATCTGTTCATATAAGTAAAGGTCTGGCGGTGTATCAGTAAAGCCATCGAAGTCTGTTCCAATTGACAAACAACTGAAATCTTTTTTGTCGGTCTGTTCATTGATGTCAAAAATGGTTTCTATAACACAGTCAATACCTGTCATTTCCCAGCCCTCGAATTCCGGCAAACGCGTATCCACTCCTGTCAGCCACCACCTTTCAATAATGATTCCAATCACGCCACCACTTCGCTCAATAGCCAGAATGTCTTCCGTGCTTGCACCATAATATTTGTGGTGGGCATATTTGGTTACACCGGTTTTTTGGTGATACTTTTCATGTAAGGCTCTCGAGCCACCATGTGAAAAAGTAATGGGTCTTGCTTCTTTGGGATGGACTTTGATCCATTCATCATGAAGCTCATACACCTGCCTTCGGGCAGCATCGGTACTGTGCATGAGATCAATGATCATGCCCATCTCCAGCATCTTCCTGACTACGGCCTTTCCCAGTTGACTTAACCCAACATTCATTTGAGCATCAAGGGGATCATATTTCCAGTCATAACGAAAACTATGCACTTTCGGATACTCGGCTATGCCTTCTACGCAATCAGATAATTCATTCGGGAATAAATAAGCTAGCGTTAGCATACATACACCCCGGTGCTTCAAGGAAACAAGATTGTCAAGGTACCGATCGAACTCCTTTCCCTTTGCATAATCTTCTTCCTTTATCATCCCCCCTTCCACAGGACGATGGCCCTTTCTTTTAATCCTTGGTATATAAAGTACCTCAGGTGGTAAATTCCGACCCAATGCATGTGAGCCCTCAATAGCATGAACAAACACTATTTTACCTTTACTTCTGGCATACATCAGATCTTCATAGGAGCGGGCAATGACAAATGTTTCACTACCGAGCTTCCGGTTGGTAATATAAATCTGCTCCTCAAATAAATTGAGGATGTTATTAATCTGAGTAAAATTGCTAAAGTCTTCATGCTCCATCTTGTTAAAGAAGCGATTCAACAAACGTATCACATCACTCAAACCCTTGAACTTCCGACGCATGGCACCCACCGGTATGTCGTGCGGTACAATCATTACCCCGACGTGACCACATCGCAGGCGATGAAAATCTACCTGCATACCTAACATAGACAATAAACCGTCACCCGGCACCGGTCGATGACTATTCCAGAACTTCTTTCCCCAAATATTCATCTTCATGGATACATGGGTATGAATGTCTACCATAGACTGCGCCCGAACAACAATGGAGGGGACTTGATTTAGCGGCGGCGGCTCCTTTGCGAACAAAAAAGAAGCAAATAAATCCCTCCATCCGTGTCTATTGGTTTTGGTTGGTGAAGCAAGAGACATACAACAGAAGGTATTTGGTTGCTTAAAATAATAATTTTTGACCGTTTATTGTGTGTTGCTTACACCTTTCCAGTAATCTTAAAATAATTCTTATGTCGTATGTTATTGATTATCAGCGCAAATGATTTGTTCTAGTTACAGGGTTTTTCCTGTTTCTTGGTTGGAATTTTCATTGTACGAATGGCATTTTCACTTTTCTATGACAGTAATTAGTTGGTTTGTAAATAGATTGCAGAGTCGCCGCTGAATTTGCACCCAAAAGAGTCCTAACCATGACAGGCACGAACGATACCATAGATGTCAACTGGCAGTTTGCACGCGCGTTTCCCGAACCACGACTGCAACCCCACTTACACCTGTTAGCAGAAAGATTACAGGAAGGACATATCTGTATCGAAGCAACACCATCCCAACAGGGAGAGGGAACAACCCCCAACGGTAACTTTATCACTGAAAAAGAATTGTCGGAACTGCAACCCTGGGTGGGCAATGCCGACACCATCGCACCCTTCATCCTGCACCGCCATAAACTCTACCTGCACCGGTATTTCCAATACGAAACCACCATCCTGCATCATATCCGCCGCCTGCTGGCAGCAGAAAAAAACAATCGGGATTTCTACCTGCAGCAATTGCAACTACAAAAAAAACTGATGAATGCGCTCTCGGCAACCTATGCCGTTGACGGACTTTCACAGCAGCTGTCAGCGGACTGGCAATTGGCGGCAGCATTGATGGCAGCATTACAACACTTGACAATTATCACCGGTGGACCGGGTACAGGAAAAACTACTACCGTAGCTAAAATTATCTGGCTGCTGCTATCCATACAGCCCGCTCTCCGCATTGCTCTGGCAGCGCCCACCGGCAAAGCCGCTACCCGCATGGCAGAATCTTTGCTGACGACCACACAGCAGTTCCCCGACTCCATCCGAAAGTCTGTCGAACAACTGCAACCCGCCACCCTGCACCGGCTGCTGGGATACAAAAAAGACAGCATCTACTTTCGCCACCATGAAGAGAATCCTTTGCCCTATGACCTTGTCATCGTAGACGAATGTTCTATGATCGACGCAGCCTTATTCGCCAAACTCTTTGCAGCCATCGGTAGCAATTCGCGCCTGCTGCTACTGGGTGATAAAAATCAACTGGCTTCAGTAGAAGCAGGTAGTCTCTTCGGTGATCTTTGTAACCATCCGGAGGTCATCAATGCCTTTTCAACTTCAACCCTCGAACTAATCAACGAATTCCTGCCATCTGCAGCAAGAAAAATTCCTGCCTCCCTTCCAACAACCCACCCACTGGCAGAACACATCATTGAACTTCAACGCAGCCACCGCTTTGACTCGAACAGCGGTATTGGTCGCTTCAGCTATGCTGTCTTACACAATGATACCAAGGCCTTGGATAGCTTCCTGCAAGATAAAAATTCAACGGAAGTTCAGATAGCAAGTCCACCCAACGAA
>Ga0208361_1000286_pt1 | contig 16004 bp, 13 predicted proteins | sample LakMenEpi05Aug10_FD_150670 | JGI IMG/M metagenome (GOLD analysis project Ga0208361, IMG submission 150670) | Freshwater microbial communities from Lake Mendota, WI - 05AUG2010 deep hole epilimnion (SPAdes) | ecosystem: Environmental > Aquatic > Freshwater > Lake > Epilimnion/Euphotic zone ... | reverse complement strand
CCCTGTGGAAATCCACAGGGCTTTTACATCCGATGACCTGATTAGAAAGCAGGGTCAGCGGGTGTGTTGGGGTTGTTATCTCTTTCACGGAAAGGATAAGGCATATTACGACGCTTCATCTCAGCATTGGCTCTGCCGAAACGACGCATATCTTCCAGTTTATTGGAGCTCATAAAGAGTTCAATACATCTGTTGCGATATACTTCCGTCAGCAGACTGGCTGCATCGGTTGCGCCTGTATAACCTGCTGCAAAGTTCGCACCAACACCCAATGGGTCGCTGGCAGGAGCTTGTTGCAAAATAGCATCAATGATGCCTTCTGCACCAGCTACATCCGGACTAGATTGACGCAGCAGACACTCGGCACGCATTAAACGTACCTCATCCGGCAGGTAAATTGGAATAGCACGTGTAGAACTGTTCCAGAAACCATTCATGCGGAAGCGAGGGGTACCTGTAGCCGCAATCGTGGTATAGAATGAAATACGGGCATCTGTTACATCCGGACGAATACCCAGTGGCAGACCCAGCGTAGAGTCGATCGGGGCATATACGTTGTTGGAGGAGGTAACATTTAAGAACACCGGATTAGGGTTCAATGCCTCATAATTCATAACGGAAGTCTTGGTGAGATCAACTGCATTCGCAGCAGCCTGAGCCGTAGCAATGTTGCCGGCATAGAGACTATAACGGGCTTTCAGTGCCTGAAGGGTATTGATGATATCAACACCGGCAGGAAGATCTGAGTTAAACTGTGCAGTAATCGGAGCTGCACTGATACCGGCTAAGGCTCTATCGATAGCTGCAACCGCTCTGGCATAACCAGTGGCACGGGGTACGAATTTGGTGGGTGAAGTAACCGGAGCACCAATGGTGTCGGGTACATTTTCCCACAACATACTCAAGTTACCAATGGCCAGTGCTTTGAAGATAGAAGCATAACCAATTAATCCACTTCTATAACCGGCATCTGCAAGATTTTGCGCATTGGCGATTACGGTGTTCGCGTCATAGATGGCTTTACAATTGCTGATCCAGATACTACCCAGCAAACCATTGTTTCCATCTACCGAAGCACCTCCGGCTCCTAGATTGGCTTCAGATACGTTACCAATGTTTAAAACAAAAGTTTCACCTGCTGTTAAGCCAACAGCACTCATCATGCTGGGGTGGATGGTAAGTGCGTATGTGCGTTGAACACCTACTGCCACACCCATCAGTCCTTTCGGACTTCCCAACACTGATACATCAGATGCAGCATTGGGGTTCACATATTCCTTGCTGCAGGAAGCTGTCATCAGCGTTGCTGCGAGTCCAAAGAAAAGTGTTAATGATTGTATTCGTTTCATAAAGTAAGTTTTAAGTGTCAATTAAAATTTAGCCTGTAAACCTACACTAATGGTTCTTGGAATGGGCACAGAACCAAAGTCAATGCCTCTGAGTATGGTACTCTGACCACCGGCATTTACTTCCGGATCATAGCCAATGTATTTCGTCCATACCACCAGGTTTCTTCCGGTGAAGTTTATATTCAGGTCTTTTACGATTTTACCTACTTTACCTACACTGTAGCTAAGGGCAAACTCACGTATGCGTACGTTACTTCCGTCATCCACGCGCCATTGCTCGATGTTGTAAATACCGGTAGGAAAGGCAGCGGAAGCATTGTAGCCGCTGATGTAACCTCTGGGCAACTGACCTCTGTGTTCCAGTTCAGCCACTTTACCGTTACCCACCCCTTGTCTGGTTCTGAAATCAGCATTGAAAACTGAATTTCCTTTGGTGGCATCAATTTGTATACGCAGGCTGAATTTTTTGTAATTGAACTCATTGATCAAGGTAGCTGTGTACAATGGATTCGGGTTACCAATGATCTTACGCAGCGGAACACCCACGGGAACACCTTGGCCTGCAGGGCCACCTGGGTTGTAATTGGATTGGGTATAGGTGAGAATGCTGTTCTGCGTTCCGAAGGCACCTCTTGGAATACCTGCAGGACTCAAATCCAAACCAGCATGGTTAGGAACACCAATGCTGTTCTTGGAGAAACTTCCACCTGCAGTAGTAGCAAAGAAAGTACCATAGAAAACACCCACCGGCTGTCCTTGTATCAATGCTACAGGTGCACCCTGGTTGGTGGGGAACGTAATCAATGCAGCACCGATATTCAATACTTCATTTCTATTACGGTTGTAGATACCGGTAATATTCCAGCTGAAATCTTTCTTCTTCACTGGTGTAGCAGAAAGCATGATCTCATAGCCGGTATTTTTCAGGTTACCGATGTTATCGAGTAAGGAAGAGAAACCTGCCGAAGGAGAGATGAAGCGGTTCAACAACATGTCATTCACCCGCTTGTCATACACGTTCAGGTTCAGGTTGATGCGGTTATCAAGGAAAGCCAGGTCAAGACCGAATTCTATCTCTGTTTGTCTTTCAGGACCCACATTGGTATTAGCCAGTGTGCTGCTTGTATTCAGCGCAGTTCTGCTGTTGAAAGAAGAAGCTGTGTACACATTGAAACGGTCATAAGCGCCAATACCTGTCAGGTTACCGCTTTCACCGTATGCAACTCTTACCTTGGCAAGATCCCACCATTTGCTTACACCCAGGTTCTTCCAGAAACTGGTTTCTGAAAGGATGAAACCGGCATTGGCCTTAGAATAAATCTGGTTGCGCTTATCCGGACCGAATACCGAAGAGGCATCCCTTCTGATAGCAGCGGTAACGAAGAATTGATTTCTGAATTTAAAATTCTGTTGTAAAAAGAAACCGCTGATTGACAGTTCAGCTCTGGAGTCAGCACCAGGGATGATTGTACTCGCACCGGTAACTGTTTCAACAAAAGGAGCTAAACCACGTCCCTGCAACATTACATAAGAATTGCGCTCGTATTGCTGCGAGAAACCAACTTGTGTAACTGAACTGATGTCTTTGGTAAGACTGGCAGTGTAAGTTGCATTGATATCATGGTTGATGCCAAAGAAATTAGAGGTAGCAGCACTGGCATAACCGTTCAGGGTAGGGTCACTGCTGGTCGTACCACCACCAAAGAAGGCTGCGTTTACGTTATAGGCAAACGGCGGCATGAAAGTGGTACCATTCTGAGCATAGTTATCAATACCCATGGTATAGTCAATGGTCAGGTTCTTCATCGGCTTCAGCTTCAAACCAAAATTGGTCAAAATACGGCTGGTATTGTTCCGCTGCTTGAAGTCTTCGATAACTGAGATCGGATTCACACGTCCCAGGTTACCATGCGCTTTTAAATTACCCAATGCATCTCTGAACTTCAGGTCGTGGAAGTTACCCAGGATGGTTACTGAGTTCATCGGACTGAAGAAGGAGTTACCATCGGGTTTCTCGTTGGCAGAGCTATTCACATAGTTCAGTCCGAGATTCATACTCATCCATTTGTTGATCTTTTGATCGATGTTACTTCTGAAGCTATAACGCTGGAAGTCAGTATTACGAATGATACCCTGGTTGTAGAAATATGAGCCAGAGAAGAAATATTTAGTGTTATCGGTACCACCACTTACAGAAACATTATTATCTGTACCCATACCATCCCTGAAGATGATATCCTGGTAGTCGTAACGGGTAACGGCAGTTGTATTGGTAAGTGCTGGACTTAAAATGTCTTGTGTTTGAGCATCAACACCACCACCAAATTTGGTAGGTGCCTGGTTCACATCCAATTTACTTCTCAAACCGCTGAACAGCACATTGCTGCTAAAGCTTACCTGAGGAGCACCGGATACACCACGCTTGGTGAAGATCTGAATAACACCACTGTTCGCACGTGAACCATAGATGGCTGCTGCAGCAGCACCATTCAGAATTTCTACGCGCTCAATGTCTGCTGGATTGATATCCACCATTCTGTTCTGACCAACCACACCCACGAAGTTGCCACCATCATAACCACCTTGCGTATTAGTAACGCGCGGTGTATTGTTATTAACGATAACCCCATCTACGATATAAAGTGGTTCAGAAGAAGAGTTCACAGAGCTCACACCTCTCAGACGAACACTCAAGCCACCGGCAGGATCACCGCTGTTCTGCGTGATCACAGCACCAGGGGTTTTACCCTGTAATGCCTGCAAGGCATTGGCTGAGGCACCTTTGTTCAGGTCAGAAGCCTTGAGCGTGGCTACATAGCTACCCAACTGACGTCGAGTGGTACCGGCAGATGTACCGGTTACTACTACTTCATCGAGTTTGGAAACACTCTCTGATAAATTTACATCTACCGTGTAGGACTTATCACTGCCTATGGTGATGTTTTTCGTCTGATCTTTCCAGCCAATGGCAGAAAAAACCAGGGTGTAATTGCCCGGATTCAGGGCGGCCGTAAAGGCATAGTTTCCGTTCAGGTCGGAGATGGTACCATACTTGGTTCCCTTTACCGATACGTTAACAGATTCAACAGCCGCTCCAGTAGAGCCGCTGACTTTACCTGCAATGCGAACCTGGCCGAAAGAAATGACGGCGAATAGACTCAGGACAAAGGATAAACAGAATTTCTTCCATTTATCCTGCCTGTTGGTTGCTCGTGTGTTCATAAGGGTGGTTTAGGTTGTGAGGAATTATAAAATTGTTATGCCTAAATCCCGATAGGGAGCCAGTACCGGATCATTTTTGTCCAGCTCCGTAATCAGGATGTCAATTTGGTTGAGTCCGCATATCTTGATGCGCTGCACAGAATTCAATTTCTCTGATATAGACATGATGACCTTCAAATGCGATGCTTCAAGCATAGCTTTTTTTAAGATCACCACATCCCAGTCATTATCTGTAATGCCCTTATCAACATCCATCGCATTTACTCCCATGATACAGATATCTGCCTGAATAGATTTTATCTTGGATATGGCTTCTCCACCCACAGCAATCTGAGATTTCTTAGAAATTTTATCTCCAATAAAGATCACTTCTGAATTCGGGTGTTGTGCATATTCATAGGCAGCCGGAATACTACCCGTTAAGAAAGTGGCCTGTAATTGCTCCGGTAACATCCGCGCCATCTCTACCACCGTTGTGCCGCCACCCGATAATACAAACATGCCATCCTTTAATAACGAGATGGCTTTGTTGGCAATGATCTTCTTCTGCTCACCATAGAATACATCTGACCTAAGGTAAAAGCTGTTGAATGATTTTGATAATGCCCCACCATGCACTTTTATCACTTTACCCTCCTCAGCCAACTCATTGAGATCACGTCGAATGGTGTCTTCCGATACCTGAATCTCGGCACTCAAGTCGGCCGACAACACACTGTTGTGCAGACTGACCTGCCTTAATATATATGCCTGACGTTCTTTTTTCAGCATTTTTGCAATCGTGGAGTTCGAAATTATTACTTTTATCGCTTATAATACTATCAAAACCGCAAAAAGTTGCATGCTTATTGATCAAATGCCTTAAAATTCCGCACAAATGAACAAAAATCTGAATAAACTGTGTAAAATGGCTACTGCGCCGAGTAGGTTGGTCATCGGACTGATGAGCGGCACTTCCCTCGATGGACTGGATGTGGCATTGTGCAACATCCGAGGTAGCGGAAGCTCCACAGCACTCGAATTACTGCATTTTACTACGATCCCCTATACATCCTTTTTCCAACAGCAGGTGAAAGAAGTCTTTGCACAGCAGCATACCAGCCTGGAAAAAGTTTGTCTGCTGAATGAGTGGATTGGTCGTTTTCATGGGCAGTTGGTTTTGGAATGTTTGCAACAATGGAACGTTGATCCTGCAACGGTAGATCTGATAGCGAGTCACGGCCAAACCATCTATCATGCACCAGCCTGGATGCACAAAGATGAAAGATTTCCGCACGCGACGCTTCAGATTGGTGACGGTGATCATCTTGCTCATACTACGGGCATTATTACCATCGCTGATTTTCGACAAAAACACCTGGCGGCAGGTGGGGAAGGAGCCCCACTGGCTGTATATGGAGACCACCTCATATTTGGTAAACTAGGAGAAAACAGAATCATGCTGAACATAGGTGGTATCGCCAACTTTACTTACTTGCCCGCTACACGCGATGTGTCTAATATATTCAGTACCGACACCGGCCCGGGAAATACCCTTATGGATGCTTATGCCCAGCGCCATTTTAATATGTCTTGCGACCGAGATGCAGCCATTGCCAAAACCGGAATGGTCAGTGAGCCCTTGTTGCAATCGCTGCTGTCACATTCCTTTTTCTCACAGCCCTTCCCCGCCACAACCGGTCCGGAATTATTTAATCTTTCTTACCTGCAAAAGGCCCAGGAAGCATCCAACACTACCCATTTATCAACGGCCGATGTGATGCGTACGCTGAATCGATTTACAGCTACAACCATTGCACAAGCGATGCTGCGTTGCTGTCCGAAAGGGGAGAAGATGGAGGTGTATGCCAGCGGCGGAGGTATGCACAACCCACTTGTAATGGAACAATTAAAATCCTTGCTTCCGGATTGCAACTTTCACACGACAGAAGAATTGTCGGTTCACCCGGATGCTAAAGAAGCGGTTCTCTTTGCGCTCTTAGCCAATGAAACTGTGGCAGGCAATTCCGAAACCTATGCAGGTTCAGGGGAGGGTATACCGGCTGTATGTATGGGTAAAATCAGTTTCCCTGATTAATACTGCTTGGTGATTTTCTAACGCGGTGTAATTCACGGTATTTGTCAATGGTCTCAAAATGGATACGCGGATTGGCTTGTAAAAGCTGAATGAATGTTCTTAACGAATCTACTGCATCCTGATGGGCAAAATACCTATCGTGCGATAATACAACTACTGCTCCCGGTACACGTGTTTCACCGGATGATAATTGCTTAAAAATCCTGTTGGCCATTTCTGTGGCAGATTCACGTGGTAAATTTGTCTTACTGCTTCCTCTCCATTCTGCATCCCAGCCAATAACCTGATAGCCCATTGAATCGAGTTGATGTACCAATGGTTTTTTGATGAGTTGGCCACTAAATTTCCCATTGACAGCCCAGGTGTTTTGACCCGGGAAACGAATAATTTTTTCAGTAATCTGCATCAATTGCTCGTTGTGAAAAAAATCATTCCGGGCTGTGTCTACAGAGGCCGGAGAATAAAATCTTTGATAGCGATTGTTCATCGCATGACTAAATCCATGGTTGACCAAAAGAAGAGCAGGATAATCAGCTCGAATTGAATCTATTAATTTTTCCCGGTCCTTGTTCAATACATTGAACCCTACTACAAAAAAACTAGCTTTAACCCCAAGCTCCTTGACAAGATTCCTACAATTTCCGGTTCCGGGAGGTTGGGGTCCATCGTCCAAGGTGAGAAAGATAAATTGATGAGATGTGTCTGCAAATAGTTGAGTCAACGAATCAGTTGGTTTCGTTTTTACTGAATCCTTGACAGGTGGTTCAATATTCTTAGGATAGGTTTTGTCTTCGTTGTTGTTTTCTTGAACACCGGTATCCCGCGAAGTACAAGAAACGATAAATGACGCAACAGTAACAAACATTAATGCGGACAAACCCTGTATAAATGGAGCTAATTTCATGGTAGAAATAGATAAACAAAGTTATATCCAAACTCTCGCAGGGTCTGTTATATCGTCTTTTTTTGCAATTGTTTATGAATTAAAAAAGGTCTGCCGGAAAAGCAGACCTTTAAAATAATATTTAGTATCGAGTAAGATTAATAGCGGTAGCTATCTGTTTTGAACGGACCCACTTTACTGATACCGAGGTAATCAGCTTGTGTGTCGGTCAGTTCATCGAGCACAGCTCCTACCTTGCTCAGGTGCAGACGTGCTACTTTCTCATCAAGGTGACGGGGTAACACATATACTTTGTTTTCGTAGTTACTGTGGTTATTCCACAATTCGATTTGTGCCAATGTTTGGTTGGTAAACGAGTTACTCATCACAAAGCTGGGGTGACCGGTAGCACAACCTAAGTTCACCAGTCGGCCTTCCGCCAACAAAATGATATCTTTTCCATCCACATTGTACATATCTACCTGTGGCTTGATGGTATCTTTCGTATGACCATACTGCTGATTCAGCCAGGCCACATCGATTTCAATGTCAAAGTGACCAATGTTGCAAACAATGGCCTTGTCTTTCATGCTGCGGAAATGTTTTTCAGTAATCAGATCGCGACAACCGGATGCAGTTACGATGATATCCGCTTCCTTCACTGCTTCAATCATCGGCTTTACGGTGTAGCCATCCATGGCTGCTTGTAAAGCACATATGGGATCGATCTCTGTTACGATTACACGGCAACCTGCACCACGAAGGGAGGCAGCTGAACCTTTACCCACATCACCATATCCACCTACTACTGCGATTTTCCCTGCCATCATGATATCAGTAGCACGACGAATGGCATCTACCAGCGACTCCTGACAGCCATATTTGTTGTCGAACTTCGATTTCGTAACTGAATCATTTACGTTGATGGCCGGAATTGGCAAAGTGCCCTTCGCCATTCTTTCGTATAAACGATGAACGCCGGTGGTTGTTTCTTCCGATAAGCCACGAATGCCTTTGATCAGCTCAGGATATTTATCAAATACCATGTTAGTCAGGTCACCACCATCGTCGAGAATCATGTTCAATGGACGATCGGGACTTCCAAAGAACAGGGTTTGCTCAATGCACCAATCAGCCTCTTCCTGTGTTTGACCTTTCCAAGCAAAAACCCCTACACCGGCTGCTGCGATGGCAGCGGCCGCCTGGTCTTGTGTTGAGAAGATATTACAAGAGCTCCATTTTACTTCTGCACCCAGTGCTACCAGCGTTTCAATCAATACGGCCGTCTGAATGGTCATGTGCAAACATCCGGCAATGCGGGCACCTTTCAGGGGCTGTGAACCGCCATATTCTTCGCGAACAGCCATTAAACCCGGCATTTCAGCTTCTGCCAGTTTTATCTCCTTGCGACCCCAGTCCGCCAGACGCATGTCGGCTACCTTATGGGCCAAAGTAAAATCAATGTGTTGGAATGTAGTTGACATAGTAGTTTTATTTGCTGTCAAAGGTAAAATAGTAGTATTATATAATGAAATAAATTAAATAATTAGAATAAGTGTATATATTTATGTAAAATTATAGTAAATAATACTAAAATTATATGCCAAACAAGCCCTTGATAGTCGAAAAATCTATTTTACCCGTTCCGCTGGATGAGAAGGATTTGGCCATATTGCGCATCCTTCAGCAAAATGCACGGGCGACCGTTCGTGAAATAGCTGCCCAGGTAAAGCTGAGTACCACACCAGTACATGAGCGAATTCGTCGCCTGGAAGCACAGGGTGTAATCAGGCAGTACGCAACCCTGCTGAACCCCAATCTGGTGAATAAAGGACTGATGGTTATTTGCTATGTTTCTTTGCGTCAGCACAACAAAAGTGCCGGTACTCGTTTCATTAAAAGCATTATGGAGATGCCCGAAATCATTGCTTGTTATAACATCTCAGGCGAATTCGATTTTATGTTGAAAGTTGTAGCAGAAAGCATGGATGATTACTATCATTTCCACGTGAATAAACTCAGCCAGGCGGAAAACATCGGCCAACTGCAGAGCGTATTTGTAATGGGTGTGATCAAAGATACCCATGTACTGGTATAAGCATCAGGGTAACTTGACCAACTTGCGTTTGCGGGGTCCACTGAACCATTTTTTCCGAATCACATGAGCCAGGTAAGCGCCTGCTGCCCCCGTGGCTGCACCCACGACCACGTCACTCGGATAATGTTGCCCCAAATACATTCTGGAATAACCCACACCACAACCCCACATGTAAGCAGGTGCTGCTATATACCATTTCTTGGTGGTCAGCAGAAGGGTAGTGGCAGTAGAAAAAGAAAGGGAAGTGTGCCCGGAAGGAAAAGCATTTCCAGACTCCCGCACATCAGGATAAATATCGGTATAAGTTTCATACGGACGAGGCCTATTAATCAATTGCTTGAGTATACCCGTACCTGCAGCCGATAAGACTAATCCGCCCATCATCTCATAGCTGATCTTCTTTCCCTGCTCGTTGTCAGTGATCAGTGAAACAGCCATGATGCCAATGGGTAGTCCCAACGCTACCGGATAGGCTGCAGAAGTGAATGTTTTATATGTAGGATTGTCCGGATAACGCGGATTGATGCCCCGCAGCGTTTTATAATCTCCTTGCCCCTGCGCTTGCACTGAGAGGCTCACAAGAAGCGACCCAACGAGTAGGACTGTCATTCGTAAAATAAAGAAGCCTGGTCGCATGGTTGAATGAATGGTCATTTTAGGCATTTCCTACTTCTTTCAGGGCGCTTTCAATGGTAGCAATTCTTGCCAGCGCATCTGATTCTTTTTTTCGCTCGAGATCGATCACTTCCGGCCGGGCATTATTGACGAATTTTTCATTCTGCAACTTTTTGCGTACCTGCTCCAGAAATTGCTGCTGGTATTGCAAATCCTTGATGAGTCCCTCTCGCTGCAAAACAGTATCACCTGCTTCCTCGGTAGAAAGATAAAAACGATCTTGTTCCAGAGTAACCACGATACTGCGCGCAATCGGTTCGAGGGTGAAGTTGACCACCGATGCATTGACTTGTTTGGCCAGTATATGGGTGATTGCAGTAAATTTTTCCGGATGGTCAGATTGAATGGCAAGTTCAACAGGTGTCTTGGGCTTGATTTGTTGCTTGTTTCGGGCATCCCGCAGGGCCGTAATCAATTGTTGTAATAACTGGCCGGATGCAAGTATGTCCGAATCAGTTGTTTCGATGGCAGCATATGGGCGTACACACAGATCGCCTGCTTGCGGTCGCAACAGGTGATAGATTTCTTCCGTAATAAAAGGCATGAACGGATGTAATAGATGGATCAATTCTTCAAAGAAACCAATAGTCTGGTCATATACTTCCTGTGATACCGGTTGATCCATACCAGGCTTTACCCATTCCAGGTACCAGCTGCAAAAATCATCCCAGATCAGTGAGTAGATGGTTTTGAGTGCTTCACTGAGTCGGAATTGCTGCATCATAACAGACACTTCTCCACGTGTTTGCTGGAGTCGCTGTGAAAACCATTGTCGGGCGAAGGCTGATGTTGCCTGTGTGTTGTCATTTGCATCGACACGTTCTTTCCAGCCATGTACGAGACGCATGGCATTCCAGAGTTTGTTATTGAAATGTCGGCCTTGTTCCAACCCGGCTTCATCGAACAGAATATCATTACCCGCCGGTGAGGCAATCATAATGCCAAAACGAACGGCATCCGCTCCATATTGGTCAATCAGGGCCAGCAGGTCGGGAGAATTTCCCAGACTCTTACTCATTTTTCTCCCTTGCTTATCTCGAACTATACCGGTAAAATAGACATCGCGGAAGGGAAGTTGTCCCATGTACTCATATCCTGCCATAATCATGCGTGCCACCCAGAAAAAGATGATCTCAGGTGCTGTCACTAGGGTACTGGTTGGATAGTAATAGGTTACCTGCGGATTTCCGGGTTGAGAGAGGCCCTGAAATACTTCGAAAGGCCAGAGCCAGCTAGAGAACCAGGTATCAAGGCAACCTTCATCTTGGCGAATATCTTTGAGTTCTAAACCGGGCTGGACTTGCTTTAATTGTGCCAATGCTTCTTCTGCACTTGCAGCAACGGCAACAGCACCATCGGGTGCATAGTAGGCTGGTATGCGATGTCCCCACCAAAGTTGACGGCTGATACACCAATCTTTGATATGCTCCATCCAATGACGATAGAGGTTCTTGAATTTGGCTGGATGAAAATGAATATCATCGTTCATCACTGCCTGTAGGGCTGGGGTTGCCAGCTCTTTCATGCTCACCCACCATTGCATACTAAGCCTGGGTTCTACCATGGCATCGGTACGCTCGCTGAAGCCAACCTGATTGGTATAGGATTCTGTTTTTATCAGATGTCCTGCCGCTTCCAGTTGCGGTATAATTTTTTTACGTACCTCTAGTCTGTCTTCACCAACAAATAGGGTGGCTGCCTCCGATAGGGTACCATCATCGTTCATGGTATCGATTACTTCGAGACTGTACTTGATGCCGAGCTGGTAATCGTTCATGTCGTGTGCAGGCGTAACTTTCAATGCTCCTGTTCCGAAGTCCGGTGTCACATAGTTATCGGCAATGATAGGAATACGTCGGTCGATAAGGGGTACAAGGGCTGTTCTACCTACCAGGTGTTGGTAGCGTGGGTCATCCGGATGTACACAGATGGCAGCGTCTCCGAGGATGGTCTCCGGACGCACTGTAGCAATGGTGATACCTGCTGCAGCTGCTTCATCATCTCCCTCTATGCGATAATTGATGTGGTATAGTTTGCTTTTTACCTCCCGGTAGAGCACTTCTTCATCACTCAGGGCTGTTTGTGCTTTTACATCCCAGTTGATCATACGCTTTCCGCGGTAGATATGACCTTTTTTATGCAGATCGATGAATACCTGAATAACCGAGCGGTAATAGGCATCATCCATCGTGAAGGCAGTCCGGTTCCAGTCCAGACTACAACCCATTTTTTTAAGTTGTTGCAATATGATGCCCCCATATTTTTCTTTCCATTCCCAGGCATACTCGAGGAAGGCTTCACGGCTTAGGGAGGATTTAGCGATACCTCTTTCTCTTAACATCGCCACTACCTTAGCTTCTGTAGCAATGGAGGCATGATCGGTTCCTGGCACCCAGCAGGCGTTGAAACCTGACATGCGGGCATGGCGTACGAGAATATCCTGGATGGTATTATTAAGACAATGGCCCATATGTAAAACACCCGTTACATTGGGGGGAGGGATGACAACCGTATAGGAGGGGCGATCATCTGGCTGACTATTGAAATAGCCCTGATCAATCCAATGTTGGTACCAGTTGGCTTCGGCTTCCGCCGGATTAAAGTTTTTGCTGAGTTCCATACTGCTTGAGCGGATAGAAATCCTGCCTAGGTCTCGGTAAATCCGATACTGCCGGAAATCTTCCGGCGCAAAAATAAGGAAAACTGCCTGTGTGCAGTCAGATCAACGCGTCATGCGCAGTACACCGGCCTCCATTCCCTGCACAACCGATAGTTCATTGGCAGTTCGACAGGCCTGTTGGGGGAGACACAAAGTTGCACTTGGCGTCTTCGACACGGGAAGTGATTCTTTTATTGCCTGACCACCCATTTTGATATACTTCACACCTACTTGCTCACGGCAGGAGGCAAAGAAACTGATGACAGCAATAGCAATAATCGCTTTTTTCATAGAGGGTGGATTTGGATATTTTTACAACATCTGAAACGCAATATTACTCCAAATGTTACACTACTTATCTGGTTAGTTGTTAAATCAGTGTAATTATTACAATGATTTCAAAAAACTTAACCAAATCGTATGCTAAAGAGGGGGGGAACCTATAATCTATCGTTCATTCAGATAGACAAGCGCCCTGACAAAGTTAGCTTCCTGATTTACATCCAGTTGGTTGAATTCAATGAATGCTTTCAGGTCATTTTTCTTTTCTCCCGCAACTTTCAAAAGCGCAGATTTCGTCAGCTTGATATAGTTGGCTGCCTGATTGTCTGCAATGAAATAATCAATTCTTTTTTCAAGTCGGATGTTGTTTTTGTCAAATCTGTAATTTGAAATGCCTAGATTCAATTCCTTTTTTTCCAGTTTCAATAGCCGGTATTGCCCCTGATTCAATACCTGCAAAAAGGTGGTCGGAGTAAAATCTTTCGATATAAATCCGTTCATGAACATTCGACTTTCTCTGGGATCATCGAAATCAGTTTCTATGTAATCAAGCTGATCGAGAATCTCGATTGACTGGTTATCATGCTTATAGAGAGCTCTATTCTGATACCGATATTTATTTTTATATCGCAACGGATGAATCTCGTCGAAATTAATCAATACCCCTGTGATCAATTTACCTTGCGTAATTTTTACTTTCGCCGGGCGCCAGTCCTCAAATAAACGCATGGTGCCAAGTTTCCTGACATCACCTGAACGTACTCTGTTGTTGAATTCGGCGGTATCAACCGGCACCAACTGACCATACACATAAGTGAAAGGATGCAGGCAAATGATCAAGCTTAGAATAAATAGCTTTTTCACACAACGATACTTCTATTGGAGCTCATTTAAATGAGCCAATGCCTTTCCAAAATCAACTTCATTTTTAATGTTCAGCTGATTGGAACTGATAAATGAAAACAGGTCGGCTTTTTTGTTTCCTGCCAGTTCTTCCAGGGCAGATTTACTTAATTTAACAGGTGTAGCCGCCTTGTTGTTGCCAATGAAATAGAAGGACTGTAATTCGATAACTTTATTATCATTGTTACTGCTGCCATAGGTTTTATTATCTGTTAAAACTTTCTTGTTGTATTTCAATAGTCTGATGGGTCCGTCATTGAACACCTGAATGAATGTGGTTGGACTGAATTGATTCGATATAAATCCACTCATGAATAATCGCCGTTCACTGGGGTTATCGAAATCAGTTTCGATGTAGTCGAGTTGATCGACGAATTCCATAGGGGCATCATTATTCAGGTAAAGTGCCTTGTGTCCATACACATCGAAATTGACCATCAATCCTGTAATGAGCTTCCCTTGACTGATTTTGACCCTTGCTTTGTGCCAGTCTTCAAACAGCAAAGCACTACCCACAATGTTATCAAATTTCAGTTCCCGGTAAACCCGGCCGGGATTCACTGCATCTGCCATAAATCCTTGTCCATAACTGAAGTTGGTAAAGCAGGAAGCGAGAAGTAGCGAAATAGTAATGATCTTTTTCATGGTTGAAGGTTTACTATATAAAAAAAAGGCCGCTATCGAAGATAGCAGCCTTTGAAAAAGTAAAAAAGTTAAACTTTCAACAGATCGAGGCAACTGATTACAGCTGACTGATAACGATACCTAATTTGTTCAACTCAGTAGCAGGTTTTACCAGATTGTTACCGGTTACCTCCAAAACGAGGGTAACAGGTGTAGCACTGGAAACACCGGGATTAATAATATTTACAACTGCTTCACCGAAACTGCTATTCGGGGGTATGATGATGGTACCCGGAATAGTGAAATGTGTTCCGGAAACGGCAGTGGAAGCACTGGTAATCACGCTATAGTTCAGTGTTTGCTGAGTTCTTTGCTGAGCTCCGATCAGGTTAACACGGAAACGAATGGTTCCGCTGGCACGGCTGATCAAGGGGTCAGTTGTAGCAATCGGCATACCATAGGGTGGTACACGGGTAAGAATAGGATAAGTAACACCAGCAGCACGGGCATTCCATGAAGCAGCATCAAACTCAACCTGTAATTCCTTTATTACATAGTTTTCCTGCTTGATACAGCTGGTCAAAGAGAACATAGCTGCAACGAAAAGCAATGTGTTTATAATATTTTTTTTCATCTTATGAATGTTTACGCATTTAATTAATAACCGACATTTTGTTGCATGTTAGGGTTGCCCACCAACTCACCATTTGGAATAGGAGCCAGTACACGGAAATCAGAGATAGCGAGAATGAATCCAACACTTGGATCTTTTACGATGTCTCTGCCCAAACGCTTCATATCATGGAAGCGATGTCCTTCCATGGCCAATTCTACCAGACGCTGGTTTAAGATTTCTTCCAGGATGGCAGCTCCTGTTAATGTAACGGGGGTAAGACCTCTATTGATACGGAGGGTATTGATATCATTCAATGCAGCAGTTTGATCATCCACGCGGAAGTTAGCTTCAGCTCTGATCAACAAAACCTCAGCATGACGAATTACGGGCACATTGTCTGTATTCAGGAAACCACTCTTACCGAAGTATTTCGTGCATTCCATGAAGCGGGGGTTGGTACGCTGACCACCCCACTCGAACAGTAGGTTACGAACATCAGCCGATCTGGTCAATGTAGGGAGTGCAATTGCGTTTGAGATCGATAAGCTAGAAGGAACACCAGAAATACCCATTGCATTGAGCGCAAGTAAATTGGGAACACAATCTCCCCAGCCAC
>Ga0208361_1000285_pt1 | contig 16008 bp, 16 predicted proteins | sample LakMenEpi05Aug10_FD_150670 | JGI IMG/M metagenome (GOLD analysis project Ga0208361, IMG submission 150670) | Freshwater microbial communities from Lake Mendota, WI - 05AUG2010 deep hole epilimnion (SPAdes) | ecosystem: Environmental > Aquatic > Freshwater > Lake > Epilimnion/Euphotic zone ... | reverse complement strand
AAGCCAGTGCCATAACATTTTTATCGGCACCCGGACAAGCATTCACCGATGGGATGCGTTTTGTACAATATTATTTTGGTCTTCCCCTCGCTATGATTGTTATTGCTGTCAGCTTTGTTCCACTCTTTAATAAGCTGAAAGTGTTTACAGCATATGAATTCTTGGAGCAACGCTTCGACCTCAAAACCCGTGTACTCACCTCAACGCTGTTCCTGCTCTCCAGGGGCTTGTCTACCGGTATCAGTATTTATGCCCCCTCATTGATTCTGTCTTCTCTGCTCGGTTGGGATATTTTCTGGACGAATATTTTCATGGGTGGTCTGCTCATTATTTATACTGTGAGTGGGGGTGCCCGTGCGGTGGCCTATACACAGCAATTGCAGCTGATGATTATTTTTGGCGGCATGTTCATCGCAGGGTATTATGTGGTTCACTATTTACCTGCAGGCGTCGGATTTACCGATGCACTTACAATCAGCGGGGCCTCGGGAAAACTCAATATCATCACCACCGGTATTTCCGAAAAGGGGTTTGATTGGAAAGATCGCTATAACATCATCAGTGGTGTAATTGGGGGATTCTTTCTAGCGCTCTCTTATTTCGGAACGGACCAATCACAGGTAGGCAGATACCTCACCGCAAAAGATAATACCCAAAGCAGATTGGGTTTGCTGATGAACGGCCTGGTGAAAGTACCCATGCAGTTCTTTATACTTTTGTTGGGAACACTGTTGTTTAGCTATTATCAATTTAATCCCGGACCGGTATTTTTTAATCAGTCAGTGGCAGATAAGGCAATGAAAACGAGTTATGCACCAGAACTTCGACAACTAGACAGCAGTTATCAGGTGCTGCAGGTGCAACAAAAAAGCAATAGCATCGCTTTTGTTGATAAGCAGGATGCCGCCAGCCGACATGTATTTCAGACAACACGCCAGACCATGGATTCTTTACAAAAAGAATACAAATCTGTTTTGAAAAAAGCGGTGCCCACTTCAGATACCAATGATACCAATTATATCTTCCTCCGATTTGTAGTCGATCATTTACCTGCCGGACTGGTAGGTCTTTTGATCGCTATCATATTTCTGGCAGCCTGGGGATCTATTGCGGCTGCTCTCAACTCACAGGCGGCTTGTACCGTAATAGACTTCCATATTCGCTTGCGCGGGAAAAAACACGATAGCACCCAGATAGAAGCCTCAATGCAGGAATACCGGGTATCAAAGTATTATACCCTGGGTTGGGGAATATTTTCCATCATCACTGCTGAACTTGCTACCGGCATGGGAAGCCTGATTGAAGCAGTGAATGTATTAGGGTCATTGTTTTATGGGGTCATACTCGGTATTTTTCTTGTAGCACTCTATTTCAAAAAAATCAGTGGTCCCGCCGTTTTCAGAGCAGCCATACTTGGTGAGTGTTTGGTTGTTGCCTGTTTCCTGCTCGATAAATGGGGTTATATTGGACTCGGATTTTTATGGTTAAACGTAATTGGCGCAATTGTAGTGGTATTATTGGCACTTGCTTTTCAATTCTTTTTACCGTCAATTAGACAAAGTATCGGGGTAGCAGAAGAAACAGGAGTTGGATAGAACCGGTGTGCATGTTTTTCAAATTAAAAACCTAATCATGTCAGCAAGTATGGTAGCATGGGCAGTGGGGGCGAATGTGTATGAAGTGAATATCCGGCAATACACACCCGAGGGTACTTTCCGTGCTTTCAGTCAGCATTTGCCTCGGTTACGCGACATGGGCATTCAAATCATCTGGCTGATGCCGGTGACTCCGATAGGGAAAGAAAAAAGATTAGGCACACTGGGTAGTTATTATGCCTGCAGCAGTTATGTAACAACCAATGAAGAATTTGGTACCCTAAACGATGCCAGGGCACTTGTGCAACAGGTTCATGAATTGGGTATGTACCTCATCATTGATTGGGTAGCCAATCATACCGGCTGGGATCACCACTGGACGAAGGAGCATCCGGATTGGTATATCAAAGACGCCGAAGGAAATTTTACCGAGAAAAACGGGTGGACAGATGTAATTGATCTGGATTATAGCAAGGAAGATATGCGCATGGCTATGATGGAATCGATGGCATTTTGGGTGCGGGAAGTAGGTATTGACGGATTTCGTTGCGATATGGCACACCTGGTTCCACTCGATTTCTGGCAGGCTGCTCGTCGTCATTGCGACGCCATTCGTCCCTTGTACTGGTTAGCAGAGTGCGAACAACCGGAATATGATCGGGTATTTCATACAATCTATGCCTGGCATTGGATGCACGTAACTGAAAAATTCAGCAAGGGTGAAAACGGATTAGGTGTTGTTCGTGATGTGCTGCTGGGTTACACAGAAAAAAATCCCGCCGCTGCCAACCGCCTTTTTTTTACGAGTAACCATGATGAGAACAGTTGGAACGGAACGGAATATGAAAAGTATGGTGCGACGGCCAAAGCATGGGCTGTATTTACCTGCACCTGGCCGGGTATGCCACTGATTTATAGCGGACAAGAGAATGCCAATACCAGGCGACTGGCATTTTTCAATAAAGATGAACTGACCTGGCAGACGCCACCTGTTTTGCATGATTTTTACCAAAGGCTTCTTCGCCTGCGTCAACGTAATCTTGCCATCACAGCAGGTGAATGCCGGCTTATATCCACACCGGCAGATGCGCAGCTTTTGATTTTTTTCAGAAAAAAAGAAGCCGATACAGTATTGGTATTACTGAATGTATCTCGCCAGGGACGAGCTACCGTTACCCTGGAACACCCCTGGCTGAACGGATCATTCAGACAATTATTTTCCGAACTCATCTATACATTTAATCATCGGGAGCACTTTGAGTTGATGGAAGGGGAGTTCCTGGTATATGAAAAGCTGACATAAAAAGAGGGAGCAGTTAACTGCCCCCTCTTTCAATATTTATTTCCTGCTCTTATTTATTCGTCATTACCTAAATCGCTGAGATTAAGCGGAATAGGGTAAATGCCTTCCGCACCCGGATAAACACATTCCATAATCACCGTTTTACCTTTATTTGAATTCAGCACACGTTCAAAATCAGCTATCGTTTTCACTTCCTGGTTATTCACTTTGGTGATGATAAAACCTTCTTCAAGGCGGGTTCTCTTTCTTAAGATACCATCTTTTATTTTCCGCACCACCACACCACCGCTGATTCTATTGGCAGCAGCAGTTTTTGCATCAACCGTTGAAAATTCAGCACCCAGTTTATCTAGGAGGGTGTTGTTTTTCACGATTTCGGTGTTACCGGATTTGTTTCTTAACACAATGGGAACCGTATTTTCTTTTCCGCCACGCTGATAAGTCAACGAAATCTTATCACCCGGCTTGTAACGGGCAATCTGTTCTTGCAATTCGGGACCGGTAGTTACCGATACACCATTTAATTTGGTTACTATATCACCTTTTTTGATGCCTGCCTGTGCAGCAGCACCTTCTGCTGGAACATCGGTTACATAAACACCTTCACCTTCTTTGTAGCCGGGAATATTCTTTTTCTCTTCTTCCGGAATTTCCACTCCTTCACGATTATATTGTATACCTATAAAAGCCCTTTGTACAGTTCCGAACTTCACCAGATCGGTCACTACTTTTTTTACAATGTTCACCGGGATAGCATACGAGTATCCTGCATATGATCCGGTAGGAGAGGCTATGGCAGAATTGATGCCGATCAATTCTCCGGCGGTATTCACCAATGCACCACCACTGTTACCCGGATTCACGGCTGCATCGGTCTGAATGAATGACTCAATGGCTGTAGTACTCTGGCGATCGTTCACACCAATAGAACGCGCTTTTGCACTCACAATACCTGCCGTCACCGTAACATCCAGCGAAAGCGGATAGCCAATGGCCAATACCCACTGTCCCAGTTTGGTGTCATCGCTGTTGCCATAAATCAGATAGGGTAATCCTTTACCCTCAATTTTAATGACAGCCAGGTCGGTACTGGCATCTGCACCCACCAATGTGGCTTTATAAGTTTTCTTATTGGCAAGTGTTACATTGATCTCATCTGCTTCATTGATCACGTGGTTGTTGGTTACAATGTAACCATCCTGTGTAATAATTACGCCACTGCCACTGGCTCTTTGTTCCGGAATAACACGCGGACCACCACCAAAGAAATCACCCAAGTCATCGCCAAAAAAGTCAAAAAATGGGTTGTTGCGCGGACGTCTTTGCTCTTGCACCGTGGCTTGTCTTGCCTTGGTGCGGGTTTTAATGTGCACCACCGCTGGTGTAGCTGTAGTAGCGGCGGGGGTGAAGTCTACACTCGATCCATTATTCCCACCGGTATTAGTAAATCCGGCGTAATTCACCGGAAGCTGGTTCGTTGCCTGCGAACCGGATGAAGTATCCGCTTGCACAAATTTTCCATAGCCCCAAATACTGACGATGGTTGTACCTGCACTGATGGCTACAATAGCCAAAACGTTTTTCCAATTCAGACTCATAAAAAGATGCTTTTTAATAATCAATCAAAATATATGCCTCTCTCATTGCAAAGAAACTAAATAGGAAGAAATGGCAGTTCTTCCTGCTCCCCATTTAACAAAGTTTTACGAGCAACTTCGTAGATGAGGTGGTTTTGAAGCAAATTCATCTAAGCTTTGATAGGTAAGTCGATAAGGAACTGTAAAGTATCTACACCATCGGCATAGTCAAAAAGGGTGGGTTTTTGTGCCTGCCCGGCAGGAATGCCGCCTCTTCCCACTATGCATTGGATAGTATCATCTTTACTCAATGCAGTCCGGGGATCTGTTCCAGGTGAATAGAACTGATAATGGATTTGGCTAACCGGTGAAAAAGGTGCGTTGTGCTCGGTAAGTACCACCGATTCATTGGTCATATAGAATTGATTCCGCATGATCAGCAAGGTCAGGTGATAATCAAAATTGTGCCGATAAGCGGGCAAATCCATTACAAAATCATAGGTCTTCAACGCTTCCAGCAGGCCCCGGAAGTCGTACGCTGTTGGCACCCATACCTGTGTGACATTGCGACAGCCTAGTCCGAAATAGCGCTGCATATCGCCTGCCAGGTCAACGAGTTCCTCGCTGGTTTCTTCACCCGTCAAAACCGCTACAGAGGTTCTGTTACGCCGGATGATGTGGGGATATTTGCCAAAATACTGATCGAAATACCTGCCCGACTGGTTGCTGCCGGTGGCGATATAGGCATCACATCCTTGCAGCCTTTCTGCCATTTCAATATAATCAGCCGTTCGCGGATCGATGGCTTTCATCTGCTCAATCAGGTGGGTGATCAGGCATTTATCTTTCGATGAGGGCTTCACCACAGTCCGATGGCCGGAAATGAAAATACACAGCAGATCGAAAAATCCGACCAGGGGTATATTGCCTGCCATAATGAGTCCTACCCGCTGTGGAGCAGCATTTGCTACCGGCAGTGGATAAGCAGTTGTCCACTTTTCCAACAAAGGTCGGGTCAGCATTTCCTCACAGATGGCGGTAACGGCAGCATCCACAAATCGGGGTATGAACCAGGTATTTTCCCTCCCGGCCCGTTCCCTGCTACTAAGCCAGTTGGGGTCAGTTCCGGACATATATTTGCCCAATTCACACATTATTTCAATTCGTTCTTGTAAAATCATTGTTCCACCGTATTTTTGAGGAGAGAAATTTCGATTCACCCATTAACAAATAAACCCTATGGCGATCAAAATTACAGATGAATGTATTAACTGCGGCGCTTGTGAGCCCGAATGTCCAAATAATGCCATCTACGAAGGTGGTGTTGAGTGGTCCATCTCAGATGGAACATCCATAAAAGGTAGCTATACCTTGATGGATGGTTCTGTTGTAGATAGCGATCAACGTTTTGCCCCGATCAGTTCAGATACTTATTACATTACGCCCAATAAGTGCACCGAGTGCCAGGGCTTCCATGAGGAACCCCAGTGTGCTGCTGTTTGTCCGGTAGACTGCTGCGTTCCTGACGAACAATACAGGGAAACAGTGGAGGAATTGCTGGGAAAAAAAGAGAAAATGCATATTTGATGAATGTTGCTGCCTGAAAGGGTGGTTACCATTTTATCCCGGTGATTTTTTCGCACAACGCCGAAGAGATCACCGGGATTTTTTATCGTTACACATGAAAAAAAACATTGCCCTGGTTACAGGGGGTCTCAGCAGTGAGGCTCAAATCAGCTACAAGAGTGCAGAAACGGTGAAGTCAAATCTGAACCGCGATCTGTATAACGTTTACTATATTGACATCCATCCCACCGGTTGGTGGTATGTTTCCCCTGCGGGGGAACGCACCCCCGTTCATCGGGATGATTTTTCCATCATCGATAATGGGGTAAAAGTAATAGTTGATCTGGCACTGCTTTGTCTGCACGGAACACCGGGTGAAGATGGTAAGCTGCAAGGCTATTTTGATCTGCTCGCTTTACCCTATACCAGTTGTGATGCTGCAACATCTGCCCTGACCTTCAACAAGCGCTTCACGGTTGCCGTGGTAGCATTCGCTGGTATTCATGTTGCCCGTTCGCTGCATCTGTTTGCACATACCCCCTTCTCTCCGGAACAAATTTTACATCACCTGACACTGCCCGTGTTTGTTAAACCGAACAACGGCGGTAGCAGTCTGGGTATGAGCAAGGTGAATACACCTGAGGAACTTGGGCCCGCACTGCGGAAAGCTTACGCAGAAGATAGCCAGCTGCTGGTAGAAGAGTATATTGAGGGAAGAGAATTCACGGTAGGCGTTTTTCGTCGGGATGGGGTGATCACTGTATTGCCCATTACCGAGATCGTCACCCAAAATGAATTCTTTGACTTCGAAGCTAAGTACCAGGGAAAAAGCAAAGAGATTACGCCGGCAGAAATAACGCCCCCTATGCAGCAGCAGTTAGAGGCCGCCGCCAGAAAAGCTTATGAAGTACTCAATTGCCGAGGGGTAGTTCGGGTAGATTTTATTTACAGCAGTAAATATCAACAACCCTATATGTTGGAAGTGAATACAGTACCCGGACAAAGTGCTGCCAGTGTTATCCCTCAGCAAGTGAAGGCCATGGGCTGGAACCTGACTGATTTTTATGGGGCTTTGATTGAAGAAGCCCTGCAACGATAAGTCCATTAGCAACTGTTTGCGATTTTACCTTTAATATTGCCTGTAATCAGGAACCGCTATGAAAAAATTAATCCGGCAAATTACCAGCAAGCCCCTTTGGGTCAATATGGTTTTCGCCGTATTGCTGGCGATTACTTTACTCTTACTTTTCTTCGGCTCGCTGGCCTGGATGACCGGATTGGGAAAAACGCAGAAAGTGCCCTCTATTACCGGACAAAATGTGCAGGCAGCCATTAAAATATTGGAAGCCAGTGGACTTGAAGTAGTGATTCAGGATTCAGTATACATAGATACCCTGGCTAAACAGGCCGTGGTGCGTCAGATACCGGAAGCCGATGCCATCGTGAAGACCGGCAGAACAATTTATCTCACCATCAATCGTACTGTTCCACCGCAGGTGGAAATGCCAAATCTGGCAGGTTTCTCTTTGAAGAGTGCAGAAATGTTCCTGCTTAGTTTGGGACTTAAGATGGGAAGTCTCACCTATCGTCCTGATATTGCCCGCAATGCTGTGTTAGAGCAGTTAGTAGGTGATCGCCCCATTGCACCGGGTACCAAAATACCCACCGGTACAGTTATTAATTTTGTATTGGGAAGTGGGGAAGGAAGTGGAGAAATGGATGTACCTCAATTGGTGGGACTTAGCTTTGAGGCAGCTAAGTTGATGTTGCAGACCTTGAACATCAATATAGGTGTGGTGGTAGCCCTAAATCCAATCACAGACTCAGCGGCTTCTTTTGTGGTCAAACAATCCCCGTCGGCTTTATCTGATTCTCTGGATATCAATGGATATTCAGTCGTTACCAAAATTAAATCTGGTCAGCTGATTGATTTATACATCAGCAGCACACCACCCAGTCCGGCCGACACCACACAAACACCTTATCATCCATAATTATTTTTATGAAGACAATCACTGTACAGGAATTGAAAGCGATGCTGGATCGCGGTGAGACCATTCACCTGGTTGATGTTCGTGAACCTCATGAACACGCCGATTTTAACATCGGAGGGTTACTGTTGCCACTGGGTCAGGTTCAAATGCTCCAACTGGATGCAATGGAAGAGTGGAAGGATGAACCCGTCTACTTATATTGTCGCAGTGGTAATCGGAGCGGACAGGCATGCCACATCCTCTCAGCTGCCGGCTTTACCAATGTTATCAATGTTTCAGGCGGCATGCTCGCGTGGAAAGAGCAGTTTCCTTCCTAGCTAATTACAGTTGCGTCAGAGACTAATGTTCAGCGCAGCCATAAAATGCCTGCCCGCTACCGGATAAAAATAGTTGTCGGAAAACAATGTGCCACCTGTTAAATAGGGATACGTGTAGCCATTGGGGGCATATTGCCTATTCAGCAGATTGAATACTTGCACTACCAATCTGATTTCCTTAAATGTTTTCACAGGCACTTTCCAATTCATACGTATATCCTGCACATAAAAAGCAGCGATCTGGCGGGCAGCATTCGAGGTGTTATCTAAGAACTGACGGTCTACCATTTTATGCAGCCAGTCCAATTCTAAGGCAGGCAATGGTTTCCAGTTCAGGGTGACATTGGCAGTTACCGGTGGTGAGAAAGAAATATCTTTGTTTCGATGCACTATTTTATCTTGATCACCCGTATCCCAGTTGTCTATGTATTCAGTGAATTGTCTGATTTTGTTTTGACTGATGGTCAGGTTACCATTCAATTGTAATGCCGGCAGCAGGCGGATGCCTCCTTCAATTTCAATACCGGCGCGGAAACTACGGGGCACATTGGTACGGGTGTAAGCACCTACATCATTGATCTGACCGGTTAATACCAGCTGGTCACGGTAATCCATGTAGAAAAGGGTAACACCCATGGAACTTTTTTCTGTACGGTGCAGCCAGCCAGCTTCCCAATCGAGCAGGCGCTCGGCACGCGGTTGTGAATTGATGCCAGCTTGAAAATCATCGCGGTTGGGTTCTTTATTAGCAACAGCAAAGCTAAAAAAGGCTTGTGTGCCTCCCTGTTGGTAGCTCAAGCCCAGTTTCGGATTAAAGAAAGAAAAAGACCGATCGATGCGTAGGGTTGGGTTATTGCGGAAGCCATTCATCACGTGTCGAACCAGACGATGTTGCAGATCGGCAAATCCCTTCCAGCGGCTGCTGATGTTTTGTTGCCATTTTACATACAAGTGAGCATCGTTTTTAAAGGCGGGCAAGTCATAAAAGCGATAGTTGGCCGGTTGTGTGCCCCGTTGCAGCCAGGGTAGTTTTCCAACGTGTTCACCATCGTAACGGGTAATTCCACCGCCAATGGTCACTTCTCTTTTATCTTGCTTCTTTTGCAGGGTGAAGAGTTGACCATAGTAATAATTATCGAGCCACAGTTGTCTCACTAAATCGGTTCTTGTATAGGTTACCCCGCCACTGATAAAAGGCGGAAGACCGTATTTAGCAAAAGATTCATCTGCCTTATATTCTTCATAAAATCCCTTACCACGACTCAGGAAACTGGTGGTGTTTACTGTCCAGCTATTTTTCAGTTGCTGGTTGAAAAACAACTGATAGTGGGTTTGCTGATAGTTATCAGTTTGATTATCGTAGGGTTCACCGGGTTTTTCTGTTCCGGCAGGATTAAAACGGCGGTTGGTCGACAACAAACTTTCCGGAACACCGTACCAGGCCTGGTAGGTTTTTTCTTTCCCGGAGAAAACGTTGAAGCGAATGCTGGTTTGACCTTTCCGGAATAAGGTGCCTACAAAGAAAGAACGCAGGTCACTGGAAGCTCTGTCTATGTAGCCATTGCTCCGAATGCTGCTGATGCGACCATCAACCGTAAAATACTTTCCGATCACTCCTGTACCACCTTGCAGCGTGTGTTTAACAGTGCCGAAAGAGCCAATGCTGTTGTTTATCTCGAGGTAAGGTTTCTCACGTACATCGTTGGTAGATAAATGCACGGAGGCACCGAAGGCAGCCGGACCATTGCTCGAAGTGCCCACACCGCGTTGCACCTGAATGCTGTTAACGGATGAAGTAAAATCGGGCAGGTTAACGAAGAAAGTACCCATACTTTCTGCATCATTGTAGGGGATGCCATTCAGGGTAACATTGATGCGGGTAGCATCCGATCCGCGTATTCGGATGCCGGTATATCCAACGCCATTGCCTGCATCTGAATTCACCACTACTGAGGGAAGCTGGTTCAATACATAAGGAATATCCATTCCCAGGTTTAGTTTCTTCAGCTCTTCTTTTGTGATGTTGCTTTTGGCAAACGGCGCCCGGTCGGAAGCCCTTACTGCGGTTACTTCCAGTGGCTGTAACATTTCAATGTACGGTTGCAGAAAGAATTGCATTGTATCGGAACTGGGGGTGCCCAGTCCTTGCTCGAAAGACGTATACCCGGCAGAACCAATTAGTATTTTTTTCTGGGGGGAAGAAGGAACAGCAAGAACAAAAATTCCTTTTTCATTGGTGATCTGTTGTTTGTTACCTACCCATACGGTAGCGCCGACAATGGGCTGTAAGGTTTTCGCATCTTTTACCATCCCGATCATACGGGTGGTTGATACAGTCTGCGCTTGAGGCAGGCAATAAATGGCAAAGCATAACAATGTTCCTAATAACTTTTTCATATTACTGGTTTAAAAGTTAACAATAGGAACAGGAAAGACAGCAAGAGAGGGATGATCACCTTCCCTTCGCAGGCATTACCCTGTTCAGGTTCAACGGGTATTATCTCAGCAGGTTCGGTTTTTCCTTTTCTGCACCCCGGGAATTCGCTGCAAAGGTACGTATCAGTAAATAATTTCAAAATCAATGTAACTTTTTTATCTTCCCCTCGTTTTACATAAAAAAGCATTATGAAAAGCATATTATTATTTATTGCACTCTTGGGCCTAAACTTTGTTCATGCTCAGGAAACCATTCACACTGTCAAGGACCCGAACGCAGAGAAGAGGAAAGTCAGCAGCTTTACATCTATACAGGCAGAGGGAGGTATCGATATCTTTTTGACACAGGGAAAAGAAACGGGGGTAGCGGTGAGCGCTTCATCAGAAGATTACCGGGAGGCCATCGTTACAGAGGTTCGGGGTACAACTTTATATGTTTCATTTAAATACAGAAATGCCTGGGGAAACAGGATGGTAAATCCGAAAGCAAAAGCCTATGTGTCCGTTGAAAAACTGGAATCCATCAATGTATCTGGGGCTTGTGATATCCATATAGCCGGGGTATTAAAATCTGACGATTTGAAAGTAGTACTATCGGGTGCAAGTAATTTCAAGGGAGAAGTGCACTTGAATAACACTCAGATTTTATTAACCGGTGCCTCCGATTGCAGGTTGACCGGCAAAGCCGAACGGATTAAAGTACAGGCCAGCGGAGCTTCCAGTTTTAAGGGATATGATATGGATGCAGTCGATGCCGAAATCAATGCTTCCGGCGCCTCTGATGTTCAGATGAGCATCAGCAATTCATTAACAGTGGAGGCCTCCGGTGCCAGCTCAGTGCATTATAAAGGGGAGCCCAGGTTAAAAGGAATACGGGTCACAGGAGCTTCCTCTTTTTCACGCAAGTCTTAGTTGGATCTCTGGGTATTGAAAATCTCACTTCACAGAATAATTAAATCTCCGCCATGCGGAGATTTTTTATTTGCTTTGTCTGAACCATTTTTGGGCAGAGGGCCTTCGGTGAGGACAGCCCGGCCAGCAGCAGGGTTGGCGGTCTCCTTGTTTGAGTTGTTCCATCATTTGTTGAATATGCGCTGCTCTTGTTTCTTCTTTTTTTACAATAGTAATCCAGCAGATCCATTCATTGCGCTGAATGGGGGTGAGTGAGTTCCAGCGTTGTAAGAGCTCAGCGTCTTCTTTCAATACTTTTTCAATATCGGGCGTTAATTCATGTAAGATGCCGGGAGCAGGCATCAAGATTGAATGTACAGTTTTACTTTTGGTAGTCGCCATCATGATTTAAATATACTATGATCCATTCATGTTATAAGCACTACGGATTAGTCACTTTTTTTTAGTCCTTGATATTAAATTCCTGACGCAGGATCTGCAGAAGTTGGACATTTATTTGCTGATAGTTTCTTATGTGTAATCTACGTGTCGACATAAGTCCTGCTGTTTTGTGGTAGTAAAGACCTTTAATGATTTTTTTTCTATCAACAGCTTCAGTTTTGTCAATAAAAAAAGGGAAAAAATCATCACTTTTCTCATAAACAGCTATGGATTCAATCAATGATTCATTTCTGTGTCGCATTTCTGTATCAAAAGTATGGTCATTGAGTTGAATATGAATTGGAGTAACATGTTCTTTGCGCGATTGGTCTTCCAATTGCTGTCTTTCCAAAATACTTTTTATTGCAACTGATAACTCACCTGCCAGTAGTTGAAGCTTTTCATTTTTAAAATAGCGCAAAGAACCTGAATTACGCAGTTGGTCTAAAATGATGGTTCTCGGTTCAAAAATGATAGGGGTTCTAAAATTGATTCCATATTGATAATTAATTTGAAATTGCTTGGAAAGATGCTCAAAGCTACTGTCCCTGAAAAAGTTAATCATATAGTCCAGCGCCGCTTCCTGCTTTAGTCTGTTTTTCACTTTTAGCTCAGCAGTAATAGAGTCATTTTTCAGTTCCTGATAAAAACTTTTCGCCAGTTCTTCCGTCCTGTCTTTCTCTATCTTATGTTCAAGTTGATACTCGGCTAAAAATCCGCAGAATACAGCCAGAAAAAGCATCAGGAATTCCCAGATGTAAGATTTCCAGGTTTTTCGATCGTGGTGAGCGTGGTGATGTACTTCCATGCCATTAAAGTAAGATTATTTTTAATGCTATCATCTATGATTTACTATTTTTTTCGGTTCCAAATAAGTGTAAGATGATTTCGTACTAGGTATTTTCTCTCTTTTTTTCCAATTTGATATCTTATCTATTTGTAAAAAAACAGATGGGTAATCTTTTCATCGAAGATGTGCAGGAGAAGCTGGATTCTTATCATTGGGATATGTTGCCTTCCCAAAGCAGAATCTGTTTCCCAATTATTTATCGGCTAAATGTAAAAATGAGAATTGGACTTCAATTTCCCGGAATTATACTTGATAAGTCCTTGATTATAGACGGACACCATCGATATATTGCCTCTAAGTTGGTAAACGTTCCAATTGATAAGTATCCTGGCATTCGGCCTTCAAATCATCATTTATATAGCTGGAAAGATGTTCAATTAATTGCGGAAGATTGGGACACTCCCGAAAAATTAAATTTCTTAACCGGCAAGATGCATTCTATCATGTGTATTCAATAGATGCGCTCATCGAAATTTTGAAATAAAGCGCATAACTTTAAGCCATGCTCATTTTACTCGATATTGATGGAGTGATGGTTCCCGCCCGGGCATGGCAACAACCTGCACTGCTTTCTGATGGCTTTCCGGCTTTTAGTTTGCAGGCTGTAAGCGTTCTAAAAGAGCTGATAGAGCCCTCTACCCGGATACTTCTAACCAGTTCACATCGGTCTCGGTGGAATGTTGAAGAATGGAAAGATATATTCTTACGACGTGGCATTCGAATCGATGAGTTTGAATTGATGGATACCCAGCCGATAATTTTAAGCCGTAAAGATGAAATCTTGCATTGGTTAACTCAACACGCTCCCCCTGGTGACTTTATCATAATCGATGATGACAGTTCTTTACATGACCTACCTGCTCATGTGAAGGCGCGGTTGGTTCATACAGCCCCATTGATAGGATTAACCACCCAACACCTGCAGACAATCCGGCAACTTTGTATCTAACATTTTTTCCTTCATTATTGAGCAGTTTTCAATGTAGCCATACCTGCTTCCTTTAAAACTTGGTTACTAAACAAAAAGTACGTACCTTTGCACTCCTATATCGCGAGGTAGAGCAGCGGTAGCTCGTCGGGCTCATAACGAGTAAGAAAAGAAGAAAAAGCAGAAATTAAAATATTGAAAATGAACCACTTGAATAATCATCAAGTGGTTTTTTTATGTCTGCGCTAAATCTCTGTGTTAGATTTTTTACCAAATATATTGACCTTTAATGCGGCTAATTCAAGAGTATTTAGAACCTGTGGATCAATATAATGATCTTTCAATATTTTGGTACCAGCATGAGATGTAATCTTACCTGTGTTCTCTCCTAACTCATGGTGCATCCATGTTAAATATGTCTTTCGTAGGTCTTTTAATGTGAATGGTTTTAATACACCAGCACCAATTCTATAATGAGTAAAGGCATCGGTAATCTTCTCCATTATACTACTTAAAGCAAATTCTTCGTTTGGGTCAATTATCTTCTCATCGGTATGTTTTTTCTCTTCCAAACCTAATTCAATCAACATATCCTCCAAATCCTTACAAATGGGTGCTAGCCCTGAAAAACTCTTATCTGTTTTTTGGATCCTTTCTACTTTTAGGTTTCTAATCATAAAAAACTTGGTACCAACATTGGATACAAAGTAATCAGACCATCTCAAACTCACTACCTCTTCTCTACGACCTCCTACGAAGAGGAATAACTTAAATGCGTTCTTCATCCATGGGTAGTACATTTTTTCTTTTGTACCATTCTTATTCAGTTTGGTAGGAGTGTAACTATCAACAGCATTCAATATTGCATCAAATTCTTCTTTGTTTAAGGTATGAATGGTTCTTTTAGGTACCTGCAAACTAACACACTCCTTAAAATAGTTCTTCATTTCAATATCTTCCTTGTTTATTAGAAAATCAAAGAAGGTGGTTAGTGATTGAATGATGTTATTTACTGATTTGGGGTGGTATTTTTCCTTTATCTTCCCAAAAAAGTATGATACATCCGCACGATTGATTTGAGGGGGTTTAATCCACTTTATTTTCCTATTTTCTCTTACACTATCATGGAATTTAACAAGAAACCCAATGGTCTCCTTTATGTATTTGGGTGTTAGCTTTTTATTGTATTGCTGGTACTCTGTATCACCATTTAGGTACATGTGATATTTTACTATCGCATCACCAAGTGTGTAGTCATTTCCTTCATTATTGGTTGGTTTAAGGTTTGGTTGTTGTGCCAGACCCTTCTTGAAATTGATAGCCTCAACTACTGCATCATCATATTCAGTTGCCAATAGGATCTTACTTTTGTGTTTTCCTGTAATAGGGTCAATGTAGTTTGCTCTGTAATTTTGGTAGTCAAAGTGCTTACACCCTGTATTATTCTGTCTGCACTTGCGACACCAGATTTTAATGCCATTCCTATTGTTCTTTGGCAACTTTAATTTTCTCATCTGTATAATCGTTTTAATAGTTCTTCTTGTTCTTTATTTTTTGGCTTTATTCTTGTGGTAGGAGTTGATATTGAATGTTCATTATCCATCTCAATTAGAAATAGATCACATAATGCCTTATTGCCATCACAAAGGATTTTTAGCTTTTCCTTCCATAAGTTGGGGTATCTTTCTTTGCAGTCAAGTATCAATGGTTTTAAGTATTCCATCTCTACCTCTAACTGGTAAACATAATATCGTTTATCGTTATGGATTTTCACCTTGTTATCGTTTAGCCATGATACTATTGTATCTCTGTCTTTTAGCTTGATAATTTTCCCCGCATCCATAATTGATATTCTTGAAAAAGGTTTCATCACTTTACTTTTTTTAATCTTTGTAAAAGTGAAAGTGCAGGTGGTACAAATACAACTAATTGTTAGCATTCTGCTGTTTTATACCACACTGCCAAATTCACAAATTCTAATGATACTGCCGCTATAATTTTAATAAACAAGATTCAAGTTGTACATTGACGATGGTTCATAGTTCTTGCCCGTATTTTTATGTCTAACAATTACATGTACCATTTCTGCTGGCAACATCTTATAACAATA
>Ga0208361_1000282_pt1 | contig 16321 bp, 18 predicted proteins | sample LakMenEpi05Aug10_FD_150670 | JGI IMG/M metagenome (GOLD analysis project Ga0208361, IMG submission 150670) | Freshwater microbial communities from Lake Mendota, WI - 05AUG2010 deep hole epilimnion (SPAdes) | ecosystem: Environmental > Aquatic > Freshwater > Lake > Epilimnion/Euphotic zone ... | reverse complement strand
ATCTTCCCTGAGATTGATATTGATAAAGTAAATAAGATAACAGGTCTAGATATCACTTTCGTTACAACTGCCCAAACCAATGAGGAAGCCTTTGAATTACTCAAAGAACTGGGTATGCCTTTCAAAAACGTTAAAAAAGAAAACAACTAATACACATGGCAAAAGAATCCATCAAAGCCAGACAGCGGAAGCGTGAACAAATGGTAGCTAAATATGCCGAAAAAAGAAAGGCATTGAAAGCTGCAGGTGATTATACCGCTCTTGATAAATTACCCAAGAACGCTTCACCGGTTCGTTTGAAAAACCGTTGTCAGCTTACTGGTCGTCCCAAAGGTTATATGCGCTTCTTTGGCATCTCGCGGATTATGTTCCGTGATATGGCCCTGAACGGTATCATCCCAGGCGTGAAAAAAGCCAGCTGGTAATAATACGTGGTAAAAACAAATTTTGAACTGATTTAATTCAATCAATATGGTAACAGATCCTATAGCAGACTTCCTCACCAGAATCCGCAATGCACAAATGGCCGGTCACAGACTGGTGGAGATTCCTGCTTCAAATATGAAAAAGCGGTTGACCGAAATTTTGTACGAGCAGGGATACATCCTGAAATACAAATTTGAAGATGACAATAAGCAAGGCGTTATCAAAATCGCATTGAAGTACGACCCGCAAACCAAGCAGGCAGCTATTCGCTCCCTGGAAAGAGTAAGCCGTCCCGGTTTGCGTCAGTATGCGAAGCCATCTGAGATCAAACGTGTAATCAATGGTCTGGGTGTTGCTATCTTGAGCACCTCAAAAGGGGTAATCACAGATAAGCAGGCGAAAGCACAGAACGTGGGCGGAGAAGTACTTTGTTATATCTATTAATATCTGGTTGGTTTCGATCATATAAGCCTTTAGTCGGGGCTGAACACGATCCAACTATCATTTTTAAAAATAAACGACTATGTCTCGAATAGGAAAACAACCCATCAGTATCCCTGCAGGTGTTACTGTTAGCGTGAACGCTGAACATGTAGTTACTGTTAAAGGCCCAAAGGGTGAACTGAATGAAAGCATCAACCGTGATATCGCTGTTGAGGTGAAAGATGGTCAAATCAACCTGACTCGTCCCACTAACCAAATCCGTCACCGTGCTATGCACGGTTTATACCGTTCGCTCATCAACAATATGGTGAAAGGTGTAACCGAAGGATTTAAGAAAGATCTGGAACTTGTCGGTGTAGGTTATAAAGCCGCTAATACAGGTAATGTACTTGATCTGGCACTAGGCTATTCTCACAACATCATCTTTGAAATTCCTAAGGAATTAAAAGTGACAACCGTAACCGAAAAAGGACAGAACCCTAAAATCTTCCTGGAAGGTGTTGACAAGCAACTAATCGGACAAGTAGCAGCAAAACTGCGTAGTCTGAGAAAGCCTGAGCCTTACAAAGGAAAGGGTGTTAAATACATTGGTGAACAACTGAGAAGAAAAGCTGGTAAAGCCGCAGGTAAATAAGAAATAAGTTAGCTAAACAGTTTTCCCGCAGCATCGGAAAACAAAAAAAACATACCATGAGTAAATTGATTCAAAGGCAAAAAATCAGATACCGCATTCGCAAAAAAATTGCCGGTACCTCAACAAAACCCCGCCTTTCTGTTTTCAGAAGCAATGCCGAAATCTACGCACAACTGATAGATGACGATAACGGTGTAACACTCGCTGCAGCTTCTTCACTTGATAAGGATATCCAAGCCAATAAAGGCACAAAAATTGAAAAAGCTAAACTGGTTGGTAATGCCATCGCCCGCAAGGCCCAGTCACTAGGTTTGCAGGGATGCGTTTTCGACAGAGGCGGTAATCTCTATCACGGAAGAGTAAAATCTGTAGCGGATGGAGCCCGTGAAGCTGGACTTCAGTTTTAATTTATAAGCATAATCATACAATCAATTTCAGACAATGTCGAAACTTAGTGTAAATAAAGTAAAAGCCGCCGGCGAGATGGAACTCAAGGATAAAGTAGTTGCCATTAACCGTGTAGTTAAGACCACAAAAGGAGGACGTACCTTCAGTTTTTCCGCACTCGTAGTTGTTGGTAATGAAAGTGGTGTGGTAGGGCATGGACTTGGAAAAGCAAAGGAAGTACAGGAAGCCATCTCCAAAGGAATTGAAGATGCAAAGAAGAACTTGGTTAAAGTTCCGATAATGCATGGAACCATACCGCATGAGCAACTTGCAAAAGACGGTGCTGCTAAAGTACTGATTAAACCAGCTGCACACGGTGCCGGTGTTATCGCCGGAGGAAGCATGCGCGCAGTATTGGAAAGCGCTGGCGTGACCGACGTACTTGCCAAAAGTCTGGGATCAGCCAACCCACACAATGTGGTAAAGGCAACTATCAAAGCATTAGCTATGTTGCGGGAACCAGTTCAGGTTGCCAAAACACGCACCCTTAAACTGACCAAAGTTTTCAACGGATAATCAGCCGAAACCTGTAAAAAAGTTAGTCATGAAAAAAATTAAAATCACGCAAATCAAGAGCGGCATTGACCGTCCGGAGCGTCAGAAAAAAACATTGGTAGCCCTCGGTTTGCGTAAACTGAATGCAACGAAAGAATTCGAAGCTACACCGCAGATACTTGGAATGATCCAAAAAGTAACCCACCTCATAAAGGTGGAAGAGGTGCAGTAATTTCTTCTGTGCCACAAGAAAACATTTATTAAGCGAGGGGTGATGCCCCGTAAGTTCAAACATCCAAACATGAAACTGCACACACTTAAACCCGCCAAAGGATCTACCCACAAAGCTATCCGTATCGGACGTGGAGAAGCATCCGGTAAAGGTGGTACATCAACAAAAGGTAATAAGGGCGGACAAAGCCGCGCTGGTTATAAAAGCAAAATGGCCCACGAAGGCGGCCAGATGCCTATCCAGCGCCGTATCCCTAAAAGAGGCTTTACCAACATTCACCGCATTTCTTATAAAGTATTCAACCTTGGCCAGATCGCTCAGTTGACTGAGAAATACGGATTTACAGAGATTAGTCCTGAAACCCTGTATACAAACGGACTGATTGGTAAAACCGACCGCGTTAAATTACTGGCGAATGGCGAATTGAAATCTGCCATGACTTTCAAAGTAAATGCTGCCAGCGAAAAAGCTAAGAATGCAGTAACAGCTGCCGGCGGAACCATTGAAATTATCGCATAAATTATTGTAAATTGCCGCTGCACGATGGTCAAATCAACCAATTGCAATTTATAAAGTCATTAATAGCCATTCAGTGAAAAAATTAATACAGACATTAAAGAATATCTGGACCATTGAGGAGCTAAGGGATAAGATTATACTTACACTGGCACTGGTTCTTACTTACCGCCTGGGTAACCACATCGTTTTACCTGGCATGGATCCGAATAAAATCGAACAAGCCCAGCAGACAGCCAGTAACACTGGTTTGTTAGGCATTTTCGACATGTTCGCCGGTGGAGGCTTCTCTCAAGCTTCCATTCTGGCATTGGGTATCATGCCCTACATCTCGGCCTCCATCTTCATGCAGCTCATGACCATCCTGGTTCCAACCTTGCAGAAAATTCAGAAGGATGGCGATAGCGGAAGAAAAAAAATCAATGAGTGGACGCGCTACCTTACTGTACTGGTTACCATCTTTCAGGCAGCAGCTTATGTGGCTTACCTGAATGGCCCCGGCTACCGTGATGCCATACTTCCGGGTTTTGAAGGTTCTGCTTTCACTTTCTCAACCATTATCACGCTGACAGCCGGTACCCTCTTCGTTATGTGGCTAGGTGAGCGTATCCAGGATAAAGGACTTGGAAATGGCACCTCCATCATTATCATGGTAGGTATTCTCTCCCGTCTTCCCATCTCTCTCATACAGGAATTCAGCTCTAAAGAGCAGCGGGATGGTGGCGGATTACTGATTTTCCTGGTTGAAATTGCCATTTTAGTCATCATCATCATGGGACTAATCGTTTTGGTGCAGGGTGTTCGGAAAATTCCTGTGAACTATGCAAAACAGATCGTCGGAAATAAACAACTGGGTGGTGCCCGACAGTTTTTACCCATTAAGGTAAACAGTGCTGGTGTAATGCCCATCATTTTCGCACAGGCCATCATGTTCCTGCCTACGCTGGTTTCCTTCACCAACCTCGACTCAACTCAAGGCATTATCCGGATCTTCAATGACCATAGCAACTTCTGGTACATGCTGATCTATGCAGTTATGGTGATTGGTTTCACTTTCCTTTACACAGCCCTCATTTTCAATCCCAAGCAAATTGCTGAAGACCTGAAGAAAAATAATGGTTTCATTCCAGGCGTTAAGCCAGGACAGCCTACAGCAGATTATATCGGTGGTATCATGGATAAGATCACACTGCCAGGCGCTATTTTCCTTGCTTTCGTGGGTATCATGCCAGGGTTTGCTCAGCGACTGAATGTGACACAGGGCTTTAGCTCATTCTTCGGTGGCACATCACTGCTGATCATGGTTGGGGTGATTCTCGATACGCTGCAGCAGATAGAAACCTACCTGTTAATGCGTCAATACGATGGTTTGATGAAGAGCGGACGGATTCAGGGAAGACAAACCGTTGGTACCACAACAACGTCTACTTTATAATTGATATGAAGAAAAGATATCAAACCTGTCAGGCATTGCCCGGCAGGTTTATTTTTTTTATCGAAACACAGCCGGTATGATGTTTTGTAAAACTGAGAGTGAAATTCAATCAATGCAGGAATCGGCCCTGCTGGTCAGTAAGTCATTGGAAGCCGTTGCAAAAGTGCTGAAACCAGGAATGACGACCCTTCAGATAGACCAGCTTTGTAATGAGTTCATCAGAGATCATAAGGCCATTCCATCTTTTTATCAATACAGAGGGTATCCCTACCACATATGCGCTTCTGTAAATGATGTGGTAGTACATGGCTTTCCAGATGAGCATCCATTGAAGGACGGTGATGTGGTGTCGATTGATATCGGTGTTATACTAAATGGTTGGCATGGCGATCATGCTTACACTTTCATCCTCGGTGATGTAGACCAGTCTGTTTTGCAATTGGTGAAAGTCACCAAAGAGTCACTTTACCTGGGTATTGAAAAAACCATCGTAAATAATCGTGTCGGCGATATTTCATTTGCTATACAGGATTATGTAGAACGCAAACATCACTATGGTGTAGTAAGGGAACTCGTTGGTCACGGACTGGGAAAGAATTTGCATGAAGACCCGCAAGTGCCGAATTATGGTAAACGGGGATCTGGACCGAGATTGAAAGAAAACCTCGTTTTAGCCATCGAGCCGATGATTACATTGGGCTCCCGCGAAATATATACCGATGAGGATGGCTGGACTGTCAGAACGAGAGATGGAAAGATAGCCGTTCATTTTGAACACGATGTTTGTGTCAAAAAAAATAAGGCATTGATACTTTCAGACTATAGTATCATTGAAAAAGCAGAGAAAGCCAACCAAAATTTGAATAGTTCCTACTACTGATTCCTGCTTTCGTTCCTATCTTTAAGGAATGAAATCACTGTACATTTCGGCTCTCATCATTTTATCAGCTACTTTTCAATTAGCTGCACAACCAACTGAGGAGGACAGAAAGAAGCAATATCTACAGCTTCATCAAATAACCTGGCTGCAGGAATACCTCTCCTTTGTTCGAATTCCCAACACGCCACTTAATCCGGAAAACCAACAACTAAATACATCTTTTATCATCGATATGATGCGAAAGACAGGTATTGAAAATATACAGTTGCTGGGTGCGGATGTAACTGGCGTTCCCCCGTCCGTATATGGGGAAGTGAATGTGCCCGGTGCAAAGCGAACCATTGTTTTTTATGCGCACTATGATGGACAACCTGTTGATAGTTCTAAATGGTTACCGGGCTGGCACCCATTTCGTCCCCTTATCATAGACGGTACCCCTGCATCTGGCTTTACAGTAATTACTGATTTCGAACAACAGCAATCGCCCTCTGCTCAATGGCGGATTACCGGAAGGGGCAGTGCCGATGATAAGGCGGGTGTTTTTGCTATCATCAAAGCCTTTCAAACACTCAAAGAACTGGGTCAGTTACCTACCGTGAATCTTCGCTTTTTTTTTGAAGGGGAAGAAGAAGCTGGGTCAACCCATCTTCCCAACATTCTGACTCGCCACGCTGCCTTACTTAAAAGTGACGGTTGGATTATCTGCGATGGCCCCGAGCATCCTTCCGGATTACCACAACTATTTTTAGGGGTTCGGGGAGATGCCGGTATGGAACTCACCGTTTTTGGGAGTAACCGACCACTTCACAGTGGGCATTACGGAAACTGGGCTCCCAATCCGGCGCACTTACTCAGCCACCTGCTGGCATCTATGAAGGATTTGGATGGTAAAGTATTGATTGAACATTTTTATGATTCGATTCCTGCACTCACAGTTAAGGAAAAAACTGCTTTACAGGCGTTACCCAATATAGATGAGGAGTTGAAACGGGCATTTGGATTCAGAAGAGCAGAAGCACCTCAACGGACACTTTCTGCTTCCCTATTACTGCCTTCCTTAAACATCAATGGCATACAAAGTGCCGCTACCGGTAGCGGGGCAAGTAATATCATACCATCTATTGCAACTGCTACACTTGATCTGAGACTCGTACCGGGTATAGATTATCAGGTTCAACAACAAAGAGTAGAAGCACATATTCGTAAGCAGGGATACTTTATTACCCGCGATGCGCCTACTACTGCTGAACGAAATAAATACGATAAAATCATTCAGATCAGGCGGAAGTCCGGATACAATGCACAAAGAACACCTATCAATCATCCTTTTGCTGCCGGTGTAATTGAGGCATTACAGCGCCATACCCAGCATAAGCTATTGGTCGTTCCTTTAATGGGTGGCAGTTTACCTTTGTACATGTTTGAAAAATATGCAGCAGCTTACCCAATCACAGTACCGATAGCAAACTATGATAATAACCAGCATGCTGAAAATGAAAATATGCGTTTAGAAAATCTTTGGTCGGGAATAGAAAAAATGGCTGCACTGATGCGCATGAAGCCATGAAAAAAAAGAAACTCATCATCATAGGAGGGGGGGCTGCCGGTTTCTTTTGTGCCGTGAACGCTGCAAAAAATAATCCACAGCTTGAAGTAACTATTTTAGAGAAAACAAACCGTCTCCTGTCAAAAGTTAGCGTTAGTGGTGGCGGGCGATGTAATGTAACCCATGCCTGCTTTGACGCAGATGATATGAGTAAACAATATCCGAGAGGTGCACGACTGATGAAGCACTTGTTGCATACCTTCGGCCCAATTGAAACCATTCAATGGTTTCAGCAGAGAGGAATTGAACTTGTTACGGAGCCTGATGGCAGAATGTTCCCATCCACCAATACTTCACAAACGATTGTAGATTGTTTGCAGCGAGAGGCTGAAAAATATCAGGTGTCTGTCTTATTACGCAAGGAAGTAGTAGCAATAGAATGTAAAGAAGGTTTTCTGGTCACGACCAGTGATGGTCACCGTCAGACGGCAGATTTTGTCTGTGTAGCTTCTGGGGGTTATCCCAAAGTGGAACAATTTATGTGGCTACAACAATTGGGTCACCACATCGAAGCACCCGTACCCTCCCTATTTACTTTTAATATCCCCGATGAAGACTTGCGCCGGTTAATGGGCATCTCTGTCAATCCGGCAAGAATCGCTTTGGAAGGTTCCCGATTACAGGAGGAAGGACCACTGCTGATAACTCACTGGGGCATCAGCGGACCTGCTGCGCTTCGACTCTCCGCTTTTGCTGCCAGGAAATTAGCGGAAATGAATTACACCGGTTCCTTGAAAATTAACTGGCTTCCTTCCTTTCATGAAACAGCACTGCGCGAACAATGGCCACATTGGCGTAAACAGTTTGGTGGACAGAAAATATTCGCCCGATGTCCCTTTACTCTTCCTACTCGCCTCTGGCAATATCTATTGGTTAAAGCAGGTTTAGTAGCTGATAAATCGTGGGCTGACATGACTTCAGTGGAACAAAATAAGCTGATTCAACTATTGCTGAATTCTACTTATTCATTTAAAGGGAAAACTACCTTCAAGGAAGAGTTTGTTACCTGTGGGGGAATTGCTTTGAATGAAATTCATCCGCAAACAATGGAAAGTAAACTGGTTCCCGGACTTTTTTTCTGCGGAGAAGTGGTAGATGTAGATGGGGTGACCGGCGGATTTAATTTTCAACATGCCTGGGCCAGTGGCTGGACTGTCGCGCAGGCAATTGCAAGTAAGTGCCCATAAAAAAGCCCCTCAAATGAAGGGCTCTATGGCAGGCCAACATTATCCTTTACCTTTTTTAGGCGCGGCGGCCTTATTTTCTTTGTAGCGCATATCCAGGGTCCCATCTTTCTTTGTAGGACCTGCAGGTTTTGCAGCTTCTTTATTGGCTTTATAACGCATATCTAGGGTACCATCACTTTTAGTAGGTCCGGAAGATTTTGCTGTTTTAGCTGGTTCAGACTTCTTTGTCTGTGCAATACCGGCAGCCGTGAAGAGGCAGAAGGCAAAGAGGAAAAGAAAAAGTTTTTTCATGGCAAAAATTTTTATTATCCTAAAATACAAATTTTTTCCATTTATCGCTACTTCCCCCCATTCGGTTGAATGGATAGAATACTGCCATCTGGTAAATACTTTAACTCAGAAAGACGGATATTGCGGAGATACCCTAAACCGGACAACTGTGAATCATGATAAAATAAATACCATTTTCCTTTTATATTAATAATGGCATGATGAGAAGTAGATCCGGCCACCGCCTCCAGCAGTACTCCTCGATAGGTGAAGGGACCATAAGGCGAATCGCCTATTGCATATACAATCAGCCGGGTTTCTCCGGTTGAATAGGTCAAATAGTATTTTCCATTGTATTTATGTACACAGGTCGCTTCCGAAAACCTTTTTTTGTTATCCTTTTCTTCCAGCAAATTTCCGGCAGCATCTGTGATCTTTACTTCGCGAACCATTTCTGCTATTTGTTTCATATCTGCAGAAAGTCTGGCTACCCGCGGTAAAATAGCATTTTGATCGCCCGTCCTGCTCTCGCCATCCGGATTAAAAACATTGTTCTCCCATTTTTGTAACTGACCATTTCGAATACCTCCAAAATAGAGATAGAAACTACCATCATCATCTCTAAATACACAGGGATCAACACTGTATCCAAATGCCATTGGATTTTTTTCTGTCTTAAAAGGTCCGCTAGGATTCGAAGAAGTGGCAACTCCAATCCGGAACACCTCATTTTTATCCTTTATTGAGAAATATAGATAATAGACTCCCTTATAATATGCCACATCCGTACTCCAGAGCTGACGACTTGCCCAGGGTATATCTTTTATATCCAGTACACGGCCAATTTCAGTTATTGGCCCAGCAGGATCCTCCATGGTATAAACAAACAAGTCTCGCATGGCATATTGATCACCTTTCGTGCTTCCGGCGATCCCCTGCTCATTGTCTTGCGAACAGTAGATATAAATCTTATTGCCAAATACATGAACAGCAGGGTTTGAGGTATATCGATTGCTGATCAGCGGCTGTGAAATCACTTTTTTTCTATAACCTCCGATATGCTGTGCGGATACGAAAACCGGCATCAATAGGAAGACATATAAAAGCTTTGTAACCATAAACGGGTATAGCTATAGATCTTTTGAAGAGTAGATTAGAGATACTACCCTTGAAATAACGAATTCATTGATTTTTTATTTTTCATGCCACTTTCAGCACCTTACCTGTCCGGCTGCATTAGTAGCACAAAATTTTCGGTACCATTTATCAGCCATAATGCAATAACACCCTATTTATGATAGAAAATTAAAAGTCTACACTTATGTTAAATCATGGTTTTGAGCGTTTTCAACAGGAAATAATTAAATTAGAAGCCAATCTGCGCTGGTATGCTCTGTTTAGGTATTGATTTTGGCACTTCTGCTATCAAGTTGACCATTTGGGATGCTGGTAGTAACCGGTCTTTGGTAACCGTTCGGTATCCGGAAGAGGAAGCACCTATTCTCTCATTGCAGGAAGGTTGGGCAGAACAGTCACCTGAGGACTGGTGGATTTATCTGCAGCAGGCTTTACGAAAAGCACATGCATCCGGCTTGTATGCTCCCGCTGATATCAAAGCAATCGGGATATCTTACCAGATGCATGGACTGGTACTGTTAAATAAGGAAGGCAAGTGCCTTCGAAATAGTATTATTTGGTGTGATAGCAGAGCAGTAACGATTGGTGAGCAAACACAGGCTGCACTCGGGTCAGCTTACTGTTTGGAGCATCTATTGAATCTGCCTGGAAATTTTACAGCATCTAAGCTGGCATGGGTGCAAAAGCATGAGCCGGAATTATTTCGTCAAATCCAGTATGTGATGCTACCGGGCGATTATATCTCTTATCGTTTGACAGGTGTGGCTACCACCACACCTGCAGCATTGTCGGAAGGCATGTTCTGGGATTTTTCAACTAATCAACTGGCTGAAAAATTATTCCAATACCATCAGTGGAGTCCTGCTTGGATACCTGATATCCGATCTGTATTTGGAAACCATGGCGAACTTACACCAATTGCAGCAGCCGCACTTCAATTAAGTGTTGGTATACCGGTCACGTACAAGGCGGGAGACCAGATGAACAATGCCTGGTCATTGGGTGTGCTCCATTCGGGCGAAGTGGCTGCTTCCGCAGGCACTTCAGGGGTTATATATGCCGTGACCGATCAAGTCAAGAGCGATCCCCATGGCCGCATCAACACATTTGCGCATGTAAACCACAGTTCAGAAAAAATCAATCTGGGTTTGCTGATGTGTATCAACGGTGCCGGTATTTTAAATAAATGGATAAGAAAGCTGATCGGTTCTAATTATAGTTATGAGCAAATGAACTACTTGGCTGCTTCAGTTGCTCCAGGTGCTGATGGTCTTAACTTTTTTCCTTTTGGCAATGGCGTCGAGCGTATGCTGGAAAATAAATTGGTTCAAGCCCATCTACTTCATATTGACTTGAACCGCCACAGTCAGGCGCATCTTTTCAGGGCTGCACAAGAGGGGGTTGCATTTGCTTTTCGATACGGATTAGATATACTCCATGCAATGCAGGTCACTACCAATCTAATCAAGGCAGGTCGGGCTAATCTCTTCCTGAGTGATGTATTTACTGAAGCTTTCGTGCAGGTAACCCAAACTCCGCTTGAATTGTATGATACAGATGGCAGTCTGGGGGCGGCACGCGGCGCTGCCAAGGGAGTAGGATGCTTTCCATCTGATAAAGCTGTATTTGAAACGGATGTCCCACTGAAACGAATAGAGCCGGATCATCAAGTTGGGCGATGGGATGAATTATATCAAAACTGGCAGCATGAATTAATAAAACAAATCAATAATAGCTAAATTGTTGCGAATGCAAATCATAACAGGTGACAAAGCGTATTTCAAAGAGATTGGTGCCATTCGATATGAAGGCCCCGGTAGTGACAACCCATTGGCTTTTCGTTGGTACGATGCTGATAGGATCGTGGCCGGGAAACCCATGAAAGCCTGGTTACGTTTTGCCTGTGCTTACTGGCATAGTTTCGTAGGAAATGGCGCTGATCCTTTTGGCGAACCCACCCATCTCCATCCCTGGAATAACGCAAATGATCCGGTTGATCGGGCAAAATTAAAAATGGATGCTGCTTTTGAGTTCATCTCTAAACTACAAATTCCCTTTTACTGTTTTCATGATGTAGATCTGGTTGAGCATACAGATGATCTGGCTGAAAATGAAAGACGTTTAAAAATAATCACTGCGTATGCCCTTGAAAAGCAAAAAGCCAGTGGTATACAATTATTGTGGGGTACCGCAAACTTGTTTAGTCATCGTCGTTATATGAATGGCGCTGCGACCAATCCCGATTTTCGGGTGGTAGCGCATGCGGGTGCTCAGGTAAAAGCAGCACTCGATGCAACCATTCAATTAAATGGTGCCAATTATGTTTTTTGGGGTGGAAGAGAGGGCTACATGAGCTTGCTCAATACGCAGATGAAAAAAGAATTAGATCATCTTGCCCGTTTTCTACACATGTCAAAAGAGTATGCCAGACAGCATGGCTTTACCGGCCATTTTTTTATTGAACCCAAGCCCTGTGAGCCTTCCAAACATCAATATGACTATGATGCGGCGACTGTAATCGGCTTCTTACGCGAATACGATCTGCTCAGCGATTTTAAATTGAATGTAGAGGTCAATCATGCAACTCTTGCCGGACATACCTTTCAGCATGAGTTACAAGTGGCAGCAGATGCCGGTATGCTGGGCAGCATCGATGCCAACCGAGGGGATTATCAAAACGGCTGGGATACTGATCAATTCCCTAATAATTTATATGAGTTGGTAGAAGCTATGCTGGTCATTCTTCCTTCAGGCGGTTTTGCAGGTGGCGGCATCAATTTCGATGCCAAGCGACGCCGTAATTCAACCGATCCGGCTGATTTATTTCATGCGCATATTGGAGGCATGGATAGCTTTGCCAGGGCATTGCTTGTCGCAGATAAAATACTTACATCGTCTGATTATGTCAGTATACGCCAGGCACGCTATGCAAGCTTTGATACGGGTCTGGGTAAGTCATTTGAAGATGGTAAATTGACCCTTACAGCACTGGCCGAACTGGCCCGTCAGTCAGGTGAACCTGAGGTACTCAGTGGCCGACAGGAATACCTCGAGAATCTGATAAACCGATTTATTTGAAACACCTCTGATACGTATGCATAAAAAAGCATTCATTTTTGACCTCAATGGCACCATGGTAGATGATATGAATTTTCATATCAAGGCGTGGCATGATATTTTAAATTCATTTGGCGCCGGCTTAACACTCGAACAGGTAAAGCTGGAATGTTATGGAAAGAATGAAGAATTGCTGGAACGCATTTTCCCCGGCCGTTTCTCGGCAGCAGAAATGGCGTCAATGATTGAACAAAAAGAGGCTGGTTATAGAGAAGTATTTCGACCCCATCTTCGGCTCATTCCTGGTTTGGATTCTTTTCTGCAGCAAGCGTATCTTCGGCAGATTCCCATGGCGATCGGTTCGGCTGCATTGCCTGTAAATATTCATTATGTACTTGAAGGGTTACAGATAAGTCATTACTTCAATGCGATCGTTAGTGCAGTTGATGTGCGGGTAAGCAAACCTGATCCTGAAACATTTTTGTCTGCTGCTGAAAAGTTGGGAGTGAATCCTGCGGACTGCATCGTTTTCGAGGATGCACCGAAAGGAGTAGAGGCAGCCAGTCGGGCCGGTATGAAATGTGTTGTATTAACTACCATGCATTCTTCAGATGATTTTCAAAGAAGTAAACATATACTTGCATTTTCTAAAAATTACTATGAGATCTTAAATCATAGCATTTTTGATATGTTTTGAAAGTAAAATCAAACACATTAAATTTATATCTATTTTTAATTTATATAACTTCACGCTATGGATGATAAATATAAAGAACTCAGAGAAAAGGCATATATAGCAAATATGGAATTGCCTAGACTAAATCTTGTTTTATTTACTTTTGGTAATGTTAGTGTCGTTGATAGATCATTGGAGGTATTTGCCATAAAGCCAAGTGGTGTTCCATATCAGGATTTGACTCCAGAAAAGATTGTTATTGTAGATTTTTATGGAACTACGATTAGTGGGAATCTGAGACCATCATCAGATACTACAACACATGCTGTTTTGTATCGGGAGTGGAAACAGATAAATAGTATCGTTCATACTCATTCAACCTATGCCACAGCATGGGCTCAATCATTAAGAGATATTCCAGTATATGGTACTACCCATGCAGATTATGTTTTTTGTGGAATACCTTGTTCTGATCCCATGGACGATGATAAAATTCAAGGGGATTATGAGGTAGAAACTGGCTATCAAATCATTAAATGTTTCCAGGATAGAAACTTAGATTATCGAGAAGTTCAAATGATTCTTTTAGGCAACCATGCACCATTTACTTGGGGTACTTCCCCAGATAATGCAGTTAATAATAGTGCAATACTTGAAGAATTAGCCAGAATGGCTTATTTAACTGAGCAGATACAGCCAAATCCTTCAACGCTAAAGGAAAGTCTTATAAGAAAACATTATGAAAGAAAACATGGTCCTAATAAGTATTATGGACAGTCATGCTAAACATCTTCTTACTTTATAGTCGTTATAAATTTTTAATGTCGGCAAGAGACTTCTTTTTCAAAGGGTGAATCATTTATTTTTGAAAATATTCAAATAATATGTTACGAATACAATACATTTCAACTTGGTCAGTTTAATCGTAAACAATATTCATTATATGAAGGTGCTCCAAACGGCTGATTACATTGTATTTCTTTTTTATTTTTTGATAGTGACCGGTTATGGTTACATGGTATATAGGAAAAAGCGTCAAACTACCATAGCAGCTACCCATGATTTCTTCCTGGCCGAAGGCTCACTTACCTGGTGGGCTATCGGAGCCTCGCTGATTGCTTCCAATATTTCCGCCGAACAAATGATCGGTATGAGTGGAAATGGATTCACAATGGGTCTTGCCATCTCTACTTACGAGTGGATGGCTGCAGCTTCCCTGCTCATTGTAGCTATCTTTTTTATACCCGTTTATCTGCGTAACAAGATTTATACAATGCCACAGTTTCTGCAGACCCGCTACAATGGAACAGTAGCGATGATCATGGCGGTTTTCTGGTTGCTGTTGTATGTGGTGGTTAACCTCACTTCTATACTTTATTTGGGGTCATTGGCGATTCATAGTATCAGCGGTATCTCCATTACTACCTGTATGTACTTACTCGGCATTTTTGCCATATTCATCACGCTGGGTGGCATGAAAGTGATCGGTTATACCGATGTGATTCAGGTTTTCTTTCTGATATGTGGCGGACTGGTTACTACTTATTTGGCATTGGGATTGGTCAGCAAGATGTATGGGCAGACTGGTGTGCTGTCTGGGCTGAACATTCTGTATACTGAAGCGAATGATCATTTTCACATGATTCTCAAAAAGGATAATCCAAGTTTTCTTGACTTACCCGGACTCTCTGTTTTGATTGGGGGCATGTGGATTGTCAACCTAAATTACTGGGGCTGTAATCAATACATTACCCAGCGTGCCCTCGGTGCCAGTTTGCCCACTGCCCGAAATGGCATTTTATTTGCAGCCTTTCTTAAATTACTGATGCCGGTTATTGTGGTTTTACCTGGTATAGCAGCTTATGTATTAAATCAGAAAGGCTATTTTTCCGGTGGTGAACTCATGGGTGAAAATGGGCAACTCATGGCTGATAAGGCCTACCCCTCACTCCTGAATTTATTGCCGGTGGGACTTAAGGGTCTTTCGTTCGCAGCGCTTACTGCTGCCATTGTTGCCTCCTTAGCAGGGAAAGCCAACAGCATATCGACCATTTTTACATTGGATATTTACCAGAAAAAAATTAAGCCTGATGCAAGTGAGCAGGCGTTGGTGAAAATCGGGAAATGGGCCATCGTAGTGTCCATGGTCATTGCCATATTGCTGGCTCCCCACCTGGGAATTGAAAAGGGTGGCTTTAAATTTATTCAGGAATATACCAGTTTCTTCTCTCCAGGCATTTTCGCCATGTTCGTACTTGGCTTCTTCTGGAAAAAAGCTACCTCCAATGCAGCCTTGTTTGCAACCATTGGTGGCTTCTTTTTGTCCGTACTGTTCAAATTCCTTCCGCAGGCGGTTGATTTATCTCCTCTTCAGCCGTATGGATTTTCAGTGCTCAATGCAGACGGTATTTATGAAATGCCATTTATCGACCGAATGGGATTTGTATTCTTGATCTGTGTAATTGGCATGGTCAGCATTAGTTGGTGGGAAAATAAAAAAGGCATACAGCCCAAAGGTCTGCAGCCGGGTGGTCGCTTACTGGAGATGCACCCTGCTTTTCTTGCAGGTACCTTATTGGTGGCAGGTATCATCACAGCCTTGTATACAATCTTCTGGTAGTATACGGTTTTGAAGTTTCACCTTTCAGCGGGTTAGTTGGTTTCATTCAATTCGTGATGCTTGCAACCCTCGTTTTTTCGCTTCCCCAGCTATCTAAAATTACCTTTTATGGCGGGTGGAGTGGCTGGTGCCGGAACATCAAGCGGGATATGTATGTACTATCTTATTTCCGGATGTCTGCGAGGTTCGGGAAAGCCATGGGGTGGGAAAGGGATATTTCCAAGCAATCGAATTGATATTTAACAGGTATATACTTTAT